>Ga0247741_1001015_pt1 | contig 15459 bp, 24 predicted proteins | sample UWRJL213509R2_FD_180945 | JGI IMG/M metagenome (GOLD analysis project Ga0247741, IMG submission 180945) | Plant litter microbial communities from Arlington Agricultural Research Station in Wisconsin, United States - UWRJ-L213-509R-2 | ecosystem: Environmental > Terrestrial > Plant litter >... | reverse complement strand
GGCGGATTCGTCCAAATTTTTTTGGTGATCAAGCGAGAGAGGAGTGTTGTGGATACAAAGCCAACTAATGTCTTGTATGTCGTGACTGCTTGGATCACCTAAGACAATATATAAGATCTCGTGTAAACCGATAGCTTCGGGACTATACGTACCGTACGCAAGAATAGCACAGGCAAAGTTTGTTCATCCATAATCTGCTGCATAACCACAGCAAGAATTTCGGACCTGAAAACATCCGTCATAGAGAAGCATATGCCGATTGCTAAGATGGTGATGAGCATTGGTTGACATCCTTTATAAGTCGAATATACCTTCAATTGCACTCTTGAGACCTATCTCCTTCTCGGATGCATGAAGAAGGACCATTAGTTCAGCTGGCGTCAGTAGCTCACTCTGACGAACACGAGGAAGGTTTGAGGTTACGCTTCCAAAAGTCTGCGGTGGTGTGGTAACGATAGAGCTGAATACAGAACGAACCAAATTCTTCGGTTCAGGTTGGCCATTCAAGCTCGAAACTATGCGAGGCAAGTAGCGAATGATATCAGACTAAATATACTGCATTAACAATATTCACTGATGATGGGAATGGAGGGCTAACCTTATCCATCTCAGCGATGATTGGAATGAGGAATCTTGGATCTAGATCGCGTTCATTGATGAGAGCCTTCACTAATGCAACAAGCTGCGAGCTTGGCCGGCCATGTTCAGTGAAGATTGTCAACACACGCAAGGCCAATGATTCAGAGCCATCTGGGCATTGACGCATCAGGGTCAAGAGTTTTCCATGACTGGATCCCAATGAGCGTATGAGGGGCGTTATCAAGTCTTGAACAGCTGTTTGAACCGTTTTATCCATGTTCCCGTAGGCGAGAAAGATCCTGCAGTTATGATTACGACATAGCTAAACTTGGAGGAGGCCACAAAACTTACTCGTCCAAGAAGTCAGGAACTTTGACGCAGAGAGCAAAGAGTAATTCAACATGCTGGAGAACTTGAGACTTCTGTGCAGGAAGCTCAATACGTTCCGGAAGATATGGTGTATGCATCAAGTCCTCTGAAGGCAGTTGGCCATCCTCCATATCTTGACCTTCCACACGTTCTCTCGGCGGTTCCGTCGATCGGGGTGGTGTTGTAGTACTATCGCCGTTGCCATTGTCGTCGCCGTTCCCGTTGCCGTTCATCTTCACATCGCCCTCGGGATCCTCTACGTCCTTATGCGGTGCGTGTGATCTTGACTCAGATGAACGTAGCTGCAGCTTCCGCAGCATTTGCCGAGCAAATTCACGAACTACGCCATCCATGGGGGGAGAATGAGGTACCCAGTGTCTTACGGTGTTGATGGCAGCCCCACGAGTACGTTTTTCTGCAGGACTCTGAGAAAAATGACATGAAAACTTGAATAATAAGTTGCGTACCTGGGTGGGTTGTGAGTTCAAGAAGTACATTTAGAGCTTCCATTCGCAAAGATGGTCGCTGCATGACAAATCCACGCAACGTAGTGAAGCCAACTTGCATTCGGTCGGAACTGTCGTCCTAATGAGTTCGAAGTCTTCACCATCGATGCGCTGAACTAACCTTGTGCTATCAATACAGAGATCACGGAGAAGATCTAGAACATCGGCAGGTATTGAGGGAAGATCCAACAGAAATCGAGCAAATGTCTTGTCTTTGCCATCTAGCACTGTTTGGTAGGATGCAACGATTTGATTGAGCCATGTTTCATAATTTGGTCGCTGTGTAGGTACTCAGATTGGAAGTCATTAATCTAAGTGTGAGGGGCTTACTCCATTTCTTCGAATTTGGTCATTATACCATTCTTCGTTCATCCAGGTCGTCCCAATCCGAACCCTTTAAAAGCAATTTTCAAAATTAGCCCTAAGGGAAAGGTGGCTTGAGATGCCTTTACCTTGAGGGGAAGTCAGCCATGATATAGTCGCATAATGTTTGCCGAAGTTGATCCTGTCGAGCATAGAAGTCATTCTCAACAACCTCCTTGTTGTCTTCCGTAGTTTCGTCACCACTCATATCGGATGGTGGTTCAGCGACCCTAGTTATCATCCGCACAAGCAGGAGCATCCACATCTCCGAGGCCGAATTTCCGCCAGCCTGAATAGATTCCGGAGATAAACTTTCTCCCAAAGACCGTAGTTCTTCTGCTCCATCCCATATTCGCGTCAAGGAACCAGCTATAAGACTTGTACGATCCTCTTCTGATGGCTCTTTTGGTGGTGGAAGTTTGAACTCCACGAGAGCTAAATTAAGTGCTTCAGGGCCTATGTCAGGAGCCATGACATCGTCCTCTGCTTCGGGAGCGTCAGCCAACTTAAATTATGCAGTCGTCAGCGATGCTATAGACAATATGGCTAAGGGGGATCATACCTCTTCATTGAGTCTCTCAGGCTCATACTCTAGCTCATCTTCGTCTATATCCATCTTCAGGGGATCAACAGGTTCTGCCTTCACTACAGCAGCATCGGTTGCAGAATCGTGAGGTTGTGGCGTTGAACTTTGCTCAGAGGAACGCCCAGCACGAGGTCCGGTGGGTACCGAAGGTGCAGGTGGCACAACTCCTTGTACGCTTGATGTTGAGGGTGCCAGGGTCCCTTCAGTAGGGGATGAGGTGGGCATCCCACGGGCTTGGCGGTAGGCATTGACCAGAGAAATGAGCTGAGCCTCAGTAAACGCTTCGAGGTTGGCAACAATGAGATTCGTAATGAGTGGTGCGGGAAGGGAGGTGAAGTCGAAAGCGGAAAGGAATGCTGCAGAGGTACTTTGAACAGATGGCTCACTCTCCAGCTTGATTCGCTTATTATCCGGTGTGTCGTTGGAACCTGACGAGGGCCGCTTTCGATTTTCTGAAGCAGCTTTGCGTCTCTTTTCCTCGGAAGCGGCTTTATCCATTCGCAATCCTTGTTGACCAAGTGTTTCATTGATTTGTCCTGAGTACTGACTGCTAAGAGGAAGCCTTCGTTGTGCCCTCAAGGTTAATTTGTATCAAGAAGCAGAGAGAGGTCGGACATACCTGGATATGTGTATCAAGAGAATTCGCAGCCCTTTCTCGACACTTTTGATGCTTGATGCTGAAAGTCCAACCAAGGCTGCTGGTGTCCATGACCGAAGAGTGTTTATGACAAGAGGCATTGTTGCAGGCCGGAGTTTGACAAGATTCACCCAAGAATTAAGCAGGGCAGACAAGAGATCCGGATCCCTGACATTTGGTAAGAAACAAGTACTAGGGGCAATAAGATATTTTGAACGTACTGGCTAGAGTACAGTAATGCAGCTAAGGCATCCAGCAGGCGTTGGCCCTCTGCTTCCAGCGTTGCAACAGATATGAAGGGGTGGTCGGCAGGACAGAATGAGATATTTGGATCATTTTTGTTTTGAAGCTGTCGAGGATATCAGAACACAAAATGAATGGAAATGACAAGGTGGAAGACACACCCTTGGATCAGAAATACCCCGTGATTGCACCAAAATAACGCGCTGGACGAATTTCATCGCAGACACCCTCACTCCGGGGTTCACAGACTTCGCCCAAACAAGTTCAATGATTCTCGTTTTGCATGCCGATATAGTTTGCCATGATGCTGGATTCGCCCGGTTCGTACAACTGTGGACGGAGGTTGAGCTACACATTGAGTAATCACAAAAAGGCCTCACAGGTGACGGAAAGTCAATGGGTATACGGTGGCCATGCATTGTATGACAACTTTTACGATAGCAGGTTGAGCATCATCAAAAAGTTGGATGAGAGGGTCGAGTGTTTTCAATGCCACTAAAGGAAAGGAAATTCATGAATGACAGTCGCATGACGACTTCTAACACCAAAACTATGAGACTGACTCTGTGTCTTCTGGTCCAATGTCAAGTTTGACCGACATATTCCAAAATGAAAGAGGTCTAAGACCCATTTCTTGAGTAGAGAGTCTCCCGCATTCACGACGTTGTTAATGAGAGTTTGAACAAGGATGGGTATTGGCGCTGGATGGGTTTCTAGCGATTCACGTAAAGTAGCGAGCAGACTCGCTTGCTCCTGCGAGTTTGCAGGTGCTGTTAAAGCTGCCTGAAGGGTTTGTAGAGGGTCTACAGGATTGCTTGCCATCTGAACACCCAGCTCCGAGCGTGAATGCAACTGCCTGAAGACAACCCTCAGGGCGCGCAAAAGGCTTAAGTAAGCTGGCTACTGTGCTCATCAGTGGCAGTGCAACTTGAACTCCACTCAAGGTATTGACTTGATATTTCTCAAACTATTTCCCACTACACTGCTTGACGTTCTGAATAATAATGATTTACCCAGAATTCTCTCAAATACTCTACGTGGTACTATAAGTTGGGCAATTATCTAGATTTGTGGGCTCTTATTGAAATGCTTGCTTTATGCCTAGATCTCAAGGGTGATGGAAGCCACACCTAGCATCGTTCTACAGCTTGCTCCACAATACCGCGAATTTTTGGAGCCCGATTAGGAGGAGGCCAACAACTACATTCGTACCGAGGCTCGATTCTGGATTAGATCAACCCATGTCTCCAGGTACAAATGCGTTACTGACCTCTTCGCACACTTTCGCCCTGAGACTGTTCTTTCTGCGTCAATAATCTCTTAAGAATCGCACCCATCCAGCCCCAATTTCCCTATTACTTGAAGAGAAAACCTTGACGCCTGGCGGAGAAGAGGCCAAATGTACTGGAATAAAGAAGATGGTCCTTAGGAATTCTCTTCAGTACTATATTTTCGCTGATCATCTATTGATCAACTAAGTGTCTATGTAACAGGTGGTTGCTGAGTATTACTGCGAATAATGGCGTAAGATCCCTAACCAGTGAGCAATGATAGGCGCCCGTAACACGTGATCAGAATCCTGAGCGATTTGAAATTATCAGTTGTGAGCGAAGGTAAAATGAGCTTCGCAATGGAATCACGGTCCAAGGATCTGGAGAATTCTTATGTGAGCGTTTTATGAAAATTATTTGTGTACTTTGAGATTCGAGCGTTTACTTAGTGAATACGGCAGTGGCCTCTACGTTGTCGAATTCAATGGCGATGGCACCCAAGACTAACGGAACTGGTGCTTAATTCCTCGGGATCAAGATAACTTTGGGTCCTTGAGGAAGCGAACGGTACAATTAAATGGGTTCGAGGAGATATCAAGGAAACTGTCGGACTGCAGACCGGACAGCGAGGATCCAGTGTCGAACATCGTGATTCAGATGGTTATTTCATTACTTGAGCCATCGTGAAAGAGAGCTTCAGGGAGATGAGATATTGAATTATATAGTGCATGCACCGAGATCGGGACCTTCGTGGATACATACCGGTATTTGGACAATGCTGAAGGCCACGCTGTATCTCACGAGTGAGATTACCATTGAGAGATGATGAATAATCGAGGAATGTGCGGACCGATGCCCACTGCGCCTGTTTAGCGAAGTCGCACAGAAAGCAAAGAAGCTGCCAATGCTAGGCCTTCTAACCCGTCCGTCATTGAAGCACACGCATCTGCGCGATGAGAGAAATGACCAAGATTACAGGGGAGGCAAGGAAAATGAAAGTATATAAATATCGAGGGTGCTTGCATGCCTTCTATGCATTCTCAGAGCAAATAACCCTAAATCTTCGTCCAATAAAAGCTTTTTGGACACACGAGGAACTCGAACGAGCTGGTGGTGAGTTACAAGGGGTGTCTCCAAGCGCTGAATGGGCCTCCGAAAATAGTGGAGAAATAAAGTTTAGAAGAAATAGCTCCACTGGTCGTCGGTTATGAGGATCTTCTCTTCCAATTCAAGGTCAAAGAACGCTGACGTCTATGGATAAGGTGATGCAGGTAATCTCAGGCAAGCAGAATAGATCTGCCGACGGAAAATTGCATGTTAAGATGCCCATGAAAAAGTATAGCTCACTTACACGACCCACACACCCTGCAGTAATAGCCAGTGAGTGCGGAAGTTAAAGCATTTCCCAGGAGTCAAGAAGCACGGCATGCACTCATAAATTCCCGGTGTCAAAGGAGTAGTGACAGATGTTGCGAAAATGCTGGAGTTGCCTGCATTATCGAGATCGATGATCAAGACGACCCGATGGGTGCAAAAGAGTAAGAATCATGGTGCTAGTCGAGGCTGTCTTCGGGGGTATTAGGCGTCGGGCCTTCAGGAGTGACACCCTGGACAGAGAATTCCGAAGGGAAGTGCGGTTCGTTGATCATGGGAAACGTGCGTGCCAGGTGCCGGCTAGAACACAGAACGCAACCCGGATGCACGGCCGACATGCAGGTGCCACTGAGACAATCAGATAAGTAGCCATAGACAAGTATCCTGAGAATTTTGGTCTGCAGTCGAGAGTGTAAACGTAAATCATCATCATGCTTGGGAACTCAAAGACCATGCGCATCGGGCGACTGTGCAATCGAAAGAAATTTCAGAAATGTGAGGGACGAATCTGGCATATATATGTCAGGTCGTTTTTAGGCCCTGATTGATAGGTAGTCGTCGTGCGGCAAAAAATGAGAGAACCGGCGGAAGGTAGACGGCTCTAGAGCCCTGAGATTGGGAAGTAGGTGGTCAAAATTCAAAGTAGTCGCAGTGCTACCCTTTCCGGAAGTCATCCTGTACTGTGATGATGGCGTCAATCTCATCTCACGCTCAATCCTCCACCACTGATAATGGTACACCCGCTTATATCTCTCATTGTATGTTTCGCTCACGCATAGACGAACCATAAAGGCTGCCCAGCAATCGCAAGGCATTCAAACACTTCTTGAGGCGGAGAAAGAAGCCGCTAAGATTGTTCAGCAGGCTCGCCAATGTACGCTCTTACCAAATGGCACCCCTTTTTTTAGACACACTCATTGTACTCCTCAGATCGCGTTCAGAAACTCAAAGATGCGCGTTCTGAAGCGAGCAAGGAGATAGAGGAGTATAAGAAGACGAAAGAGCAGGAGTTCAAGTCGTTTGAGTCATCGGTGTGTGGAACATGGTTGGATTTCAACAGACTCCATTCTAATCACACATAACTGTGACCCTCACAGCATGCTGGAACGACTTCCACTACACAAGCAGCCCTAGACAAGGATACGGAAGTTAAGTTGAAGGAGATTGACGCGATCTTTGAGAAGAAGAAGGATGCTGTTGTGAATACCCTCCTTTCTAGGGCTGTTCTTGTCCAGCCTGAGCTCCATCGAAATCTCAAGAAGCTCAATGCTTGAGTATCTGTTGTCGCGTAGTCTAATTTCCCTTGCGGACTCGAGCGATAATGGCACATAATCCTTTCGCACTTCCGAGGAATGGTATCAATGGAGCAGAATACAAAAACAGCTAAGTGGGCCGATGATAACGAATAGAGAGGTACATAATATGTATGGCAAGCTTGCATGAGATGGGAGGTAATAATCAATGGATAATACTGTTGCGATAGGGCGTACTAGTGATCACAGACAACAATGCGTAAAGATAGAGAACGAGTAAGAAATCGAGACAAATCGATGATGATGTAAACGGCATGTATGTGAATGGCGAGTGAGGTCCAAAAACGCTGACAAGATCGTGATATAGGTGGCAAAATACAACAAGCGATGCCTTCAGATGTAGAATCTAGTATGTCAATACCCAAAAATTAAGCATTTAAAATGTCAAAACAACAGAGAGCTCAACTCTTACAATAGGGCAAGAAAGCGACGGGAAACGGCGAAGGAGTGTGGATTACCTAGATTCATTTGCAAGCCACTGCAACCCCACTGGCATCGCGAGAGAAGGTGGGGGTGGCCGTAAATCAGTGGATTCCGAATGAGTGCGATGATGCTGAGAGAGTGCCGGCATTGTTAAACCCATATTGCCAGGCGGTGTTGGTCTCCTTGAGGCAGGAGGCGGAGGCTGAGGTGGTTGTGGCGCTTTCTGAACATCACTGATTGCAGTACTTCTCGAAGGTCCTCCCCAGGAGTCGATCTGCAACAGTCCACTAGCTTTGAGGGATGGCAGAGAGAGGTTCCCATCGCTTAGAAGTCCTCCGAGGCTTCTCTGGCCCGAGGTTGCAGACCCCCCTCCACCCCCAGCTCCGGGTGTGTCTGGAATTCCAACAACACCACTGCCCCTCACCTCTCCAGCACCTGTTACGCCGGACATGCCCGTTGTTTCAATAACGCCCGAGGAGGAGGAGAGTCCATTCCCGCTGGAGTCGCTACTCAGATGTGGCCAGCGCGAGTGCGAAGAGCCGTTGCCACTTGAGGCGCTATTCCCATGTCCCACCCCCGGGCCGACAACGAGACCAGCTCCTGACCCACCACCCAATGGGACTTGCCCTGATCGAGTGTCCCTACCCACTTCTCTTTCCCTACCATTCCCAGCACTGCCAGATGAAGTTGCAGATCCAGAGCCCGCGATACTGCCACTGTTACTGTTGGTAGAGTTCGGTGGACGGCCGAGAGGGTAGGCTATTGGAGGCGAATTGCTTGGTGACCTCTTAACCAGATGCCCGCTATATGAGGAAGTGTCGGCGCCATGCTGATGCGGCGGCGGTCTTGAGCTACTACCAGAATTAACAGCGAATCCGCCAATTGGCGTGCCCGTGCCGCGTACATCTGATAACCGTCGATGTGGATGTGGTTGTTGATGCGGTCCGCTACTATGCGGATGTCCGTGTGGCAGGCTATGTATTTGCTGCTGATTTGAATGGGAGTGGGGAAGGGGAGGCGGATGAGGATATTGATGTTGCTGCGGAGGTGATGGATGGGAGCGCCAGTCTTGTACAAGTTCGAAGGTCTTGGTGCCCCAGCTCTCCTCATAGTCCGCGGCCCATTTTCGGACGAGTGCATCATCCCTTTTGCAGTATTTGACGAGAGACTGAATAGAGAAAAAGAAAACGAAACCTAGACGTTAGTAGACATTCAATCGCCAGGAGGATAACAAGTGGCCATGGACCCACTGACGCACCCAAAGAGCGCCTCCCACTATGTGTCAAGTAAAGAGCGTCCATGAGAAAAGGGACAGGTCAGATAGAGTTAGTCGATTAGACGAAAATAAAATGTAATAACGACGCACGGAGTATACTATTCTTTGCGCGATCTCCAAGCATCTGCAAAATCAAGTCAATTCTGTCTAGCGCCCATGGAGGGTCAGCTCTCGGACCGCCCCGTGTTCGATGTCGGACCTGCGGAAATAACATGAGAAACACACTCCAAGTGCGTGGAATATCGAAAGAAAGTATAATCACGAGATTTAGAGCGAGCGCGCATGAGGCATGGTAAATGTGTAGCATGCACCAGCACCATGCACCAGTATTGGAGCTGGTTTCGAACATTGATTGTTGAACTTGAAGACTCTCTTCTGAGAAACGGAGGTGCTCCGGAAGCGTGCGGGCCCATTCCTAAGGTTTATCAGCGCCCAGCATTCGTGCGTCACAGAATTGATCAACGTACCTCCATCTTCTGCTCGGCTTCAACGAGTGCCGCGGTAGGATTGGCGACTGTCTCTGGATCTAATTTAATAAGCACGTATTAGTCGTCGCGAAGCAGGTAAGACGTAAAGATCAATGTCGGCTTGCCATTAAGTTCGTCCAGCGCATATTCCATCTTTGAGTAGATGGAAAGAATTCGGATAAGATGTCCGAATTCGGAGGAATATTGAGTTCTAACCGCCGGGAGGTAAAGATATTCTATAATTAGAGATATCATCAGCTTTGCGGAATTGGAAATAAAAACCGGAGGCAGCGACAGGGAAAGGTGCGGGATTCGTGGTGTGAGATGGATTTCACAGGAATAGCGGCACTGAGATCAACATACGATCTTGACACCAAAATCGAGGGAAGAAAAGGAATAGGAACAGGGTGCAAGTGTGGCATGGGAGGGGTTTCCCGAGTCTTGGAACTCCGTGGGGATTGAGAGGGCGAAATGCCAAGGTGGCCATGCACTACGTACCAGGCAATGTGGAATGGACACCGAGTTCAAAACTTGTTTCGTCAACAGGCAATCTCAGCCTCAACTCGTTGTCTGTGAATGTGACCGGCTTTTTGAAGTATATTGATGCCAGCACGTCGAGGTAATGAATGAACCAGAAAATGCGGCGCAGAGCTTCGCGTTCTATTGACCGCTGCACAAACTCTTGAGATGGCACGGGTGTTAGTGTTGGATGCTCCGGACTGTGTACTCCGAGGCCTTCAACAATTTGTAGGGCAAGGTCTGGTTCTTCCGATCAGGAAAAATAGATGGGAAACAGGGATGTCAAAGGACCGCACCGTGAAATCGAGAACCCCATATCATGTTCTTCTCTTTGGTGAGGATGTCGTGCATTTGGAGGATACATAAAGCTTGAGCGGCCGCAAGGTCCGGTTCAACCACGAGCCGACCTGCTCCATCAAACATTTGTGTGAGAGCTTCTTGAGCAAAGGGTTTGCCTGCATATCGGGCGGGAGTGGTGCGGATGCGCGGCTGCTTTGATAGCGGGGCTGCTAGTGCACAGACAGCGAGCAGGAGGTGAGATGGAACGCGATTGTGACTGAGGGATGCAGCGAAGGTGGGTTTGTGAATGACGGCACGGGCAGGATGGCAGTGAGTGAAGAAAACTGTTCGGCCATGAGTTAATGCAGGGGGGAATAAATGGGAGAAATGACTTGCGATTTGTTAGCTCACGGGTGAGGGCGGGGTCGAGGTCGATGGAAGTTGGGCGATCCATTGAGACGCCTGATATGGGACCGTCAATGATAAGGTCGTCGACTGGCATAGGATTTCCGCGCTCGTTTCTGAATCGTTTTCTTGTGTGTTTGTGGTCATCGTCGGTGCCGTCATTCTGGTAGCCTGTGGCCTGGTTGTTTGGATAGATGCGGAACTGATTTGAAGAGGAAGACGGATATTGGGATGAATTGAGACTCCTTGGGTCCCCCGAGGACGAGGACGGCTGTGGATCTTGTGCGCCTGCCTTGAGAGGCCTGGGAGCAGGGACAGGGCGTCCTGAGGCGTCGGTGTAGGTGCATTGCTTGGATGCGTAGTAGCTGCGAGAACGATGAGCTACCAAACGATAGTGTATGTTTTCTGCTCACCAATTGCTGCACGGCGCTGCATTGGAGGACTGTGAGCCTTGTGTATGGATGAAATGGCCTGACCCACCTGTGCCGTCGCAGCGGCGTTTGCTTTTATGGCAAGCATCGCAGGCCTGTGGGATGTCAGACGATGATGAAGGCAGTAGATACGTTGCATACCTTTGCCAAACGCTTTCTCTTTGGGCCCTTCATAAAGGGCGAGTTGAGGTCTTGGGTGCTCATTATAAAGAGGTGGTGGTTGTGATTTTCACACTGGCAGTCGCCTTCTTGCCGCGCTTCCCTGAGGCTGACGGTATCGGTCCGCCGGCAGTGATTGCCAAATCCACACCCATCCCACGTGCATAACAACATCTCCACACCGCCGGCACCCAATCAGGAACTAATTGTAATCATAATGCATCGGATTTGTTTGTAAACTACAACACAACACAATAAATCTAGTCAAAGAGACCGAAGCCCATGTCGTCGTCAGATTCCTCCTGCAAAGAAAGTCAGAATATAATTCCAATTTGGAGATCAATCACAAACCTTCTCCTCGACCTTCTCCTCCTTCTTCTCCTCGGCAGCGGGGGCAGCTCCTCCAGAGGCAGCAGCAGGGGCGGCTCCTCCACCTCCTCCTCCGCCGGAAGGTACCTGTAAAATTACATCAGCGACCGCAGATCCCCTTAGTACACCCACATTGAAAACTTACAGATGCAAGCTTGTTGGAGCCCTCAGCGATCAGCTGCGCAAATGACAGCACTCATCAGCACTGTCAGCTGCCGCTAAACACGCATATCACTCACCTCAGCCGTCGACTTGCCCTTGAGCTCAGAAATGAGGGTTTTCAAACGATCGTCATCAGACTCGATTCCCACCACTCCGAGAAGTTTCTTGACGTCGGCAGCGCTGGGGCTCTCGTTGCCACCAGCCTGGAGGAGAAGGTATGCTGCAATGTGACGCATCTATAGGATACAAAATTGTCAGCGTACAGGTTCTTCAAATTTCACTGAAGTCGTACTTTTGATGTTTGTGTAGATGAGATAAAGTGCTAGGAAGATCGGTAGCCACAAATCACTATGAGGGGTCAATCAAAACCCTTCATTTTATACTTGCACGCTATTTGAGCATACCTTTAATCCGCAAAGGGAAGACCTGTGGATTCTAGCCGAAGATATGACTTTTTGACGGTGTTGTAGACTCGCAATGAGTATAGGCGCTGCCGAAGCGGGGTACTGTACAGTACCACGTGACTATAACTCAGCCACACCTCAATGGATTTCCCACAAGCGGTTGATATTCACACTCCGCTAGCTAATCCTCGACATTACCCCCACCGACGACGCCAATCGCCAATAGCAAACATGGTGAGCCCACGTTGTGACCGTTAAGAATGATGTTTGAAGACCTAATCTCTCTGCAATAGGCTGACGTTACCGACCCCCAAGTTGCTGCCGAAATGAAGAAGAAGCGTAGCTTCCGCACGTTTTCTTACCGAGGCATTGAGCTCGACAAACTCCTGGATATGAGCAACGAAGATGTACGTCTAAGCGCTACTCGTCTCGCACATTTATATCTGACTCCTTCCTCAATTTAGTTCGTCGAAGTGAGCTAGGACACCCGAATTCAAATATCGAACGTATCTCATGCATTACCTCCTGTGACAGCTCGTCCATGCCCGTGCCCGTCGTCGCTTCCAACGTGGTCTCAAGCGCCGCCCTATGGGTCTGATTAAAAAGCTCCGCAAGGCCAAGAAGGAGGCCCCACCCAATGAGAAACCACCTGTCGTGAAAACACATCTACGTGATATGATCGTTGTTCCTGAGATGATTGGGAGCGTTGTTGGCATCTACAATGGAAAGGCGAGTCTACGATCTCCATCAAATGCTATTTTACGTGGGCATGATGGGGTGTTTTCTGGAGTAGAGAGTTTGTGGAGAACGAACGGGCGGATGGAACGTTGAAAGACACCCTCTTGGTGCTATGTGTTAACATTTGAGTGTGCACTAACCTTCCTCGTGATTAGGTGTTCAACTCCGTCGAGATCAAGCCCGAGATGACAGGACACTACCTCGCCGAATTCTCGTGCTCGTACAGACCCGTTAAGCACGGTCGTCCTGGTGTGAGCAATCATCTTTCCTCTGCATCCCTTCTATCTCTGATAATCCATTATTATCCAGATCGGTGCCACCCACTGTAAGCACGCTATCATTCACTACATTGTGACCAATATGACTGATCCTCTTGCGTTCCATAGCCTCTCGATTGTGCGTATAATCTAGCCTTCATGATAGCATCCCACCTAATACCAACTCCTCTTCTAGCATTCCTCTCAAGTAACTTGTTATATACACGTCTATGTTTGCTTGTACCTCACGCACTCAAAATCACCATCCATGCAACATATGCCCATGGCTACCTGATGACACTTGAATTCCGTGATATAGAAGATCTGACTCATTTCATCGGCACGGAATGAGGCAATTACGTGAATTTGCGGATTCATGCCACCTCGACCCGTCCAGCGAAGCCGATGGTTCAGAAGTCTCTTGGTATTGCGCGGATGGCATACTGCGTCATACAGGGACGAGAGCAAATCAGGATTTTCGTAGAACGCGAGCTGACATGTCTACAGAGCAAGCTCCCACATTTGGACAATCTTCTCCCCGAAAACAACGCACATGGATAGTGGTACTTCTCAAGGGTTATCACGATTCATTTCTAACCACTGCGCCTCCCCAAGCGATCCAGTAGGCGCCCAGACGCCATGTCTAACCGCTTGAATCAGTGCGGGCTGGCATGATGCTGCATACTAGGTTTCCATTTTTGTTTTCATCGCCATACAGAAGCCTTCGAAACTATCCGACACAAGGTCTGATAAAATGTTCTTCTGGTGTCTTAAATATGCAAGACGATCCAGAAGTAGACCAAGTCCGACAAGGCTATTCGCAAGTTCATCCTCTCCGAGTCATTCGGACTACCAATGCCGAAGGCCGCATAACAGTGCATAACTTATTCTATTGTCAACAATCGAATAATTGTTGGAAGCTCTCTCGACCGAAGTCGAGACTCTCCCCTCACCAAAAGATTTAGTGCATGAATGTAACTCGACTTACACAGCCTTTGGGAGTCTGGTCTCAGAGTCAGTTTGACGCTGAATGTGGTGGTCTAGAGTCTGCTCCAGTCAGGCCTACGCAGCCCCTTACCAGCCTCATTCTGGTGGCGGTTTATGTAAAATATCGACAGGTTGACCACCGATGACTCTGAGGACTCTATAGGATGGTGTCGGGTACGTTGTATATGGACTTGATACATTTTGATCACACTAACAGATGCCCGTTTCTATTGGAAGCTCCGAGCATATCTTCCACTAACTGTTATGCATATGGGTATGTCAAATGGTAGCATTCGCACCTGTCGATGAAATTGGTCTTATGATTTATGCCGCAGTGGACTTATCCTTGAGGCAGGCCTCTGAAATCGGTTGTAGCTGCCCAAGATCTTGCATGGTTATTTGCAATAGTATACATATTCCTGCGGGTGTCCGCTCTTCCTCCATTGCACTCGAGCCTACCTGGAAAACATACGGGTAGGAGATCGTTGTGGCTATCATATGGTCCAGACTAATAGCCTAGATCTCTGCCAAAAAGAGAAATATCCACGTCATTTACCCATAAACCCGCCCATATTTGGACCTCAGAGTCTGGTTGCCATGCTACTTCTGCAGAACGAGCCCGCGGTGTTAGATCAATGGCTGCCTTCCAAGCGTCGAGCTTAAAGACTGCAGCTGGTCTCAGATCCTTTCTTCTCAACCATAAGCATGTTCCCCCTTGGCGAAAAGGACGCCAATCGGCTTCCCTCAGCAGCAGGTCCTATTGCGCCCTCACATCTTGGTGCCTTCAAAGACAGACGGCGACGCATATACTCTACAGCATGGCTGCTCTGCATTCTGCTTCTTAATATTCTTATTCTGCGCTTTTATGAAAGAAATAATCACCCCATTTTGGCCACCCCTCGGTGTCCGCAGGCTGAAATGCTCTTACCAAAGAAGAACGCAGAAGTCTGGGATCATATGAACAAGAGAATCGATACACCCGCCTTCAAGACGAGTGCGGTAGATTGGCTAGCTGGTGCTGTACGAGTTCCGTGAGCTTCTGTCGCTGGGTCTTGAAGAAATTTGTCCTCACAACACATATCGCCAGGACCGAATCCTTCGATGACATGGGCGATACTATCGGTGTTGACCCTCGCTGGCTTGTCTTTGGACCTTTCCACGAGTACCTCGAGACGGCGTTCCCTCTTGTGTAGGTCCATGTGTCTAGCTTGCCTCTTATGCCTACCTGATATCAGTCTTTGAGCTACACCACATTGAATCTTACGAAAGTGAACACTTATGGTCTCTCCTTCGAATGGAAGGGTTCTGATCCATCCCTCAAACCCTTACTTCTCGCTGCTCA
>Ga0247741_1001014_pt1 | contig 15473 bp, 17 predicted proteins | sample UWRJL213509R2_FD_180945 | JGI IMG/M metagenome (GOLD analysis project Ga0247741, IMG submission 180945) | Plant litter microbial communities from Arlington Agricultural Research Station in Wisconsin, United States - UWRJ-L213-509R-2 | ecosystem: Environmental > Terrestrial > Plant litter >... | reverse complement strand
CGTCTCAGAGGCCATCTCACTCCAGCAGCGCGCAGTTCAACTTACCCCCAATGGCCACGCTGACATGCCAGGCATGCTGACTAACCTTGGGAATTCATATCGGTGTCGCTGCGCACGCACTGGCGATGTTTCTGACGTCTCAGAGGCCATCTCACTCCAGCAGCGTGCAGTTCAACTCACCCCCGATGGCCACGCTGACATGCCGGGCAAGCTGAGTAACCTCGGAAATTCATTTCTGTGTCGCTTCGAACGCACTGGCGATGTTTCTGACGTCTCAGAGGCCATCTCACTCCAGCAGCGGGCAGTTCAACTCACCCCCAATGGCCATGCTGACATGTCAGCCATGCTGAGTAACCTCGGAATTTCATTTCGGTGTCGCTCCCAACACACTGGCGATGTTTCTGACGTCTCAGAGGCCATCTCACTCCAGCAGCACGCAGTTCAACTCACCCCCGATGGCCACGCTGACATGCCAGGCAGGCTGAATAACCTCGGAAATTCATTTCTGCGTTGCTTCGAACACATTGGCGATGTTTCTGACGTGTCAGAGGCCATCTCACTCCAGCAGCGCGCAGTTCAACTCACCCCCAATGGCCACGCTGACATGCCAGGCAGGCTGCGTAGCCTCGGAATTTCCTTTCTGCGTTGCTTCGAACACACTGGCGATGTTTCTGACGTCTCAGAGGCCATCTCACTCAACCAGCGCGCAGTTCAGCTCACCCCCAATGGCCATGCTGACATGCCAGCCATGCTTAATAGCCTCGGATGTTCATTCCAGTGTCGCTTCGAACGGACTGGCGATGTTTCTGACATGTCTACCGCAGTATCAACATTTCAAATGTCAGCAACAACCTTTGGACCTCCGTACATTCGCCTTGCTGCTGCTCGACAATGGGCACAACTCTCCAAGATTCACTGTCTCCCACAAACCCTGACAGCATTTGGTGTTGTACTTGACCTTACCGCACAAATCGCAGGTCTAGACCGTACCATTAAACAGCGTCACACAGATCTCATTGATATCTCCAGTTTAACCACATCCGCTGTTTCAGCCGCATTTACTCTGGGTGATATCGAGAAAGCTCTCGAATGGCTTGAACAAGGTCGTTGTCTTGTCTGGAGCCAACTCAATCAGCTTCGCACACCACTGGACGATCTGCGTGCTCATGATGAAGACTTGGCCCAACGATTCTCGGCCATCTCAGGTGCGTTGGAGGCATCTGGATCCCGTCATGGACTGGAAGGCCTGAGCGGAGATGCTTCTCTGTTGCAGAAAATGAGCTTGCAAGACGAAGCCCACCTTCACATCAGTCTTTCTCGTGAATGGAGTGAGCTGCTAGACGACATTCGCCGCATTCCCAAGTTCCATGATTTCCTTCGACCACCTCAGGCATCAGACCTCCTCACACGCATTCCACCGGATAGCGTCGTAATTCTTGTCAACATTCACCAAGACCGCTGTGACGCCATGGCCCTCATCTCCGGCGTCAGAGCCCCCATGCACATCCCTCTTGATTTTACTTACAACGAGGCATCTAAGCTTAGAGAGTGTTTGCGTCTTGTCCTTTTGTCCCATGGGGTTCGCATGCGGGAAGATCGTGCCACACGCCCAGCTCCGCGTCTCGATGCCGAAAAGCAGAGTGATATATATTTTATTCTCAAATCACTCTGGCTGCGTGTTGTGAGGCCAATTCTGGATGCTCTTGCGTACTCTGTAAGTGTTTCACAATTCATGGAATTTCATTTCTTTGACATTTTTGTCAAAGTCTACTGCCGCATCAGATCCAGTTCGAATCTGGTGGTGTCCAACTGGTCCCCTCGCATTTCTTCCACTCCATGCTGCGGGAATATATAGTCGGACTGGCCAATCTTCTCCAGGCTCGTGCATTTCTGACTTTGCAATTTCCTCATATATACCCACTGTCAACTCCCTTATTGATAAGCTCAAAGAATCTGCAAGTTTACAACAACCCGCTTCGTCAAAGCTGCTTATCATTAGCCAGCCGAACACACCAGGCTGCTCTGCCATCCCCGCAACCACACAGGAAATGATTGACATATCGGACACAATTGGTACATCTAATAACGACTCTCTTTGCCTGGAGGGAGAATCCGCATCCGTCGGCCGAGTCAAGCTAGAGATGGAATCGCATGGGTCAATTCACCTTGCATGCCACGCAACCCAGGATCATGAGAACCCTCTCAAAAGTGGCTTCTACCTCCACGACGGACGACTCGAGCTCTCAGAAATCATGAAGCAGAAGTTTACCGTCCGCGAGCTGGCATTTCTGTCGGCATGTCAGACGAGCACCGGCGCCGAAAAGCTCTCGGAAGAGGCAGTCCACCTCGCGGCTGGGATGCTCGCGGCTGGATATCGAAGCGTGGTAGCGACTATGTGGTCTATCAAGGATCGGTATGGCCCGGTAGTGGCAGAGAGTTTCTACAAAGATCTTATGGAGAGGGGAAAGGCTTCAGGAAAGCAGGGACTCGACAGCAGCGGTGCTGCACACGCCCTCCACCATGCCATTCAGAACATACGAGAAACGCTCGGTGACACAGAGCAAGGTCTTCTGACATGGGTACCGTATGTTCATTTTGGATATTGATTTCTCTTTCGATCTTTCGTAGTGTATCCGATGGTCTACTAGTAGATTAACGATTACCTTTGTCCATCTATCCACGCAATCTAATGCACCGTAGTCTTTCTGTTGAGTTTCTAGTGTTTCTGTATCCAATCAATAATATTTATCATCCACCATCACGAAGCAGGTGCGATCGAGTTGAGAATTTTCGGCCTACTGTCGCAGAACAACTCCAGTCAATTCGTATTGTGTGATATACATCTACCGTGCTGACAAGTCCGAAAGCTCGAAGCGGGTTCGTATAGACCTCCTTCAGTCAAACTGTCCAGCCCGCAGATAGACATGTGTGGCTTCAGTCTATCAGAACCAGGTGGCGGAATCACTTTAGCCTGTACTAGGGTCGAGCGGTCATTATAATGGATTTGAGGTTGAGTAGATGAGAACATACCGGCTCAATGCCCTCACCCCACCAACAATATCGTCAAACAAACCCAGTGCGTAAATCACGCTGACGCATCACCAAAAAACCGGATAACCATCGCATGAAGGCCCTGATGAGGCTGTATGTGCAGAATTTAAGGCGGCCCATTAATCTTACCTCTGTTGAGGCCCTCCAGACAACAGCAATTGCTGAAATGCCTCGACGTTTAGAGCCATTCACCGATCACCAACAACACAAGAAAGATAGCAGTTGCCAGCATCATCAACATCAAGTACGAGAGACGAGTCGAACATGCATCCAGCTTCACGACAAGAACAATAAACCTGAGGGAGAGGTTGGTCAGATACGTGTTCCATCATTGAGCAGTCAACAGACGGATGAGAAGGATATATGCTCATAGAATAGAAGTAGGCAAGCATGTAGACTTCCATCGAGCGTCGTTTGTCAGCTGCCCGCCCATAGCCCGAGGGTTGAGAGCAGCGTGCTTGGTGTTTGAACATTCACAGCACGACTTCGCGGCGATAGGAAACGGATGTACGAGGAGCGTCCACCACGTAAATATGGAGGCAGACGCAGTCCAAGAGCGTCAAGTAGTTCAGCATATATACTGTAATAGAGATACAATGAGTCTACAGAACTGACGGAAGAAATAGGTACGCACTGGATGGTGGTATCCCACCATAATCGGCCTCAGTGCCGTCGTTTTCGACACTGTCAGTCAAACACATATTCCATCTCCAATGACAACCAATGCATAAAACCAACACCCATCAGATGTGAGACCCAATGCCTGTACAGTGCCGACCCATGAGCTATAGGTCTGGTAGCGGCGGACGAGGTTGGGTCTTGGCTATCAGGGCATCTCGTTGCTTCGGTGTTTGGTGTTGGGGCTTTGGTGCCCGGGCTGGAGAGGGGACAAGGATAAGCATAGAGAATTTTAAGCTTTTGGTGGCGAAGGAGATGGGAGGCGGCCTGCACTGGGTCAATCCAAAGCCTGTAGAGCAGGTCGACATTGCTGGCGAAGAAGGATGCGGTAGCAGCTGATCAAAGTCTGTGAGGCCTGTGATGAATGGATGGAGATGAGTAAGGGCGACTAGCGTCGAAAGGTGCCCAGACATACCAGTTCGATTCGTACTTTGAGGTACGGATATCAATGAGCGGGCGATACCCAAGGTATAGTGAGATAATAGAGACCAGGTACCTGTACCAAAATCAGATTCTAAAACAACGCAGACAATCATTATAGACGTACTTTAGCCGGAATTCATCCAAGTATCAGATTGGCAATGAGCCATGACCAAGTTTCCCTTCACCGCGTTCTCAGTCGTCTTCTCAACCTTCAGTGACGATCTTGCCGCAGCAGTGACCCAAGCGCTTAGACTGACGATATCGATGCGATAACGGGGATGAGCGAGTTAGAAAAGGTTGATAACACGTCCAAGCCTGAGCGCTGCATGGCGGTGTTCAACGACATCGTGGACCTTCAAACACCTGGGTACTTGCCATACGGTGGGAACTTATGCGTAGTGCTTGAGTCTGACTGGGGAAATTTAAAGGTGCTCGGAACGGCGCCTCTCGGATCATGATGCCGACTACGTCACCGATTCCAGGCCTTGAGCCTAAAGTCACTCCGGCATTCACGGCACACACAATCTCTCAGCCGCTCTTCATGTTTTCCTTTGCCTTCCGAATAAGCAGCAAGCGGTGTCATGCCTATGAAGCGCATTGCATGCAAGCATATCGCTAGTTCATAGTATATTAATCTTTAACCCTTCTAGCCAGCTGCGCATTGCGTTCAAGCTACCATCATTTCTTGATCTTGAACTCGACGCTTTGCATCACATATTTCCCCGCTTCTTTTATCCATGTCCTCCTCTCAACTTTACGCAATTACCACGAGCTTTCCTGAGCCCCCCAAGTCGAGCCACAAGGCACATAATGGCACTATACACCACCGTGATTGGCAGAGAAGATTATTTCTGGTCGGATTCGACAATGAAAACGAAATCCAGGGCCTTGAAGTGGCCGCACTGACCTTAATTCGACATGGTCTACTGAGAAAGACAGCTGCCGGAGGATCGGAGATGGGGCAGTCACTGATGAAAGTACGACTCAAAATTCAAAATTCAAGGCAGTGGATAACTCACGAATGGCTCTATGGACAGGTGGATTGGTTCATGTACGACACCAGACGAGTTGGACGCACCTCCCAGCCCGGCGCTTGACCATAAACAACTATATCGCGCTACCGCGACAACTCAACGCATCGAGATTTGGTGAATGGGTTAGAACGAGCGCACTAGTGTAGTTTGGTTGAAGACAGACGTGGCCCTCATAAAAGATACATTCGAATCTCGTTCCAGAAATACGCATCGTTATGAAATGTGCTGAAAAGTTTGGTGTGAATGAGGACCATATCTCGATGATAAGCATATTTTTCTCAATCCTTCGGAAAATTGGAGAGTGTTATTGGGGATCTTCGGAGTGAGGGATCCGCGTGCATGGAGGCAAGGTATCAAGATGGTTATATGCACAACGACGACTGCAAGGTATATGTCAGTACTGCCATCTTCGCACCCAACTTCGATGGTCAATTGCTGCCGTCAGAATCGCCACTGGGTGTCGATTCAGCCTAGCCTGATGCTCATCAGCTTCCCAATGGATAGAACATTGGATATGAAGCCGTAAGAAAAGAAAAGCATTCCATATCTTGGCAGATGGTAGAAACAATACGCATGTTGACTGGGAATTTACATAGTCTCCGTCGTCGTTGGTTTCCTACTCTTTTCTGTGAATCGCAAGCAAGAATTCAACGAGTTTCCGAATGATGGTGGATAGTTTCGTACTGGAGATGTAAAGTATAAAATTGCATTGCATAGATAGAGATATACAAGTAAGTCCCAAATTCGTTGCGAAAATTCGGCGGACATGACGTGGAGCTGCGACTATTTGCGACCTAAATACTCCATCGATCTCATGTATCCGTTGGGGTTCAAGTAAAATCGTGAATATCAGAGAAGAAGTAAGCCTATTAGGTCGGTTGTCTATGGACGCATAATGGGCGTCTCCTCCACATCATAGCTAATGTAGAAAAAAGGACGGTCAGTTTACATTTTGCTTGAAATAGATATAACTTCACCTTAGATAGATCCATCGCTGACAGCACCTCAAATAAATCCATCGATGACAATATATCCGTCACCTCATGAACGGACATACGAATTGCATCTATTGGTCCTGATCATCTGTTCTTAAATTTGAGGAACGACGCTGGAGAAAAACGGTGCTGGCGTCAACCGTCGTTCCTCTATCGTGGGCGCTGCAGCAACGTTCCCCAGAGACGAAGATCCATAACGACTAGTCTCCGCATCGCCTATGGATATCTCGTCCAGAACGTGATATGGCCGCTTCGCCTGCCCATAATGTAGCAGGGAACGACTAGAATGCATATACGTTAGTTGAAAGTCGGTGATGGAGAGGAGGAACACATACAAGAATCTAGGTGTGGACGATTAGAGCGTATCCATCCATAGCACGCCCATTACGGTGCACCAGCGTCTATTAAAAAGTGACCGGCAGCATTCGAGTTCGGGTCCGGGTCCGTAATTGAAGAGAATGAGGAAAAAAGGACAAGAGTGATGAGTGAATCATGGGCGGGTCATGTTGGCGTTGGCGGGTGTCGTCGATGGAGCTAATGGTTATATTGTCAGACAAAAACATGGCAATGTCTTAAGGAATCATTCGTCGCTTCGTCCTTTGAGCTTCAGAGAGCTAGCCTAGTCGCACCCCTCGTAGTAGGCGTAGGGTAGGACTTGCACTTGTACCTCTCGGCCTGCACAGTTCCTACAATGGCGCTGGACTCCTCATAGCGGCTTGGACGATGGACATCATAGGCATCGGGGAGGTACTCTGGTACCGCTGAAGCTGTGATGATCGGCGCTCATAGAGACCAGGTAAGCCGCCGATGTCCCCCACATAGCCATGCCCGTATGAACAGCTTCCGCCAACTGCCCAGCTCGTAGCTCTGTGAATATGGCTGCGACGGGAACCGTGAACGGGTCGTAGGCGATAAAGATGGCCAGAGTCCACCAACGCCATAGGTAAATGGCGTAGTCGTGATATCCGGTAGGAGCGTCCCCGAACGAGGACGTCGAACGATATACTGAGAGCGATTTGTATTCGATTCACCACCAGAACAAATGACTTTAGTGGATAAAGGGAACGGTGACCTTCTTGCCTTCATCGTTGAAGCAGAGAGCTCCAAACCAGCCAACGTTGACGTAGGTATCGGTGAGGCTGTGACGAGCCGTGGAGGGATCGAGGGCGATTTTACATGCATCTAGGCGCCTGGGCCTGGGCCTGAGCCACCCTCTGAGTATATGTTGGCGGTGGTATTCGAAACGACCTTCAGGCTTGGCTCTCTCGAAGGACAGCCCAAGGGGCTATATGCGTTCGAGGTTCAGGCGAACAAGCTGTCTGCGTCCGCATGTACGATGTGGGTGGCGTCGGCGGTGGCATATGAACCATTGAGGGAATGGGGAATGGGGTTCGAGATGCCAGATTTGAGGAGCTCGATGGACGTTCTGCGGTTACGATTCGGTGTAACACCCCTCGGAGTCGTCGCCCCAGCCCCGATCCTTCCAATGATAAACCTGAATGACAACAGTCTTCTCGTCCCCACACGCCCTTCCCGCACCTCCAATACCGCGGTACCAGAATATGACCATTAACGTTACACAACGTCGCATGGGTGGTGTTTCTCCTACGCCTCGCTGGACGAAGCAGATGAAATGGGCGAGGAAAGTTGCTAGGAGGGAGAATATGGGCCCATTGACGTCGAGTGTTATTGAGAGAGTTTTGGATGCTCGGTGCGCGTTCGAGTGAGATGCAGTTGTAGAGCCAGGGTCGGAGGGGTACGCGAAAGGGTGCCGATTGAGACTAGGAAGAGGAGGGCGGAGAGGAAGTGAAGGTGGAGGCATCTTCCACCTAAAAAATCTAGAGTAGGCGCACGACGTCGTTCAGAGACAAAGTTCAAAAAAAAGTAGGCCAGGAGACTTACATGATATCGTCTGAAACAGCATGCAACCTTCCTCGCGGAACGGAAAGCCTCGGCGTTCTCTCCTCCTTCACATCCCTGTTCCCTGACAAACAAACACAGCCTCGGACGCTTGGCTAGCATTGCCTGGATGCGTATCGGGGCATATCTGCTCTCGAAAGTCGACGAGGACCATTTGTCCATCGGAGCTGCGCCATGGGAGATAGAAGCAGTAGATGTGAGCTGCGTTGAGACCTTGTGGGGTTCATATGCGTCAGTTAGTCAGAATTGGCGGAACGAATGAGGGAATGGGGTAGAGAAACAGGAGACATAGATATAAAAATCACACTTGCACTCTAGAATCACTAGCCATCAGATGTTCCGCCACCGTCGCCGATAATACGCGTCCATTTGGTGGTGGATGTGTAGGCGATAAGGTGACTTGTTTCGTCGATCGCAATGTCAGCTTGACGTCGATGTTGAGGTAGATTCAGATGGGTCGTCATGTCGAGAATGACGAGAGACGGGATGCCGGCGCGCCTTCATCCAAATGGGGAAGGAAGGACTTAGCGTTTCCGGAGGTACCTGAATGACTAGTCACTGATTCTTGAATTCGACGATTGTGATGACTTTTTCGTTTGTGACTTTTGACTCGCTCTGCGACAAAGTTTCTTCCAATCTCTATAGCTATTATCATTCTCGGCACCAGCCACTACCAGTGCAAGCGTGTACAATTTCTCAGTCACTCTCGCCGACCGAGTCTCTCCCCCATTCCGAGCAGTCCATTGCGTGCTCGACGACCTTCGAAAACATCTTCCATTGATACGGCCATGAATCCTACATGCAACATCTTATCATCTTTAATTTTGGTTTTGCGTGGATCAAATTATCCTAGCACTCTCAAACCTCAATATTATCATCTAGACTCAATCATCGATTCATTAAACTTAGGCGCGCATGACGACGATCTATTCTCCTCAGGTCCACCATAGATTTACCCACTTTGCTGGTTGAATTAACTGTCTAAATCCAGGAAAGACGCTTTTTAGCCAACCTCGAATCAAGGGCAGTTACGAGTCCAATTCCAAGACTAGGAAATAACAGTTAATGCATATCCATTCCTATACATTTACACCCCAAATAATTATCTATGCTATGATTCTAAGCTCATGTTTTACTGCAGAAGCGCATAGCTCCAGGCGTTTTCGGCGTTTGCCGACGTGCATAGAGGTGGTTCGATTCACTTTAGGCAATGCTCACTGCCAATGCATCCCTTGGGAAGACACTGGAATCTCTCTTGTCAGTTGTAGTTGAAAATGTAGGCATAGAAACTTCTAGCTACATCCGCTAGCATCTGGAACGAACCGTCAGAACCAATCAAGACATCATGTTCTAAAAGTCTATATGCCCAATTGCAGTGCCATGTTGAAAAACAAACATATCCCTCTCCTCGCAACATAGTATTGCTATATCTTGCCGAACCGCATGTCCTTTGGCCTGTGAATCATTCCACTGCCTCCAGGTTCCAGAGTCATCAGGCGCCTATATCAGACTGATATATAGCTCTTCGCAACTGCTCGCCATTGCTTCCCATTTTCTCATCTCTCGTTCTCTGCCAATGAAGGTTACAGTCAACTCAACCCAGAAGACGTTTCAGGTATAGATTTACTTTATATCTCAGACAGTATATCTAACGTGTATTAATTAGGTCGAGGTCGAACCTGGCCAAACCGTAGGAGATTTAAAGACCGAAATCAACAGATCCGAGGGGTTTCCTCCCGATAGGCAGAAGCTTGTAGTTGGTGGTTAGTGATTCCTTCCTCGTCTGCTTCTTGATTTTCTTACCCTTGGTTGTAGCCAACGTTCTGGAGGACAACCAGATGTTAGAAGCCGTGGGCATAGAGGACGGGAACTCAGTAACATTACTCGTCCCTAATAGCCGGCCTCGTTCTGACTATTCAAACGGAAATCTGGTAGAAGTGGGTGCTTCTATTTTTCATAATCTTTACGAATTTACCAACGCATCTGCAGGCGGGACCCTCGCATGTGAATAATCGGTCATTAAGCATTCCATCAGGACACCCAACCAGTACGGACTCTCAGTCACAATTCTCGTCTTCGCAGACACCAGCACTACCTTTGAATCAACTTGACAGCCATAGCCAAGTTCGTTCTTATTTTCCTTTTGGCTTTAATATCTCGTTCTGAGCACTTTTTGCCAGTCCGTATCGCATATATTCAGAATTGAAGCAAACGTGGACGATGGGAGAGCACAAGCATTGCACGAGAACCCCTCCATCCGTCAAGCGATTATTCGGGACATCGAACAGAGGGATCCAGCTTTAGCCCAACGCCTAACCGAAAACCCAGGACTCTTTGACTCACAAATACACATACTACCAATTGATTGTGGCGATTCTCAGGCAGTTCAGACAGTATGTCCCCAATTCATCCCGCTACCTACTGGATTTTAATTAGGATAACAGCTGGTAGATCTTGGATTCAGTCATGCACAAGCGGTTGAGGCCTACTTGGCTTGCGACAAAAACCAAGAGCTCGCTGCCAATTTCTTGCTCAACTCTGCTACGGCATCTGAGTCAAAAATTATCACCAGTCAACCACAATCCAAGTCGAATGATGCCAATACAGCTTCACCATCGACCCAACTAGATTCTAGCACGTCTTCTGGGGAGTTTCGGCCGCCCCTAACTGCAACGACCCAAAGCTCTGTTGTTGCCCCTACGCCGACTTCCAGTAGTTCGCCTTGTATTTCGTTTTCAGAACCTTCTGATGGGCCTATTGTGATTCTCGACAGTATGGCTTTGACTGAAGATTCCCCTCAGCCAGCGCCATGTGCTTCGAAGAGGAAGCGTCTGGAGAATATCGAGTTAACGGAGGAATTGCCCGATGAGCAGAAGCGACCACAGAAGACAATCAAGGTAGATTTGAATTATTACTCACCGCTCCCGTCGCTGATAATCTATGCCAGTTGAATGTGACGGCTGACGCAGCCTCAGCGCCATCTACTTCAACCTCGATCAACTCGACATATTCGAACACTGACAATGTCGACGGCAACTGGAAGGCTTTCTTCCAGCGGCGCAAATACACCAACCCATTGGTCATGGAGCAGCTCTCAAAGATGGGCTTTACTCATTACGAGCTCAAGAACATGAAGGGCGATTCGTACGAGAGTATTTCCGAACTATTTCAGGTCATGCTTGGCCCTCAGCACAGAGCTGCACAGGTTGCCGTGCTCTCTATGGCCGTTGTGAGGGCCACCACCGACGATTGGAAGATTTTGGAAGGTTACTAGGTTGATTCGATGTACGATCATGTTGGACAGTTACTCTCACCACACCGGAATGATTATTTCCCGTCTCGTTTCTTTCAAATATAGTGCTTAACAATCTTGGAGACCTGGGATCCGTGAAGTAAGGGTATTCTACCAGCTTGCCCCGGAGGACACCTCCAGCGCACCAACTGACCAGATCCAGACGTATATCCTCGAAACGTCTACAGGTTCGAAATGTCGTACGCGTCACTCAGACGCTCCAATAAACCAAATCCCTTCCATCGGCTTACAGATTGCGTGAGGTAGGGCTCGTGTCACACAAGTAACCTTGAATGATCAGTTGACCTCCGGCGCGCGCCTAACGTCCACAGGTAATCACGCACCAAATCTCATATGAAATGATCAAGATATCGTGTTTCGATGTTACGATATTCGGGCCTGGCGCACCTTACAGGACGTGCTTGTATGATCCTGATAGTGCCAGACCTCTGCCGCTTGGGTCTGTGGTGCGGAGTTGGTTAGTGTGTAGATTTTAGACATGTTGGTTATGTATCTTACCTGTACCCGCCGCTGAACATATCATCCAGCCTGAATAAACATTGTCCGCTTGTAATTTATGGATGGATATGGCTTGAGTGGTAGACAGATCATTACTAATGCCTACTTTCGCGAAGATGTCTGCCGAGACTGGACAGTCGAAATTCCGGTTATGGGTTGGTGATTCGTGTGTGGTTGATGAGTGTTTGAGAAGTCGAAATCTGACAGTAGCCATTTTAGAAGTGCGAGGAGAGATATGAATGTAGAGCATACCGTTCAAGTTGACTATAGTGGAGAATCACGAGACTCACCATCTTGCTGAAGGATCGACCACTGATGACCAGGACTTTCGACAAAGATAAGCGTCGTAATAGATGGACCCGCATTCGACGGCTTGATGTCGAATTGGTTTTGAAGGCGGTCTTACATGGAGGTCTATAGTTGAAGTACTTGATCGATAAAGATGAAGCGAAGCATACAGCGTGGGAGCTGCTATAGCCTGGGTGTCCATACACAATTGCTAGCGTGGATGAAAGGTGAGAGTCCGAGCAAGGCCACGCAGACCCCGACAAGCAAGAGGCGGTGAGGTGTATAAATATATGCGCTCCAGAGACGTCAACTTTATGAATCTCCTACTGAAAGAGTCAGCGATCACTAATCTGGACTGAATGATAAATTATAAAGGTGCGTACCTTTCGAATGCATCTCGTGCAGACTGCTTAATCGGACACCCTCCAGCGACCTCCACCTCGAGACAACCGAGTACTTGCGGTCATTCGAGTCGATTGAAAACTGAACATAGTGAGATAGGCACGGGCCTCTTGGATGATGTTAACGCCTCTGCGCATCCCAGGATAATTTCGGAAGCCTTCTCGTTCGTGTTGGTGCCATCGGCTTGCCTAAGTTGGTTGTAGGCGTTCACGAAAGTCCCCAATCATTCCTTTCGGCGCAGGAGTTAGTTCAACTCGCGGGTCCTCCATCTAAAACCGTTATCCAGGCCCGGTGGCTCTTGACGACCAAATTTCGTTCAATAGTTATCTGTATGCGGCGATATCGACGTTAATGGACCTTAGGTCTCGTGCCAAATAGACTAGAATGGAGCTTGATAACCGGGTACGAACCTGGTTTTTGTCGCTGAGTTTATATTGTCAAGATGTCGGTTTCGCTTAGCGCATAAGAGTCTTTAATGAGTGCCTGAGGTAGGTAGAAGAGGATTGTCACCGATTCCATTCATATGAGCGGAAATTGGATACGGATATGCACGCGGAATGTTTAAGAGGTCACTTTTCAGCAGACAGGAAAGATTAGACGTATAGGACGAAGAACGTACCATTTGAGTTATACAACCGGAGGACAAAATTTGTACACTTGGTACTCTAGCCTGAATAGTCGAACCATCATCAACCACGTCGTCACCAGACTGAAGCGATACTTCACTTTTTGCCAGTCAAGGTGTTTGAAGATGGCCATCGGAGGGCAAGCTTGTGGGGTAGCAAGTCGGAAAATACGCCGATCGAGTTGAGTCATCGGGTTCAGAAAGGGCGAAAGAATGTCGGATGAATGGGAAGGCCAGGATCATCATCTGGAGGGGCTTTGCGTGTGCCACTCATGATAGATGTTGGCTAAGCATGGATGGAGATGTGGCAAGATTCGGGATGTGAAGTTGGAGTCATGGAATGGAAAGGTAAGGCTGGTGAACCTCAAGACATCTGGCAGCGAGGACGCATGCCGTCGACAAGTTGGTATCGATATCTGTCGCACTTCGAGAAGTAGCTCGGACCGAGGCCGGACCGCCTTCCGTGGCCCTTGAGGTGCAGTCGAAACCCATACCTCTCGTCATAACCCCCCATGACCTGTAGGTTTGGGCTGCTACCAAACCAAAATTTACCGCAAATTGACCTCTCAGAAACCATGACCCAGCCTGGGCTATCCACCGAGGGGTATGGCTTATGGGAGGTTCAACTGTACCTCGTTGAATTTCATGTCAAGGCAGTGAATTGGAATCTTAAGCTTGCTACATTTGAGGTTCTAATAGTATATGTGACGTCCACAAGAATATTGCACAGACCGATGATCTGAAATCTGAAATTTGAATACGTGAACGACAAAGCTGTCTTGGTGGGTGCGGTAGCGACAGTGGCAGCGGTGGTACACAAGAAAATGTCAAGTAATATTCCTAAACAGGTGAAGAATATACAGTCTTGAAGAAATGGGAATGTTCGAATACAGCAATGGAATCGGAGGTTTAAACGTTTATAGTTCGAATGGAATTTAAGTGACCCGTAACCATCCAGGTAACAGGTGGGTACAGCGGCGTCCTCAGTGTTGGAGTGAGAGAGCGGAGGTGAAGATAAAGGGGAAGGCGAAGTGGGGGAGATAAGTTGCAAAGCGGAAGTGGTAGAAAGGAAGTTCCGCAAGATACGGAAGGGGATGGTATCTGAATGCCCGTCGGTTGTTCGTCTTTACCCATCCCGTGCACAGACTCGGCGAATGGGGATCGGCCTGAGAGGGTAGAAATGGGAAGGAGCCAGCGACAGACAGAGTCGGCGATGACTCGACGCCATGATTTAGTCTTCTTGGTGTGGGATATCAGCCAGAGGGCGAGGTGAAGGGTGCATATAGCAGCTGTGGGTATGGTGTGGTCAATAAGTTGGTGTATAAGCGAGAAAGGGCTAGGATGGGTAGAACTCACGGAGGAGGAAAAGGGTTCACGGCGGACAATGAACATCGGAGAAGAGGTATCAGCGTTAGTTGGTGGGGCGTAATGGGCGTCTCTCCTCCACCTCGAAGCTAATGAGGGAAACAACAGGATTGTCAGTTTGAATGTCGTTCTCAGATCGGTACAATTCCACCTTACATGAATCCATTAACAACACTATATTCGACATCTGCTTGGCATCTCTGGGTCCTCAATCTCCGTTCTCGATATTGAGAAACGACGCTGGACAGTAACTATGCTGGTGCTGAACAGGTTTCCTCTATCATGAACGCTGCGGCCACATTCACGAGACGAAGATCCACGACAACTGCTCTTTGCGTTATCCAGAGATCTCGTGCCGAACGTGATATGACCGCTTCGTTGATATGGTATAGCAGGGGGCGACCAGATGCCTATACTCGTACGTTAGTTGAAAGTAGAGTAGAGGCCTGAGAAACGGAATACATACAAGTGTAGACCTGTGGGTGGTTAGAGCCAGCCGCGTCTGAATCCCCATGAACGAGCGTTGAAAGCGTTCGGTAGCATTTGAGGTCGAGTTCGCAATTAGGTGGAAAATGTAATGCATGCTTCGTGAGCAGTTGTTGCTGTTGGTGGGCATCACGGTCCTAAAAAATCGAGGTCGGTTTTCAGTAAAAAGCCAGGTGAATTTGTTGTGGGCGAAGTCAGAAAATGACAATGTCTTGAAGAGTTTGACAATTCCCTCCTTCAACCTCAAAGACCCAGTCCAGGCGTATTCATAGTCGTACCCGCAGGTGTAGTATGCGTCGGACTCGCAGTAGCGGGGCATATGGTTCCCATACAGGCGCTAGATACCTGCAGCAGCCTGAGTGACAGACATCGCGAACATCGGGGTAGGCAGTCAT
>Ga0247741_1001012_pt1 | contig 15504 bp, 13 predicted proteins | sample UWRJL213509R2_FD_180945 | JGI IMG/M metagenome (GOLD analysis project Ga0247741, IMG submission 180945) | Plant litter microbial communities from Arlington Agricultural Research Station in Wisconsin, United States - UWRJ-L213-509R-2 | ecosystem: Environmental > Terrestrial > Plant litter >... | reverse complement strand
CTTTCTGGGGCTTCCACAACCCCAAAAAGGTGCGAAAAGTAGCGAAAACTCGACGAACCTGAACATTTGGAAAGTTATGTCCTTCCTTCTGGAAAGTCGAAATTCAAATCTTACGATATTTACTTTAGGATCCGAATTACTAGCCGAATTACTACCAAATATGTAGCAGACTCACGGCAAACGGCTTTCCGACTTTCCAAACTTGCATGAAAGGTGAAAAACCCCGGAAATATGACGTAAGCCGGAAACTTTTCGTCAACACTGCTGGCGGGCAACTATTTTCCAGGGGCGGAAATAGGCAGAAAATGCAAATATGGTTGACAAAAACTTCCAGAAAGGAAAATGGATAAGTTACGCACAACTTTGAAGTTGGTAAAAGCGTGGATAGTTACATTGTCAATTATAATATTTCACTTTATTCTATTGTGTGAGAACTTTTTCCATTTTCCTTATTTTTCCTGGAGAGAAAGGCGTGTAAAATTCCCAAAATGACCCCAGATTTTGCATTTGGGAAATTTTATTATTTACACAGCCTGGAAAATATGTCAAAACTGCTAAATTTAGCAACTCAGAGTTTTCATCAATTTGCGTCAATTTTTGTCTTATTGTCCCAACCGGAAACAATGAATAAAAGGATGAATTGTCCCAAGGTGAAAATATATTACACACTGACAGGTGCACATAGGCGGGAGATTGGTGTCCATATATGCGCGCACACAAAAAAAAATGGTCCGAGTTCCAAGAGTTATTTATAGGTAATGACTGATAGAGGACAACAATACGAGTTCAAGTAATATTTGTGTATCAAATAGAGCGATCAGTCAGCTAACGAAAATTTCTGTGCAAGAAAGGCCTTTGAGCGTGCGGTATTATTTGTGATCGTACCGCGGGACTCTTTTGTACCACGAAGTGAAGTTCGCCAGTCATCATGGGCCTTCGGTTTGTGTAATCCAGATTGGACATCTGCCAAAATGTTTTTGAAAAAAACCTCGTCCGTGTCTGTCCACTCAAGCCAATCGAATCCACTACTATGCCACACCAGGGGAAGCGGAAACCATGACTTTTTCGCAACTTGTTTCGAATTCTCTCCACCTGCAATAATCATTAGTGAAAATTATGTAGAAAGTTTGGTTGATAGACTTTCCCGTATGGATCAAATAGGTCCCACATATTGCAGCAATCTCGTTCTCTGTTAGATCATCGTCCCAGTAGCACTGACCGCCTCCTTCACCAGAGGAAAAAAAACCTCTTCGGTGACGAGTGACCTCAGTCGATGGTCCATCAAGTGAGTCAGATGGACTCAAGAACTCCTCAGCAATCCTACCTAATATTCCTCCTCGTAAGAAAGCAGCGCGCCCAACTGGGGATGTCAGGATATCCTTAGCACGAAGCATTGCAGTATCGAAGTCATTCCGGGTGAATACATGGTTTTCATCAATCAGGGAGTCTGGTTGGAAATGTCGCATGATGGGTTTGTTATAAGGGTCGGTAGGAAGACGGAGTAGAGTGCGGAAAGGAATGTGATATTCAAGAAGGGAGTGGGCAACAGAGATGACTGAATGGGATTGAAGGTTGGCTCTGACAAGTCGATACACATAGAGTAGGGCTCTTGGGGATGTGACACCAAGTAGCCAGTTGACACCCTTGTACTCAGGTAATGGCAAGATAAAGAGGGTATCAGAAAGACGATGTATACGTTCGAAAGGGATGACCGAAGACAAGGACCAAGGATTTTCTTCGCTCAAATCATCAAGCTTAACAGGGAGAGAGGGAAGGACTGTCGGGGCCTTTGGCCGAAGAATAATCGCACGAGGCTCATGAAAATACGGCGAGTTTCTATTCTTCTTCTTCTTCTTCTTCTGACTTGATTCTGAAGATTGTGAAGGTTGCGATGATGGAGGCATGGTAGTAGATGACAAGATGGTGACAAATGAGGTGATGACCCGCTGTTCATCAGTGGTCAGCTCGAGCACCGGATCTTTTTGGACTCCCAGACTTCTGAGAACCAGATGCCAAGGTAAAGGAGTGTCGTGTTCAGGAACTGGTTCATGAAACAACGGAAAGCCGTAAAGGAGTGTGAGTGACCGATAAAGACTCTGAGCGTAAACATCCTCAATGGCTGAGCCATCATCTTTTTGTGACAAGATCGAGGAAGTCTCAATGAAGGATGTATCAATGTCCAACATCGGCAGAGAAACCTGCATACAAGGCTGAGACAAGTCCACTGTAGCGGTGTTGACAGTCTGAGACGTGTCCGGATGCGGGTTGTGATCAGGAGAATCAGAACAGTCATCCCTGTTGTCGTCGGCCCTGTCAATTTCATTCCCTTGACCATCAATCTCTATGCTCTCGCCTTGACTGCCAAAATCTATGCTCTTGTCTTGCCCACTAATGTCCATGCTCTTGTCTTGCCCGCCAATGTCCATGCTCTCGCCTTGACTGCTAATCTCCTGGTCATTGCTCTGAGAGTTAGTCTCGTCGCCGCCTTCATCGCCACTACCCTCGTCGTCGTCGTCAGACTCTTTAGGCGTACCAAACTCCTCGAAAAGGTCCCATTCGTTGAAGAAGGAACTGTATCTTCGTTGATCCTCTTTATAGTCATTGAAAACGGCGACCACCTGATCAGACACAACCCGAACCCGAACATACAGGTCCTGCTCGTCCTCGGACGAAATCTTCGCCCACGTAAAGACCTTTTTCAACGGCTTGTCTCGCTCCCATGATTGTCGGCATTGGCGTCCTTTAGAGTCTAGAGTGGGCTCGACAGCTGCCTGAATTAGTGCTCGCTGCTTGAAATAGTCCTCCCAGTGATGTTCAAGTCGATCATAGTCCTGCTCCCTCCTGACCATGGGCTGCCTAGGTAATGAGGTAGCGGTATCGGCTGCACAGCGCTGCCAGGTACGGCGCTTTCCCAAATACTCATCCAACATCTCTGATGGCTGAGAGATCCACGGCCGGGCGTTTGATGGGTCCCGAGCTTCTGCGGTGAGTACATCCAGAACCATATCGTAGACCGTCTGTGTGGCAAGCGCGACATCGAGGACCTTTTTGGCCTTTTCTGTGGCAACGAGCTCGGCAAGAGGGAGTTCAGAGGAGGACCAAAGAAGGTTAGTGACAATCTTCATGAGCAATGTATCATCAGGCCTCAGGTCGTCGAATTCACGATGTCTGCTAATGTACTCTTCTTCATATTTTGTCCAAGGGCACCAAATCGGAACTCCATGTTTATAGAACCAGTCAACAAGCGGGCGATCAACGTACTTCTCGCTCCAAGGTAAGACGATACCAGCCCGCGGGGTATGCAGATCGAACGCACATACAGTAGACGCAGCAAGACCGTTGACCCAATGAGGAGGGTACCCGGCGCGCAAAAGGATTTCCTGCCAGACAGGTACCACTGATGTCGAATGGGACGATTTATCCGCATAATTGTCGACCTGGGCAATGAGATAGGACAGGAATCCCATCCAAATACCAAACCATTCTCGGGAGAGCGAGATCATCTTCTGGGCTATGGCTTCTGATTTGTGAGGGCGCGCATATCCAAAGGATGACGGTGGCGGTGGAGGACTGCCAGGAATACGATAATTAAGTCGTATGGTGGTTGCCGCCCCGATCAAGAGGTTCTCCATCTCTGTCCATTTCCAGGCATCTTCTCCATGCATTAAATAGCATTTGCGGGGCACCTGGACGGTGGAAGTCGTGGTTTGCGTGAGCCGCGGATGCCAACAGAGGAACTCGAACGGAGTGGATATAAAGGACGGGGCCAAGGGCACGAAGCTCAGCCAGCCATAGTGCCTTGACCACCACACTGGTTGTCGAAAGCCCAACACTGACAGTTTATTGCCTCCAAATGGCTGAGATGGGACCGGACGCTGAGGGATGACGGGTGGTCTTGAAGTATTCATGGAGTAGTAGATTACCCCATCTTGGACAAAGCCGGACTGGGCAGCCATGATTTTGGGTTGCTCGCTTATCTAGATGAATACACTTAGCAATCGGTAAAAGTAAGTGAAAATGGTTACATACGGAGGAAGGCGGTATTGTTCGTTAAGGTGTCAGTGCTTGGAATCTAAGAAGTTAGAATGTCAGACTCCAACTCGCTATGAGATTGAGTTGAGCACATACAGTTCTAGTAACCAGATAACCACCGTCAACAGAAAGCTAGATGACGGCTACCATGGGTAGTCCAGCGTAGCAGTGGAGAGAAGCGTTGAACACGCGAAAGGTTCTTCGTGGTCTACGTTGAGAGCCGAGTTAAAGGAACTTTGGTTGCAGCTGATGTGGATAATCCAGAGCAGCCGCTACCAACAGTCCCAAAACTGTAAGGACGTCAAAGTGAGTCGACAGTCGACGAGCTTGGATAACGGGGCCGGTCGCCTCTTGGAATGGTTTCTATCTAGTCGCCTGCCCAGAAAGTCCTGAGAATCGAGGAATGGTGATAACGACTTGTTTTCGGAGTTTGAAGGTCAGTTTCCACGCGCCGCACGTGCCCCACGTCCAAATCCTGATGCGCGCACTGAGATTGAGAACATTAAGACCGCCTACCGTTTGCGCCTGCCCATCGAGATGGCATCTAAGTAAGTCAAATAGATCTATTTTTTCAAGTCCTGACATATTTCGTGAAAGGAGCCCGTAGCATTTCAAAGAGGAAGGAATACATATCCAGTGGATCTGGACTATCCATGTCAGAACTCAACGCCAGAGGGAGGGAATAGGCATGGATGGGGACCGATCTGGATTATCCACGTCTGCCCTCAACAGCTGAATCCTCCAACGCTCATCCTAATCGTTAAAATTAACCTCTGGTAGCGCATCCTCCTCCACCATTTGTAAGTCACGAAACTTCTTGTTATCCAAATTCGCAACGAACTCATCGCCATAGTAGTTTTCTGGGCATCCAACTGTTGGATCTCGTGTGCTAACTGCTGCATTCTGACGACGAAGTCTCCTTCGAGGAGGATTTCCTGGCCGCGTCTCGCCATAACCGCTGGTGGTGTTCTTGGATCTGTCTATAGCGTCAAGACAGCGCGTGATATCTGAGTGCCTCCAGCGTCGAACCCTGACCACATAATATGGCCTACCGACTTCGTCGACGTCGCTCTCGTCAGAACTCATCCCAGACATTCCCAATCGCTCAACCATGCGAAGCAAACCCTTCCACCCAGAGTGTATTGAACCATCACGTTTCGTCATCATATCCAAGCAAATCTGGCGCCGCTCCTGCCAGAGCTAGTGTACCCTTGTCAGAACTGCGATTTTCCGGAATGAATTGACTTACTCGATCCCTTCTTCCTGAGACCCTGGATATGTGACGCGATCTGGCCATCTCATTGCGTAGCTCCTCCTTCGAGTGTTTGAGTATTCGGGCCCGAGCCTTCTTCAAGTTTTCGAGTCGTTTCTCAAATCGGTCCTCTATTGCCCTAGCCTCCTCCGCTCCCAGCCTCTCTCCTTGGTTCTCCTCCCAGTGCACCAGAAACATCTCACCTAGGGATGAGTTCCAGCCACACCTCACATTTCCTTCTAAATAGGGTCGCAAAGGCTGAAGATCTGGGTCTGTCGAACCCACATCGCCTCTCTCAAAAGCCGTCACCTCGTCTTCAGTAGCAAGGTCCACGTCCACGATATCAACGTCACGCTTCATTCCCATGAGCCCATTCATCATCTTCCTGACAGACGTCTGGGGGTCACGGTCAATCACAGCCCTTCAGGTACCTATCCAATAGAATATCTTACTTTCAGCGCTGCCTGCTTCCTGTCGTATCCACGTTGACGAGTTTGGCGCCAGGACTTTTGATGATATGGAGAGTCCCGGTATAGGCGATCATTACGCCTTGAGAGCTGCTCTCCATCGCTGATATCCTCGTTGTCGTCGCCAATTTCATCATCGTCCTCACTTGGTATTTCATCTCGACGGTTATGATGATGACTGAACCTGCGAGAACTAGATGCATAGTGGGAACTGGTCCGTCCAGACCGCGGCGCGGGCTCTACCGATACTGAGGAACTGCCTCCAGCTCGAGGCCTCGTGTACTTTCGCGGAGGTGGGACCTTCATGGATGATCAGCAACAAATAATAACTGTGAACAAGACTTGCCACGTTATGACCGCTTCCTCGTATGTTCGATGGCACAGAACCCAATGGCACCCGCGGCGCAGGGGGTGTAGTCGGATGCTGGTTTGGTGTGGAAGGTTGAATGGAATTCTGCTAAACTATTGAAGACCAGGTTATTGACCAGCGCAAAAAATTTCATACCAGCTGACTCTCCTGCGTGGGTACGACTCCTTTCCTCATTAGCTGCAACCCCACCTCACGACCTTTCCCTTTGTCCGAACAAGGAGGAGGAGAGGATGTCGTCGATGACGTTCTTTCATCTTGATTCTTGGCCATACCGATATCTCTTTCGTGCTCCTGGCGTGGCTTTGCCTGGGGCCCAATCATGTCGTGAAGATCCACGATTCCTACCTCTTCATCCTCATCCCCTGCCATTTCAGTTGACTTTGCGCTGTCCATCCAATGAACGTGATGCTTCGGTCCCTGGGCTCCATGCTGTGGTACTTTTCCAGATCCGGATGGTGAGACTGTGGCTTCCTGTAACCTCAATTTCGTATCCGCAAGTTCCTTCTCTGCCATAGCCGCACGGTTTTGGGCCACCGAGATATCTCGCGCCATTTCCTGGACCATTTTGGCGGCTTCTTCTGCCTTCTTCACCGCAATGTTTGCCTGATCAACCGCCTCTTGAGTCTCTTGCTTCGACCTCTCAAGCTCGGCCCTTGACTTCTCGTTCATCTCATTCATGATTTGCTGTGCCCGTCGTTCAAAATCAGCTTTAACACTCTTGTGAATCTTCTCTCTCAGCGCCTTCTCTCTTTCTCGCTGAGAATGGAATTCAAGCTGTCAACATCTGAAAATATAGAAAATGCTCACCGAACTCGGAAGTCTCGAGGAAGACTCAACCATCCGGACCTTTGTGGCCCCACTATGGTCTCTCTCGTCTTTCCTTCCTTTGCTCGTATCGATCGGAGGTTTTTCGATGACCGACGAGGAACCTGATGCATGATGAGGGAGCTTTCGGATGAGCCGCTGATCTTCGGCGTCTATATGTCTCGCACCTTCAGGTTGATAGAGCGGGAGGATTGGAGTATCAAATGTAAAAGAGGTTGGCATATTGGGGTCGCTACTTTGGCCAATATCCTTTGTACCACCCTCCTCCAGTTTACGAAGTCGAGAATCCTCGTCCATATGGTCTTCTTGCTGATGAGGATCGCCATCCATCGTGTTCCATCTTCCATTTCCAGAATGAAAGAGTGGCAGCCCCACAGAGTCTTGGGTGGATGTATCAAGGGAGGCTGGCATGTCGAGGTCAACGCTTTGGCCAACATCTTTGGCAGCACCCTCTTCTATCTCTCGAAGCTCCATATCGTCGTTCTTTGGACCTTGAAGCTTGAAGGGCGAAGAGAATGTGAATGAAAACATCTGACGAAGATTAAGGAATCAAAAGGGACGGTATGAGGGAAAGCATACTTGAGGATGCTATGATAAATACGCCCTGCGTCGGGTCATGCTCCGTACCACAAGATCAACACCTTCAATACAGCTAACACAATTTGACTCAGTCCTCCAGGCGTTCACACATATAATTTCATTTTGGGGTTTTAGCGTCGTCCGGAGCATTCCCGATTTGGTCGCCCGCGCGCAGCATACCGCATCAAGTCATCGCATGCCATCATCAATTCCATCCCGTACGGAAGTATTTCAACTCATTCTCTTGTCGACTCATACCGTTCGCAGCAGGGTCTGCGGTAAGGGATTTCTTTCCGATCTATTGAATGACCAAAAATTCCTTAAATACAGTATCGACTTTGACACTGAAGCACACTCACCTCGTCATATCATTCTCTAACAACTAACAACCCAGCATGCCATATTCTGTTCGTGGTCAACCACCGCCACCATCTCGATATGTAAGTTCAATTATAGGTTTGGTTTATCATTACTTAACATTGTACAGCACAAATCGATCCATCTCCGTGTTCGCGTTTACTCGTCTCGCAAGGGCGCGGTCTACGACACAGTGCACACTCAAATCGTGCCAAAGCGTCGAGGTCCTGGGGCTCACGCCAACAGCGCCACTCGTTATCCCTGGGTGGAGCCATTATTTAGGGACCGACATATCCAGCCTTTTGTCCATGAGTCCCGCGTCAAGTTTATCCAGCAAGGTCGTCAACACAACTACTTGATCTTCTGCCAGAATCATCTCCACCTACCTCTCAACTCCTCTCTTCAAGACCGATGGCGTGGCGATATCGTGGTCATGCGTGTGGCTCAGAATCCAGACATCGGGATTGTCAATGCTCGCGGAGAGGACACTGCTCTGATTAATGAGATGATAAATCAGTGAGTTCGACTTTCCTCCGCCATCTTTGCCTCTCATGCCCAGAAATAGATTTCTTCAGCGCTATCAACAGAAGCAGCGCTTTCGTCTTCCAAAGCAGATCAAGATCGTCGTTTAAGTCCCTTTCCATCTCGCACCTTTCTCGTACCTTCCTTGTAAAATACTCGCAATACTATGATTTTAAACACTCGTAACTGATTTTAATGTTGCACCGTGCATTGCTACCTGCGAAGTAAGCAATACCATCATCCAGAGCCACTGAATACGAGTGGCTTCACGGGCTTGAATGCGCGCTGGGGGCACTATTTAGAATATTGTGTCGAAGTATATGGCTTGGCATGATAATTAGGGACAAAAATTAGATGACTATGAATCAATTCTACTCTCCAGCGCTTTCGCAACTTCCAGCGCTGAGTTTACCCTTCTCGTTAAATCAGCTGGAGTGGAGACCAACATTGTCAAAGTCGGCGCTGGAAACCAGGCCAGGGCCTGACTAGGGCTTGTAAGATAAGTCTTTCTCGTCAGTAGAGTAAATGACTCACATTGAGGCGTTAGGAAAAGCGACAAACATCAGGATAAGAGGGACGGTCAGGACGTTTAATAGTATCATTATTGAGAGCACCAATCGACAGGAGCAGCCGCTTCGATCAATGGAACTAAAGTCTTTATTGGTCTTGGGACTGCAATAAGCTCTCTGTTAGACGAGAAACTTACCCACATACCTTCTTTGTCCATACACAGATCAATGGTGTGGGGCCATCGGTTCCGCTTGCAAGGAGGTGTCTTCCTTGTGTCGTACAGCCCTGTGAATCTGTCATCAGCTCGGTAAAAGAAAACGAGGTGCGTAAGCATACACTCAGAACTTGCACCATCAACTTCCGTGAACCGTGTTGAAGGGTTTGTACCTTCTTCGCAGTCTCAGTGTAGAAGATATGAATCCTTCCATAGTCGTCACCGCAAGCAATGAGTTCGTCGTGTTGCAGGAAAATAGCTTCGTGGACATAGGAGCGCGACCTTGGAACCGAGAAGGATTCCACGGGGGTGGTTTGCGGAAACTGGTATAACTCGCATCCAGTCGTTAAGTTGTCAATGATGAGCCACTCCTCGTCGGTACTGAAAGTTGCAGACCCGCTGCCAAAACCGGTCATGTAATGTTTCACAGGGTGAAATAGATTTGACTTACATGCTGGTCTTCAGCGTCTTTGACCAGACTTCAGCGCCAGTAGCAGCAGCCCTAGAGGACCTATTGCCGAGATTAGAAGTAGACTCTTGCAAGCATAGTTGATGACTTACATTGAGCCTGCCTCTAGGCTGAATATTACGAGATTCTCACCCTTGCGAATGAAGGCGATTGAGCGTGGTATGACACCTGAAAGTGCGTTGTTGTCAGACATGTCTTTCTGCCAAATCAACGTCAGAACACCTAGAGGTATGACAATCAGCCCTGGAAAGTGACGAGAAGACGACATGAGCTCGCCAGTTTTCTCAACAGCAAACATTTTGATCTTTCCGGCATGACCGGAGATGGCGAGTCTGCATTTAATCCGATCATACGCAATTGACTCGACAGGTTCGTTGAAGGCGAAAACACTCGTCTTTGAGAGCTCCTTAAATGTTTCCTGATCGAACGAGTTGGTGAATATTTGTATGTGTGACAACCAGACACATACTGCTCCTTTGGAACGCTGGTATATGAGCAGTAAGCCTCGCCCAGTCCCAAATGAAATGACGTTCCCAAGCTCAGATGAAATGCATAGCCATTTGATACAGGTGACTTGTCCCCAGCGCTCAGCAACATCGGCGAGAATTTGAAGAGTCGACTTGGTCTCAATGTCCCAGATCCTTACAGACTCATCGTCACCTGAGTAGGTTTGTAAGAGCAGGAAACAAGAGTAGGAGGAGTAGAACGGACCACCACTAGCCAGAAACTTTCCATCCTTGGTGAATGAGAGGCAGTTAATGGGACCTGCGGACCCTGATAAGCGTGCAAGGAGCTTGAAATCCTAGAGAAGTACTGTCAGTCGCAGATATTAGTAAGTAGCAGCTACGTCATTAAATACTTACCGTGTTGGAGCGCCTGAAGAAAGTTGAGAATGGCATTATATCTGGGATGGGTTGGACGTTGGGGCCTGTCCGTACACACTTATATATTTTGCTTCCAATGTACGCACGACAGGGGCAAAGCTGATGCTTATCCAAATAGAGACACCGAGTCAGCCGTCGAGTCATCGGCGTGCCCTACAATATGTGTGTGAGTTGGGCTGTAATAAGTGCGTGAGCAAGGTGAGAACAATAAGTCGGCGGCTTATATTTGGCATGCAAGGAACGATATGCGCCATCAGCCATGGCCTCAGTGAAGCTTCATCTTCCTCTCATTACTACTCGCATTTCATTCAGCACCAGTCACTTACCGCCCAGACCGGAAATCACCCTCCGGCAGGACTACTCCAAGACCATCAAGCGCCAGATTCGACGGAGCCGGACTCCATATACCCATCAACGACATGGACATGAACACCCTCAGTTGACACCGCCAACTCGGGGATCCAGTCCAGAGCTATCAGAGCTATCAGAGCTGGAAGAGTCTGATGCCGAGGGTGGAGCCAAGGATAAAATACCCAAGCCTCCGGGTGAAGCGGGTCGCAGCGGTTGTGGAGGATTTAATCTTGAGGAGGAGTTGGGCTGGGAGAAGGATAGATATACCACGTTCATTGTGAGTAAAATGTGTGTTATAACCCAAGACTTGACACTTACCGCTTAACGTTTGCAGAAATATGTTAACAATCTCGTTGCAACCTCCCTAGACGCAGGGAAGTGTTTCAGCAACCAGAAGGCAAGCAAGCTCCAGGAAACTATCCAAAAAGTAAGTGCGTCGCATAAGTGGAAGAGGATCGTACTCAACGTGTGGTCAGGTCATCCTGAAATTCGAGATTTCAGATACCTATGAAAACGATTGGCCAGTCCGAGAAGCACTGAAACTTCGACTGAAGTACACTTCGGAGCAGGCACGCAAAAGTGTCCAGAAATCGAAAGAGAAAAACTTGAGAAAGGTAAATAAAATTGTTGGCAAAGGTAAATTGGTACTCACCTATGCATCACAGGCCGTTCGAGCAGCAAATGCACTAGGGAGGAAAGATAATAGTGAATTGAGTACACCAAGTGACGACTAGATTAGCTCATATTGATCGTCATTGGAATACAACTCATTCGCTGCAGAGATAATCCAGATGCCTATTCTCTCACTTTTGAGGTCTGCCGTGGATAATCCAGATCAGTCCTCGTACACTACATATTTCTTGTTGTTATGTTGCGGGCACGATGAGTGACATATGTGAGCCCTTCAGCGTCGAGCTTGGCACACATATACCGAGGTTTAAACTCCGAATTCGTGTCACGACAGCTTTTCAGAGTTTAGAAATTAGGTGCCGTACGTGCCGCACATGAAATACGTGCCGAGACTGCCTCGGCGCTGTTCAAACAATCACGATGATCAAAGTATGCGCACCAGTAGCAGATGGTCAAAGGCGTCGATGGAAGAATATATTCACCCGGAAATACATTCAGATAAGATTTACAAAGCTAGGCTAAATACAACGACGATGGATTATACACCTGAGGGGATTGGAAAAAGTCTTGCTAACATGTCCCAGTCGTGCCAGGGAAGAATGTAATCCCTTGGACCCACCCCATCCGGCCAAGAAATAGCGTTAGACATGAAGACGGGGTACTGAGCGTAGGTGGCGTTCAAAGTAAAAGTGGAGCCGGAGGTATATGCATTGATCTTTCGCTGGACATCCAGAGGCACACATTCGGAGTCCCCCAGAAGCTTCTCATCAACTTTATATCGACCGGCCCAGTTGTAGTCAATCAAACGAATTCGCTCGCCATCGAAAAGGACGTTGGGAGGCCTCAAATCTCCAAAGACAAAACCCTTTTCATGAAGCTTGGTGAGAGCGTCCTCTAACTGCGAAACAAGAATGGTATGATCGGGATATGGCCTCGGAGGAATATACTCCATGACCACAAGATACATACGGATATGGGGTATGTCTGGAGGGAGATTGGGTCGGAACGGATTGCTTGGGTAGTCTGGAAGGGGGCCATGGTAATAAAGTTTGGGAGCATAATCCGCACATGCAAGATGGTTGTGGACTTCCACTCCGTAAGTCGATACGAATTTAACGACGACCTCCTTGAGGGTGTCGGTCTTCGCCAAGAAAGTTTGGCAGGTATCGTCATTTTCCAATCGACGAATATAATGAAAGTAGATGGTCTCGTCGCCTTCTTTATAAGAGGTTGGGTAAGGGAAGAATCGCGAATGGGAGGAGGTTATTTGTAAAGGATCGTTGATGGGCATTCTTGAAGCCAGTTGCTCCCAATAGCTAGGGACATCCCTGATACACTCTCTGAGCGCACAGAGGGACCGAGCGGCAAGATACATCTTGGAGCATTGCTCGAGGTTATGTTCCAGAAAGACATGGATTGGGGAGAGATGTTCCGCAATAACCTTATCGGTGATGACAGCTCCCATGACGCCCAAGGTGGCGCCAGTGCCAGCGAGCAGAAATGTTGGGCAATGAGATTGATAGCAAAAATCGAGCCTCTGAACAATGCATAAGTAGACATCCACCAGTCAACATAAACACGACGTACACTTTGCTGGGCCCAATACCTCAGGAATATCAACTCGGCTTGAATAAAAGGGTCACATCCCCCTTCCCCCAACCACCGCTTAAGTTCCAGAATGATGACTGGCAAATCTACCGCCCCAATCCGAACCATATAAGCACCATCGGCGACCGTGTTATCATCGTTTTGCACCAACTGGAAGGGAACACCAAACAACTTTGTGAGGATTTGACGAATGGCCACGTTCCTCCGGGTTTCCCAACCAGTGTCCGTGCGGCTGAGCAGGAAACAGAGCTCACGAGTAATCTCCAAATCCCTTTTGCTAACTGCTGTTGACCACAAAGCCGCCTCGTACTTCGCAAATATGGGATGATAGATTCGGACGGGCAGGGACTGATTGCGATGGTTCTGGGGCCCGCGTCCATCATGGATGGCGGATGTTGGGTCGGACTGATGAACGTCGTATGACGAAGATTTGGCCTGCACGCATGGCGATACATTTGATCCTGCACATTGAAGAGTGGCCTTGAAGGCTGGATATTTTGTTAGATCATTGGTAAAAGAAACGACTGGCTTACGTACTTCCCACTGCATCCAGCTCGATCTTAGGCGGTTTGGGTTTACGATCCTCGACGGAGATCGCCAAATGGATGACATGTTCCCCCTGGGCCATTGTAAATAATCGTGTTGCGCTAGGTGTGGGGCGGAAGTCTGTTGCTGTGGCGGTCCATCCGGCCTTGAGAGCCATGTCAAAGGTGACTGCTTTGTTCTGGAGAGGCTGTGAATGGGTGAGCATGACATCAGAAAGTAGGAAAATATGCAACTTACGCGGTAGTACTGTATGTCGTATTTCTTGTCCGAGCTTAGGTTGAGTTCCTTGAGGAAGAAATTTGAAGCCTGGAATAGGAAGGCGTTTTGGGTGGGCTCATAAGCGTCAGAGTTTTCGCCAAAGATGAGGGTTCTGATCTGAGATTCGCCCAGTACAATCCAGTTTAGATAATCGAGGCATTCACTGTAGGGTGTCGAACGCTTTTGCACGGATGTGGAAGCGCTGCGTTGGCTGGATATGCTGGATTTGCTGGATTTGCTGGATTTGCTGTATTTGCTGGATTGACTGCGAGAATCCATGTTGAAGTGAGATGAGTGGCAAAGTGGCGATTTCAACAAGGAGGGTGGGAAGTTTGAATGCATAGTCCATTGTGTTGGAAGGAGATATCCCAGAACAGCGAAAACTCCGATCGCAGCCGATGTGGATAAATCCAGGTCAGCTGCCACCGAAAAAGCGCAGAGAAGAGAGACGACTTGTGGTGCACATTGGATAATGTCAGCCACTACCGAGAGTCCTAACCAAAAGCGCAGAGAACGAAGTAAAAAGATGACTTGTGGTGCAGACCGGAGTCTGAAAGCTGTCCCCACGAATCGGAGTTTAAACCTCGATATGCGCGCACCACTCAAGACCTTATCCCGCCCATCATGCCTACCAATACCCGCAACACAGCAAGAAAGACGCGGCCAGTCTTGAAGGAGTCGGTGGCGATTGATCTGGATCATCCACACCAGTTGCAACCGTACTTCCCTTCATCCACTTCTGGCTTTCTTTGCGACACAGCGCGCTGCGCTCATGATTTATTTGTGTTGTTCTCCCTTGCCTTGGCGACACTTTTCAATAAGTCCTCCCATTTTTATCACAAGGTGTCCTACTCTTAAATACCATCTCAACTCTCAAATCCAAATCATTCCCCATCTCTTCCACTACCTCGCCGTGTGCTCTGGTTTAATCACGCCCTATCAACTTGAGGATGCCTCTATGTTATTGCAAGTCCGCAGGCTGTGGGAGCATTATCGATCCAAGAACAGGCAGAAAGACCGGGAAAGAAGTTGATCGTACACCTTTAGCAGCTGGCTGAAGTCATCAGAGACAGGAAATAGCCTGTGGAGCCGATGCGATCAGGCAGGAAGTCCCCTGTCACAGGGGACCTCCTGTGGGGCTTTGCCTATACTGCAGAACCATGCTGGGGGGTTGTCGTTGGGGGCGGGAGGGTGTAAACACATGTAAACAATGTTTAGACAGTGTCCGGGATGGGTGCTCACTGTTGTCGGGGGCGGGGATGCTTGCTGGTTAGGGCGGGGCAGGGTGGGACAGCAGTTGGATTATGTAATCCTAAAAAAAAACATGAAAAAATTCCATTAAATCCGATAAATCGAGAAAATATTCGTAGCGGTTTTAGATTTTTGATAGCGTAAAAATTGGCGCGGGGGCAGGCGTTTTGGTAGGGGGTAAAACAGACAAAAGCTATTTTTAGAGCGTCAAATGAGCGCCCGCGCGCGCTTGTAAATTAAAATAGCATACGACGTCATTGCTGTCAATCAATTCGGCTCGGGTTCCGCTTCCGGTCAGGAATGTGCTCAGCGCTTGCTTGGGCGCTTTCGGGCACCTCGGCGATGTTCGAATGCTCGCATTTGCCCTCCATTTGGACAG
>Ga0247741_1001011_pt1 | contig 15510 bp, 14 predicted proteins | sample UWRJL213509R2_FD_180945 | JGI IMG/M metagenome (GOLD analysis project Ga0247741, IMG submission 180945) | Plant litter microbial communities from Arlington Agricultural Research Station in Wisconsin, United States - UWRJ-L213-509R-2 | ecosystem: Environmental > Terrestrial > Plant litter >... | reverse complement strand
ACCGGGACGGCCAACAGATAGATCTGCGACAGCGGCCCGATGGAAAACAGCACCATCACGGCGATCAGATAGACGATGCCCAGTATCACGAGGGCCCGCGTTTGATACGGGATATCGCGGCGGTAATTCAGCAAGCCAGTGCCGGCCAGGGCGATCACGTCGGCGGCCATTAAAGGCCAGTGCCCCTGGCGCGCGCTGCCCCACATGCTGGGCAGCATTGCCAGCAGGCCCAGCCAGAAAGTCACGGCGCACAAGCCATCCAGCAGGCGGCGGCGCCAGCCTTGCAGGTCCTGGTCGCCGTGTTCCTGCGGCTCCACGCGCTGGAGCACGGCGGCACGCAGGGCGCGTACCGGTTGGCTGTCGATCAAGGGAGACTCACTCTATAGTTGCAATTAGTGAATCATTTTACTACGCTGGCGTCGCGCTGATCTTATTTGGCGCTCTGCGCCAGCAGCTGCTGCAGGTACTGCTTCCACAGCGCCGCCATCGTGTGGCTGCCGTGGCCTCGGGTCGCATCCGTGTAGGGCAGCACTACCGCGCTGCCCCGATTGACGCGCTTGATGCCGGTTTCCAGAATATTCAGCTCGGGAGGATTGATCAAGTCGTCGGCGCTGTTGACGGCCAGCAGCGGCGCCTCGATCTTCTCCAGCGCCGGCGCCGGATCGTAATCTTCCGACGCTTGCAGCTGGTACATCAAGTCGGTGGCGTCGGTGCTCTTCAAGCCGCTCGCGACATAGCTGTCCAGCGCGGCGTCGGCGGCGGCGAGGGTCGGCAGCTGCGCCTGGCGCTGGATGGTGTTGCTGCTCATCAGGTACAGCATCTGCACGCCCACGCGCAGGCTTTGCGGCTGCGCCGTGTACTCGCCGCCCTTCCACTCCGGATCGTTGCGGATGGCGTCGATGACCACGCGGCGCCAGACGCGGTTGCGGCCGGAAATCGGCGCCGGCACGCTGGCCAGCGGCATCAGCGCATCCATGAAGCGCGGATAGCGCTCGCCCCACACCCACGATTGCATGCCGCCCATCGACGTGCCCATGACCAGCCGCAGGTGCTTCACGCCCAGGCCTTCTTCCAGCAAGCGGTGCTGGGCGTCGACCATGTCGTTGTAGCCGTAACGCGGGAAGCGCGCGTGCAAGCCGTCGCTGGGCTTGCTCGACTGGCCGTGGCCGATGCCATCGGTCAGGATGATGTAGTAGCGCGCCGCGTCGAGCACGCCGCCGGGCCCGAACAGCTCGCCGGCGAATTCCGGCCGCAGGAACTGGGCGCCGGTGCCGCCGGTGCCGTGCGTGATCAGCACGGCGTTCTTGACCACGCCCTGCGCATCGCGCTCGGGCGTGCCCAGCGTGCGGTAATGGATGCGCAGCTCGGCCAGCTTTTCGCCGGAGCCGAACTGGAAATTCTTCAGCGTGTAATCGCCCTCGACCGGGGCGGCGTAACTGGCGGCGGCGCTGGCATTGGCAAAGGCCAGCAGCAAGGCGATGAAGGCGAAGACTTTCAGCATGGGTACGCTTTCGGAAGTTGGTTCGCCCCTATCATAGCCGAGACCGCCGATCGTTCAGCGCTCAAGCCTCCGGCGCCGACCAGACCAGGTTCCACAAGTGGCCGTCGATGTCCTCGAAACCCTGGTCGTACATGAAGCCATGGTCCTCCGGCGGGTGCGGCGTGCGGCCGCCGGCGGCGACGGCCTTGGCGATGAGAGCGTCGACTTCCTCCCGGCTGTCGCAGCTCAGGCAGATGACCATTTCGTTGGCTTGCTTCGCCTGCGCGACCGGCTTGTCGATCAGGGATGCGAAGAACGGCTCGGCCGTCAGCATGGCCTGGATGGTGTCGCCGGCGATGTTCATGAATGCCGCGTTCTCGCCGCTGAATCGGTCGCTGAACGTAAAGCCGAGCGCGGCAAAGAAGGCCTTGGATTTTTTCAGGTCTTGCACCGGCAGGTTGAGGATGATGTGCTGTTTCATGACGTCTCCTTGATTGAGGTGGAAATGGTGCTTCATCCTGACGACGGACGGCGGCGCACAACATCGACATGTTATCGAAAAAAAATTCTCATCCAGGAGGTGTTAATCATGCCATCTTGCATAAATATCACGCCGATGTAACGGCGCCGGTCCCTGCCAGTTTGGCCGCGCTTCCGGTATGATTCGGCATGAATACGATTTCTTTCCAACCGTTTATTATTGGCGTCGCAGGCGGTAGCGGCAGTGGCAAGTCCACTGTGTCCCAAAAAGTGTTGGCCGCGTTCGGCGCTGATATGGTCTCGGTCGTCATGCAGGACGACTACTACTCCGATCAAACCCATCTCAGCCCGGAAGTCCGCAGCCAGACGAATTACGACCATCCGCAGGCCTTCGAATGGTCGCTGCTGGTGCAGCATATCCAGGCCTTGCGCAATGGCCAGGCGATCGAGATGCCGGAGTACGACTTCACCGTGCACAACCGCTCCAGCCGCACCATTCCCGTCAAGCCGGCGCCGGTCATCGTGATCGAAGGCTTGTTTGCCCTGTATGACCCGGACTTGTGCGACATGATGTCGCTGAAGATTTATGTCGACACCGCGTCAGACATCCGCTTCATCCGCCGCATGCAACGCGATATCACCGAACGCGGCCGCTCGGTCGAGAGCGTCGTCGGCCAGTATCTGGAAACGGTGCGCCCGATGCACAAGCAATTCATCGAGCCCACCAAGCGCAACGCCGACATCATCATACCGCATGGCGCCAATGGACCGGCGGTCGACATGATCACCACCAAGGTGGCGAGCGTGATCGGGCAGTTGAAGCGGTCCTGATTTTATCGGCGCGCTTGCTGACGCGTTTCAGCCAGCGTCGCCGCCCGGCGGCGGTGGCGACGCCTTTTCGCCACGGTGCTCGGCAATCGCCACCAGCACCAGCGGCGACAGCCCGGTGCCCTGTTCGCGGTCGATATGATCGAACAGCTGGTTGCGCATGCGCGGCGCCCAATAGCGCTTCAGGTGGTTGGCGATCTCGGTCGACGCCTCCTGGCGGTCGGGATAGGAATCGAAAAACGTGCCGATCTGGTTGGCCATGGTGACCAAGTGTTCGATATTCATATAGGACTCCGGGCAGGGGGCGGTGGACCCATAGTCGGCCGGTATGGCGCTAATGTCAATCGTGCGCGGCCGCTCGGTGGAAACGATGCGTCGCTTGCGGATGGCACTCACTTGAGCTGATCTAAAGTCTCAAAGGAGCCATACATGTCCACTCGCCCCGTAGCCACCAAGTCTGCCAACAAGCGCATGGCATCGCCGGCAGCACCCAAAACTACAGCAGCGCCTGCAGCGAAAAGAAAAACTCCTCAGCTGAAAGTATTCAAGGCGACACGGGAAAGCTCGGCTGGACCATTCATCGCTTGGTACAAGATGGACTTCAATGACAAGATCCTTGCAATCCGATCCGGCGTGCCCGCTCAACGTGTAGGCGAACTGTCCGCGGTCATGGATATCCCCAAGGAAGCGCTGATGGATTCGCTAGGATTGTCGCGCGCCACCATCAACCGCAAAGTGCAGCTTGAGCAGGCGCTCTCACCTGGAGAATCGGAGCGCGTGATGGGCATGCAATCCCTGATCGGGCAGGTGCAAGCCATGATCGATGCGGAGCGTGCGCCGCACTTCGATGCCGCGAAATGGTTGGCGCAATGGCTGGCCGCGCCGCTGCCTGCGCTGGGCGGCAACACGCCCGGCAGCTACATGGATACCGTGGAAGGCCAGAAATACGTGAGCACTCTGCTGGAGATGGCGCAGAGCGGTGCCTACGCATGACAGTCGCGCTGTGGCGCATCGCGGCCACTACCACAAAGTATGTGGCCAGCGATATGAGCGGAATGGGCGCCAAGAACACAGGCGGACGCTGGAACTCGATCGGCATGGCCGTTACTTACAGTTCGGAGAACATTGCACTGGCCGTACACGAAACGGTGGTGCATCTGAAGAGTGGCGGCTTGCCATTGAGCCGCTACCTGGTGCGCATCGATGTGCCCGATGCCGTGTGGGCTGCGCGCGAGGTGCTGACACCTGCGGTCGGCTGGAATGCGTTGCCGGCGGGGCTGATTAGCATACAGGCAGGCGATGCCTGGTTGCAGGGGCTCGCATCGGCCCTGCTGGTTGTACCTTCGGTCGTCGTGCCGGAGGAGTCAAACGTGCTGATTAACCCGCTGCACCCGGCCGCAACGAGCATCGTGGCCACGCCCGTGCGCAAGTGGCACCATGACCCACGCTATTTCTAAGTGGGGAGATTGCCGGATGGTACTGCCGGGAGTTTTGCGCTGCGCGCGGCGCCTTCGGCGCGCCACCGCGTCGCGGTGGCAGATGGACGATTCGGAGCGGCTCGCCCCGGCAGGGGCGATGCCTTCGAATCCCCCACGCAGAGCGCGCAGGCGCTCTGCTTCTCTCCGCCAAGGATACAAAAACAAAAAGGCCACCCCGAGGGTGGCCTTTTGCTTTTGTATCCTTGGCGGGAGAGGGGGATTCCTATCATGACCTTGACCCGCGCCAGGACTAACTTTCCGGAAGAATCGATTCGCAATTTACCCTCATTAATACCCCTAAAAATTATCACTTAATCAATGTTTCGCGGATGCTTCATTGACCCGAATTATCTGCGGCTATCATTAAAAAAACCACCGATTGAATGGCGGCTGGATTTATGACGAACTCATCTATGAACCCGATCATTCTGATGAGCACTAGCTCAAGGCAGTAATTACTCAGCACCGAAAGTTCTCAATTTACAACTACCTAAATGACACGACATATCGGCGATGGTGATTGCGAGATTGCAAAATAGAAAACCTGTAGCCATACACAACTTGCCTAAAGCCCCTTTGCTGCTGAGAGTCAATGAGGGCTAACGGCGAATCTCTTCCTAAACGGCCATTGAAGGGTCTAAATCGACGTGAGCACGTCAAGTGAAGTGAATGGAACGAACTGGATCGACCTATCAACTCTTGAAAATCTTCTTTGCGTGTTCTGGCAGGATATCAACACCCAACAACAGATGGTCAACCACACCGAAGGGAGACCAAGCTCTGAAAGAACTCTCGACCTAAACCTTCGCAAGGGGCGCCGGCAAGTATTTCCTAAGATTGTCAGCTCTAGAGGCATTCCTTCCTTGTGACAATGTGTGACAATTTACCCAGCAGTCCTGTTATAGCATGTAGGAAATGTCCTACATCCTCTGCTAGGAGTCGCCTTGAAGAAGATTGACCTGCACATCCACACAGTCCCCACTCAAAGCGATGCTCCGTTTGTTTTTAGCCTTCCTGCATTCCACGACTACGTTACAGCAGCAAAACTGGATGCGGTAGCAGTGACGAATCATGATGTATTCGATGCTGAACAGTTTCGTATCATCAAAAATTCTTTGCCAATTGTGGTCTTCCCAGGAATCGAAATCAATCTTGCCTCTGGTCATTTACTACTCATTAGCAATGGCCTTGATTTGGACGGATTTCAGAGTAAATGCGACCGGGTGTCCGCCAAGGTAAGAACAAAAACAGACTCGATCAATTTTGAAGACCTTGAGGCGATATATGGCGACCTGAATAACTATCTGTTGATACCCCACGCTGACAAAAACCCCGAAATCACCGGCACCACCCTTCGTCAGTTACAGCCATTCATGTCTGCCGGCGAAGTCGCCAGCAGTAAGAAGTTCATATACGCCATCAAAGATAAAGACAAGCCCACACCGGTGCTGTTCAGCGATATCCGTATCCAAGCAAAGCTAGCAAAAGTAATGGGTAGGCACACGTATCTCGACTGCACCGAAATCAGCTTCGAAGCCATCAAATTCTGCCTCCAAGACAAGAGCAAAGTCACACTGAGTGCAGCAGACGGCAATCGTTTGCTACCCGTCTTTGAGGATGGTCAGATGATTTCAAGTGGACTCAACATTTTGATGGGCGAACGATCTTCGGGAAAAACACATACGCTGGATCGAATTAAGGAAACGTTTGAAAACCCTAAGTACATTGCCCAGTTCCAGCTGGTACAGCAAGATGCAGCGGATGAACGCAACTTTAAGTCCGAAGTGCAGAACAGCCGTAGTATTTTCGTCGATGCCTATTTATCTGGCCTGAAGACCATCGTCGACGAAGTCATCAACGTTGATCTGCATGCCAATGAAGTCAAACTGGAAGCGTACCTGAAATCTCTACTGAAGTCGGCTGCGGAAGCAGAGTTCCAAGACAACTACTCGAAGACTGCGTTGTTCAACGAGACCGAGTTTGCACTGGCCGATCCAAAAGCGCTGAATGAGCTGATCGTCTCAGTTCGCACCATCATCGACAACGTCGAGTACCGTAGCACAATTGAAAAATTTGTCGATCTGCAAGCGCTACAAGGCCTTGCGTGCGAGCTCATTCAGCAACTGCGCGACCGCTCGTATGAGCAGCGAAAAAAAAGAGTGATCAATGAAATTATCAATGACGTCAAAGTGGAGTTGCGGCGGCATACAGCCGCGACGCAGATCGACGACATAGACCTGTACCAGTATTACCTGGACCAGAAGAAAATTACCGCGTTCGAAACGGTCGTGACACTAATGAAAAATGAGGCTACGGTGTCCGAACAAGGCATCCAAGGCTTCAGGGTGGAGGCTAAACGCCTTCCCTATTCCGGTCCTGCCGAGGTCAAAGCGGCCAACGGAAATAAAGGCAGTTTTAGCGAAGCCCTTAAACAATATGATAGACCGTACGCCTACCTACGCGAATTGCTCAAAATCGACAGCGTCGCCCGCGCGGATGTCTACCGGTTGTTCGTCAAAATAAGCTACCGTATTCTGAATCGCCACGGTGCCGAAGTTTCCGGTGGGGAGCGATCCGAATTCCGCCTGCTCCAGCACATCAGCGACGCACAGAACTACGACATCCTGCTGATCGATGAGCCGGAATCTTCATTCGACAATCTTTTTCTTAAAAGCGATGTAAACGCCATTCTCAAAGCTATCTCCGAGAGCATGCCTGTGGTCGTGGTCACCCATAACAGCACGGTCGGGGCTTCGGTGGGTGCAGACTATATTCTCTACGCAAAAAAAGAGCTAGACGATGGAGTCCCCCATTATCGACTGTATTCAGGCAGGCCCTCGGACAAAACTCTCACCTCGACAGATGGAAATATCCTAGAAACCCACGCGGTTGTCATGAATTCACTGGAGGCTGGAATTGAAGCCTATGAAGCAAGAAGGAAACGGTATGAAATTATTAAAAATTGATCGCAGCAACGGGCATTTCCGATTATCGGACGGAAGCTATCTCGAAATCGACAAAATCAACAAGGAACACCTGATGGACATTGTCACCGCCACGTTGGCGGGCGAGGTTGAGTTCGACTCCTACGATGAAGGGGCATTACAAAACCAGGCGCATCGAGTCATTTACAAGAATATCGTCGCCAAGCTACAAGATTTAGCGAGCCGACGTCAGGAATATAAGGACGAATCGGAGGCGCTTTTTCAGAAAGAGTACGATCGATATCGCCAGAATGGCTAGCTGCACAAGGACGAACCCGCTCTCGATCAGCGTGGCCTTGAGCTGCTGCTGGACCTGCCGCCACCAGCGCCGCCACCGCTGCTGCTAGAGCTAGCGCCACTGCTAGCCAACGAAGGGTAAGACGAGCCGTAGCCGCCTTAGCTAGCGCGATAACGACATGCAGGATAGGCTGCTGCTGCGGTTGCGGAGCTTATGCCCGCGTACTGGCGCTGTACATCTAGTAATATCGTAATCCTTCCATTTGTAATCGCCATCAAGTAACCGCAACAGAAAGCAACTAGGTTAGTTCCAAGATTCAGTCCCTCCGGCTAGAAAACGGCCAGTTGCCGGAACAGCCTCTAGCCCGACTAGCATGCTGATAAGAGACTACGCGTTGAACGCTGCGATAAACTTTTCTTTCTTGCGGCCGATATTTCCGATATGGGGATGCTTATAGAATCTGCCGCTCCCTATGAGCCAAAAAACCTTGTCGACGTTGTAGGGCGAAACTCCTGACGCGTCAGCAATTTTCGCTATAACTTTCTGCACGTGATAAGGACTCGCACTTTCCTCACATAGGCCAATGCCGGAGAAAATTTCCATGACGTGAACATCGGGCTTGCCGTAGCTTACGAAACCGAGCTCCTTCAAAAAGTCACACGCAAGCGGATAACCGATCCCATCAATTTCTGCTGATAGTACCATTGGCAAGGCAGCCACAGACCTCTGGTCAGCGTAAAAGTAATTCGCCCATTCGTAGAAATCTTCACCGTTTTTAAATTGAGCCAAAAATTTTGCGGCTGAAAGGATTGTTTTACAATATTTTGGCCAGATACTGCGGGACGTCGTACGGATCTGCCCGCGGGGCTTAAGTATTTTGACAATTTGCTCAAGCAAATCCTCAGGGTCATCGGCGAATGCGTGCTCTACTTTTCTTGGATTGAAACGAAAGAGCACCTTGCCGAGGTTTTGAACGCCACCAATTGCACCGCCAACTACAGCTGATTTCATGTTGGCATTCTGGGCCGAGCTTAGAAGGCGCATGTAAAGTTCGCTAAGAGGTATTGGTTTATCGCTTTGGTCTGGTAATGCGAGATAACTCTCTAAGACTTCTTTTGCGTCAGGACGGGCGAGTTCCCGAATCAGGAATTTTTTCGCGGTTAGATATGTTTTCCTCATACGATCTTCGGACCTTCCCTTTTCATTATTTTTTTACAGCAGCAATCCCAATCGTTACAACTATGTTTGCCACAGCTGTAATGAAAACCAGCCACATTTGCCAGCTCTTTACCGTAGCCTCTTGCGAGGAAATTTTCGACTTCCGAATACGGTCAATGTGTTCGAGGCCCCAGTTCAACACTGAAGGTTCCGATTTTTGAGAACCCCGAATTGTGCGAAACTGGCTTCGGAAAATATCGTTCTGGCTTAGTCTATCAATTACACTCAGGCGCTTGGAATCCTCGTCGATAAGTTTGATCCAAGTCGGCAAACGACTCCCCTTACGCATTGAAGCTTGCCACTCTTCCAATTCACCAGGAGGTGCCCCCGGACGAAAGAGTTCCCTGCGCCTTAGAACAAGCCCCTTTACGTCATAGCCTGAATCGAGCCCCAGACGCTCACGAATTCCTTCATACGAGATCAGATGATTCTCGTCGTTACTGGCAAAAATCCACACTGCGGAGACAAGATCCAGCTCTTCATAGTCGTTAGCCATAGGGACGTTTTCCTGCCTTCTGATGCAATATATTCATTTTCGAAGTATTTATGGATTGATGCATAGAAACTTAGCATAACATGTGGAAAACTTGAAAGATGCGCGCATTCTCACAATTTAGTAGCGGTGTCATATTTAACGGAATGAAAACCCAAATACTACCGACCTAGATACACAGCTGTAATTTGCTCACGTCCATGCCCCATTTCTTCCGAGAGCAGCAGCCGTGCCGACAAATCACGCTGCCGCTGTTCTGCACCAAGTTGCCTTGACCTAGGACCACCACGCGAAGGGCTATGCCAGCCCGTCAGCTCCAGGTAGCGCTCTTGCGCGTAATGGTGGCGAAGACCGTGGACACCGTGAATACCGGCCTTGTCGCACTGAGTACGGAAGCGTTGAAGCTGGTCGCAATATTGCATGTGTTCTGGGATCAGGCTGCCGCCAGCGACCAGTCGCTTAGCTTCATTGAGAACTTCGCGCTGCTCGGGCGTGCTGATTGCGATCTCACGATATTTTCCGCCTTTGGTCCACGTGTCCTTTAGCTTAAGCCGATCGCCGCCATCAGCCCACGTTGGAACGATCTTGATGCTTTCTTCGCGCCTCAAGCCAAATGCCGATTGGAGCCGCAGCGACATCGCCGTGTAGGCATCCGTTATCTTCGCCAGGCGCGCATCATCAAGCACCTTGGCCTTGGAGATATTGGTGACAAAGGTGCGCTTGTCGATGTCGTAGCTGCCGTTGTCGCGCGCGATGATGTTGTCCTTGCCTATCTTCTGCGCCCACCATCGCATGGCGCTCATACGGTTCTTCATCGTGCCGGCGCTGACGCCATCGGCCTTCCATTGCTGCACCAGCGCGTCCACATGCTTGGGACGCAGACTGTCAGCATTCATATGGCGATATCCGAGATCGTGCAACTGGTTGGCCACGTGCGAGAGTATCCGCGCGCGGTCGGACTGCGTGGCATAGCTGCCATCGCGATTACGGTCGCATAGCTGCTTGAGTTGATAGTTCAAGTCGCGCATCACATGCTCCTAAAATCAAACTTGGTGTGATCGAGTCAGATGAGTGTTTCTGGCCACCGTGCTTGCCGCAGCAAGGACGGTTTGTAAAGGCCCCGGGACACCACTCCCGTGTATGCGGTATGTTCACTGCTTGCCCGCGCCGCATGCGCGTATGGCGCCGCGATCCGCTCCTTGTAGAAGCCTGATCGCGGTGGGACCAGTTACCCAGGGTCCATGGGGTGTGCCTCGCACACGTTGTCGGCCCACGAGGGGCAAGGTTGGCAAGCAGCGTTCTGCTGCGCTGATAGCGGTAGATCCGCCGTCACTGGCCCGCGTCACTGAGAAAACAGCGGCGGAGCCCATATAGCGCTTGGTTGCTAGCGCGTCGTCACTGGCAGCAGGCCGCCAGTAACGACGCGCGATTTTCGCCGCAGGCTAGGGCGGCGTATCGACATGCACGCGGCGGCAGAACGCCGCGTGAGGTGGTGACAGTGCGTGAATGTGCACGATGTGACGCGCAGCTCCCTCGAGGGAAGGATGCGCAATATGGATGCAGCCTATCCAGGCTGATCGCGGGTTCGCTCAAAAGCGAAGCCAATTTAAGTGGAGACTAAGGGCGCGTGACGAGCGCTACGCCTGGCGCGATGCCAAGTTGCGCGAAGGGCGATCCTTCGCGTCGAAAAGCATATTGTCCTCCACTTGGCATCGCGCCGGCATCTCCGACTTAAAATTCTCATTGATTTATTTGTCGAGGAAGCTAGCGCAAAATATCACTGACTTAGGGTCGCGCCTGTACGACAGTTGGAAGACGGTACGAGCAGCACATGGACACTGCAGGAAAACATGAAACTGTCACCCTTGCTTCTGACCACACGAATGATCCGCTTGCAGGAAGTGCTGGTGATCTGTGGACGGTCAGACAGCACCATTTACACATACACCAAGCGCGGCGAGTTCCCAGCAAGGGTTAAGATAACCAGGCACGCGTCGGCATGCGTCCGGGAAAAGCTGCTGGCTTGGGTAGAGAGTCGCATCCATGCCAGCCATGGTCATCTCCCAGCCACACAAAAAGATGGTTCGACATTATGGTTACGGCCTATGAACAACTCATCGACAACATCAAGTCTAATTTTATTTTGGCAGATACCATTCCACCATACTTCGTACGTGTGGAGGAGCAGAATAAATTGCGTCAAAGAAAACAATTTGATCTTCATTAACAAATTGAATATATGGTGTGATATCAGCAATAGTTTCCGGAGAAAAACCATAACGCATCAATAAAACGTGTACCACGTTATTGGTTCCAAAACGCAACAATTCAAGAATTTTTTCTGCGCGCCCATCAGAGGTATGTTTTTTGTATATTTTAAAAGCCGCTGAAAAAACCTCCGATAAAGAGAAAGAAATTACCTGATCCATATAATCATAGGTATCAAAAATTACAGAATCATAGCTCACATCTTTCGCGGCAACATTTTTGAACAATGGATAAGCTTTCTCAAGCATACTATTCGGAATTCTCTCTGCTCGCTGCGAAAAATCTGCTTGGCCGACATGTCCTGAGTTACGCCTTGATATACTGCTAAAGCGAATCCCTGCAATCTCTCTAAAAGTTCTCCCTCCAATTGCCAACAAAAAAATCATAATGGCTGTATTAAAAACAGCCTTCTCGCCGTCTAGAAGTTCGCGATTTATCGAAACCGTGAATATTATTCTAAAATTTTCTCGAATCTCATTTCGAAGAGGTTTGTTTTCCTCACCAGAAAGATTGTCATTAACCTCTCCATTCAAATACAAAATATCTAAAACCGCCTTACAGGAATCCAAAACTCGTTGTTCTGACAATCTCTCTGCTTTAGAACGAGGAATACTTAGATCATCATCAAAATCATCTTCTCTAATGGACTCTCTAAATTCTTTTGCATCCCATTCTTCGTCATCAAAATCCTGATCAATGACAGAAACCTCATTCAATGTGTACACACCGTTAATTCGTTTAATATAAAGTTGAGGATTATCGGTATAGATATATCCATAATCAAACTTTCTCTCCTCAGACAACCGCCCCGCTCGCCCAACTAGATTTTTGAAAGCGAGTGACTTCTCTTCATCGTTACCACCAATGATACGGTTGCTACGCAGCCATACGATATCAAATGGCATGTTGACGCCCTGAGCCAATGTACTCGTCGCAAAGCAAATTTTTGCAAATTTCCCCCTAATGAAGTCTTCCAGCAAAAATCTAACATCTAATGGCACGGAACCATGATGGATGACAACGCCCTTTCGCAGTAACGATACTAACTTCGAGCGGTGCTCATTTTCATCAGCTCCTAAAATATGCTCGATCGCAGCTATTATTTCTAACGCTTTAACATCAACCACATTATCAAATTCGCTGATATGCTCCTCAAAACCTTCAACAAATTTCCCACTATAAATAGAGGCTTTCGAAACAAATATAAGAATTGAATGCTTTCCATTAAACGCAAAACGGCTGAATCCACCATCGAATTGGACACATTTTTTTAGCAAATACCCCTTTTCATCGCTCGGCGTAAAATAAAAATCTCCACCGTTACTATGTCTATAAACACTGATTTTACCGACCGATCCCTGAGTGTATGATCTGGCATAGCTCCGCTCAAGAGAAATACCGTGCTTTTTGAACTGCGCATCTGGATTCTCCACGAATGGATGCGCAAAAATTAACTTAGCATTTGGAAACGTCTTTTTCACACGACGAACCAGACCGTCAAAGATTATCCCTCTACCTATTTCCTCTGAAACCTGCGCCTCGTCGAAAAAGAAAACCTTAATATTTAGTTTTCCATTCATAAAGAATAGTTCCCTAGCTCGCTCTGGCGTTAATACAAAGATACGCCGTAGTTCGCGACTTATAAAAACCTTATCCACGAACGATGAAATCATTACATCTTTTCTTCCTCCAAAACGGTGCCTAATAGAGGATAAATATTCCGCAATCAGCGCTCTAGATGGAACGATAATTATTGCATCCCCTGTTTGTTCGTAAATAAAGTCACGAATCGAGTAAGATTTTCCTGCGCTAGTAGGGGCCGATATAGAAACAAACTGATAGCTATCAACGGCGCGTCTAACACTTGCTTGTACAGGAGTTAAAAATGATCCATATTTTTCTTTATGACTATTTCCAATAGTAGATAATAGAAGAGAGTAAAGATTATTTGGCGTGGAATTCTTATAAAACAACCCAAGAGCAGAAATAAATCTATCTTCCAGCTTAACAAATTGCTCAGAATGAAATTCTTTATATAGCGCGATTGTTTCAAGAATATCCGAGCTAACTGGACCTTGCTTGTGCAATATCTCCAAGAGAGCGGAAATTTCCTCCAATGGCTTTACGGAATTCCTAATATCAGAAATCTTGTTCAACATTCGTCGGTTACCCCTACCAAATAGAAGTTTGTCACTTTTTTGGAGTCGACAACCTTAGCAGCAGAATCCAACGCATTTTTAAAAATTACTAAAGGCTGTTTCGCATTCAACGAGAACGCGGCAACAATACCGAATCGATCGTTGTCTAGGTGATCAAGTGATGGCTTATCCACCAAGTTAATTAAGTGAACTCTATCGCGTAAATGCTTTTTTGCGCTAATAAAATCATCGGCCTGAGTTATCGCGAGCCCATGTGGGCTGCCATTTCCGGAGTATTTGGCTTCACCAAAATTAATATATTCATCAGCGCAAACGGTGTGGAAGTCAAATCCTTCATTTTGCTTTACCTGAGGTTTCCAAAGTTCTGCTATGGGAATAGCCAGATGGTCAAATATCTGATTGAGGGCGCGAGCAGAACCAATTGAAACCATCACCTCACCAAATTCAGCACCAATTGTTCCGTCTGCTGCTGTTTTTTTAAATACTTCAACAAGAACGCTGGCAGTTTCACCAACTGTTGTTTCATAAGCGCGCTGCGTTCCCGAATCCAACGCCGTCATCCAAGAACTGTCTAAAACAAGCTCTGTGATACGAGCAGCAAATTCGTTTAAATTCTTGACCTTCACAAAACACAATTTGATGTTGGCCTGTCCGGAGGCAGCCAGCACCGCTTGATATGTACAGCCCCAGTCGTTATCTACGACTTCCTTAGCCAAACTCATGTTCATAAATGTTCCCGTTGAGTGAAGTCCAGGCGGCCCTCATTCACCGTCTTGTTAGCAACTCTAGCATATCAATGATGACTAAAAGAAACGAAAAACCTTAAATTTTCTTACTTGCAAACTGCACCTGACAGATGATTCTAGGAAAATCAAAGACTTAGACGAGCAACAATAAGCAGAATTACGACCATCCGCAGGCTTTCGAATGGTCATTACTTGTGCAACATATACAAGCCTTGCGCAATGCGAAGCGATCGAGATGCAGGAGTACGACTTCACGCTTCACAACCGCTCCAACCGAACCATTCCGGTTAAGCCAGCCCCTGTGATCGTGATCGAAGGCCTGTTTGCCTTGTATGACGCGGACTTGTGCGACATGATGTCGCTGAAGATCTATGTCGACACAGCCTCCGACATCCGCTTCATCCGCCGTATGCAACGGGATATTACCGAACGCGACCGCTCGGTAGTAAGCGTCGTCAGCCAGTATCTGGAAACGTGCGCCCGATGCACAAGCAATTCATCGAACCGACCAAGCGCAACGCCGACATCATTATTCCGCATGGCGCTAATGGCCCGGCGGTCGATATGATCAACCAAGGTAGCGAGCCTTATCGATCAGTAGAAGCGGCCCTAACTTTATCGATGCGAGTTCTGAGCGACGGAATCAATGTAGTCGGCCCAGTCTTGCATCATCCTGCCACGCTCGGAAAGGAACTGCGCGCGGTCATATGCGCTGGCGACCTTGTCCTTCGGCGCATGCGCCAGTTGGCGGTCAACGACTTCGTGCCGATACCCAAGTCGCTCCTTGATCGTGCTCATCGCCAGCGCCCGGAAGCCATGGCCCGTCATGCGGCCTTTGTAGCCCATGCGTTCAAGAGCCACCAAAATGGTGTTGTTGCTGATTGGTCGTTGATGATCTCGTTGGTTCGGAAAGAGATACTTACCCTTGCCGGTTATGGCGTGCAATTCGCGCAGTAGTTGGCATGCCTGGCGAGACAGACAAACGTGATGATTAGTCATGTCCGGATTGACGGTCAGCTTGCCACGCTTCATGCGCTGCCACGGAATGATCCATTCGCACTTCTCCAGATTGATCTCGCTCCATGGCGTTTCGATCAGTTCACTCGTTCGGACGAACACCAGCAACATCAGGCGAAGC
>Ga0247741_1001010_pt1 | contig 15524 bp, 7 predicted proteins | sample UWRJL213509R2_FD_180945 | JGI IMG/M metagenome (GOLD analysis project Ga0247741, IMG submission 180945) | Plant litter microbial communities from Arlington Agricultural Research Station in Wisconsin, United States - UWRJ-L213-509R-2 | ecosystem: Environmental > Terrestrial > Plant litter >... | reverse complement strand
GAAATGAAAAATTAATTTTTAATTTTTAATTTTTTTAAAAAAAAAAAAAAAAAACAGAGTATCTCAAAGAGTCTTCTGCCAAATGAGAGAAATAGAAGAAATGGTAGTACAAATTTGCATTATGGTAACTTTAGAAGAGGAAGGGGTTGTATTTAAGGATTAACAGAAGGAGGGGGAGTTTGGAGTCTACCAGCCGTAGATAACATGGCTGCACCAGTGGTGACTGGTGCATGTTGAGGAGAACCAGGACAAGATGTGGATGGTGGTGACTTATTGGACGCACCTGGAGGAGTTGAGTTCATCATGAGTGGAGGTGAGGAGGGTGGGTTGAAAAAATGAAGACGAGTGCAGAAGCATAAAAGTAGGAGGAAAGTATGAAAGGATGACACTTTCGCATCTTTTCAAGTCTTATAAACTCTGAGCACACAGACCTCAAAGTCTGTCAGATGTGAAATATAAATGGGAGCCGCATCATGCTTATAAAGCCCCAGCTGAACGCCTGGCTCACAAGCTCACCAGCTTGTTGAGCCTTCAGCTGTTGAAGATAGAGAGCTCTCTATAAAACACAGCCACCATGTATAAGTCATGTGACTTTCAATAAAATAAAATAAATCAGATAAAAACTATTTGCTAGTTACCAAATTAGGAAATAGCACAGCCACATTATATAGATCATGTGACTTTTAAAAAATCAAGAAAAATCAGATAAATTGTGAAAAAATTATTTGCTAATTTCCAAATTTGGTAAGTACATAGCCACAATATAGCCACAACTATTTCTGCAACATATAAGCCTACAGATTAATCTATAGATTAGATATAGATAATAAGCTAAAGAACTTAAAATGTTTTGTTTCTCTAAGTCCAGAACAGGCAATTTTATGTTATGTAAACCATAAATCATTTATTACTTAAGCCCAACACATGTGCAGGCCTGCTGAGTCATGTATTTATTATTTGTTTATATTTGAGGCTATAATTTCAAATTTATAGAGTCTGAGCCTACCAAATAAGGCAGTTAGTTAGAAAGTCACATGATCAACTTATGTCATTGTTGTATTGTGTTTGATATCCACTATATCTTATGACCTTTATGATATATCATTTTGGACAACTGTCTAAAATGAAGAACTGTCTAGTCTGATGTATCAGGTCTCTTAGGCAACTGTCCAAAATGATATATGAATATAGCTGCATTGGCTGCTCTAGTGTCTTAAAATAAGAAGCTCATTTGGTACTTGAACATGTTCAGTGGGCAGGCATCAGGTGTCAACAATATATATAGATATAGCTACACTAGCTGTTGCTAGATAAGAATGTAATCAACAGGACAACAAGGGAATGTGGGCATCCATACCCTCATCAGCTTCCTTGGCTTCCTTATCTTCCTTGTCTTGCATCGTCTTAAAGACCTTAAGGAATTTTGCCTGCTCAGCTTTGCTTAGAGAGCTGAAGTCAAAGTTGGAGCTTTTTAGCTGTTTCGCAGATGTTGACGCCTTGGCTCTTGAGAGTTGCTTTCTTTTCGTAATGCCTATTGGCTCCTCTGCAGAATCTTCACTATCACTTCTATCAACCTCAACCTCTAAGTTGGAACTGTCAGGAGCTTTCTTGCTCTTCTTATCAGGGCCAGTCTTCTTAGTAGAAGTCTGCGTACCTGTGACGACATCAACCTCACTCTCCAAGTTAGAAACATTGGCAGCTTTCCTGCCCTTCCTGCAAGGGTTAGTATTCCTGGTAGAACTGATTTGTGCACCCATTGTGACTTCACCCTTGGGCTCGAGCTCATTGGAATAACTCTTTCCACATCCCTTGTTGGCCTGGTTTTTAGGTGTTATCTTACCAGGCTGGCTGGCCTGCACTGACTTTCACATTGTCGCAACTATGAGACAAGTAGAAAAGAGATAGAGCAGAGAATAGCAGAGATCAGTGGTATGAGTAAAAGGTTGGAAATATTACTATCACAGTAGTTACCTACATAGCCTGTGTACTTGATTAGACTGATTTTAGTAGACTGTGGTTAAGCTGCCTTGTATAGTAGAGTGGTAGTAGAAATTGAGGTTGATGTAGCAAATGAAGAATGCTCAGACTGCACTCAAGGTATCAATATCATAATCACTAGAACACATGACTTAGAATGGCCCTGTGGTTAACACATTGAGATGTCAACGTGTCAACATCTACAAACTAAACACTATACTAATGATCAGCCAGCAGTTGGAGCATTGTCAATTTTATCTATTTATATTGTTTAATCACATGAAATGTGATGATTATAGTAACACATTGGTTAATAGTGCATAAATTATCATAGGCAGTTGTAGGTTGATTTCCAGTAAATGTGGCATATCCCAATATTTCTGTTTTTATTTAAATTTTGAGGGCAACGCCAGGAACAAGCAAAGAGCACAAATTTTAAGAATAACATCAGAGATTTGAAGCATTCTAGATTAATGAAGGGCAACTGACCTGGGGAGGTTAACTTATAATAGAAATAGTCTTTAGTGACATGCATCATCATAGGATTGTGGATGATATAGTTGCAGTAGCTCGTTGCTGCAGAAGATGCATGAAAAGTAGAAGGGAATGATGGGAGAAGGAAGCGCACATTGTTGCTGTCAGATCTGATTGACAACCACCCCAACTTCCTCAATAGCAGTACTCAATCCTACTACCAGCTCTTCTGCAACCACAGCCAATGCATCCACCTCTTCTGTTGACTTTTGAATAGCCACAAAACACTTGATCGATTCACGATTTGATTCACGATTTGATCGCAGCTCCTCTATGATCGCATCCAACTTGATCTCCTGCTTCTCAAACTGTTCTTTGCTTTGTGCCCATTTCAGCAATAGCTTTGGTGTCTTCTTGAGCTTGTATATGCTCTATTTCTTCAAGGACCATCTTGGAAACACTCGAAGTGCTGGCATATCGGTGAAAGTAGACAGATGCTATGAATAGGTCATGTTTACCAATTCAAAGAGTGTAGGTGAATATATACCAAGTATAACAGCTATCAAACAGATTGAGAGAGCAAATTCCATCATCTACAGAGGTTGAGAAGAGGAGATGCTGAGTGGATGAGGATGACAGTCTGCAAATGGTTGTGGTTGGTGTTCAAGGATGACTGGCCTGCTGGCAGCACCAGCCAGTGCAGCTATATCCATATATCATTTTGGACAGCTGTCCAAGAGACCTGATACATCAGACTGGACAGTTCTTTATTTTAGACAGTTGTCTAAAATGATATATCATAAAGGTCATGAGATATAGTAGATATTAAATACAATACAATAATGATATAAGTTGATCATGTGACTTTCTAACTGCCTTATTTAGCAGGCTCAGACTCTATAAATTTGAAATTATAGCCTCAAATATAAACAAATAATAAATACATGACTCAGCAGGCCTGCACATGTGTTGGGCTTAAGTAATAAATGATTTATGGTTTACATAACATAAAATTGCCTGTTTTAGACTTAGGGAAACAAAACATTTTAAGTTCTTTAGCTTGTTATCTATATCTAATCTATAGATTAATTTGTAGGCTTATGTATTGCAGAAATAGTTGTGGCTATATTATGGCTATGCACTTGCCAAATTTGGAAATTAGCAAATAATTTTTTCACAATTTATCTGATTTTTCTTGATTTTTTAAAAGTCACATGACCTATATAATGTGGCTGTGCTATTTCCTAATTTGGTAACTAGCAAATAATTTTTATCTGATTTATTTTATTTTATTGAAAGTCACATGACTTATATATGGTGGCTGTGCTTCATAGAGAGCTGACCATATGAACAGTTGCCTAGCCTCATATATTAGGTCTGGTGGATAGCTGTCCAAAATTGATACATGAATCAGGCTGCTACAGGTGTCTGTTTTAGTCCAAAATCAGCATTACCACAGAAGGCCATGTTACCATATAAGACTCAATTACTTGCTATTTCATAGTATAAGCAACAACCTCAATGAGAGTATATAGGTGCAAGTCTTGCCACGCTTCCAAGTTACAATATACTTTACTTCAGAATCTTCTATAATGAAGTTGATAACAGATTCTTAATAGAAATTCTGGAGGACTCAGCCAGGTTTGAGAATAACCAGCTATTGTGTATTTTCAAAGTGATGTTCTAGCTGAATGTAAACATCCAAGTGTAGGATTTTGATAGGCATAGATTGCCAGACCTTTTCCCAGGCTAGAAAGTCTAGTTTTAGCAGCACCTAATAGATAATGGCATAGTAGGGTTCCAAGATAATACAGGTCTTTGCTGGCCAGCATTCAATAAAGGGCTAAGAGGTGTAAATAGTGCTGTTGCTATGATCTAATAGAGAAGCCATATTTTTGAAGAGTGAGGCTCCATGGCCCTTAGATGTTTCATGAATAAGGTTCTATAGCTGTCCTATAGTGGCAGCATTGTACTTGTAGTAACCACTACATCTGTCACACTTGTTGTTCTTCTTGTCAGTTGGCAATGGTTTCAATTTGATCTTAATCACCAGCATGCAATTAGAGTAGGTGGTGTTTTTGGTTTTAGTTGAAGAGGCTTAAGAAGAAATAAACGTTGTGCATAGAATAGCCTTGGGTGATGGTGTAGATAGAGAGGAGCTCTTATCATTTCTCCACATAGTCTAGCTGAACTAAACTGGACTAAACCAGACAGTCCTGTTTCTGCTAAAAGTGTTTATTAACCCTAGTCCTGTTCTGTCTAGTTGAGTCTTGTTTAAGAAATAATAGAAATATTATCAGACTCTACTAGACTTGAGGTCTTTTATGTTCTCCACCAGTTCTAGCTGGATTCTCTCTCTTTACAGAAGAAATCTATGTTAGTGGATTCTACTGGATTCTACTTGAATCTAGAGGAATCCAGTGTAATACAATCAAATTTTTCTATTTTATATACTCTGGTATAGAGTCTAGTTCTGCTAAGTCATACATAGAGTTATTATGTATTTTTGACTAAGTAAATATAAATTAATGTGTTTTTAATAAAATAAACAATATTAAAAAAATTATTATTACTAGCTTTCAGCGTGTATTTTGTGATTTTCTCATCAACTAGCTAACTCTATAACATAATTTAAATATATTTAGATATCTTAAGAGTATATCTACATTAGGAAAACACACTTGAGAGAGGGCAACACAAAGCAACATAGACTGCTCTAGCAGTCATTGGCTGTATATCTAAGTCTAAAAATTTGTAGGGTGTTAAAGAATCTTATTTTGTGCTAATATAATTTTTAAAATAGTAATTATATAATACATCTGATTCTAAATTAATTAAACAAAATTTGATAACAAATGCCTTAAATTGGTATAAGAACATTAAGTAATCTTATAATTTTTGTATAATTAATTTCACAATAGTTTACTTTAGTATTATGCAAAGTTTCAGACTCAGATATACAGCCAATTACTACCAGGACAGCCTATGTTGCCCTCTCTCCTAAGTGTGTTTTCCTGATGTATGTTTTTGTTTTTTTCTATATATGATAATAATTTCTAGATATAATAATATAATATATTAAACTATGAATATATAATGAATAAAGAATTTTTTTTTCAGATGAATATAATTAACTCTTTATTTTGATTATTAATTAGAGTGTTATTTGCTGACTAAGCTAGTTAATTAATTAGTTATTTATTATGACTCTTTTGAACTTAGTTAAGTATTCTTTAGATTACATAAAAATCATATCTAAACCTCTCAAAGCAGTGTATTTCAGAATTTAATATGCTGACAAATAATATCTAATATAAATATGGTTACTATTTTAAGCTAAACTATACTAGAATCAACTGGAATGACCTGGAATGAACTGGAATTTACTATGAATATAGTAGATAAAAATGAAAAAATCCACACATAGATATATTCTAGTGGAATACAGTGGAATCCAGCTGGAATAGGTAGAGCACACTAAAGTACTGCCTTTATGGACTATAGACCTACTGCAAAGATGTCCAGCCTATCTCAAGGCTATGTGATAGTCTAGCCATTCACACAATCCAATCTAGAGATTGCTGTGTATTTAATGTCATTATTCATTACTTTCAGTAACTCTTTAACTAAAGAGAATGAGAATTCAACATCATCTGAGGAGGATTTTGTCTATCTAACATCACCCAACCCATTGCCAGACATAAGTCCACCTGTTGCACAGCTTGCCAATCTTAGAACAGATAATGCTTTTATGAGGAGTCCCTCATCACCACCTGCACAACACAAATTTGTATTATCACCTGCCTTCAGAGAAGATCCTGAGGTAAAATTTCTTATTAATTTACTCTATATCTGACTTACTAGTATTATCAACTCTTACAAGACCCAGCCATCACTCTGCATTGCATATCGTTAAATCAGTATCTGTAGAACTATATGATTCATTTACAGCAAATAGGGATCCAGTCATATATCAGCCTTAGCCACACTAAGCCACCTCACTTCTGCCTATAGAAACCCTCTCAGTCGCTGTTGCAACTGCTTCTGATCCCCTTCTGTTTTCTCTACATCAAGTACACAATCACATTCTTCTAATTGTCTGGTCTTTTCTATCATCCAACTTGTCTATAACTCAGTTAGATAGAACTGGATGCAACCACCCTTAGAAAAAGATGAGCCTATAAGTATAGTATCATACAACACAGAGCATTTCTTACTTGAGATAGAATAGCCCAAGGTGGTCTTCTTTGATGATAATCAAGCTTTTGAGAATGCAGACACCTGCAAAATTGAGGAGCCCTCTTACACCTATGGCCAAGCCTACTATGCTTGAGGTGTAATGCAGGCTATTCAATGCCTTTGTCCAAACCTCAAGTTTCTAGCTAAATAGGCTATAGGCATATGTGGATCACCTATTTGTGCAGTTTGAATTTAGGAACAAATTTCAGAGCCCATATTCAAGTAGACTTTCTCCCAGTATACCATTCACACTGATCTATAGACTGACCTATCAGACCAAAAGCCAGAAGGAGCTTGTTGCTCCATTTAGTGGCCATGCTATATTATCTGCATTTTTTGAGTGTATCAGCAGTTCCTGGAGTTGTTTGCAGCAGCTCAGGAGCTTGTGAAGATACATGGCTATGCAGAAGGCTTTTATAGATATACATCTATATGAACCAGAAGGAGATTAGCAAGTGAATTAAAGAATACAAACCTAGTTCCATACTTTATGCACATGAATTTCACCTTCTTTGTATCTTTCTATACCAATACTCTTATTATTTTCTTGCTCATCACATTTATATCTTTGTCTATCTTTAATTCAGTGTCTTCTATGATTTATGGAGTGTACTATATCTTGCTTGTTATAGACTGTATGGAGCCTTCTGATAGAAAATATGATTTTGACTATGACTTCTTCCTATACTTAACTTCCCTTACTCTGTTTCACTGTTCTTAGCTTTCAATTAGTCTCTATCTCCTTCATCTGTTTTCATCTAAAGGTATTTCTTATAGTCTGACATTATGTTCTATACTAACTCTAGACTCTTGCAGGCTCAATATACAGTTTCTAGCCCCCATGTATCTATTATGTCTCTATCTGTATGTAATACTATCATTTCAAATTTTGTTAGCCTATCTGTACTTATACTACCCCTTACTTATGCACCTAGTATTTGTACTTTTATCTATCCACTTTCTCAAGTTTAGTTTCTATGATTGTCTTGTATGCTTACTCATCTGTAAATGCCTTCTATATACAATTAACTTTCAAGCAATCTATGCTTTTTGCTGGTTACATTGAGAAATTAAGCCTAAGTCTACTAAGGGAAATGACTTATAAAATTTCTGACAAAAATTTTACTTGTAACGACTTAGAATCTAAAGACCAAATTTTTAGTAAACATAGTCATTCAGCTTTAACATATATCTATGCTATTCAGAAACCACTTCTGCTTTCCTTTAGTCTAGCTAATGTAGAGAAGAACTCTATTGAGTTCTCTGTGCTAGCTCAATTAAGTACACCAGATGTACTGTTAAATGACTATCATACATCTGACACCTGGGAAGTAGAAACTGCATATCTCACAGATATGGACTATGAACCAGAAGATGATAACTTATGGATTTACAAATCAGATTCTACTATAGAAAATAAACTGGTTTTCAGAGTATACAAACTAGTAGACAAAAAGGTTCATTCTGTAACCACTACATTTCCCAAGAAATGTCAGATAACTCTGCTAGATTCCAGAAGATCCCATGCTCACACTACCACTATTATGCATCACCCACCAATCTTCTCATCTACACATAAGATTTTAGAAGAGCACATAAAGATTCTTAATATAAATGCAAAAGGTTTTCTCTGGTCTAAAGAGAAGAAGCTTTTTCAATATATAATAGTTCTAAATAAAGATAGAATTGCATTTGAGGATATAGAATGTAGAACCTTAAAAAATAGCTATTTCTCACTGTATATTATACCTACCATCCAACATACTCTATAGCAACATTGGAATAGACTGGTACCCCTAGAGATTATGAATAAAGTAAAAAGGTCTTAAAGTTAAAAATGGACACAGGAGTTTATGAACATAGCAATACTTTTCACTGCCCCATATAGTCCAGCCAGACTCTAGCAGAGTTCAGTAGACTATCTACCAGACTCTACCAGACTCTGGCTAGACTAACATTGTATATTACCAAAATAGAAAATTTAAATACTCAAAATGATAGATTCTTCTAGACTGATTATAAATCTGAAGAAACCATGTGATTAGCTCTGCTTTTTATTGAGATATGACTGTTTTATTAGGAAAATGATTTTTTGACTTGAGCAACTTAGATAGACCTTGGTAGGAGGACTTACCTCTTACTCACATATTTATAGTGAACTTCAGTGAAATTCAGTGAAGTTCTATTAGTGTGGAAAAAAACCCTTTATCTGAGGTTTCCAAATCTGGTTGAATTATATGACTGGCTTCTTGTCTCTATGAGAAAAACATAAAAAACCCTGAAAAACCTAATACTTTTGTTAAGTTTTGACTTAAAATGCTCTTGATCAAATAAGAAAATACATTACTGATATAATTTAATCTGATATAGGATCACATAATAAATTAATATTTCTAGAAATATTTTAGGGATTTTTTTGATATAGAAGTTCACTGAATTTTACTGAAGTCAGACTGAATTCTATGGGCTAGAGGAAAGTATAGTTTGGTAGCCAAAAAGCAACTTAGGTTGACCTAGGTCATCCAGAGATTGAGAGACAAAAAGCAACTAAAGTTGCTCTTAAGCACACCCTATGAGGGTTATTGTTTCCTAGGTTGCATTCAGGTAACTTTCAGAAACACTAAGAGATCCTTAGGTCTGACTCATAGTAGCTTCTCTGCTCCTTGAGAACTTATAATTTTGTTATAATATCGCAGAATAAATTATAGTACAAATAATGAATACAATATACATATGTTTCTTCTATACTTGCATACCTATATCTCCACCACATCCTTGGGTCCCTCTCTTCTCATATCCTTGAGTCTCTCTCTTCTCAAGTCCTTGGATCCTCACATTCTCAGGTTGTCATATCCTTGCATCTTCACATATCTGCATTCTCAAGTCCTTGCATCCTATCTATCTATAGGTGAGCTAGCTGTCTATTCTGAGTGGGGCAGTAATGACCATAGGTAATAAACACATAAACATTGGACCAGAGAGTGCCTAGAATGCTTGCTCACTGTTAGAGACAGTGCCAAGAGAGTATAGGATATGAGTAGATTATATAATCATAAAAAAATTTGATAAAATGACATTAATTCTGATAAATCAGAATAATATTATCAGCAGTTTTAGATTTTTAATAGTATCAAAATTGACAAGAATACAGGTGTTTTGGTTAGGAGAGATCTGGCATCTGTCAGCTAATTTAATGGCTTTTGATGTGCTTTTGATGTGCTTTCTTAATATAGTAATTATTTGATAGTAGGCTCTACTAGATAATATGCTGGCCCTAGCCTTCCACATATATGGAAGACCTCAGAATGAAGTAGACAGTTGATTAGAGATATCTAATAGCTTCTAATAGACATTGTAGTAATGCAAATATTTGGTGAAATAACATAGATATGTGTATATTACCATATTGGGCCAAAATAGTAAAAATGTGCTACTTAATTGTGGGCTATACACCTGTAAATTGGCAAATCTAAGTGTGCAATTAGTTAGATAGATACTATAGCTTTAAAATTAACTCTTGAGCACTTGATTTGGATGCTTATTGGTAGAGATATTGACAAATCTCACATCCTAGACTAAAACAGTGAAAATGTGCCACATAATTATGGTCTGCACAGAGGTACCTTGCCAAATCTGAACTGAGGGTTATTTAGAGATAAATGAGAGCTTTTGAACATGCTATATTGCACTAAATTTGGGTAAGATTTGGCTAAGTTATTAATGAATATCTACTTGTTGGCTAAAAACAGCCAAAATGTGTCATGTAATCATGGTCTACATACCAGTATTTGGCAAAATATGAGTTGGCTGTTAAATCTATACATACTACAGCTTTAAAACGCACTGTAGAAACCACAATTGAGCAACACATCTCTCTCTTTTGCATTATGTCTCCTCCAGCCAATGTTTCATCATTATCTTTACCAATATTTGTTCAAATATCATGCTAGAGGCTGCGTTTCAAAGCTGTAGTATGTATAGATTTAACAGCCAACTCATGTTTTGCCAAATACTGGTATGTAGACCATGATTATATGACACATTTTGGCTGTTTTTAGCCAACAAGTAGATATTCATTAATAACTTAGCCAAATCTTACCCAAATTTAGTGCAATATAGCATGTTCAAAAGCTCTCATTTATCTCTAAATAACTCTCAGTTCAGATTTGGCAAGGTACCTCTGTGCAGACCATAATTATGTGGCACATTTTCACTGTTTTAGTCTAGAATATGAGATTTGTCAATATCTCTACCAATAAGCATCCAAATCAAGTGCTCAAGAGATCATTTTAAAGCTATAGTATATATTTAACTAATTGCCAACTCAGAGTTTCCAATTTACAGATGTATAGTCCACAATTAAGTAGCGCATTTTTGCTATTTTGGCCCAATATGATAATATATATATATATATGTTATTTTACCACATATTTACATCATTATGATGTCTATAGCATAGAGATAATTCTAGCAACTATTAGTGTAGCAAGTTACAGACTCTAGAAGCCTGTACTGAAGAAGCTAATACACCAAAAAGATTAGGACCCCTAGAACTTATGTACAAACAAAGAAACATTTTCTAGAGTACAAACAATTTATACAGTAGAAAACATTTTTCTACAGCAAAAACATTTCTATAGAACAATAGAAACATTTTGCTGAAAATATTTTCTATAAAACATTTCCTAGCAAGCTATTAGCTTGATAATGTATCATAGATTCATCAAGCTGAGTGCTCCAGTCAGAGGGTCAATAAAGTGGCAACAAACCTCTTTCTTTTGTACTATGTCTCCCTCTAGCTGATGTTTCATCAACATCTTTACCAATATTTGCTCAAATATCACACTGGAGGGTATTTTTTAAAGCTGTGGTATATATAGATTTAATAGCCAACTCAGATCCAGCATAATAGCAGTATGGGGACTAATATTACATGACACATTTTGGCTGTTTTTAGCGAAAAAGTAGATATTCATCAATAACTCACTCAAATTTGACCCAAATTTAGCTTACTATTATGGGCAATATAGTGTGCAAAAAACATTGTGCAATAAATGCAGCAATGTTTCATGCCAGAAGATACACATGTCTCTGTTATTTCATGATAAAAGTTGTACATGTCTATTTTTTATAATGAAAACCACATATGTTCAGAGATTTGACAGATATTGTGCAATTTCAGGTCACATCATAAAATGAACATGTGGCACAGAATTGGAGATGTTATTATTATATATTTTGTATCTTTATAGGAGAAACAGCACAAAAGCGACATCAGGAAAAAGTACTTGAGCTTTACAGGTCTCTAGGATATCTAGAGCAGTCAGAATTATCAGAGTTATCAGAGTCTCTAGGCAGTAGAAATTGTTACTCTAATGTTCAAAATCCTAGGACAAACTTTAGCTGCTCTGAGATTGCTCTGAGAGTGCTCTAAAGCACTCTAAGATAGCCAAGGCTTTATTTAAAACAAAAACAGTACACATGTTGTACTATACATACAATCACTTTTATTATTTTGATTTATTGATAGTATTTATTATTGTTGTTGCTTATTTATTTATTATTTAAGAGTAGTCATATTATATTAGTGAATTACTTATTATTAATCATTAATAGATGTTATTGACAGCCTATAGATATAGATATCCTAACACTAAACATATATAGACATAAATCCACCCTATCATCAAGGTTTTGTATTTTGTTCAGTCTACTGGATCAGATTTTTACACCAAGATTTGGACTTAGAGAAATTTTTCAAAAAAAAATAAAAAGGTTTTATCTCTCAAAGTTCACTTTTAAAAATAAATTCTTGTTTAGGCTGTCAGATTACAAGTTAAATTCTGACAATGCTCTAAGGTGCTCTAAGAATACTCTCATAACACTCTAAGAAAAAATTGCTAATAAGAGCAACCAAGAGACTCTAAAGCTCTTTAGGCTCTTAGGCAGCATAATGTGCCTTAGGTAAATCCAAAAATCCTAGGCTGTCTATAACTACTACAAGGCATTAATGTTTTTCCTAATGGAGGTTGATTAGAATACATACTATTAACCGTTAAATCTGTAGTTGGCTATGAATATCTACATATTTTTTATGAAGACCTTGGTACAAATATTTTATGTACTTGGGTTTTTCACAGAATGTGATACCATGTGGCACCATGTGCTGCATACACATAAATGAAACTACATATGATGTGTATCCAAATACACGCAAATGCACACACTACTTATATAGCTGCAGGTAAGCACACTTGAGTACACACTAAGATTTGTGGGTTACTCAACTTGGAATCTGAGTGGTTCAGAGTTAATTAGCCAAATATAGAATTTTTTGATGAGACATGCAAACCTTGTCCTAAACTCTTCTTTGAAACAAAGCTACAGTAGATAATTTAAATCATGGTATTGATAGGAGAGTTTGGATACATTATAATACCCTCAGCATATATACTGGCATCACTTGGATATATTTATGTCAATATTATTGCAAACCCCAACCCTAACTCATTGAGCCGATGTCTTAACTTCTTTGACAGTGTGCTATAAATAACTTTAATAGTCATTTTGCCAAATGACTATGCAACTATTAGCAAGTAACTGCTCCATCTATAGCATACTGATGAGTGCTGTAGTTCAGATACACATTGCTGGTATCATGATAGCAGTGACTCAGTAGTATCCCTAGGTGTGGCACATGAGTTAGTACATACATACATGAGAAATTCCATAAGATGTGCATGCCAAGTGCATGCACTTTGTCCTCCTGTATGCTACTTATATCCTCATGCACACTACTCATATCCTTCTATATACTATGTGAATGGATGCTTATGCCACGCATAGAACCAGATGCCTGTTTTTCACAGGATGTGATACCATGCAGTGCTACATGCTGTATATGAAGCTTGAAGTCTAAGCACCTATGCAGTACTTTGAACTCCACTATAATGTTTGTCACACTGTCTATTGAGTTATAGCCAGGCTTATATCAGCTCTGTATCTCTCAATCCTACTATATCTAATGCTTATCTGTCTTCTTTGTTATCTCTACACTGAAGACATACTTTTAACAAGCCCAGGTTCAGGTTAAGGAGTGCCTATTTTGTTGCACATCTCATATCCTCCTCTCCTCATTGACTATCCTGATTATTGTTCCACTTTCTCCATCTTATTTTGTTCATCTCATAATGCCTTAAGAAAGCTCTCAACACTAGCTCTTTGATTCACCAATCTGCACTGTGAACTACCAGCTTGTTTGCAAGCTACTTCATTATTTGATGACTTAGAACCCTCTGGTGTGTTGTCACACCCCTAGATGAGTTTTATATCAAATCCCTCAATCTAAATGAGTTTATTAATTGTTGAATATGTTCTTTTAAGGCTACAGTAATGCAATAGTGCATAGAGTGCTCTTTGTTACACAAATTTGTATGCCAGGTGGCCAGGATGGAGGAAATGGCTCCAACACCCCTAGATCAGTTCTGAACCAAATTCTTTAATCTAAATGAGATTATTAATTGTTAAATATGTTCTTTTAAGGCTACAGCACAAAATAGTATATAGAGCGCTTGTTGTTACACAAATTTGCATACTGGGTGATCAGGATAGAGGAAATGGCTCCAATGCCCCCAGGTCAGTTCTGAACCAAATTCCTCAATTCAAATGAGTTTATTAATTGTTGAATATGTTCTTTTAAGGCTACAGTAACACAATAGTGCATAGAGTGCTCATTGTTATGCAAATTTGTGTGCCAGATGGCCAGGATGAAGGAAATAGCTCTAATGCCACCAAGTCAGTTCTGCACCAAATTTCTTAATTCAAATGTGTTTATTTACTGTTATTATATCCTTTCAAGACTGCAGAAATCTGTTATGGAGTGGAGCACTTGTTCCTCTGCAAATTTGTGTACCAGTTGGCCAGAATCAAGGAAATGGCACTGACATCCCTAGATACATCAGGAAAAATCATCTGGACTCTGGTGATACTTAAGTTTAGCCTAGGGTACCCAGGGCTTATGAGACTAGCCAGGCTAGTCAGGCTAGTCAGGCTACCTAAGGCTCAGCAAATTCCTTACTCAGTTGTATCTCAGTTTTAAAGCTTGCCTAAGGCTAGTCTGAGGACATCTCAGAAATAACCTAGGCTATGCTATTAGCCTGTCATAATAGAGCTCAAAAAGAATCACATATCTTAAACTGCTTATACACATCAACTTACTTAACTAATTGGTTTTTTTATTATTCACAGTATGAGCATTAGAGATCAACTAATTAGTAGATGTTATTATTGTAATACTATATATTATTGTACCACTATGAATTATTTAATTACTCATGATTGTACTAATAGAAATTATAGTCTAAGTTGATATTGTTCAACTAAAGTAAAATAGAAACAAACTAAGCCTGTCAATAGAGTTTTACATTTTGTTCAGTAGACTGGGTTAGGCTTGATCAGTCACTGGTCCATTTTTGAAAAATATAATAAAAATATAATAAAAATAGAGCATAATCTAAGCTCTCAGAATCAGGTAAAATCATGTGATCAACCCCTTTTCTTATTGAGAAAAACTCAAAACACTCAAAAAAAATCAATACATTTTATAAAATTTATGTTATTTTTTAGTTTTCTCAATAAGAAAAGGGGTTAGTAACATGATTTTATCAGATTCTGAAAGCTTATATAATTTTCTATTTTTATCAGATTTTTTTTTTGCATTTTTATCTTATGTATTTAAGAGAACTTAGTAAAGATACAGAGATTTATGAAGGGGCTCTAGACAATTATTTGGACTTAGAGAAATTTTTCAAATGCTTTTTAGAGGTACAAAGCCT
>Ga0247741_1001009_pt1 | contig 15526 bp, 16 predicted proteins | sample UWRJL213509R2_FD_180945 | JGI IMG/M metagenome (GOLD analysis project Ga0247741, IMG submission 180945) | Plant litter microbial communities from Arlington Agricultural Research Station in Wisconsin, United States - UWRJ-L213-509R-2 | ecosystem: Environmental > Terrestrial > Plant litter >... | reverse complement strand
GCTGAGAGCGACTAGGTGTTGGTAAATCTACTCTTCTACGGCACATCGCCATGAGAGAGGTCCCCATTCCTGCCCACATTACAATTCTATTTGTCGAGCAAGAGGTATCCTTAGGCTTTTCTTCTAAAGATGAGCTTATCTCATTTATGAAAGGTTATTGGAGACGAAACTACTGCCATTGACTCAGTCCTGAAGGCCGATGTTTGGCGAGATCATCTCATGAAGGAACAAGCAATGTTAGACGCGAAACTGGTGGATCTGGAACAGGAAGGAGACGACAAAAGATTTGAGGACGCTCGAGAAGAATTATCGTCGAGGCTCGCAGAAGTTCACTCTAGCCTAACAGAAATGGACGCCGCGAGTGGTCCTGCTCGTGCAGCCGCATTGCTAGCAGGTGCGTACAATTATATCGATTACAAAAAGTTGCTGAATAACTTCACAGGTCTCGGCTTTGACGAATCGGATCAACAGAGACCCACGAAGTCATTCAGTGGTGGTTGGAGGTAAATACTTTTGTCCTAATTGGTTGCATCTGCTCAATAACGATAATAGGATGCGATTGGCACTCGCACGCGCACTTTTCGTCAAAGTATGAATATTCAAATATCACCCAACGCTGGTTACTAATGTTCTTTCGAAATTAGCCAGCTCTTCTTCTACTGGATGAACCTTCCAATCACAGTGAGTGGTATTTAGGGTTTTTTTTCGACCCAAGCTGACAGATGAATTCATTTCAGTCGATTTGAATGCGTTGGCTTGGTTGGAAGATTACCTACAGACTTGGCCAGGAACTTTGCTAGTCGTGTAAGTCATTCCTGTATTTTATGACCTTCTAGACTGACCTGGCTACAGATCACACGACCGAGCATTTTTGTGAGTCTTGAAATATTCATTAGCTATTGATGCTGATAATTTATTAGGGATGCTGTAGCCACAGATATTGTACACCAACATTCTGGACGGCTGGATTATTACAAAGGGTATTTATGGAATCAATGTCGTTAAATTATCCTCTGACACTATTTTAGAAACTTCACCCAGTTCTATTCCACGAAGTCTGACCGTGACAAGAATCTGAGGAAGGAGTACGACACGCAAATGGAGTACCGCAAACATTTGCAAGCCTTCATCGATCGCTGGAGGTATAATGCAAACCGAGGTATACCGTTTCACATCATCCTAATCTGCGAGATCTCATTGTTTTCAATAGCTGCACAGGCTCAGATGAAAATCAAGATCCTTGAAAAGGTATTCTCTACACATCGTACTTCTGATTTGAAATATGCTGACTTCAATTAGCTACCGGATCTTCAACCTCCCGAAGAAGACGAGACCGAGCAATTCAAGTGGGCTCCGTGCATGCACTTCTTGCTATAGGTTGCTGATTAGCATTCAGATTCCCGGAGACTGAGAAAATCTCACCCCCACTTCTCCAAGCAAACGATGTCACTTTCGGTTATACACCTGACAAGATTTTACTGAAAGAGGTCCACTTCGATGTTGGACTGGACTCACGAATCGCGATGGTTGGAGCCAATGGTGCCGGAAAATCTACTTTGTGCGAAAGCTCTCTCCCGTACATTGACTTGATGCTCATACCGTATTATAGGATCAAAATCCTCACAGGCGAGCTAGCCCCCCTCTCAGGTCATGTAACTCGTAATGGACGACTGCGAATGTACGTACTTTGGGTATCATAATCTCAACCCAGTTTAACTAATCTCTCGCAGAGGCTACTTTGCCCAACATCACGTTGATACTTTAATCCCAACTATGAGTCCCGTTCAATTTCTCGCCTCTAAATACCCTGGAAAAAGTGAGCAGGAGTATCGTCAACATCTTGGAAATTTCCAGATTAGCGGCATGACTGGGTGAGGCCTTCATGTGATTTTTTTCTTTGGCCCTCCTGACGAATTCCAATCAGTCTCCAGCCTATCGGTACGCTTAGTGGAGGTCAAAAGTCTCGTGTCGCATTTTCTTTGCTCTCCCTACAAAGACCTCATATACTGCTGCTGGACGAGGTGAGCTTCCCTCAAGGGTTCGCTACCATTCCTACTCACCAGTTGACAGCCCACCAATCATCTCGATATCGAGGTAGGCAAACTTGCTCTTTATGTGCTCGTATACGTAGTGACCATTCATGGGACATAGGGTCTGGATGCTCTCATGGATGCGCTTCGGAAATGGAATGGGGGAGTTATCATCATATCACACGACGAGAGATTTATCACCAATGTCGCGACGCAGGTACGTTGTTCAAACACTTCCATTTGTTATACCGCAAATCTTTGATCCCTTCTTTTCAGCTCTGGGTATGTGGCGATGGTACTGTGAAGAACTTCAAAGGGGATGTCCAAAGTTACAAGGTGGGCAACGCCATATATAGCCGCGATGTACCGCTGACAATGACATGCCTGGATAGAGTCTCATCGTCAGCAACATAAAAATGAAACCATGATTTGTAGATATCTTGTATTATCCGTTCTCACTGTGTACCTCTATCGACCGATGCCTTCGTGGGGCTTAGTTCTATCTACATGCTCGCTCACTGTATGTTATGTGCGCGACGACGTGAACGCCAGTAGTGATAGCGCTATAGCCACATCCCACGACTGCTTTCCAGTGCGCAGGAGGCAAATCAAAGGCATACAAGTGAAAGTATGATGCGACAGAGTTGCTTCAAAAACAGTAATCGTTACACCATTACAGACATCATAATACCCTACCCAACTCGCATCTAATCTCGTATACGACCAGATGACACAGTATATAAACGAGCAGCGATGTTCATACTTTGAAGTTCCTGCACAAAGTCAGATCACCCGAATGATGACAAACAGCAAACCTACCTGGAAAAGCAATTTCGCGGCATAAGGAATGTATAGCTGCGAACAGGCGGTCTTATTCTTGCAGGCACGGCATTCGAAACTTTGCTTCTTCAAGTTCGCAATAGCAGTCAGACCACAGCTACAGATGTCAGCGTTAGCATCATGACGGTCATAACTTGAGACGTGATTGGTGCTTACATGTCACAAACATGCAGCCGGTAGGCATCACTGGCTTCAAACAGACGCTCTTTCAAGAATCCGGCGATTCCATGCGAAATCATGCAATCACGTTCCATCTCTCCGAAACGAAGACCACCATCTCGCGATCGACCTTCCACAGGCTGACGAGTGAGAATCTGTACAGGACCTCTGGCTCTTGAGTGAATCTTGTCGTCCACCATGTGCTTCAGCCGTTGATAGTAAGTCGGGCCAAGATACACCTGTACCTGAAGCTTGCGACCAGTGTGACCATGATACATGACCTCCAAACCGCGAGATTGATAGCCCTTTTGACGGAGGAAAGTAGAAACTGATTCAACTGTCAGGTCGGTAAAGGGGGTCGCATCGCCCTCGTTTCCAATGAGAGTCGCAACCTTGGAGAGTAGACACTCGACCAGATGTCCAATTGTCATACGGGACGGAATGGCATGGGGGTTGATGATGAGATCAGGTACAATGCCTTCTGCGGTGAAAGGCATGTCTTCTTGGCGATAGGTGATGCCAATCGTACCCTTCTGACCGTGACGAGAAGCGAACTTGTCGCCGGTCTGAGGAATACGAGTCGATCTTACACGGACCTTGACAAATTTTTGCCCTTCTGAATTAGTTGTCAGCAGCACCTGATCGACAATACCGCTCTCGGTACTCTTCAACGGCGTAGAGACATCGCGTCGTGTATGCGTCCGGGTTCGCTGACCGAGTTCCTCGCTATCGGGGGGGATAGGTGCCGTTTTACCGATGATGATATCCTCTCCACGAACACCAGTGCCGGGTGCGATAAGACCATCATCCTCGATTTTGTCGTAGGTGCCATGCTTCATGCGCAGGGTATTTTCACGTGTGGGTTTCTCGAATTCTTCCAATTGTTGGATTCCACTCTTCTTCTCCAAATCCATGTAACTTCTGTAGTAGATACTTCGGAAGAGGCCACGATCAATGGAGCTTTGGTTCATAATGACGGAATCTTCTTGGTTGTAGCCACTGTAGCAAAGGATAGCAACTATGGCGTTCTGACCAGCAGGCAGTTCACGGAATTTGAGGTATTCCATTGAGCGAGTTGTCGCGAGAGGCTTTTGGGGATAATAGAGGATGTTCGCCATAGTATCCATACGAATCAAGAAATTGGTGAGGAAGATGCCCATAGCTTGCTTGCCCATGGCGGATTGGTAGGTGTTACGTGGTGACTGAAAGTAGTTTGGTTTGTAGCTCGGATAAGACACAATAGCCGGCTCACCTGGTTATGATCTGGGAACGGAATGATACTGGCGCAGATGCCGAGAATCATACTAGGATGGATCTCACAATGAGTCCAAGTGTGCGCATGAGTGCCCGCCTTGAGACGCGCAGCTGGATCATACTCCCCTTCGTTCGTATGGGGGTCCAGGCCTCGCTGTTGAAGTCGTGAGTTCTCCAGGTCTTCAGGTGTCATTGATATCATGACAGTCTCCTCTTCTTCCGCGTCCAATAGCTCGACAGTACCCCCTTTGATCAGGTTCTCCCACTTGTACTCCTCTCCATCGTCGTTGACCCCATTATTCAGCCACCGGACATGCTTCTTCTGTAAGGCAAGCTGTTGGTTCTCGACAATAAACAGCGGCCTGCAAACACGGCCAGCGTCGGTATACACCCGCAACTCTTTCTCCCTAATATCTCGCACGACAGAAACCTCCGGACTGAGATCATCCTTCCGTCTCAATTTCTTCAGTGTCTTGACAAGATTGGCCGCATCGCGGTGAACACCGATCCAAACACCGTTGACGAAAACCTTTGTGAAAGGCGTTTGTGAATGAGCGTTTTCTTCCAAAGATTCTAGACCCCACTCCTCCAAAAACTCGATGACAGGCGCCGATATCGTACCGACGGAGATACACGACATGAGGGCTAAATTCTTCACAAGGCCGCAAGCCTGACCTTCTGGAGTTTCTGCAGGACATACCATTCCCCAGTGGGTGTTATGAAGTTGGCGCGGCTTGGCGATTTTACCCTCTCGTCCCAAAGGGGTATTGCAGCGACGCAAATGTGATAGGGTAGAAGCGTAGGTGTAACGGTTCAGCACCTGCGAGACACCAGCTTTCGAGGCCATGGACTTCTTTTGGTCACCCCAATTACCTGTGGCCAAGGAGTACTTGAGACCATTTGTAATTGTCTGATGTTTGACCGCCAGTGCCAGGTTGAATTCTTTGTGTGTCTCGACGCACTTTATCGACTGTCAGTACGAGCTCATGGAAAGAGGAAAAAACTGACCTTCTGTAGATAGCGGTAGACATCCTTGGTTAACTTCCTGAAGAGCATACGGAAAAGATTCGCCAATAGCGGTCCAGCCAAATCGAGACGCTTCTTGCCGAAGTGATCACGATCGTCCAATTCGCGGCGCTCCAGAGCAGCAAGCAGGAGACGATGGATCATGTAACCGAAGAAATACGCCTTCTTCGATTCTGAACCCTCCGACATTGAAATGTGGGGCAACATTTCTTTCTGCAGAATTTCCTGCGCGTATCGAATTCGACGTTCTCGTGAGAGGCCTGTAGTTGTGCCACGATTACCAATAAAGTCCAGCGCAACCTCTCGATCTTGAATGACGAAACCATCGTCAATGCAAGGCTTCAACATCTCCAACATCTGCGAATCTTGCATGTCGTAGCAAATGTGTTCGAGGATATCTCTATCAGAAATGACACCAAGCGCTCGGAAGACAACCCAGATAGGAATGTCGACTTTGATGTATGGGATAGTAGCCTTCATGACATTTCCAAGCTTTATTGGATGATATGAGCAAACGAGTTGGCAGTAAGTAAAACGAAGCTTACTGATCGCTCCTGATTCCTATGAAACATTTTCACTTGGAACTGACTGATCGTTTTCCCTCCCTTCTCCACAGCACTGCGAATTTCAGCCAAGAAGTTGATTGGTGACGGTTGCGCCTTCGCAAAAACGTAGACGTGATTTGTCGCCATGCGTTCTTGGGCAATGAGCACTTTCTCGGAGCCATTGATGATGAAGTAGCCTCCTGAGTCATAAGGGCACTCGTTCAGATCGTACAAATCCTGGTCTTGTAATCCTCGAAGTATGCAGAACGTCGACCGGAGCATGATAGGAACCTTTCCAGAAGTGTAGGAGAATTCATTATCCCCAATGACTGGGAGATACATACCTTGCCAATCCACACTTTCGTCGCGTCATCGGGTCCTTCGTCGCGCTCTCCCTCCCAAGCGATATCTCCAGGCATGCCATCGGGATCCTCGCGCCCAATGAGCACTCGCTTCTTCATCTCGATGTAGAGTGGGGCAGAGTAAGTCAAATTCCGTAGTCGAGCCTCTTGTGGGAAGACTGGCACCACTGAACCATCGGCTTCAGTGACTGTTGGACGCGAGAGGTAAATTTGGCCAAAGTGAATTTCGTATCGACGCGTCATGTCCGTGTCGTGCCCAGAGTGCTGATCTGCTTGGTCCAAAATAAGGTCTGCATTTTCATCGACGAGTTCTTGCATGGTGTTTTGAACAAATTCATCAAAGGAGTCCAGTTGCTGGCGCACCAGACCTTTTTGGTCGAAAAAGCTGGAAATGACAGTCCAGCAATCCTCCTGCGTTATCTCCTCATAGTCATCCTCATCTTCATCCATGCCGTAGTTTGTGTCATCGTAAGGATCTTGTGTACCATTGAAATCTCCAAAGAGGTTAGGCGACGAAATATATAGAACGCGAAGATGAACTACCTTGGCTCATAACTATGACAGTAATCTAAGCGGGCTATGTGTACCTCTTGGTTGCAGGAGTTAACAAATATAATCCGTTCACACGCACACACGACACTTCGGTGACGGCGAGGATAGGAAAGATGGTTCACCGACAGACTGTGGTCGTCGATGGGTGAGTTACGAAGACATGTTTGGCTGTGTTGAACTGAAAGTTCTAGCCAGCGCTTACTAAGCCATCGGCCCGGAGCTTCCACTAGGGTGGCCTTTGGGCGCTTAACATAGTTTGGATCTCTACTCAAGTCAATCGCGTGCAGTTGGCGTGCAGTGTTGATGGAAGTTATAAATTCTTCTGAAGAAATTTATATATTTATAAATTAGGCAATGCTGAGATGAGTCTGTCCATCTTCCTCTCAGCGCTCCCAGCATATGAACCCTAACATAGAAAGTAAAACGGCAGTTAGTAGCAAACTTAATTTCAATTTTATAATAAAAGTACTCACCCCAAATATTAACGTATGATTTAAATAGTGAAACACTTCGTAAAGGTCCCCTCTCAGTTCATATTGGCTCGATGGCTCGGTCTTTGGCATATACTCGTGGTAAGTTTTGAAGAAAGAGTCTGGGAAACCGCCAAAGATTCTAGCGATTGATAGGCTTTCCAGAGTATTTCAATATTCGGTAGAGTTGTCTTGGATATTCAACGTACTCGGCTTCATTGTGCCCGTAATATGAGGCAGGATCGTAAATAACTGGCTGGCCAGTAGCCTTATCAACAGCAGCATTCCCACTCTAGCGACCTATCGGTTAGTAGAATCGCTGCGAGCAACAATATGGCCCACCCATAAATCTCCATGAAGAATAACCGGTTTGACATTGAGAGGACCTTGGTGAGCCATAGGTGAGTTCCTCGCTTCTGCCATCTTTGTGAGCTCTCCCACCAAGTAGCTTGGGAATAACCCTAACAATGCGTTCAAAAACAACTCCGATTACCAAGTGGAATTAAAGAAGACATACTGAGTTTTCACTTTCTCTCCTTTGAGACACAGGTTCTGATAACGTCCCTTACGCTGCAGTTGTCCAAGCAAATCCCCAATCATAGAGGCGTAACATTCGTCCCATCGTTCAAACAAGCCATTCTCCAGCTTCGTAACCCCGCAATACGTTGGTATTGGAAAACCAAACCCAGAGGGATTGGCATGACCTGGAGAATGCAGCTCCGTGGCCATCCGCTTGGCGAGGACCTCTGCAGCTTTGGATGAGAGACGCTCTGTATCTTTATACTGCGATATGAAATAGGGATCCTCGGTATCTGAGACGCCTGTTTTCAAAACTCGTGGAGCTATGTCTGGAGCAGCTTTGTTAATTGCTTGTAAGGATTGCGCCTCTCCCTCATATTGAGCAGCTTCACTGGGAGATCCGACTTTGACGAAGTATACAGCCCCAGACGAAGACTGAATACGAGGCAAGGTGCCTTCAAATGTCGCCTCAGGGTCTATTTCTTTGAGTTTCGAGAGCACGACATGAGGAATGCGAGGTGCCATGGGTTATGCAGTGAAAGTCGAGGATGAAGATAAGGTTAGTGATGTCATCACATTCTAAGGAAGCAACCCAAAGCGATTGAAAAACTAGTGTGCATGAATGTAGAACATTTACACCGATATGTTCCATAGCATTAGATATTGTCCGTAATTCTATTTCTTCTCCTTCACATTTAAACTAGTCATTTCTTCTTCTCTCAATCTCTGACGTTTGACACGATATCGAGGTCCCAATGTGATGGCTAGGTACACTAAAGGTATCACAAGCAACATCATTCCACCATGGATGACATAAGTCCACCCCAGTCCAATATTGGTGATCATAATATCAATCACCGACACTATTACTGCGCTCAGAGTGCATCGAATAAGATTGTTCTGTGGGCGAAAAATGAGCTACACTTTCCATAGACCATGAGAAGTACATACACAAGCGGTTACTGAAGAGCTCTGACCAGGTGCCAGATCGATCATGAGGGTCGAGGCGGCGTTCATGATGGTGATGGAGATATATCCCACTATTCTCGGCATCAGCTTCATGCTATACGACAGGTGAAATAACGACGCACTAATGAACTGCAGTATCAGGGGAACGGCGATATTCACCCTCCTTTCTAAGCACCAGCCATAACCTGCACAAGCCGCCGCCATTACTATGATGAGGTACGGCATAAGTCGAAGACGAGCCTAGAGAAATTGTATGAGCATATAGCCGACAGATATGCGGAAGACAGACCCACTTGTTCAAGTGGGAAGCCTTCCTCCTTCGTCAAATCGGCGACATCGGATGAGTCCGCAAAGCGAGCTGCCGCCTGCTTCTTGTATCGCTGGAACTCGGAATCCAATATACGACCCATGACTGAGCTTCCAATGATCATACCACCGCCAATTCCGAGGAAACAGAGGCCGAGCGTAGTCTCAGTCAAGAATGGGTACGTGTTCACAAAGATCGAGGATATGCTTGCTATCACGCCGTAGAAGACGGCGCAAGTCAGTGCGCTGATAGCCAAGAGAACATCCACATCTGGATTTAAGAAGAGACGGAGAGGATTCTTTGGAATCTTCACTTTCGTCGTAGCAGATGGACGGGGCGGAGTATCGCGTCCAACCAACGGTATCAATGGTTTATGAATAACAGGTTTATCACGACCGTTGTCGACGATTGGACATAGGGTTTCAGGTTGGAAGCTAGAATAAAGTTCCAATTAGCCAATGTCGGTTGTGAAGATGAAAAATACGTGCAGGACGATAATGACGAAACATATAGATGCTGATATGGTTAAAAACCAGAAGATAGATCTAAGGGAGTGTGTACGATTAATCCCTGGAGCTAAATATTTGACAGGACATACCTCCAACCAAGGCCTTGAGCGAGTGCTCCCCCAATTACTGGCCCTATAGTTGGTCCAACCTATCGGGCGACTCATCAATTCCGGAATGTGGCATAGTGAAATTTGCATCTGCGTACCATAGGGCCGATAGTGAAGATCCCAAAGAATCCAGCCCGTTCGGCTCGGTTCGAAATGTCACCAACCACCCCAGCGCCTAGAGTCAGAATCTATGTTAATCTCTAGTTTACACCACTGAAAGGTGAGTCACCAATAGCAATGGTACTCGCGGACCCGGTCGCTTGTAGGCACCGAAGCAGCATTAGTAACCAGTATGCCGAAGTTGGCACCAAAGCCAGGCCAATGCATGACAAGGATAAAATTAGCAAACACGCTGCAGATGTTGGTCTTCGGCCGATGTGGTCTGATACGGGGCCCCAGAACATAGGAGCTTCATGGATGTGGTGTGAGATGGCTTAAGGGAGGACATGGACGAGGGCGTAGACAAGGACATACCAACACCCTGCAATACCAGATACATTGTGACCTGGGGGCACAAGTCAGTAACTAGAACACTCGCAAACATGTTCATTTTACCGCACCGTCAAATTTATGAGTTCTGTAGACTTGTGAAATACTCTCGAAAGCGTCGGTATTGCGGGGAAATAGATGTTTGCGGTGAGTGGGCTAACATATTATTCGTTTAGAATCCAGTCGCCGTTGGAAGGTGAAATAGCACTTTACACACCTAAACAGCCCAATAAACGAGGTGAAGCACACGATGAACCATTTCTCCCTCTTCGTGAATCTGCTCTCAAGCGAGTCCGTTGCCGTAGGTGAAGACCAGTTGATGTTCTCAGCTTGAACATCTTCGACAACCTCAGGTTTGTTTCGTTCCAAATCGTTCGTAGTCGTCATTAGAGTATCCAGCAAGTTGTTTTACTCTCTATATCACCCAGGATATTGGAAGGATAAGAGAAGCACTGTAAGGATGCCCTGCACATGCTGCCTTCTTATACGAAGGGGTGAGTGACGATAGTGGAATTATTTAAAGAGCCGTGATCGCCTCCTCGGCAACTCAGCCGTGATCCAAGAAACCGGAGCTAAAAATAGAGCTACTAGTACCAATCTGAACTGAACTTGGAGGAGTAAATTAGGATCCTTACTTAAACCCCACTGTCGGACACATACGTACGCAGAGTCACGAAGCTTACGTCAAAACGTTGACGAGACTGAAGCAGGACATGCCTAAAACATAGATTATCATGTCAGGTACAAAGGTAATATTTCATGAACACTGCGAAGTGGCTCTTGGGAGTATCTAGAGAATAAATCCTCCAACGATACAGTATTTTTGGGCATTTCACCCTTGGGAGTTACGATATTGTTACTTTCAAGTTGTTCAACCTGGTAGTGCGTCTCTGTAAGCGTCCTAGTGTTTCATAGAGAAAAGAACGCACTTGTGCCCGAGTGACCGTAAAAAGATTGACAGGAAGTTTCTCTAGTATTGCGCCTTGAATCTTCCCTACGGCAAACGGCAAGGAGATGATCGGACGGGTACGACCAGTGAATTGGCATACGAGCGACATAATTTCACGATATGTGAAGACTATCACAGCCGTAAGCTTGGATTGCGTACTGCATAGAGTGATGTACGTACCTTGAGGGCCTCCTGCTTCGATTATCTTCCCTGCCACAGCTTGCTCAATATTTTCATCGCCTCTTGAAATCAGATCGACAAGACGAGCAATATCTCCAACATACACCGGTTGGAAAAGTGAGGTCCCTCCTCCAAATACAGGTAAGAATGGTATTACCCTGGTAAGTCTGGAAAAACGCTGAAGTGGTCAAGATAGAGTCAGGATGCATACATTATGATTGCGTACAACAAAGGAAACACGTACATTGAAGAAATCATCCTCGGGACCAAACACCAAGCTCGGTCGAATAATAGTCGCGTTGGGGAGGATGTCCAGCACAGACTTCTCAGCTAGTCCCTTCGTTCGTACGTACGGGATATGACTCTTAGCGTCAGCCCCAATCGCACTGAAATGTATGAGTTTGGCGCCGACGTCCTTCGCGCAGGTCGCGACGTTCTCGGCGCCTTTCCATTGAATATTTTCGAAATCCTGTGGCGTTCCATGCATGATTCCAACCAGAGATACAACGACATCAGCGTCACGAAATGCAGCTTTCAATGAACTTGGGTCGGCGACATCCACACGCGCAGCTGGAAGCAGACGGTTGTTTGGAACGTCAGGGTCCAACTGAAGAGTATTGAAGATACGTTCGGGATGGCGAGATGCTGATTGAACTTGGCGTGGAACGGTGTTGTTCGAGGCAACTTGTCGGGCGATGTGCCTACCTTTCGTGAAAAGTGAGCAAGTTTTGAGGGATGTAGAGGAACCCGAGACACAGTACCAAGAAAGCCAGCACCACAGAGGACAACTTTACGGGCGGACATGTCTAGGCCAGCGTTTTAGATAGTGTAGAGATCAAAGTAGGTGAATGCGAAGAATCATTGTGACCGCAACATGAGAGTCCAGGATCGAGCTAGCTCGAGCCCGATCGCGAGCCATAAAATGTGACGTCAACCACTATCTTGAACAAACGCGGTTTACGCAATTCCTTGACCTTGAAATTATGCTAGTTCCATGTCCTGATTGCAAAATTACATAGGTAATAATCTATAGTATTAACTATCAAAGGTATCCGCGGACCCAATAACTACAACATCTCTTTCACTTACAGCCTGACTTCTACTTCTACTTCGCTTCTTGCTACTCTTGGAGGGCCCAGCTTCAGAATGGGCACTGCTTTCCGGTTCCGACGTTGCAGCTGTCTGTACGGGGGGTAATGGTGCAGGGGTGCGAATCTCCGGTACGGGTCCAGAGAAGTCCTTGCCAGTCATTCGAGAAAGTGTTTTCATATCTGACGGAGTGGTGAATATTTGTCGAAGAAATAGGCTGATTTCACTCACCAACAGGGACGCTATTGTTGAGGCAATGATCTATCCTAGCATGATTTTTCTTGTCTTCGATCTTGAACTTGTTCTTGCACGACTTGCGGTCCCGACCAGGTAGAACATAGGATATCAACTCGTAATTTTCTCCGTATTGAGCAAGGGCCTAATATATGTATTAGTATCCGTCAGGGCGGCAACGGTAATACGACGCACGTCGTAGAATAGCTCGGTTTCCTCAGCGCTCCACCGCGACCCACGATAGCGCTTGCCGTACGTCGCAGAGTTAATGAATTTCGTATGATCGGACTCGACGATATGTGTATAATCCTGTGTCCCGTCATTGTCCACTCGATCCACGACAAGCGACTCTTCGTCGATTATAGTTTCACCATTGGGGCCAATGCGAACCTGAACGTTGTATCGGCTAGTCGAAAGGTCTTGACTGTAGTCAAAGCCACTGCCAGAGTCATCCACGACGGCCGGTGCCGACGAGAGAGCCGTAGAGGAACCAGCAAGGGGCGCCGAAGAGCTCGACGTCTCTTCGTTTGGTTCAATAGCATCTGGGTTATCATCGGCGTCGTCCTCATCCGGTCGTCCATATTTCTTCGCTTCCATCATCATTCGCATCCGAGCTCTCTTTTCCCGGTTCTTGACTTTCCACGCAGTATGATTGGTCTGAATCTCGGCAGCTTTGGCACTAACACGACCTTGACCGGTATCAGCACAGAGTTCCGCCATGGTCATTGTCGTTGGATCAATGTCTTCCCCGGGATCGGCATCTGGATCATATGGTGGCGGTGAAGGAACGCGTTTGCGAGGCCGGGGTGTAGAACTGGATGCTCTTGACCTGCGTTGCCTAGAAGTTGACCTCTCTGGCACGTTTTCTTCGTCACCGCTGTTGGATGCTCGACGCTTTCTCGCTCTCTTTGAGTTACCATCTTGACTTCTTTGACGCCTGCGAGATCTTGGAGCTGCTTCCGCTTCTTGACTATGCGAAGGGTTCAGGGTATCTACAGAGTTGGAATTGGTTAATGGAGGAGGTACAGTTGGATCACCAATTGGAGGAGGTCCATCTGGAGGCGCATTATTCGACACGATAATAGGTATGGATTGGCTTGGAGTACTATGAATAGTTGGAGGCGCTTGAGAGCGCCGCTCTTCATGTGGAAGAGAGTTGTACACCGAATTAATTTCAAGAGGACGCGTCGGACGCGGTCCTAGTAATATGGGGGTGGGTGTAGGACGTGCAGGCGCGGGGGTTACAATCGGGATCGCCGGTGGAACAACCTGAAAAGACGAGATCTGCGTTTCTAAGATATTATCTAGCCCCCTTGATATAGTATTGGCGAGGGCTGGAGTTGCCTGGAGAGGGATGGGATGTGGTTCGGCATTGCTCAATTGAGTTTCTGAGCGTGACGCTGCCGAGAAAGGGGGGATGGAGGGGGTTTGGCTGGTAGATCCGTCTTGTCTCGGGTGTTCGACGGCCACAGATGTTTGTCGAGAAACACTCGCAGTGGTGGTTCGAGCACGCGATTTGACCACAGGCCTGAAGACAGTGCTGCCTTTTTCTGTTAGATATGCGGTCGTTAAATAGCCTGGGCGGGTATTTGAATATCACGACTCACGTACGCGACTTGACATAACCTATATCAAGAGAGCGAGACCGAAGTGAAGCTAGCAAGGACTAGGAGCTAAAACAGATTTGCGATGGGTGGCAGTGCACGGAGCCTGCCGAAGAACGGACCGCCATTGAACACTTCGGCGCTTCCGAGTCTCAGTTGTGCAGCTTCCACCATGACCACCAAGAGCGGTCCCACTCTACCTATCGCAGACCAACCATACTGGGATCTGAAGTCTGCAGAAGGGACTGAAAATGTGCTGACTGGTATACCGGACAGGTGCGTCTGCTTAGTCGAAATATTGATCGCTTGAGCTGATGCATATTGCAGTCGTGTTTGTCTATTATCGCTGAAACAGTGTATGTGTATTCTGTGGTCGCTTATTACCGTTGAAATTTCTCAAAACCTCCAAGCTAGAGATGGCTGGCTATACAGGACCTTCCCTAAGTTCTCGAGCAAGGCGAAAGGCAAGGCTGCTGATGCACCTCCTCCTCACACGATTCAAGCCCGAGGGAAATGCGATGTCGTGGTTGGCCCTCATACATTTCCCGAAACCGTGTTCTATGAGGTGAACTATCTCTCACACGGGCAGCAAACCAATGCGTCGTTCAATCAACCCACCTACTCTAATCCATACTGGCAATCATCCACATCCTATGGCACTTCATACTCGCAAAGCACGACGGCAGCGTCTAGTTCTCAACCTGCAAAAGTCACATCTACTCCGGTCACTAATTCTGAACAGCCGGTATCTACGCCTCTGATATCCTCGTTGTCTGACTCGATACAAGTGACGCCTGGTCTCATCAGTCAGGTCAATTCAGCTGCCTCTGCAAATCCTATTCTATCCAATCTTCTCCAACTGGCGGCTGCTGGAAAGGCAACGGAAGATCAACTGAAAACTCTTGGTCTTCTTATTCAATCGTTCGCCAATCTGGAAAGCCTCAAGAACTCGTCAGCATCCACACCCAACCAATTTTCTGCCTATAATCCACCTACAGCCCCCACAAACTACTATTCGCGACCATATCTGCATCCCCCCGCTAAAGACTTTGATCTTGTACTCGAATTTCGTGAAACTCCCAACGAGAAATGGATCTTCCCTCGAGTGCCTGTTTACGGGGAGCGGAAGTTCAGTTCCACTCAGGCAGGAGTGCATCAAGAAGTATCTCTGTTGACCTGCATACCGTTCAACGTCCCAAAGGAATCTTCTTCGAATGATGTTCAACCGGCATCGGAAGGTCAATATCATGCTACGCTCGTCCTGAAAGATGCGCCGAATTTGATATGGGATACCATCTACCGATGGATCGGAGGTGATGAGAAGAACAAGGC
>Ga0247741_1001008_pt1 | contig 15542 bp, 21 predicted proteins | sample UWRJL213509R2_FD_180945 | JGI IMG/M metagenome (GOLD analysis project Ga0247741, IMG submission 180945) | Plant litter microbial communities from Arlington Agricultural Research Station in Wisconsin, United States - UWRJ-L213-509R-2 | ecosystem: Environmental > Terrestrial > Plant litter >... | reverse complement strand
GGGAAAATATTTCTGTATTGTTACAATTATTGTAGGATGTACGTTTATCACCTGAACCACGGAATCACCAGGTCAAGAGGACAGAGCGCCAGGCGAGCGTAGGCGCCGGAAGACTGACATTAGTGTTTTACCTCCATCCGGACCCCATCTAGAATTGAAATATTGAGAGTTTAGATCTTTCCGCAGAGCTGTGGCACTTACTCTCCAGCAGCAACCTCCTTACAACACTGCTCGAATTCTGGTGAGATGGAAACCTCGTCCCACCGATCCACCACGAAGTCCTACGAGGATCTTAGATTTTAACGGGGAAAAATAATTGTCCAAACATACCTCGATCAGGCTGCGTAGTTCTTCCCAAAGGGAGGTGGCAAGAAGAAGGGCGAAACTAGACTGCGGTGTAATTGTTGACATGACATGTTCAAGGGCAAGCGTTGCGAGGGTCGGCATCCCATATCTATGTGCGACCTGATAGATGGCGAGAGCAGAGGCTGGCCCAGGCGCTGGTGTTGGATGAGGATGTGGGTCAGGGGCCGACGCCATAGGGCCCTGCCTACTTGACCTAGGTGACGCAGAATAGCGTGACGGTGTCGAGAAATTGCTCGCGGGTGTAATTGGGACAGGCTTTGCTCGTGGAATATTCGAAGACGGCCCACCGACATTCAGGGTAACGGGACTTGCGGTGGTAGAAGCCGAAGTGCGACGTACAGTGCTTGAAGTGCTCTGAGTCGGACGAGATATGGAATTTGCATTCATAGTAGACTTTGTAGGGCTTGAGATCGTTGTGCTGGGGCCAGCGGCGTTCGGAGTAGTAGGTACAGGATTGGGGTACGTTTCGGATTTGGTGCTCGTTGAATGGCTCATGGCCAAGCTCTCACCGCTAGCCGCACTCCTACTATCGTCACTCGGGCCGCCCTTATGGAATGTCTTCCAGTCCCATTCTCCACGTTGCTCGTTGAGCCATCTGACGCTCCAGCCTGCTCCGACCCCCTCAACAGCTGCCCTGGGATCATCGTGCTGTCTGAACAGTAACCAGTTCGCATAACAGTATTTCAGGAGCCAGTAGATGGTTTCGAAGTCCGCTTCCTCGACGACAACTGTGTAGAGCTTTCTTTCGCCATTGGCAGCGGCAGGGTTTTCAGCGAAGGAAGAGGATAGCATAGTTGCAAAGTACTCAGAGCGACGAGTCAGAATGTCGGAGTGAGCATAGATGATCCTCTTTCGCGCGGTTGCATAACCTCCAAAGGGTGAGGTGGAGCCAGAGGCGCTAGACTGCTCTGTTGGTGCGCCCGGCGCAAGGGGGTCTTCCGGGTCTGTGTACCGTTCCAAGCATACAAAGCGTACATCCCCAGTATCTATTGAATGAATCAGAGAAGTAAGCATAGATTTGCAGGAATACTTACTGGGATTGTCTAGAGATGCTTCCAAGCCTTCGAGAAGGTCCTTGGGCACATAGTACACGGATGGCTGTTGAGGAATGGATGGTCCCACAGGCCAGTGAATCTGAATGCTGATGACAAGTGAATCTGTATCCCGAATTCTAGGGTTTTCAAGTAAAGAGCTGAGAGACGGTAGAGGGCATTCTAAAAAAACCTGTTTCAGGAGGAAAACATGGTATAATTGAGCTGAACTTACCCCAGACTTCACTTTCTCGCCGAAAGACCCAATCGTTCTGCCAGAACTCCCAAACCCATTCAGGACGGGCTCCTCGTTCTCCAGCTCGATCATCTTGGCACTTAATAGCAGCCATCATGGAGGCATATGCCTCATACTCTCCTTGAGAGAAGTCCATCATGGACGTAATATACAGCGTTAGCGTTGTTGGGCTTGAAGAGGGTGCTCCGTCAGCCGAGACAGTAGGGGCTAATGACATATTATTCAGTCCGCTCGGATGAGAGAGAACATGGTCTAACTCACCGATTTCGAGTTTGAATTTATTGTCTCCCAGCATTGGCGATTGTTTGAGTATCTCGAAGTCCCCATGCTCAGTCATCAAATGGTGACCACCCTCCCCGACATGCTCTGAGTCTACATCTTCCACGAAATTCCGAAGCTTGTGAACATCTCGCACTGTCCATTCAAATCCCTGTGACCGGGATGTGATCAGAAACACGTGTAGTAAGAGAGGCGAAGCATACTGTGAAAGTCCATTGCCGAGTCGACTCTGAAGGCGTGAATGCCACAGCCGCAGAGTTCATGGAAGATTTAGGTGTGGCGGTATATCTCCCGGGCACTTGGTTTGAACCGGATACACTGCTCTGGCTACTGCTGGACGAAATGGATGCTCTAGGGTCCCAACCGCTCTGTAGGTTTGATCCTTGGACGGGGTGAGGCGAATTCTGTTGACTTCTTTGTGATGAGTAACTCCGCGCTGCCCAAGGCCAGTCAGGTCGTGATATGGGTGGCAGTCTTCCTGGTGAGGAAGAAACTGAAGCTAGCGACGACATACAAAATGAAGTTGCTTCGGTTAATGTTCAAGAACAGTCAGGGGCTCGCTTGCGGTTATTTATGTTCAAAGTCCTTCTTATGGAAGCCGCGTGCACGGTGGCATGTTCATCCACGAAACTCAAGTGCTAAGTACAACTAGAAACAGAACCCTAATATGTCTCCCAGTGTGTATCAGGAAGAACTTCACGCATGACTATCCGGTAGTGTCAGCATAGAAATATAAGATGTCCAGAGCTACACATACCTTCCCAATGGTGACTTCCCTGTTTATCCTGCAGTGCACCCAGTGGGTTGTTACTGTCAGTAATTATATACCGTTCATCTCCGCGTGTTTCTCTGAGGAGATCGAGCTTGACTTCGCGCGAATCCATGGATTGAAGAACATGGCGTCGTAAAGGTGACCCTAGCCAGTCCTCCTCGGTCGAAGAACGAAATGTCAGCGGCGCAGCAGACTGGGTGCAGAAGAAAACCTGTAGACGCGTTGGTAAGCCATTATGCGCAGGCCATCAAATAGGATTAAAGTACCATGTTGAGAAATTCAGTCTCGTACCCTTCCTCAGGTAGTTCTTCAAACAAATCATGGAAGGCCCGACATTGGCCGAAGCTCGCCTCCAATGTGCTGATCACCAAGCGAGAGGATTCTGACTTTATAATACCTGCAAAGTTCTGTAGATATTATCAGTTAGAATTTGCGCAGTCATGCCTCCAGTGGACTTACGACAGCCAAAATAGCTTCTGGTCTCATCACCGCTTTCAAGTCGTTCCAAAATTCAGCAGTAAAGATATGTTCGGGAACACCTCCGCCAGAGAAACAATCATGTACCACGATATCATATCGGGTTTCCTTGTTACCAGCTGTGATGCTCGCAGATTTGCCAGCGACCCATCCTCTTGCATCCTCTAGGAAGACCTTGCCCTTTCCAGGGTCCGGAAGACCAAAGTATGTTCGTGCAGCTCGATATACCGCAGGGTCGATTTCAACGATGGTTGTGGAGATACCATGCCGCATGAAAGAAGTAGCAGAGACTCCTGTACCCAACCCACTATCAAGAGATGTCAAGTAAGGTAAACCCCAATATGTTCTCAAGCCTTACATGACAAGAGCATTCTTCCACCGTCCATTTTTCCCAACCTTGGTGCTGTTCACCATGCGCGCTGCCTCTTGTATCACGAATGTGGCATATATGGAGTCCCCCAAAGGTTTTCCGAAGTAGTCTTGAAGGGGTTGAACACCATCAAGGGTTGCTACCTTACCATGCGTCCAAACACCGCCCAGAATGGAGTGTGATGCCCGCATGTATCGAGCAGAGTGTAACGCCTCGTCGTCTCCCTTTTGGTTGGGTGGTGGGAGCCACTGCCCAACTGTTATGAGCCCGGTGACCGATTGCTCCGCAGACAGGATTTGAAGTGGATATGTAGGATGAGTATAGACTTCGCGCAATGGATGTGGTAGGACTGGGTTTGCAAGCAGTGGATGCAACGCCCACCATAGGGCAGCAAATCCAACTAGTACACCACCTTTGAGCTGCAGCTCTGAAATTAAAGATATCCCCGACGTTGTTCCCCCGCTCTTCTTTTTTTTGGATGCACTCTTGGAATTCGCACTGGTTTTTGGAGGGCCCTCAAGAATCTTCTTTAAGGATATGGACCCAATAAACAGACAATAAAACACCCCAGCCATAGCTAAGAACTTTACACAAAGCATGAGAGAGAACCGCCAGGAGAAAGGAAAGGACGCACTATCTGGCTGCCAGAAATACTATACAGGACGCTCGAAGGGTACCACACCCTCTGGAACAACAGGAACGAAACGAGAAAGGTGATAGTGCCACGGAGTATTCGAAGAACAACAGGCGGTCTTCCTGAAGTCTCATCCTTTGGTTACATGTGTTATCAACGGATGAAGTTCAGTACACCAAAGTACGTACCTTTGAGTCCGGATCATCCATCTCTGCTACGAACGTTGTTAACAAAAAAGCGAGTGGTCCCAATACTGCCGCATGCGTGATAGCAGGGCCCAACACCGGGTCCTTGATCTTCGCGGTCTTAACAGCAACCCAGTATGTTGCGTTGGGAGCCAGAGTAAGCGCAAGCGCCGTGGCTAGCAAGTTCCATTTCAAGGGTATCCGAAAGGGTTGAAGGCTCGACAGAAGCATTGCAGTCATTACCACCTTGTCAAGGAGGTACAATGTGGGTCCAGACGCATACAGGGGAACTATTTCACGCTCATAGGTGAAGATGACAAGAGAAAGGGGAAGTGCGACCGCGAGGACCCCTGCCGCCTTCGTTTCGAGTTGTTTGAGGGTCGCTGCCATAGTTGCGGTGTGAATTATAGGGCGACTGGTGGCATTTGCAGGTTGTGGTAGAGGTAAAGAGAGTTGTTTGCTAGCGATGTGAGGTGGTCAGCATATCGAAGGCGCCAGCAGCCCTGGTGACTGTCATATTTTTCCGCGCTCTACCTGTCTTGTCAAGACGCGTTGCCATCATTTACTTGGCTTCCTTGGTTCTTCCTTGATTATTGCGCACTCAGGCACTGTAATCTAAATTGAATCTGCATTGGAACGTTTTATGGATGAGTACTCGCCACGTTATAACTACGGACTGCCCAACAACTCTATTGTAACAGTTCAAATATAAAATACTGCGGAGAGATTAGATAGTTTCTCTATCGTTGTGGTCGTAAAGGTTCTGGAGTCGCCGAGTACGTCGGTAACGAATCAACCTGTAATGCACGCATCTCCCGCATCTCTCTCCGGATTTCGTCCACTTCGTCGCGCAAAGAGGAACTCGACGCATCGATGCCACTCACAGAGAGCCTCTTCATAGATTGTTTTGAAAATGGTGTATTATAGACCGTTGTGTTAACGGGCCTCGGCTGGACACTGGGATCCACTGGAGCTTGAGGATTAAATGGCTCAGGTTTCGTGGCGGCCAAACTAGACGTTCTTTTTCGATTTCGACGGATAAAGAATACTACCACCCCAGCGAGGATGATGGCGATAAGAGCCAGGCCGCCAATTATGCCTCCAACAAGAGCTCCAGTAATGGAGTGGCCGGGACTATTGCCAGGTCCTGCGCTCTTAGTAGAGGCAGAGCCGAGTCTTACCGGCTTGTCTGGTACACTGGAAGAGATGGAATTAGAAAGATTTTCGCATCCTACACTGTAGCCACCTACTTCATGGCAAGAAACGAGAACATCGCGCCGAGCGCTGGACTATAACCACCAGGGTTTCATTGGCATGTGAGATATAGATGGAAGTTTAAATCACACTTACCTCGCAAAGCCTGCTTGAGAAGTCCCTGTCTCTGAATGATATAGCAAAGGCCATGGTCCAGTATTGTCGGTGCTATTCCAAACAGCACGCTTGTGTACCATGGAGATCATAGTATCTCTCAATGCGGTATCAGGCATAGCTGCTGCTGTGAAAACAGTCCAGCCTAGGATTAGATGACATAATGTTATACACCACACTGGATTGAAGTTGGTATGGTTTACATACCTGAGCTTGATTTCAATGGTGCCGCACTATCGTACGGAAACCCAAATTTCGGGGCTTAAAAGGGTAGACCGTGAATAAATGGCCAATAAGAAGGGTCATTCAACTCACCTGAAAGTGCCTGCTGTGCGTAGAACGAAGATTGATCGCTCAAAACCTAGCAGAGAATGTCATGCCTCCGTCAGTGACTGTGTAAAATTCCTTGACTTTACTATATCTTACTTGGGCGTCGATCAGAGACACGTTCAGAAGAGCGGGTGCATAAGCGTTATACATCAAACCCCAGGATGCCTGGATGCCGGATGTGGAGATGGTGTGGCCGTCGACATATGTTAAGTTCTTCCATTTCTGCATGTACCTCCGCGCGATTGTCTAAGATGTGCAGAATGAAATTCATGTCAGTTGTTTTGCGCGCCTCAAGAGCTCTTACATCATAACGTTCGGTATCATTCGACGATGTACCCACTGGTTCGAGGATGCGATTTATTGCGGACATCGCGTGAATGCCGACAACTCCTTTCAAGATAAGATTGGAGCCAGCGGCAATTGAACCATATGTAGCTTGGCTATGGGCAAATCGTTGAGCTCGTGTTCATCCCGCAGACTAGAGAGACTTACGGATATGACGATTGAAACGTATTATCAATCAAAAAATCGGTCCATTTCTTCAACACTTGGTACTTTCGACGAATATTTAGTTGTTATACAAGTCGGAAAGGTCATCATACTAACATGACGCTGGAGGAGACTTCCGTCCCCTGATTTCTTTGCATGGGCAAGAACCATGACCAACATGGTTCCACAGTCTACAAGAGTGGTCAAATTAATAATTGCATAGGGGAGTTGGACACTGACTTTCAACAGCAAGACTCGGTTCATCCATCGGCACGCCTTTCAAGTCGGGATAAGTCGTTCCTACGTACAGATAAGCGCAAATCAGAGTCTAGGCGAATAAAGCTCACCAAGGTCTGGCGCCGCATAGACCTTGCTGTATCTTGAAGAGCTTTGGAATTCAAGCAAAGGGTCGAGCAATAACCTGGCCAAGCTCGCATTCAAGTACAGCAGCGCTGGTAATGATGCGTAGAGTGTTTCGATGGCAGTGATTCGCCTTGGGAAAAAAAATTAAAGAAAGGCATTGAATGATAGTAAGAACGATATTACCCAGAGCTACCCAAATCCTTCATGTAGGCTTTCGCATCTGAGGCGTTGACGCCAGTCGAGCCTTTAGTCACTGTAATGTCGATGGCAGCAAATGTGGGTCGCAGACTGAGTGCGACTAGATCGGCATAGTCTGAAGAGATTGCACCAGCTTCCGACATAATGCGCTGATCGAGCGCATTCGCCCTGAGGGATGCGTCATTGAAGTCCACCAGGAAGGCGTCAATCTAGAAACCCGTATTAAACAACTAACGGCAAAACGGAAGCAGGAACCTACTGCATCGTCGATCTTCGAATATTGAGTATAAAAGTACGGGGTTCGCTGCTCGGGAAGTCCGTCCACACTTGTCACCCTAATCGAGAGTTCGCGCACAACTCCGATTGCTACGACAAAGGGTGAGGGACTCTTCAGAATGGTGCCTAAATCTTGAGAGACCGCCCAGATAGTCCATGTTGGATTACTGCCGAGAACGATGAAAAAAAGCAGAGTAGAAATGTATTGGGTTCTTTACCTCATCTTGTGCGATGTTACAGGGTCCTGAAAGTTTTGCAAACTGCCCGTTTGGTTGAATCCGCCTCTGATATTCTGCCAGTTTCCTATTTGCCACGTTACCGATGCACCCTTATAATTTATCGTTGAATATTTCAGGTCGAAATCAGTAAATTACACTGACCTTGGGTGTTGCGAAATAGAGTGTACCGTCTTGAGAATAGTTATTGTTTTCGGTGAAAGGATTTGGATCGCTCCATTGTACAGAGTGGACAATCGAAGTTGACGTTTGCGTTGTATTCCATTTTAGATCTGGATCACCCCCAGGTGGTACCAGCCACTCTAAATCATTGTTCAGATACTAGGCTAAAAGAATGAATCTTCCAGTTCACGTACGACCCGAAAGATCTGAATAGAGCTGAATATGATGCGGAGAACCGTCCAATGACCATGCCTCAATCGAGAGATACGAGAAAGGGAATGATTGGCGGACCCAGTCAGATGGCTTGCATGGACCGACCACAGTTAGTTCAACGGATGAATATCTGGAGTATAGAGGATAAGTACCTCTACAGGACTAAGATATGTCAAATTGAGTCTCATGGGACCAGCTTCGACAGTGAAGATAGATCTTGTAGGTGTAAGGTAGGAAGCCACCGTCTTTGCGAATAATGGAAAGTCAGTACTAGCATCGGTTGGTGGCCCTTGCAACGAGTAGGTTGTGCTGTCCACGCGTACCAGGGCTAACCAGCCCAATCTCTGGTTTCATATAAAGTCAGTGATGTATAACCGCGTACAACAGACATTTTCAACAAACATAGCCATCATCGCTGTAATGTCTGGGCCAATCTAAAAGGCCCCCTTGAACATTAGGTGTGATCCCTATCCAAGAGTTGAGATATGGTGTCCGAATCGCCAGGGGGAATCGAGTGGGGTTTGTCAACATGGCAATATTTTGGCCTAGAACAACACCTGCTGAGAGATTGAGGAGGATGCAAGGGAGGATGAAGCGAGCCATGAACGCCGGGTGGCCTAGTAGGCTGTTTTATCCAAGGAACACGCTATCAACCGTGAACGACAATGCAACACACTTTATATTGCGAGAAGCTCTTGGCTGAGAAGGTGATACTAGTACTGGTCAACCAGTCAAACATAGCCACGAATCTGTTTCCAACCATTTTGTATTTTTGGAAGAACACTGGATCATAGTGCAGCATCAATTTGATGTTGTAAAGCGGTCTTCCTGGCCTACGAAACGAAGGTGAAGACCTGTTTGGTGATATGCGAGGCATGGAGTAGACTTACTCCAAGAACTCGTTTGGATCGTGATATCATTGAAGTGCACAATGTTGAGCAAATCATAGTCTGCTCGTCTTTTTAACTGAATATTCCAGTCAAATGTATAATTCGAAGACTCACATCGCTCTGTTTTGTGATGTCTCGACTACAGTACTGAAAGGCGCCCATAGCGTATAGATGCTGGCCCGGCCGCCCTTAGATGTGTCACTATTGTACACGTCCATTTGCGATAGGCCTGGGACATGCACATGCAGAGCACGCAGATTGTTGATAGACTCCAAGAAGTTGAAGTTGAAGTTGAAGTCGGGTTGCACGGAGCTCAGACTGGACAGATACCGTGCCAAAGTTCAATTCATTCCAAAACCACCAGGGAGATCCGTTCCTGCAGTTTTCTTAATTGACGAATTACAGGACCTGGCATACGTGCGACGCCGGAGCAAGCAAGAAACAAGGTGTTGGATCGGTCGATCACGCTGTGCATGATGATCTCACGAGTCACCAAAAGCCCCTAAACGAGCCGAGGGAGATTCAGCATCGGCTGCATCGCTGTTCTCGTCAGAAGAATTGCGATCATACTGTTATGTTCGTTCAAAGTAAGTATTCATCATGGAAATTCATCACAGATGTTTCATTCGGCTTCGATATCGGTTTGATGCTTCAAAAATTTGGACTTCATCTTCTTTCATAACATGATGGGCCCAAGCAAATGGTTTTGCGAATCCCGGAATCATGTCCGCAAAGGACGGGACCGTAGCGTCAAACCATCGTGTTGCTCAGAGATCGTCCAGACTTCATCTCCGTGGTTGCCTGCGCCAGTGATGTATATTTAAACGCATCTTCTCGTACATGGGAGTCCGAGCAGGTTCTCCTGCATCGCACATCAGCAAAGCCAGATTTCCGCGTATAGCAAGCCATAGCCATGGTGTTCCCAGGTGTACTTTCACAATTCCCGACTGAAGCACGAATGCAGTGCCGAAACAGGCGGAAATACAGGCTTAAGATGGCCGCTTGCTACTTCTATTTCGTATTCATTCCAGTCCGCTCTTCTGCACCTGCTTTCGAAATGGCCTCCCTTCAGACAGAGCAAGTTGTGTTTGCTTGACTAAGCGCATCCCTTTTCTTCAGAAGAATGGAGGTAGGTGTAATGGTGCCAGGGGCATCTGGTAGGTATGTCACAAGAGGCCGCGTAGGATAGTCGGCCCAGGTTTTCGGTGGACCAAGCCAGGATTTTTGGACGCATCCAGCGCTGGCGAGTGAGGTATCGGAAATGCGATCGAGTGTCGACTCATCAAGTGGACGGCCTCAAGAGTGTGTCGATGCTTGCTAGCGTACATGCGAGCAAGGTGGAAAACGAAACAGGGATGCAGTTTACTGCGAATGGTGGGGAGGCCTCCAAAGGGAGGCGGATAAACAGATCCCTGAATATAAAGAGCTACCGATTGTGGCGGAATGGGTGGCAAAATCTGGTAAGTATACTCCGCGAATGGGAGAACCTTCAGGAGGTGAGCGAGCGCCACGGCATGGTTCTATTGGAAAGACGCACATCCAGAAACCAATCCCGCTTTTGTGCAGGTAGGTTCCCATTGAAGTTGTGTATATACAAATTGTACAGCCGTTCAAGCACTTCGGAGGTTGGTAGAAGCGCCATTGTGTTCTCCTTAAGGAGCTTGAAAATGTCGTTATCCACTGCTTCAGTTAGCATACGACAGGAAAGCTAGTGGTATCGTTACTCACTATTTGCCCAGAACATCTCCGTGTTCTCGCTCGTATTATGAAGTAGCTTAAATAACCAACCACGCTCTGCGCCTATCCCATATTCTAATTGGCACAATGACTGATCTAAAGTCAGAAGGAGCTGATGAGGAACTGGCTAGCACGCACATCGAATTCGGAGACTATACAGTGCTTGACCAGAGGTCCAGGACATTCAGACAAATGAACTTCGGATATAGTGCACAAGGCCATGGAAAAGCAGAGCAAAATAAGTTTGAGGAGGTGGCCACAAAGGCTCCTAAAACTTGATTAGTGCGTTACGTGAGCTTTTATCTGCATCGCCACCTCCACATCTATTTTTAGATAGCCTCTCGCTTGTCCAAATGTCAACACCAAAGCAAAAATTAAGCTCTATAAAATATACAGTTAGATAGTTTGTGTTAATAGATACGAACGTCTTGCTCCTCCATCCATAATGGCAGCATATGCCCCATTCTCATTACTTTTGTGCGCAGATACTTGTCCAGATCTTCACCGTGCACTGCTCCACCACCAACAAGTGTCGCGCCGGCAATGCGAGTAAACTCGCCGTCCACCAAGTCCGACTGAACAATCACCGCATGGTCGTGGACGTGAGTGGTCTTGGTATCCTTCGTCGTTTTCGTCGCTGCTGCTTTGCGCTGCTGCCAACTCCGAGGAATCATTGGTACGCGTTCTGAGATGTTGATACCCTCCTTCTCCAACGCTTGCACTTTGTCTGGGTTATTGGTCAAAACGCGGACGCCCTCGGACGCGGCGCTCCGTGATGCGTCCCATCCGAGGCCAAGATCACGGAGAATGGCAGCAGCTACCTCGTACCCCCGCTCATCCGCTTTATGGCCGAGCATGAGGTTCGCGGTGACGGTGTCATGACCCATGTCCTGCAGGTTGTACGCTCTGATCTTGGACAAAAGACCAATACCGCGACCTTCTTGGCGCATGTATATCACAGCTCCGCGGCCTGGTATCCTCGTTCCTGTGGGATTCGACGGAGTTGGAGGAAGGGTAATGGGTAGAGAGATCTGCCGGATGGCTTCGTCGAGTTGTTCACCACAATCGCAGCGCATGCTTCCGATGGTCTCGCCGGTAAAACATTCCGAATGAATTCGGATCATCGGGGGAGGAACGGCAGCTTCCAGATGACCTTCGTGCGGGGATTTGGTAGAAGGATGAGAAGCACGTTGAGAGGTTGATGAAAGCCGGCCAGTGTAGGCACCCCGAACAATTCGGTCCATCTCTGTCTCGGTGTCGCTCCATACAGCATCAAGTGATTGTGATCGGATGGGAGAGGCGACGGGATGAGAATCTGGGGTTTCCGAAAGCTGAGCAGGGTCGATTACAATTGCGAGATGTTCTTTGTTATCCCGGGTATTGTGGTACAAATGCAGAAACGCCGGTCCGTGCGGGGTAGGTATCCGGGTACGGGCCATACATTTGACCTCGACGTGTGTCGATGAAGGGGGAGCAGCAACCGCGATGGCATCGGTATTGGAATGCGATTTCGGCCGCAACTTGGCATCGGGAAGGTTAGGAGAGGTGGGTGATACGACAGAAGGTCTGCGATTCTTGGGAGGGTGAGGGAGATTGTCTGCCGGCTTTAGAGGCTCAGTCGCACGAGACTGGTCGTTCTCTTTCCCATCTTCTGTGATGACCCGGTGCTTTCGTGGAGCCTGTCGACTGACATAGGCCAGGCGTTTGCGAGCGCCTTTGGATGAAGCATCGTCTCCAGTGTACTTTGTCCAGTCCCATGTACCCTCTGCCTGGGGCATCATGACACCTGGGAAAAAGTCGTGGTGATAGTGATTCCTGGTGACTTGTGGCCCTGATGCAGCTGCAGCCGCTATGAGGAGCGGGTCGAGTGCAGCATCTCTCCGAGCGAAGCTCGCCTTTGCCACCTTTGGGCTGGGGCCTGTAAGGATATCGAGCAGGGCAGCATCTGCGTCGCTGGTGACTGGGTGATGCATTGGGGAGATGAGAGCAAGGAAGAGAGTGCAGAACGGAACGGAGTATCTGGATTAAATATCGGAGAAGGAGGACAAAACAAAAATGATTATTCACAAGCCCGTCCTCCGGCAATTGCTGAGTCAGCTGGGTGACTGATCGAGATCTCTGAGGCCTGCACCTAACACTAACCCAGGCGCTCTTTCATAAGCGGCTCTCTTTCCTTACTACTCCATCCCGACATGCTTTCATAGCCGCTGACATTATGATTTCTCTGCTCTCTATAGGGCTGCTCGTCCTTCATTTCTACACACTGTGAGTATCTCCTTATCGTAGTCTCTCCGTGTTCTCATACACCAGCCTCCAGCGCTACCGCGGCGCCGACCACCACCGTGTTATTGTCTGCTCCGCATCTGGCGTCGGCTACCGCGTCGTATGCCTCCTCTTTACCTAGGACCTCGTCAACTCGTGGCCAAAAGCCCATCCACGTCTCCATCTTTCACCCTGCACCGACTGGCTCTCCAAATGTGGCTCTGACCCGCAAAATTCCTCCAGCGGCGCACACTGGTGCTGCTTCTGGGCCTCAGCCAGATTTCCATCCGAAACATCGTCATGCGCGACCCAGCTCAAACCCCATGATAATCACCTTCTCTGTTCTTGGTGGACTCATCGTCTCTGGGTGTATCTTGGGTTGCATTCGTTGTTGTCACAACTACAAAAGCACACCTAAACGCGACAGGATAGCAGACATTGTGCAACGGCACAATCTGCAGCGGGAGCTCGAGGAAATAGAACGCAATCCTGGCGTCCTGCGCCGCCCTTCCCTCCGAGAACCAGCTCCTCCTTATTTCCCCCGGCCTCCTTCTTACGATGCAACACCAATCGTCCCATCACCACCCGCAATCGCGAGCACAGATTATTCTGAACTATCTACGAATAGCCCACTATCATCGCCGCCGGCACCTCCTATGCGTGCTATCATCTCTTCGTCTCCCCCTCCAATACCTGCACCCATAACCAATAATCCAGGGGGTTAGCACGAAGTGGTGTGCTATGCCACGTCTTCAAACCTGGAATAATTGGACGCGTCCAATGATCAGGCAGGGTCGAATTTGCATCCTGATCGCGAGGCTATTAAAACAGCTTTGCGCAGCGCTTGGCCATGTGCGTAGAAACTCACGATGTCACTTTCGTCAAACGCAAACGACGACTGCGCGCCTTTCTAACTTCGTGGATGGGACGTGTATATTCAAGGACCCAACTTCATTCTCTCATTTGACACACTAGCCCTCTGTAGATAGTTCCTGTTTATCACGTATATGATCTGACATTGACGTCCGTTCGTGTCGCTGTTACGCTACCCCCTGCTTTCGCTTTCCCCACATCGCTTACCAACACATGTACACGATCATTGCATACATAGCACTGCATAAATAAATCATGTCCAAACGTCAGCATTGCCGCTGTGTTGAGTTGCTATTGGGAATGAGAGTTTGAACTGAATTGACGCCGGTGTAGGGCTATTTTTAGACGTTGCATGTGCTTACAGGCTTCGGACCATAAATAGCACCCGTTGTGGTGAAAGGCAGAAGTTCGAACTCCAATGTACAAGTTTCACGAAGCTTATGCAAAGATACATTTCTCTATGTAGAATTTTCCATCTTGATTGTGCCCTTCAAGTCTACAATCTTTTAAAACATCAGTTATGTCAATCGTCTTGGCATGTATATAGGCGTTATTCATACCAAGGGTCGCAAAGCGCCTGCACCTTCATCTTCGTCATGAGTTTGATCGACAACCTGATCCCTCTGCCGATACGGGTGAAATCTCCGTTCGAAATTTCTGTGAACTCTTGAGGATTGACCAAACGTCGGAGTTCTGGATGTTAAAGGGTGCGATCTCCATGGAGTGATAAAATGGACGCCTGTGCACACCGGACATCGGATAGGCGCCGCTACGAGATTGCCTTTCTTCTTGACCTTCACTACCGGTTATCGGTGCTCGTCTATCTGACGCTATTGCCTACCGAAACACTATTTTGATTGACGCGCCTTTCTGCGCTTTGATGACCGACGCGTCGGGAAGCGGGCCGGGGTGCCTGACCCAAAAAGTAAACCGTCGCTTTGCAGAACGCGCCTTGCCTTGCGCATGCACGCATGGATCCACCGGCTACGCAGCCCCAGAGACTTCATCCTCCCAACGGACACACGGAAACAACAGTGTTAGTCCGTTTCAACTGTCAATCAGATGCACTCACGTACTGCGGTCATTGTAGTGTTCCGGGTCAGCCGCCACAACATCAACTGCCTATCCAGCAGCCACAAGTTTTTCAGCTACAAGCTCTTCCTCCGAATCCCAAAATTCGTGAACGGGTCGTAGAAATCCTTGCGAACACTGCAAATGGATGTCTTAACGAGCTTGGGTACTTCCCTGGCATGGTGCAGCATTTGAAACAGCTGGAAGAGCGGAATAAAACTTGGCAGGAAGAGAATGTCAAGCTCTACGAAGATAATCAGAATCTCATGAAAACTGTCGAGGAACAAGGGAAACGTTTGCAGATTGTCGAGAAGCCCGACGTGGAGAAAGTGCGAATAATTCGACACCTGCAGGCGGAGATACAGACACTGACCAGGCAGAGGGACGAGGCGTTGAAGGCGATGGAAGGCGGAACGTTCCAAAAGCTCAAGCAGAGCTATAACGTTCTTATGGCCAACTATACACTAGCATACAACGAGGTCCACGCTCTCCGACGCCATCTTGGGATGGCGGTGCCCCCCCCTCACCCCCAGGTCACTCCTGTACCTGTCCAAGGCAGTTCGCAACACCCTCCCGGATACTACCCCGCAGGACCACTCGCTGCTCCTGCTCCGCAGGCTCATCAGGCCTCCGCACAAGTGATACAGACACAGATTCCTCCTGGAGCGTGGCAAGGCGGCCAGCCGACTCCCACTGGCGGGCCG
>Ga0247741_1001006_pt1 | contig 15546 bp, 23 predicted proteins | sample UWRJL213509R2_FD_180945 | JGI IMG/M metagenome (GOLD analysis project Ga0247741, IMG submission 180945) | Plant litter microbial communities from Arlington Agricultural Research Station in Wisconsin, United States - UWRJ-L213-509R-2 | ecosystem: Environmental > Terrestrial > Plant litter >... | reverse complement strand
GTCTTGGCTGTGTGGGCAATGAAGAGCAGAGGCTTACACACCTTCCTTTTGTAGTATATTACTTGGGTAACGAACGATAAGAAGGCGTGGACGCTGAACCAGGGTGGGTTGGCTGCGGATACTCGGGTAGAGATTGCTGCGAGGCCGATTCCGCAGGAGCCGATGGTGTGTACTTTCCCTGTTGTGTGATTTCTCTTCGAGGCGCTGGGCTAACAAGACGCTTTTGATTTATGTTTGATTCTGATAGTACCTCATCATGAACTTGGGCATGTCGACTAACTTTGGAGGCTTCGTCGATACCGACCACCTGACGTTCCCGACGAAGATGCGGGTTGACTGGATTCGGGTGTATCAGCCCAAGGACGCGATCAATATTGGTTGTGACCCAAAGGACTTCCCGACGAATGCGTATATCAACCAGTACGTCTCGTCTTTTTGTCTTTGTTTTCGCTTCGGACATTTTGGTCGAACCCGGGCTGACGTTCATTGCTTTATAGGTACATCGAAGCATATACGAACCCAAATCTGACAACTTGGGTGAACGATTATGGACAGCCGTTCCCGAAGAACAAGTTGACTTCCCAGTGTTAATTCGCTGGTGGGACGAACCGATACCCCATACCCCGGTGTTGCAGAGGATTATATACCATCGCAACAGCGCCCACTTATGTTGTTGTAATCTTCTTTTGTGACCTTTTTGCTTGCAGACAGTACCTGTAGATGTAGAGCAGTTATAATTATTATGTAGCGTATACTAGACATTCCCTTAGTTCCACCCCCCTAGTTTCTTTGACAGTGACATTTGACATTCTTTCATACCTTGGGAACATTCTTGACATTTCTTGCACTTGCTCAACCTTCCATATCGCTCATTCCCCCAATGCCCCCACCATCCATACAATGATCAAGCTGGACTTGATACTGACTCTTGACAGACATTGCATAACAATTAGTAGGATTAGCTATATATGACATTTCTGTTGCAAACATTGGTGATGAGAGTATCTGTGTATGTGGGAGAGATAAATACTGCGGATGTGAGTGGGTCTATACATTGAATATTCACAACAAACCATCATGCATCGTTCGAAACATCCAGCTTATGAGGGGTGTACTGTGTGGACTCTGTTGCAGAAGACGATCGTAGCAGCCCCCTCAGCTTCACCAGTGTCCTCTCTAGCGCGATGATCCCACCCGCCGTCAGCCTAGGTACGGCCAAATCCAGCCTATCCTCCTCCGACACCTCTTCACTGTCTCTGCTCTTCTCTATCAGCCGTTGGGAATCGTCGATAACCTTCTGCAGACGCCTGTTATGGTGGTAGAGGTGCGTGATCTCCGCTTCGAGTCCGCCTAGGGGTATCTCGAGAGCGCGTCGGACGAACCCACGGGAGAGTACGTAGGCTTTTTCGCTATATAGGCGGCTGGTGGAAGGGAAGGTGTTAGTAAAGATAGTATGCTAGTTTAGGGAAATTATCAGCTCACCTATTTACAGTCCCTTCGTCTGTACCTCGTAGTTTTTCGTAGGCAGGTTCGCAGAACCATCTGTTTGGATATGTAAGTTGTTTGATTGGCATAGGAAGGCAATAGACCTACGGTTCTTTAACTAGGACCAGGCCTTGTATCGACACGAGCGCTTGGAGGAGAGATGATCTCGCTGCACTCCAGACCTCGTGCTTATCCCCAGTCCATGTACCTAGAATCGATAGGCAGACTTTACCCTCTTCGTAGAGATTGCTGGGACAAATGTCAGTGTACGGAGAAACAATGAGACGACGGGCTTACGGATTCACTCGCCCATTTCCATTTGTCCAACTAAGGAAGTGGGCAATGGGAGGACTGTGCGGGAAGTTTGAGTCAAGCTGCCAATCGATTACGAAGGGTGCGTCTGCGTAGGGTGTATTCTCTGGGCCGATGATCAACGATCTGAGCAGGTCTGTCCGGTCTTCGTATGCTCGAACAAGAATAGATTCTAACGGAAGTTCTATCAGCACATCACAACACTTGTCAGACGAGAAGAATAAATTGACCTGGCAGAGTGCTGTCGAGAACCCGATACTCTCGCCGAAGGCGGGCCAGGAAAGATTTCGAGGGTTGCGCGTGGGGGGTGGAAAAGAACGCATGATCTGGTGGTGCGGAAGATTGGATTTCGAACCGCTTCCAAATGTCGTCGTCGTCATCACCGTCTGGAACATTGTCTTGTTGGGGAACTTCACTAGACACGACTGTTGTAGAATCTGGAGGTGTTTGCAAAACGTTTTCCGCCGACGGTAACTCGGGTGTCACTGGTGAGTCCGCGACTATCTCAAGCGTTTCAGCAAAGATGTCCATGTCTGCTGCTATATCTTCGGGAGAAATATCGACGTCCATCCGCTCGTCGTCGTGGCCGAAATCATCCATGCCACCATGATCGTCTACCCACTCGTCGCCGTTCTCCGCCGGCTGCCACCCTCCGTTTTCATTCATCGCCCAGACTTCCTCTTCCCCAAAGTCGAAATCGGATAAATGCTCAGAGCCTTCATCCCATCCATCTTCCTCCAGCTGTTCGATACCGTCGAAGAGCCGCGTCAGTCGATTCAACGGATGTGTGCTGACGCTGTAATCCGGGTGGGTAACCTCCACTGTCCCGTCCAAATTTAACTGCACAAGTAAAAGGCGTAAGCCAAGCAGTTTGAAGGAAAAGCTAACAAATTCTGACTCCCGAGACTTCACCACACCAGCTAAGCTCACCGCTTCCTTCAATTGGCCTCCGCATTGGCTTTTCCATAGCGTTCATTCCACGGTAGGTAGCAATGTTAGACCCATGTTCATGCATCTCCTTTCGCCATCCCGTGAAGTCTTCACCTTCGAATGGGTTTTCTCGCACCCACTGTTCTACTTCGCCGATCCGCGGTACCCTTGGAACGCTCATGCCATTTGTGCTCCCTGGGGGGTGTATGAAGACAAAGTCACCAAGATGTACGCCGAATGAATCATTGCCAGTGATTGACTCTCCCAGATCTAAGCCTGAAGTCCCATGAGGGTCAAGTTCAAGCAAAGATGCAAGTTCAGTGGTGCCCGTATCTGGGAAAAGTATCGATGCTGTGCGTTCAGACGCATGCACAGATTGCACAATTGCAGGCCGCTTTTGTCCTTCACTTTTCCACACGACATAATCACCGGGCCTGGGGTGCCTTTCAGTAACGCAGCGCTGGTGGTCAAGGTACCAAACTCACCAACAATCATATTCATCCGGATTCAAATACGGAATGACATCGGTAGCCTCCAGTGTTTCTCGAGTACCATCTTGCCACAGTATATCAACAGTTGATCGAGTCTCCTTGACTCGAAACATTTGGACATGTAGAACACCTGTGGGGTCGCTCTCTTGCCCATGTCGTGTCTTTGGAAGGCCTTCTGTATTTCGGAGCTCGACACGGTCGCCGAGTCGCATTTCAAGGTCAGAACGACCAAGTATTAGCGTCAACTTGCTGAGGTCTTCGCCGGACCAGAACCGATGTGGACGAGGCTTTTTCTCTGACGCCGATGGGTGCAGCTAATCGTGAGGTAATGAGCCAACGTAATAGAAGCATTTTACAGGCCGAACACATGCCATTTGGTTTAGGCCGAGCCAGGCAACAGCATATGTGTTGTGTTTGACGGCTAATACCGTATCCTTGTCGCCTCCATTCGTCCTAGGAAAGAAACCGAAGAAATTCTGTAAGGCATTATCTGCAGGGGGGAGGATGTGCTACAACGAATTAGTTAGGGTTACTGAAACTGAGGACAAAGTTTGCGTACAGGACCAGTTTCTCCTACATTGAGACGAGATCCTAGCTCGGGAAGGCGAACAATTTGCCCTGAAGAAAGTTGGACCACGTATTCATCGAAAACCTAGAACATATGAGTCTAATCAAGCTAAAGTGTTGACACGCATACTGACCTCCACAACCTTGGATAGGTCAGCTCGGTTTCAAAATTGGTGTTATTTAAACATACCTGCCCTATCCAGTCGTCATATGCGACATAATCCCCAATATCAGCTTCTGTCCTATCTTGAAGGTCAAAAACTGACTTCCATCCTTCCACATCTTCACGGTTGATGGCGTGTTGTATTCGTGCCTTGACATTAACATTCGTGACTACGCCCGCACGAACATCGTTGTATGAGCGCTTGCAGTAGTCACCCGGTTGAAGGGTGCGATCTACTAGGCGAAGTTCGGATTCGGAAAGTATTTCACGTTTTCCATTATGGGATAGAAATGAGACGCCGACTTCTCCATAGGCAAGTGGTCTCATCAATGGATCTTCAGGTGGTGCTCCAGGAGGAAGATCTTCGTCGTGCCAACATCTCTACAAAATGAGCAGCGTTAGCGTTGATGTCTGGCACGATCTGGACATACATCTTACCAGAACGATGCCAATATATTCTGGTTCTGAAACTTTCTGAACAATGTCCTGACCGAAAAGCTGGGTGCCAATGTTAGTTGGTGTGGTATTTGAAATCAAGGTCGTGGTCATACTGACCTTCGTGCCCGAGGTTGCTTGCTTAACTGGATGAGGCATTACAGATTTAGAGTATTAAATGGATATAGATTGTCAATAGTAAGGCTATAGCCAGTAGAACGAAAGAAACACGAGTGAAATTGTGGAATGGACGCGTTGTCGAGTGAGTTGGTACTTTGGGAGCCGGTCCGTCGATGGGTCACATGACATACTTTAGCATGATCGCCCTTCAAGTTCAAACGTTCAAGAGCGAGAGTCTGAACTCACTTCAGTCATGTCAGGACTGGATGGACAGCCTTGTGGACAGCTTCCTACTCTGTTGTTCGAAAGTACCCTCCACGAAGAAATTGACTTTCTCTCCCTGAGTCTGACAGAAGCCACCAATGCGTCTGAATCAATATTACCGGCGGAGCTCTACATCAGAATCATGGAGAACCTGGATGGCAAGAGTCTGTTGACCTGCATGCTTGTATGATTTCGGTTGTTTCTACTCCCCAAAATCTGTAATTCATTTTTTTCTTCTGCCAGATTTCTCGTCTGTTCAGAGACTTGATCGCCAGGACAGCATCCTTGCAATATGTTATTGAGCTCGCTGTCTCCAATCAACGCGACGAGCCTCTCTGCGATATGTCTTCTGCCCAGAAACTCGAAAACTTGAGAAGGCACCAAACTTCCTGGATAGAGTTGAAGAGGAGTAGGGAATATCGGATCGACATGGCAGATGGAAGTGCATGGGAACTCTGCGGAGGTGTACTGGCGCAAAGCATGGCGGACGGCACCCTTGTTTGCCACCAACTTCCCTCAGATCTGAGGTCAATTGAAGAGAATTGTTGGTCTATTGGGCCATTTATGGGGATTCCAATACGAGACTTTGGAATGGACCCTTCTGAGGATATACTGGTGCTCATTGAGGATGTCACCAGTGCTGGGTAAGTCGTCGGCTTCATAATTTCAAGAAATGTAGGATTTACCATAAAACAGAACAATTCCCCCAAACAACGCACACATACATCACCGGCTTCATTTACGTTCTTTATCGACTGGGAAAGTTCATCATCTTGCACTTGGGTGTCCTGTATTGGAATTGCCTCACCTCCAAGACATAGATCCTGACCATGACTACATCATTCGAGTATCTGGCAATATCACTGTTCTGTTAATATCAGGAGATCAGGCGCAAATTGCGATATGGGATTGGAAAACTAACACTTTGCTCTGCGTAAGACATCGCTTATTTCCACGTAAAAACCTCTGACGAGAAAGACCTGCAGAATATTCGAGACAGCGAAGATGTGGAAATCATGGCTTTCTCCCTACTATCAGACAAGTGGGTGTTATTGGGCATCAAGGACGAAAAAGATACTCCCTGTCTCGCCGTATGGGACTTCCGACAAGGCAATAAAGACCTCCAGGAGCTTGATGTCTCAAAGACCTTGGTTATCCTCAAGTACCCTACTTATGCCGGGTCACCCCGATTCTACAGCATGGATATTCGTACCAACCCTAGTCCCCTACGAAAAGACAAACCCTCGAATTCTCAGTGCCCTTTCTACCATGACCCAGACAATTTCGTCCTCGTGGTCACTGTAACATCGTTCTTACATTGCATCCCAGCAGCGCATCTACTTTCTTTGGTTGCCTCAGCCCAGTCGGAGAAGACTGCCACCTATGAATGGGGCTCCTGGATCAATAGACAGACGTGCCTATTTATTCCCTTGAATCCTCCATCCGACGAATGGGTCTGTTATGTCTATGGGACTAAATTTGTCTTTGCCGACTGGGCTCGTCATCGAGACGAATCAAGTTGTTTGCTGCGTCTTTTCGATTTCAACCCACTCGCTCGTCGAGACGGTGATCAGACTAACAACTTACCACCCCCTGGTTTAATATCTAAGCAGGAGATCGTGAAAAGACTTCTGAGTGGCGCCTCCTTGCCGTATCGGTCATATGCTCTCTACCTCGAAGACACTCATGACCATTGTCAAGCTATGATAAGCGAGGACAATATCATTCTAGTTGATGTAAGTTTTGTTTTTTGCTTGCTTACTCCTTGTCTGATGGAAGCATTTTGCAGTCACCTTGCAGAGAGTTCAGAATACTTGTATTTTAATAATTTGGACTTTTTCAGAGATAAGATAAGAGTACCTCGTGGGTTGGCTTTGCTACGGAGGCCGGCCCGTAAATTTCACAAGCCACAATGTCCTAAGGCTCTGTCCGGTAACGAAAATGCGGGTGCATTTTCATTTTGATGGCTCCTGGATTATTCCATAACGGGACAAAGTCGCACGATCAAATTTCGGCAATGCAACGGCAATACGGCACAATAGGCGCTGGCTGGTTGTTCGTCGCATTTATGTCCATTTGGATGCATTTTGAATGGAATTCTTGCACTTTCATGTTTATTTGGTGTATATAGTCTGAAAAGCAAAAATTATTTGCCGAATTTTTGGTTTCTCGGGCCACATTTCGAACATTTGCGGTTTAGCAACCCCCCTGAGAGCACCTGGTAGTCATAGATCTGTATGAAGCGTAAGTATCCTCTATTTTTCAGTCATTATCAATAATTATGGGCTATATGGACTGTTTTACAGATTCTCAGGTCGAAAATGCATGTTACTGAGCGGAAATGTTGTGTCCGGTCCAAGACTGGTCAACCGGTGGCTGAGTTTGCCGGTGTGCCGAAATTTGGTCGTGGGACTTCGCCCCGTTATGGAGGGTGTGCGAATAATCCAGGAGCCATCAAAATGAGAATGCACCCGCATTTTCGTTACCGGACAGAGCCTAATGCTCTTGAGCGACTTATAATCAAACTCCACATCCCTCCTTTGACCAGATGTCTTTAAAAAGCATCCTGCGCAGTTACACTATCAAGATATCAAAGAAGAAGTCAGATAATGCTGAAGAGCACTCCATTGGGTCCAAAAATGAGTCATACGGCCTGCCTGTTGAGGTCTACATCCAGTTTATGGAGAACCTCGATTACAGAAGTCTTTTGAGTTGCATGCTCGTATGCTTTCATTTCATTCTAGTGTGCGCAAGTTGTATTTATCTAAGCTATCAGGTATCTCGTCTTTTTAGAGACCTGATTTCTGGAACAGCTTCTTTGCAATACATCATTGAGCTCGCGGCGGCCGGCCAACGCGATGAACCACTCTGCAAGATGTCATCTACGAAGAGACTTGAGATGTTGAGACATCATCAAACCTCCTGGAAGGACATGAAATGGACCAGAGATTATCGGATTCCCATGGAAGCTGCAGGTGTATGGGAGCTCTACGGGGGTGTCCTGGGGCAGAGCACACATAGTGGCGCACTGCGTTTCCATCAACTCCCCTCGGACCTACGATCGATTGACGAGAAGACCTGGTCCGTTGGTCCGTTCAATGATATCCCTATGCGCGACTTCGGAATGGATCCTTCTGAAGATCTACTGGTGATCATCGCAAGCATCAACGTCTGGTATGTGGTCTTTTTGTGCAAATTTCGCGAGACTGTTGAAGATTTATGCGAAATCAGGCCCATGCAACATCGTTTGCACTTACGGTCACTGTCTACTGGAGATATTCATCCCCTTGCACTCATGAAGCCTATCTTGGAGCTGCCCCACCTCGGAAGCCCCAGTCGCCATTATTCGTACACCATTCAGGTGTCCGGCAACATCGTCGCCCTTATGGTTTTGGCAGCCCGCACTCAGATCGCGGTGTGGGATTGGAAGTCTGGTACTCTACTCTGTGTAAGTTTTCCCGTTATTCATCCACGAACACCCCAGACGAAATGTAATTACAGCATCTTGGCGACACTGGAGATATGGAGATTTTGACGTTCTCCCTCCTATCAGACCAGTGGGTTCTTCTAGGCGTCAAAAATGAAGCAGATACGCCTTGTCTGGTTGTCGTGGATTTCGTACAAGGAACTCAGGAATCCCCCCGGGACCTTGATATCACACAGACCAAGGTTGTCCTCAAGTATCCAACTTTACCTGGATCACCTAGCTTCTTTAGCATGAACATCCGTGCGGATCCTGGTCCTTTGTGGAAAAGCAAGAGTCTGCACCACCCTTTCTCGAATGATACTCAAAGTTTTATCTTTGTAGTTTCTGTTCAATCTTTCTTGCATGCTATCCCTTCAAGCTATCTATGCACTCTGGTTGAATCAGCCCAGTTGGAACAAGTTTCGACTTACGAATTCGATGCTTGGATCAACCGAAAAACACGCCTATTCATTCCCCTGAAACCTCCCTCTGAGACCTGGGTTTGCTATATCTACGGGAACAAATTCCTCTTTCCCAAATGCCCTCCACCCCAGAATGAGACTCGCTTCTTGCTGCATTTGTTAGACTTTAACCAGCTGGGTCGTCCAGTCAGTGGTGTCGCGGAGAAGTCGGAGCCTCCTGGGTTGAAGCAAAAGCAAAAGCCTCTGAAAAAGCTCTTGAAGAATACCTCATTGTCGTATCAATCTTATGCACAGTATGTCGATAACGCTCATAAGCATTGCGAGGTGATGATCAGCGAAGACAACATCGTTCTAATTGATGTGAGTGCTTAATTCATTCACTCGAATTCATTTAACACAGAATTTGTAAGTCCCTATGCGGAGAATACAGAATACTCGTATTCTGATAATAGCCTAGTAGGCTGTTGTAGGAATTGATAATGTCGGAAGATTAGGTAGAGAAGCTAATGTCGTGGTGCTTATATTTAATACAGTGTAGTGCGGCATGTACTAGCCACGCATCAGGCCTTCACGCTCTCCTTCACTCCCTTGGTGGTTTTCGCCTGACAGTCGCGCAACCTTCCTTTTCTTCGAAGCATCTTCATCATCTTCATCTTCATCCCCAATCTCAAAGACCACATCATCATTGGCAGGTGCATGCGGGTTCCCATGTCTGCCACCAACCAGGGTTGCTGCATCATCGTCTTCGTCTTCGTCCCTTAGTCTAGTTCGATGTTGAATTGCTTCTAAGTCATAGTCTTCTGCGTCCTCCTCATCTTGGGCAATCTCGTCTGACATAGACAATGTGGAGAAAGGGCTGGAATCAGGACGTGCACCAAAGTAAAACTGGCAAGACTTATCTTCTGTTGTTTTCGCTTGGTCTCCACAGCCAAATAATCAAGACAAAGGCCGTAAGATAGAGTAGTGCCAACCACCCATCCAAAAGCCACCAGCGCACACGCCATGTCTTCGCAGCATAGTCTAAATATCTTATGAGACGTCTTTCCGGGTTAATCGATGCGTAGAACATACCCTCGGCCAATCTTCCAGAAAACGACATCGACGACACCACAAAGAAGGCCGCGATTACCATAACTGCGAATAGCAAGATGTGATATAGGCGCTCAAACATTTTTAACTTGTAGTGTTGCTTCCGAGCACGCAGCTGAGCGATGGTAGCTAAATGCAAGGTAAAATTGGTCTCCACGATGGTAAATAGATGTACTTACCATTCAAAGAGTACATAATCCATAGAAGGAAGCCGCTTAATGTGAATGCTAGAGGGATGATGAACATGAGCAGGACCAACGCAGATGTCGATTCCAACTCCAGTTCGACGATACCAATAGAGTAGAGGACTAGCAAGTTACAAAAGGTTAGACCAACGATAAATAGCTTGCATATGTTACTTACTTCCAAACAGAAAATGTGCACCAGCCAGCGCTTGGCATTTCAACATAGTGCGTCCAAGAGACTCTCTGACGACACTCAATCCTAGAGACACAACAAGAAGCATGAAAAACGACATGGAGTTTCTGCCTGCGTCCAGAATGGCCACTGAACGAATGATGATTAGTTTTGTCTTGAGTGCCAAAGACGAATAGAAACACCTACCGACGATCAGGAATACCGTGGATGCCGTACCTCTCCCATGAGCATTCAGGTAGCGGTAGTACACTACAGCTCAAATGTAAGCTATACCGTCTCACAGCAATGGAGTAGTGCCTTACCCCAATTGGCAAACATCTCAATCACGAGAAGAGCGACCAAACCAGAGAGGTAATACTATGCAATGTAATTATTTTTCGCGAAACTTTGCACACGACAGCTGCTTACCTGGATGGGTAACAGTTCATGGAGGTGACGGTAACATAACCATGCCCAAGCACCGGCTATTGACGCGTAGATGATGAACATCATGAAATAGAACTAAAAAAAAATGAGAACAATTATTCATGATATTGGGTGCGAAACTTACATTAACTTTGGGATAATCTGTTGCAGCTAGTTGCCCTTTGAAAGTATTTTGGAAGAGTACTTTGCCATTGTATGAAGGATGGTAAGGGACATCGGAATCTGCCCGGGTACCAATTGCATTCTGAACGGTGACTGGAACTGCGGCTATTGAAGAATATTAGCAATTATCCATGACTTCGGAATTAATCATTTCCCACCAACGCAATAGTATCCAGTCTTCTTGACAGGGTAATGGATGGGCTCTTTGTAAGCCACAACACCAGATGGTTCTATGTGAGTGATTTGACGATAGAACGACTTTCCAGATGCACGGCGCCAGGGTGAGTCGTACTTGCTGATGGGAGGTGTTGGGTTACCCTCCGGATTGTCCCAGAGACCACTGGCCTTTAATTTCTCGGTATTTATTGGTTGAGATTGATTAGCAGAAAGCTCAACCCGAGCCGACCAGATGCTCGTGTCGTTGACAGATTTCCCCGCAGGTAGGTCGATGATGAAGCGGCCCAATTGTTCACGTGTGCAATAGCCCGCAGTCACGGCAATGGACGTGCAAACATATGTTCTCTGGGACGTGGGGTCGCCGTGTCAATGAAAGCTGTACGAGGCGGGATTAGGCAAATTAACACGTACGGGTAAATCGTCGTCTGTGTCTGGAGTCGTCTCTTTGCCCAAATACTTCACGTCTGCCCATTCATATATAACCATTGCGATACTCCCTTGAGAAGCATTGTCGAAGGTAACTAGGAAGTCATTTCATAAGAATGACGGCGGAGAGTCCAGACTTGAAAGTACCGTTGATGTATGCGGAGGAACCACCCCACATTCCGCTGCATATTTCACGAGAATAATCTGGGTTCGAGCAAGGAATTAATTGGCGTCACAGGACAAGTTAAGCGCGTGTGACTAAACTGACCGGTGTCAAGAAGAGGAACTTCAAACGCAAGTGCTGAAGTTATGAGGAAAGAAACGAAAGACAATAAAAAGAGGATTGTCGGCCGCCGAGGCTCAGTTGCGAGCGCCATACCGAACGACCACTGTGGTGAGAAGGAGAGAGGTTTATTGATAGTTGTTTCCTTTGCCGGGTGCACCGCCGAACATAACTCTGGATCGCCGTTACATAACCGCCACTGCGCATCATGCTCGGCGACGACGAGGACGTCTTCGACAGCGTCACCTGGGAGTCTCCCAACGTCCCTAAACCTTATGATGTTGATGAACCTATTGCCACTCATGGTCCCGGCTTCCGGCAAAGTACGTCTGACTCGAACGAGGATCCACACCAGCCGAAGTGGGAGGGCTACCTAATTACCGCTGTGCGCGATCCCGTGAAGGAATTAGCGGACACGAAAGATGCCTATGTCTCCTACCTGGTCACAGCGAATGTGCGAGCTTTAATTCCTCTCTTCTTCATTGTCTAATCCTTTAGCAGACGAACCTACCGATATTCTCCACCCCTAATCCTTCATCTCGGCGCCGCTTTCAAGACTTTGTATTTCTCAGAAATAATCTAGTCCGAGACTTTCCAGCATGTGTCGTCCCCGCACTTCCAGATAAGCACCGTCTTGGTCAGTACATGCATGTTGAAGCGAGTTCTGTGATTGACTGACCTTCATCGCTGCAGAGTACATCACCGGCGATAGGTTTAGCCCGGAGTTTATGGAGAGACGGCGACTAGAGTGCGTCTTGATATCATTTCTCTTTACTTTTCTCATTCGTTTCTAGTTTGCATCGCTTCTTGGAACGTCTGGCCCGTCATCCGACTCTTCAAAGAAGTACCCTAGTTCGAGCTTTCTTTGAATCGACGGAATGGGTACGTCATATTCTGTTCATTAGCATGCCATTACACTCATATATCTCTCAAGCATGTCCACATGCACCAACATATTGCACACCCTCCAACCAATGAGCAATCACAAGGACTCATCGATAATATTTCCGATACTCTGCTGAACGCGTTCGCTCGCGTACGGAAACCAGATGAACGGTTTCTTGTCATGAGGGAGAATGTCGACAAATTCGAGGAAGGGCTCGTGCTCTCCGAGCGTCTGTTTGGAAGGATTAGGAACAGGACTAGCGGTAAGTACCTCCTCGCATCTCTTTTTGATTTATTGTTGTGGTCTGAGGCTGAATGAGATGGCAATCCTGAATCTGGTGAAGATCTTACTGCCGACTATCATGACTTGGCTGTTGCTGTCCAAGGCTTGGGCTTCCTGGAATCCGGAATAACCGATCCTTTGAACCATTTCTCCAACACATTGCTTGAATTCTCAGCGTTGTTGAGGCACACGGTGCGTTAAACTCGCTCTAGTATCTATCTAAAGCTCACAATTGCGTATGACAGAACCAAACGACTACGGATCCTCTTTTACTCCACCTGCATTCACTTTTGACTTACTCCCATGCGAATCGTGCGGTCTTGAAACTCCGTGACCAGAAGCAACTAGACTTCGAAGAGCTCTCTGATTACCTCTCCGGAGTCACTGCTGAGCGGGACAGACTGGCCGCAGTTATCAGTGGACACGCTGGTAGCACTGGTCTAGGCATTGGGGCATACATAAAGGACCGTGTAGATGCCCTGCGTGGCGCCGACGACGACCGCAGCCGTGTTGAGAAGATGAGGAAGTTGGATATCAAGATTAAGGAGGTTAGTTTATGCATTTATTCCTGTTCCCTTGTGTCTCACCCCGTTCTGTCAGCTTCAAGATGCAGTGACAACTGCCCATGAGACGTCTGATGCATTCAGCGACGAGGTTCTTCGGGAACAAACCGTCTTCCAGCACTCAAAAGAAGCTGAAATGAAGGAAATGTTGGGAAACCTCGCAGATGGACAAATTGAATTCTACAAGGCAGTACGTTGCTTCTCTCATCCCATCGTTATCGCCCTCTGAGTGCTTCCTTAGGCAATGGAAGAATGGGACAGGATCATACCAGTAATACAACGCATTCGTGTAGATGTCTAGTCGTTATTCCTAATTTGTTAATCGTCTGGTATTGATCATGCTTCTTGAACCTCTATTGTATCTTCGCCTCTGCCACGTTGAAGCTCTTGTTCAATGGCTTCTTTGCAGCCTTCCGTTTCTGTTCATCTCTGTCGATCTTTTCTCCTGATTCTTGGACTGCAAGTGAGAGCTGAGAAGAATAAGCTTAGAAATCATTGGAGAGTATTGAGTCTTTACATTGATGATTCCAGTGTTCACTGCGCGAACCATGTGTAATTCTGCCTTATCGGCTGTCCCTGAGGTTGTATGCTGTGTAACAGCTGGGATCCAGGAAGGTGGGTCCTGAAGGGATAGTCAGTACATTATCTAGGCTTTCAAAGCCAAGATACACCCACTTTTGTGTTCGAATGGGTAGGAGCAACATCATCTTTCAGTTCGATGACCACAGCAAAAGAAACATCGTCTAAGAAGTCGATCAGCAAAAACATACATAGACGAAGTGGAGCTCTCACCTCCGAGATACATTTGACCGATCTGACACTCAATCATGTTGAGTTTGACAAGAAATGAGCGGAAGTATTGCGTCAAGGACGTAGGAGTCATTGCAGACTCGACACTAGAGGATGAATAGTAAAAAGCATGGCAGGGCAGACACATTTAAAAGGCTACCTAGTATCTTTGTTGTATCCTTCGACTTCGATCATTGTCTCTACAGAGAAGATGAATCTCTCAAGAGCAATTTCTTCCTTGTCCTTGATCACGACAACGACCTTGTCAACTTTGCCCTTGGAAGCGTTCAGTCGTTCACCAGAGACCATAATTCACCTAAAGTAATCTCACATAGACGAGCTCGTCCCCTACAGCTTTCACAGCTCCCGAGATATATTCGTTGAGAGCTGGATGCCGCGACTGGAAGACTGGCGTGTCGTACTTCTTTCGCCTCACAAAAATCTCAGCAGGGTAGATTTGCCGCACATAAAGGATGGTATGAATTGCAACCTCGACTTCGGTGATGTGTTAGCTTAACCGGCGAACGTGCGAGATGGCGCGACTCGCATACTGAATTCCGTGATAGCATGTACAGTTTCTATAAATTCGCGAATTAGTTGGCGTTACCTTGTACGAGTTGGAGATGCTTACGATTGAAAGTGAGAGGTTCTTCTGTCATCTTCAAATGAGTATATCCCTATTATGTGGGCGTTGAAGGGTTAATGTTAGCTATGATGTAAGTACGGGTGGTGAATGTAGATGGGAGACCAATGCGGACATACTAATAGGGGCTTTGCTAATGTTTTGTCGATTCCCACGGTGCTGGGCTTCAGGTAAGTATTGGTCTCCAGATCTCTAAAGCCGAGCACAAGTCATAATAGATTCAACGTATATTAATTTTGCGATGTACCATTTGTGTACTACTAATATCAGTGTCATAACTTTGTGTTGTGTCCGGAGGGTATTTTATCAACCTGCTACACATGGCGTCAATGATGCTGGGAAGGCCTCGGGTAGACTTTGTATTCAATAAGAAGGCTCTAGCTCCAAATCGAATCAGAGGAAGATAAGTAGAGGAGCCGCAGTTGTTTGGTAGCAGTGCTATTAATAGAGTATAACTATCGCTGGCGGAGGCATGTACTACTTAGTAGTATTACTTATGTTTACCACCCATAGATCACTCGAGTTCTCTCTGAACAGAATGGGTACTCAACAGTTTTATGAAAATTTCAACTAGAAACTATGCTCGACTAGTAGAAAATACCTTGCAGTCGACATCCAACATTCGAGCTTGATCGCAATCAAGCGCCCGTGGAGCAAGCTCGCGGGCCGGTTATCTGCCCTAGTAACGTCATGCCCACCCAGCTGACTTGGCTACCTTCATGATCAAGTTGCACTCGATTGACCTCGCGTTCATCAGCGATCGTAATCATGTACGCTCAGGATCACC
>Ga0247741_1001004_pt1 | contig 15560 bp, 11 predicted proteins | sample UWRJL213509R2_FD_180945 | JGI IMG/M metagenome (GOLD analysis project Ga0247741, IMG submission 180945) | Plant litter microbial communities from Arlington Agricultural Research Station in Wisconsin, United States - UWRJ-L213-509R-2 | ecosystem: Environmental > Terrestrial > Plant litter >... | reverse complement strand
ATTTAGAAAGCGTTCATTTATGAGCGCTTTTTTTGTTTCGCACAAAGGCGCAAAGTTTTATTTTAGCCACTAATTATAAGATTAAAATGATTTAAAAAGCCCCGCAAATTGCGAGGCCTTCCATTTTTTAATTACAATTTTTTATTTCTTAGCAAATTTCTTCACGATTTTTTTGCTTCCGTTATTTAATTCGATAATATAAATTCCGGTTCCTAATTTGCTTACATCGATAGGATTTCCGTAAAGTTCTCCCGAACTCAATTGTTGCCCTAAAGTGTTTATAATTTTGTAAGTGTATCCGTTACTTTCTGAAACTGAAATATTCAGTTCACTTTCAACCGGATTTGGATATAATGCAAAACTTGAAGTTTCTGTAATTTCAACTAATCCTGCAATACTTTCTTCAACAACTGCTCCCGAAGCTGTAATGTTTACCGTATAATCTTCAACTTGTCCATAAGAGAAAGCTTCACAAGCTGTTGGAATAGCATTGTATTTCATAGAAACTCTTAATCTTGTTGTTCCAAGAGTTGCCGTTGCAGGAATTGTAATTGTTCCCGTTACCGGAGTTGTTTTTGATGCCGTTTTTGTCCAAACCGTTTCACCGGAATCTGAGAAATCACCATCTTGATTATAATCTATAAATACTGCATAACCTTCATTGTAGGTTGTAGATGTCCAAACCGGCGTGATTGTAATTGTGTAAGCCGTTCCTCTTGCTGCATTTGTAGAAATGGCAGTATAGTTTTCGTAACCTGCTGTTCCTGTAGAAGTGTTGTTGATCGTACCAAAAACAACTTTATTGATTTTTTCATCTGCAGTACTATTTCCCTGAGAAGTACAATATGTTATACCAGCCGTTGTCGTAGTAACGTTTACTGTACTGCTTGAAGCCGAAATGTTTCCTGCAGCATCTTTTGCTTTTACACTAAAAGTATAAGCAGTTGAAGGTGTTAAACCTGTAACGGTATAAGATGTTGTTGTAGATGAACCTTTTAACGTTGTTCCCTGATAAATGTCGTATCCGGTTACGGCTACATTATCTGTAGAAGCTGTCCAGGTTAAATTCGTCGTTGTACCCGTTGTTCCTGAAGCTGCTAAAGCTGTTGGTGCACTTGGTGCAACTGTATCTGTAGATCCTGAATATGCGGCTCCAACCCCAACAGCATAAAATGCATTTGTTGTTGCAATAACTTCCGGAGATCCTGGTCCGTATAATTCAACCGCTGACTGTATCCCAAAAGTTCTTGCATTAGCATACGTTGAATTGGCTCCTAAATATTCACTTTCTAAACGAAAAGCAATTTTCTCCGCTTTCTCAAGAGTTATTCCAGTTACGTTATAGGCATTTCCAATATCATTAGTTCCTGTTTTACCAACAGACAAAATGTAAAACCAATGGTTTAAAACACCAGAATTGGTATGGACTCCACATTGGTCATTGTTGTTTGTTGGTGTACAATTTACGTTTACCCAATAAGTTCCGCCGTACGTATCCGGTTGTCCTTCTGCATTTGGATCGCTCATTGAACGCAAAGCAACATGCCCGCTTCTTCTTTCAATATCTTCACCAACCAGCCAGATTGATTTTGTTGGCGCTGAATGATATTCAATACAAGCTGCCCAAATATCTGAGAAAGCTTCGTTCATCGCACCTGATTCTTTTTGATAGGCTAAGTTTGCAGTGTAAGTACATATTGCATGTCCAATTTCATGTCCGGCAACATCCAAAGACGTTAAAATATCAAATCCTCCCGTTCCGCTTCCGTCTCCGTACGTCATAACACTTCCGTTCCAGAAAGCATTATTATTGCTTGAATATCCGGCTGCAATCAAATTATAGTGTACGTAACTTCTAATTTTTGCACCGGCATCATCAAAACTATTTCTATTGTGTACCGTTGACCAATAATCGTATGTTTTTTCTGCTCCCCAATGTGCATCGAGGGCACCGTTGTCTTTATTGGTGTTGTTATATTCTGCTGCTGTCCAGTTATTATCTGCATCCGAAAAGTTTGTTGTTGGATAGGTTGCTGTTCTGGCAGAATTGTAAGTTTGGATTCCTAAACCACGGGTTCCGTCTAATAAAATATAAGAAGATCCGCTTAAAGTAGTTTGTATAGTTTGCGTTCCGCTATAACGAGTCGCTGCATTTGCTGCCACAATCGCCATTTTTGAAGCCGCTGCCTTTTCAGCAGAAGTATTTGCTGTTTTGCTTCCATGAATATTTTCGCCGGCATGTTTTATGGTTGCATTATAAAACAACGCTTTTCCGGTTTCAGCATCAATGTAAAGATCTCCACGGCTTAGTGGTTTTGTGGCATAAATATCAAACTTATAGGCCAAACGAACTTTATCTGTTGTACGTTTTTCGCCTTGTTCTTCCATTGCCGGCAATAAAACAAGTTCGCCTTTTGGTTTTTCGTAATTCATTACTTCAGCATCTTGTGGTTTTTCCCAAAGATATTCTGTTGCGCGGGTGTAACTAAGTGCTCTGTTAAAAGCCTCTTGTGCAGAAAGTTTAGGAGTAACTTTCACGTTTTCGATATCATAGTATTCACCATTCATCGAAATTAATTTTCCATCTTTTGAATGCAGGGTATAATTAGCAAACTCTACCTTGATTCCTTGTTCATACAATTGGAATTTTTCGTGTACATACCCTTGTTTGTCAGATTGGGTTTTGATTTTTGTAAAAGATTGAGTGTCTTTTAAACCAAGTTGTTCCTTAAAGACTTTTTGTGAATCTGAGCCTTTGTAAGTCGATTTTTCATTAAATGTAATTAAACTAGGCTGCCCGTTTTCTGATACACTTTTTTGACTCACTTGCTTATCTGTCTGAGCAAATGAAGTAAAAGAAAACGTAAAAATTGCGGCAGTCGCCATAATTCCTGGTAATTTTTTTTTCATAATCTAAGGGGTTTTTAAAGTTTGGTTAAATGATTACAAATAAAATACTTAACGTAAGTAAATACTTTAATTTTAAATAAAAGTATTTTAATTTTGTTAGATAGTCGATGAAATTTGCCGTTAATCGATAAAATGCAACAATTTTTACTTAAAATTCACTTTTATTTAACAAACTGTAAGAATTTATCAAATAGAATGCCTTAAAATCAATAATTTAGTTGGTGTGAAAAACTTTATATAAAAAAAATAGTACAGAAAAAGCATCATATAAGAAATAACGCTTATTATATTAAGTTTATCCTACAAAAAAGGCCAGCTTTTAAAAAGCCAGCCTTTGGAAGTATTTATTTAAAATAAAATATTAGATATTCATTTCCGGAATTTCACCTTCTATTATAAGTTCTGCTTCTGTTGAAGCAATAATATGTTCTACAGAAATACCGGGCGCTCGTTCTAAGAGCTTAAAACCATTTTTAGTCACTTCGAGAACCGCTAATTCTGTTACCACTTTTTTAACGCAGCCCACGCCGGTTAATGGTAAAGTACATTTTTTAAGAATTTTAGATTCTCCTGCTTTATTAACGTGCATCATGGCAACAATAATGTTTTCGGCGGAAGCCACTAAATCCATAGCCCCTCCCATTCCTTTTACCATTTTGCCCGGAATTTTCCAATTGGCAATATCTCCGTTTTCTGAAACTTCCATGGCACCCAAAATTGTCAAGTCTACTTTTTGACTGCGAATCATTCCAAAACTAAAAGCAGAATCAAAGAAACTCGCTCCCGGAAGTGTTGTAATTGTTTGTTTTCCTGCGTTAATAATATCTGCATCTTCTTCTCCTGCAAAAGGAAAAGGCCCCATACCCAAAACTCCGTTTTCACTTTGAAACTCAACCGCTATATCTTCTCTGACATAGTTCGCAACCAGCGTCGGAATCCCTATACCCAGATTAACAAAATATCTGTCTTTTACTTCTTGTGCAATTCGTTTTGCTATATCTTCTTTTGTTAACATAAATCTGAATGTGTCAATTTATTAAATGTGCCAATTAGAAAATTTGATAATTAGATAATGTTTTTTCTTTGCGCAATCTAATTCATTATCTAATTGACTAATTATCTCAATTATCTAATTCTTAACCCGAACGGTGCGTTGCTCAATTCTTTTCTCAAATTTTTCTCCCTGAAAGATGCGTTGCACCATAATTCCCGGAATATGAATTTGATTTGGATCTAAACTTCCAACGGGAACTAATTCTTCCACTTCAGCAATGGTGATTTTTCCGGCTCCGGCCATACAGGCATTGAAGTTTCTGGCAGTTCCTTTAAAGATTAGATTTCCGGCTTCGTCGCCTTTCCAGGCTTTTACAATCGCAAAATCAGCTTTGAAGGCTTCTTCCATAATGTGCATCTTTCCGTTAAATTCACGAACTTCTTTTCCTTCTGCAACTTCGGTTCCATAACCTGCAGGTGTAAAAAAAGCAGGAATTCCAGCTTGTGCAGCACGACAGCGTTCTGCCAAAGTTCCTTGCGGTGTTAGCTCTACTTCTAATTCTCCGGAAAGCATCTGACGTTCGAATTCTGCATTTTCACCCACATAAGAGGAGATCATTTTTTTAATTTGTTTTTTCTGCAAAAGCAATCCTAGACCAAAATCATCAACACCTGCATTATTTGAAATACAAGTTAAATCTGAAATTGATGTATTTACCAAAGTAGCAATTGTATTTTCCGGAATTCCGCATAAACCAAAACCACCAAACATAATGGTCATTCCGCTTTCGATTCCTTTTATAGCATCCTGAACGTTATTTACTTTTTTTGTTATCATAACAAACTGACTTTATTACCGTATATTTTTGATAAAAATACCATTTTTAGATTAAATTATAACGATTTCGTAAAAAATAAAATCAGGCTAAAACAAAAATATCCTTTTATATCTTTCTAAAATAAGAAGACATAAAAGGATATTTGAACATACTTATCTTTTTTATTTTGAATAGAATTCTTTTTCTAATCTCATCTGTTTTTTATAGCCTTCATTTGCAATAGAATCTAATTCATGACTGGCGTAATAATGTAAACCATTTGCCATATAATAATTTTCTTCTTCTTTGCAATTTTCACACATTGGCGGCTTTGGCATATTTTTAATAAGGTCCTTTGCCAGCTCCTTTGTCTGGTCTAAAGCATCGGAACTTAAACCGTCATAGGGATTAAAAGTATCTTTTTTTTCAATCAATTGAAAAATTGTATCACTTTTATAACCTTTTTTAAAATGGCAAAAAAACATTGTCTTTAAATGCTGCTACCCAAGGATTGTTACTTTTATTGTAATCAAATTTTTGATAACTATTTTTATTACATGAACTTAAACAAACGAGCAATATTAATAAAAGATATTTCATGTTAAATCAATTTTAAAACTATACGATGAATTGTTAGCTTTTAGAAAAAAGATACACTTGAATACATGCATGCAGATTAGTTTTAATAAAAGATATTCTAACCTTATTTGTTTCAACCAATATACCGCACAAAATGATTCGTGCGGTATTCAGAATAATGAGATACTAAAATAGCATCTATCTTTTCGGAGGTTCTTCGTACTCGTATATACCATTTAATCCTCTCCATTCTACAGGATATAACACTAACTGATCATGGTTAATTATCTCTATCAAAAACGTTTGGAAAATTCCATTTTTATCATACGGAGGGCAACAATATTCACCAAACTTCTTTTTCAAAATTTTTCTATTCTTTTTCCGCCATTGTTTTTCCAATACCTCTATTTCTTCTAAAGATGATACTTTGTAATTTTGCAGGCAAGAAATAGAAAGAGTATCTGATTTTGATTTCCATAGAAAACTCCCTCCTTTATCACAATATAAATTGAAGACAGTTCCTTCCTCTCTATCATAATAGAATTTTTGATCACCTGGACATTTTTTGTCAAGTTTAAATTCTATATATATAGTTATTGGCTCTATTTTCTGAGAAAAGGCTATAGAACACACACATAATAAAAAGCTAGTTACAATATGCCTCATCTCTATAAATTGTTTGAATTGTTTCAAGTATTTTTGCTCTTTCTGCATCAGAAAGTTTATTCCATGCTACTGTATTTTTTAATCCACTCCAAGATAATGCATTATAAAAATCCTCATTATGTTTATTCCCGTCGTATTGTTTCAAAGCTTCTTTTATAACACTTCTATATTTATCTGCTATATACTGGTGCTGGAAATCGGTTGGAGCAGTAGTTTTTAGTATATATTTAGAATAATATTCGAATATTTTCGGAAAATCATTTTTCACATTGTTTATGTAATAGTTCCAATCAGCATTTGACATCTGTTGAGGACTTATATTTGTATCTCTTGAAGCGATTGCTAATTGTCTGTTTATATCGGCATGCATTATTTCGTGAACAAAAACCATTGCACTATAAATTTTTGGGAATTTTTTAATGTTACTAGGTAAAGTCTGATCGTTATTAATTATAATTTCAATTGTTTTGTTTGCAGGGATTAAAGTTACTGCCTGTGAAAGTATATGATCTTTTTGATTAATTGCATATTTACTATCAACACCTATTTTCAGGTCAACCACAGAAAACTTGCTATCAAACTTTTTTAAATACTTGTCAATGTTCGATGCTTGTCCTAATTTTATGTAAATATCGTACAAACATGAATCTTCTCTAAGTGATTTGTCAATAATTACTCTAAACCAGTAATCAACATCTCCTCCTGCCTTAAGGGTAATAACAGCCTGTCTCAAAAACGGCAGTGTTTCCGGAGTGGCTTCTTCCTCTTCGTTCAGTACATAATATACATTGTTTACATTATCGGCATTGTCAGGATTCATCATCCATAAAAATGCAGTTGCATCTATATTACCTAATTTTCTAACAATATCTACAACCTGCATACGTTGATAAGCTGCCTGAGGTTCACTGGGAACAAAAACGACCCCACCGCTACCACTCCCAGATGATGAACCACCAGAACCGATATTATATCCACTACCCATATTTGGGGGAGTTACGGTAAGAACATATCCTGTATTTGATGGATCTCCATATCCACTTGAAATATTTATATTGCTGAAAAGTCCACCTATCCAACTGAAGAAGTCCGATAATAAACTTCCAAAGCCACCTCTTGAATTATTGCAATCACAATCTTCTTCTACCTGGCGATCTGGTAAAATGGCTGTTGTGCCTGGTTTTCCTGTTGTACTATTGGCCGGTACAGGATCTGCCTTTATTGCCTCACCATTGTCAAAATGTATTGTTCTTTTAATCGTTTTGTTATTATTAAAAAACTCCATTTTTCCGGTAAAGTTTTTTAAATTAAACTTTTTTGTGTGATCTGTCGGACTATATCTGATGATAATGGTTTCATATTTATCACCATCTTTATCACATGCAGATTTTCAAAATAGTAATCACTATTTTCCACAGACTTGTCTATAACTGGTATGCTGTAACTTTTAAAATCATCTGCACCATCATATTCAATTATATGTTGGACGTCCAGCTCTAATGCAGGATCTTTATCATCTGAAGATTTGCTTGCTAAAGAATTTTTAGATTTGAAATTTTCTACATTTGGTTTTAAAAAAGGAGCTTCCTGAATTGTCAGATGATGAATTTTACCTTCTGTTGCGTGCGCTTTTTCCGGAGCATCTTCGATTACATCTTTTTCACAACTTAGAAAGATAAAAGAAAATAATACAAGAAATGAATAACCCCACGATTTAATTTTTGCATTCATATTAAAATGTCATTTTACCTTTTCATTTTACATTATGTTGGGCTGAAAAGGATTTATGAATCCCGATAATTAAAGCTGTGGTATTTTTATCACTTATGATTGTGCCGGCTACAACATAAGTTTTATATATTTTATCAAACATAGGACTTTATCTTTAATAAATAAAGTATAATTTAAGTTTTTTATTACAAATACTATATTTAATGGTTTGTTTTTCTTATGTCTTAGTTTTTATATTTTAATTAATTATGCAAAAAGAAAATAATAAATATTTAAATGACCATAATAACAAAAAAAAGGATCAAATCACAAAAAGTGATTTGATCCTTTTAAAGGTTTTAAAAAATATTTTTAAAGTTCGAACTCGTCTGTATTTTGTTCTGTTGCAGTAGTATCTTTAATTTTTGGTGCGCTGTAACAATCTACTTTTATAGAAAGATTTGCGGGGCGCTCAAATTCTGATTTAGAAACTTGTAAATTCTTATCTGCGTAACACAATTTCATGAAGTAAGCCCAAACCGGTAAAGCTGCTGTTGCACCTTGTCCGTAAGTTAAACTTTTAAAACGTGCTGAACGATCTTCACATCCAACCCAAACACCTGTCACAAGATTTGGAACCATCCCCATAAACCAACCGTCTGATTGATTTTGTGTTGTCCCGGTTTTACCTGCAATTGGGTTTTTAAACATGTATGGATATCCTGTCCAACGATTATCTCCGCTTCCACCGCCTTGCGTACGTAAACGTGCACCAGAACCGGTTTCTGTAACTCCCTGTAATAATTTGATTACCGCAAAAGCGATATCCTTATTTAAAACGTCGTGTGATTCCGGAATTGGCTCATAAATAACCTCTCCGCTTTTATTTTCGATACGACTTAAAAATTGTGGTTTTACATACACTCCCTGATTGGCAAATGTACTGTAAGCGGCAACCATATCTTCAACTGTAATATCAACAGCTCCTAAAGCGATAGATGGCTGAGCAGGAATTTCTGTTTTAACACCTAATTTATGCGTTAATTCAACAACGGCTTCCGGGCCAACACGATCTATTAATTTAGCCGAAACTGTATTGATAGAATTGGCCAAACCTTGTTTTAAAGTTACCATTCCACGGTATCTGTTATCAGAGTTTCTTGGCTCCCAATCTTCAGTTACGTGGTGGCGTCCTTTATGAATCATGAAAGGTCCATCTAAAATTGAATCACAAGGAGACATATTTAATTCTTCGATAGCGGTTGCATAAACGAAAGGTTTAAATGTAGAACCTACTTGTCTTGCTCCCTGCCCTACGTGATCGTATTGGAAATATTTATAGTTGATTCCACCAACCCATGCTTTAATATTTCCGGTTTGAGGCTCCATTGCCATTAAACCAGATTGCAAAAAGTGTTTGTAATAACGAATAGAATCCATCGGCGTCATAATAGTATCACGCTCTCCTTTCCAGGTAAAGATTCTCATTTGTGTTTTTACTTTAAATGAAGCAATGATATCGTCTTCACTTTTGTCCAGATCTTTCATGATTGCCCAACGAGTTGAGTTTTTCATGGCCTGCATCATAAGTTTCTCTGTTTCTGCCTGAGTGATATTTACGAAAGGTGCATTTTTATTGTTTTTTTGCTCGATGAAAAATTGCTGCTGCAAATTTTTCATGTGTGCAGAAACCGCTTCTTCAGCATATTGCTGCATTCTTGAATCAATAGTGGTATAAATTTTCAAACCATCTTTGTAGATATCATAATCAGAACCGTCTGGTTTTTTGTTCTCTGCCATCCATTTCTTCATATAATCACGAAGATATTCTCTGAAATAGGTGGCTGTACCTTCACGGTGACTTTCTAACTTGAATTTTAATGCGATTGGTAATGCCTTATATTGCTCTTTTTGAGACTCTGTTATCATCTTGGCTTTTACCATTTGACCCAATACCACATCACGACGGTTTTTTACACCTACTGGGTTACGCAACGGATTATAAAGAGATGAATTATTAAACATTCCAACCAATATTGCCGATTCGTCTATAGTTAAATCTTTAGGTTCTTTTGAAAAATAAGTTTGAGATGCCGAACTTACCCCAACAGCGTAATTTCCGAAATCATAAACGTTGCAGTACATCGCTAAAATTTCATTCTTGGTATATTGTCTTTCCAGACGAATGGCAATAATCCATTCTTTTATCTTTTGCACTATTCTAAAGGGTAAAAAACTAGACCCTCCACGATGAAATAACTGTTTTGCTAACTGCTGTGTCAGGGTACTAGCTCCCCCATTCGTTCCCAATGAAAAAGCAGCACGTAAAGTTCCACGTCCGTCAATTCCGGAATGCTCATAAAAACGGGCATCTTCAGTTGCTACCAAAGCATCTACAAGGTTTTTTGGCAGATCTGAATACTTAAGTTGTGACCTGTTGGTTTTGAAATATTTACCAATTACGACTCCATCAGAAGAAATAATTTCGGTAGCTAAATTAGAATCCGGATTTTCTAAATCTTCAAAAGAAGGCATCGATCCGAAGAATCCCCACGATGCAAATAAAAAGAAAGCCAGAATACCTACTAAAAAGTAGACAAAAATTCGCCAGAATTTCTTTTTATAGTAGTTAATATCTTTAGTACTATTAGGTTGTTTTTTTTGGGTTGCCATAACTATTTATCTAATCTTTTTGTTCTATTCTAAAACCTACATCTGTAATACCGTCTAAAGCCTCAACACCAGGTATTTTTCCTGATTCTCTAACAGCTTGTTTGATGTGTACTTTGTATTTTCCTCTAAACTTAACATCTTCTTTATAAAACAGTTTACTTTCTTTTATGTCCGTAAAACCGTTTCCAAGTAGATTTCCATAATCGTCTGCCATTTTATATTCTAAAGTGTCCACTTTTGTGAAACCATTTGGCATTTCAATAGCAACAATTAAAAACAAATTTTTAAAGGGATAATTGTTGTTATCTCTCAAATTTACAAATAAATTGTATTTTTTGGTAGAATCTAAAACCGGCAGATCAAAGGTTACAATGCTGTCTTTGTGCCAGGCACTTCCAACAGATTTGTACTCATCAAATACTCTTTTTTTATCACAGGAAAAAAGAAGTATTGCTGCCAAAAGAAGAATTCCGCTATTTTTTATTCTCATTTTTGGTAATAATTATAGGTTTTCTAGGTTCAGCTGGTTTATTATCATTCGATTTTGGCTTATTCGAATGATTTGGCTTATTGTTATTTTGTTTGTTTTGTTTGTTTTGCTTGTTCTGATTTTCTCCGGCAGGTTTATTATTATTATTTCCTTGCTGAGGCTTAATTGGAGCTGCCACAACCGCACCTTCTGCATTTGGCTTGCGTTTTCGGTTTGGTTTTTTCTTTCTTTTTGGCTGATCAAAACGGGTTAAACTTTCCTGACCCATTGCATTATTAAAGTCTTTTTCAGGTTCAGATGTTACTTCAATAGCAAAATCTTCCAATGAAGAAACTTTGTTTTTCTGCTTATTTTCGGCAATAATCTCTTTTACCTGATCAATTTTTAAAACATGCCAGTTTGCAAAATTATTCGTGTAAGCAAACCACATTAATCCTTTAAAAATATCCTGCTTCTGGCAAATTGCATCACCTTTTTCAGTTACTAATTTAGTATCATAATCTGGAAAATCTTTCAATGCATCCATATAAGTATCAAGCTCATAGTTTAAGCAACACTTTAATTTTCCGCATTGTCCGGCTAGTTTTTGAGGATTTAAAGAAAGCTGTTGGTAACGCGCTGCAGAAGTATTTACACTTCTAAAATCTGTTAACCATGTCGAACAGCAAAGTTCACGTCCGCAAGAACCAATTCCGCCCAAACGAGCAGCTTCCTGACGGAAACCAACTTGTTTCATTTCGACTCTTGTACTGAATTCTTTTGCAAAATCTTTAATCAAAAGTCTAAAATCGACTCTGTCATTTGCAGTGTAATAAAATGTAGCTTTTGATCCGTCTCCCTGAAATTCAATATCAGAAATCTTCATTTCTAATTTATGCTGAATCGCTAATTCTCGTGCACGAACTTTCATTGGTTCTTCGCGATCACGCGCTACAGACCAAATATCAATATCCTTTTGAGATGCTTTTCGGTAAATTTTAGGCACTTCGTTACTTTCGTGATTGACTCCTTTTTTCTTCATTTGAATTTTTACCAATTCTCCTGTCAAAGTTACAATCCCAATATCATGTCCCGGTGATGCAACAGTTGCTACAATATCACCAATACTTAAAGTTAATTTCTCTGAATTTCTAAAAAATTCCTTTCGTCCGTTTTTAAAACGAACCTCAACACAATCAAAAATCGCCTCTCCATTAGACGGACTCATGTTCGCGAGCCAGTCAAAAACCGTCAATTTATTGCAGCTATCGGTGCCGCAAGTCCCATTATTTTTACAACCCTTTGGTGCGCCGCCATCTGAGGTTGAACAACTTGTACATGCCATAATTATATATGTAGTGTTGCAAAAAAGCAACTTAAGTTCATAAACGTTTGATCGGTAAAGATAGTATTTTTTTTAGTTTGCTTTTTATGGATTAGTTCTAAAGGGTTGTTAAATAAGTAATGAAGCTGATTTTTGAACAAAAGCTTTTTTTGAGCATTTAAAATTTGTCTTATTCTACCACTCTTTTACCTTATATATCTATCTACAACTTGATTAAAGAGTTGATTTTTGCAAATTAATTATTTGCGAATTACAAACATTTTGCAAGAACTTAATTTTCTGACAATTAGAGCTTTAAGTTTTTTGGTAAATAAACAGAAAATACTTTCGATTATAAATTATTTAAAAGAAGTAACATTTTGATCTATTAAATATGTTGTTCAAACTAAAACTTCACAGCCAAATAAATTGAATGCCTATGTATAATTCTACTTTTAAGAAGTTAATCTCTTACCATCTTATTTTCTTTTCTCTTTTATTTATTCCTTTTATTAAAATTAAGGCTCAAAATTTTACTGAAAGCTTTAAATATAGCAATGTTCCATCATCACTTCATATGGACGGAACCCCTTCAGCTTTTTTAACAGGAGGTTTTGGAACAAGAGACGGATATAACGATGCCAATGGAAATGGCTATCTCCGATTAACCAATACAAATACAACTCAAAAAGCAATTTTATGGTCAACGATACCTTTTTCTTCAGCAAAAGAAATTAGTGCATCATTTGAATATTACATACACGGTGGAACCGGAGGTGACGGAATCGCTTTTATTCTATTTGATGAAAACACGCCTAATCCTCAACCTGGGGAATTTGGTGGTTCTTTAGGATATGCCCAAGCCAATGGAGGAAGTGGTTTTACAAATGGATATTTAGGTATTGGAATTGATGAATACGGTAATTTTTCATCCAATGCAGAAGGTAGATCGGGCGGGCCTGGCAGCAGAGAAAGCGCTATTGTTTTAAGGGGCAAGGGTTCTGGAACTTCAGGATATCCTTATTTAACGGGTGCCCAAACATATACATCGCCACTATCTTTTAATCTGGCAGGAAATGATAGAACTGCTACAGATCCTAGTAAAGCAGGCTTCAGAAAAATTGAGATACTACTAAAACCACGAAGTGGAGGAGGATTTTTTGTTACAGTCTATTTAACTCATGGAAATATTAAAAGTTTAGTAATTAATAATTATGAGTATTCGACTACGGCTCCATCAAATTTAAAATTTGCGATTACCGCTTCAACGGGGCTATATACTGATTTCCATGAAATACGAAATTTAAACGTTTCTTCCCTATATCCACCTATTGCAAATCCAGATTCTTTTTCAGAGATTGTGGGTGAGCCAGCAACTTCTGCTGATATTACAGCTAATGATAACGGAACAGTAAACCCTGGAGCAGCTTTAGATAAAACATCAGTAGACTTAGATTTGGATACAGCTGGTATTCAAAATTCTATAACAGTTCCAGGAAAGGGAACGTTTACTTATGATTCAATTACTGGGAAAGTTACTTTCACTCCATTAAACAATGCAGTCGAAGGGCCTATACAAATAAATTATATATTTAACGATACATATGGAAAAACATCAACTGTTGGCGTTATTACATATACTTCCATTAAAATTACAGGAGTTAATATATGTCCTGGAGGTACTGGTTCATTAATAATAGAGCCTTCCGCTCCAAGAACTACAACTACTTTTTCTGGCCATTGGAACTCTGAAACTGATCCTCAAGCTGCCATACCTAATAGTTCAGGAAGCAGTTTATTAATAAATTCTCCAATCTGTTCCTTCTCCACAAATTCTGCAAGAAATTATACGGCCACTCAATTTTCTGTCACTAAATCAGGGATATACGAACTTAAAATGACCGACAATAATGAGTATGATGGCATGGCATATATATACTCTGGTAATTTTGTACCTGGAACTTGTAATGGAGGAGGCTCATGGGTAATAGGTGATGATGATTTTGATGGAAGATATGCAGAACCGCATATGATTGTTAATTTACAAGCTGGAGTTAAATACACACTGATATCAACTCTATGGACATTTGACAATATAGGGGTTTATTCTGGAGATTATTCATGGACAATTACTCCACCTCCACGAGGTGATTTTTTACTAACTCCATTAAATTACTGGTATACATCAAGTTCTGGTGGCATACCTATTGGCTGGGGAAATTCATTTAATCCTGTTGGAATGCCCGGATCTGGCTTAGCAGATACAAATACAGCAGGCACAACTATATATTATGTCGATGATGACACGAATGCGCCCAGATTTCCTGTATCTTTTACTATAAAACCAGATACTAATGCTGGATTAGCTTCGTCAACACCTACTGTGTGCTTGAATACAAGTCTAGTTCCTATTACACATACTACTCTAAATTCAACGGGTATAGGACCAGCAACAGGTTTACCTTCTGGAGTAATCGCAACTTGGGCATCGAATTTAATTACAATTAGCGGAACTCCTACTGTATCGGGTACTTTCAATTACAGAATTCCGTTAATTGGTGAGTGTGGAAATAATGTGGCAACCGGTACAATTATTGTCCCTTCAAAACCAACAACTGTTGTGAAGAATGAAAACATCTGCTTTGGAGATAGCTATATCTGGAATGCAACAGGCATTACTTATTCAACATCAGGAACATATACTCAAACTAATAACACATGTACTGCAGATCAGATATTGAATCTGAATGTTACTCCAAAACCGGCAGATATTATTACGACCCAATCAATCTGTTCAGGTCAGACTTACACATGGCCGGCAAATGGAAATGTATACAACACTGCACAAAGCGGACTTAGAATTACAAATAACGGATGTACCGCAGATCAGGTATTGAATCTGAATGTAACTCCAAAACCTGCTGATATTATTACGACAGAATCAATCTGCTCGGGACAGACTTACACATGGCAGGCAAACGGAACAGGATATAACACTCCACAAAGCGGGCTTAGAATCAGTAATAATGGATGTACTGCAGATCAGATATTGAATCTGATTGTAACTCCTAAACCTGCTGATATTGTCACAACAAAATCGATATGCTCGGGACAGTCTTACACATGGCCGGTAAATGGAACTGTATACAATACATCTCAGACAGGACTTAGAATTGCTAATAACGGATGTACCGCAGATCAGATATTGAATCTGACTGTAACTCCTAAACCTGCAGTTGTTCTAAAAGATCAGAACATCTGCTTTGGGGAGAGTTTTACTTGGGATGTAACAGGAATAACTTACGATGCTGCGGGAACCTACACTAAAACAAATGACGGATGTACCGCAGATCAGGTATTAAACCTTTCAATAGGAACCAAACCTTCGGATATTGTAACAACTGAGTCAATCTGCTCA
>Ga0247741_1001003_pt1 | contig 15565 bp, 17 predicted proteins | sample UWRJL213509R2_FD_180945 | JGI IMG/M metagenome (GOLD analysis project Ga0247741, IMG submission 180945) | Plant litter microbial communities from Arlington Agricultural Research Station in Wisconsin, United States - UWRJ-L213-509R-2 | ecosystem: Environmental > Terrestrial > Plant litter >... | reverse complement strand
GGGGGACTCCACACTTTGCCCGGCACGAGCACTGCACGAGGCGCTCTCGTGCGCTTGCTCGTGATGATCCTGCTCGTCGGTGGCTGCTTTTACGACGAAGCCAGTCCGCTCCCCGAAGACTTTGCCACCTGCCCCGCCGAAGATCTCGACGCCGGGGTCACCGCGCCGACGTGGACGGCGGATGTGCAGCCGATCGTGATCGCGAAGTGCCAGAGCTGCCATACCGCGGGCGGCCTCGGACCGTTCGAGCTCGAGACGTACGGCCAGATCGCGAACGTGCGCTCGATCGTGAAGGGCGTGATCGAGGATCGCGTGATGCCGCCGTGGCAACCCGCGCCGTGTTGCACCACGTACCGCTGGGATCGATCGCTGACCGAGGACGAGCGCGGCACGATGCTGCGCTGGTTCGATGCCGGCATGCCCTACGGCAATCCCGACGACGCGCCGTCGCAACCGCCGCCGCCGCAGGGCCTGCCGCACGTGGATCTCCACGCGGAGATGCACGTGGCGTTCACGCCCGAGCCGAAGATCGGCGCCGACGAGCTGCGCTGCTTCCTCCTCGACCACGACGAGATCGATCGCACGCGCTACATCACCGGCTTCGACTTCAAGCCCGGCATGCGCCAGATGGTGCACCACGTGATCGTCTACGCCGTCGGCGAGGACACCGCGAGGGACCTCGCGAAGAAGGACGGCAAGGACGGTCGTCCCGGCTGGGATTGCTACGGCGAGGGCAGCGGCGAGCTGACCTCGAGCGCGGAGTACATCGGCGGCTGGCAGCCCGGCGTGCTCGCGCGCGTGTTGCCCGCGGGCATCGGTCGCGAGCTGCCGAAGAAGACGCGGATCATGATCCAGATCCACTACGACACGGGCCACGGCATCGGCCCCGACGTCAGCTCGATCGACATGATGCTCGAGGACTCCGTCGAGCGCGTCGAGAAATCGATCCCCGTCGGCAACGCACTGTGGTTCGCGGGCGACGGCATGAAGATCCCCGCGAACGCGCCCGACACGATGGTGTGGTTCGCCTACGACCCGGCGGACCTCGTCACGATGGGCAAGGCCGTCGAGATGCACAACGTGATGCTGCACATGCACGAGCTCGGATCGATCGGACGCGTGGCAGTGCTGCGCGAGAACGGCGAGACCGAGTGCCTGCTGAACATCCCGCGCTGGGACTTCCACTGGATGGCGGACTACTACTTCGACACGCCCGTTCGCCTCGCGCCCGGCGACAAGCTCTACGTCGAGTGCCACTGGGACAACACCGGCCCGAACCAGAAGATCGTGAACGGCGTGCGCCAGGCGCCGCGCGACTTGCACTGGGGCAACGACGACGAGATGTGCGGCGCCGTGCTCACGTACAGCGAGGCGCTGTGAAGGCGCTGCTGGTGCTGCTGCTCGCCGGCTGCGGCTCGTACTCGACGTACAAGACCACGCGCATCGTGCCCGACGGCCAGACCGAGTGGTTGTTCGGAACGCAGGCCGCGGGCGCGGCGCTCCCCGGCAACGAGGCCGTGCTGCCGATGCCCGAGACCTCCGCCGCGGTGCGCCGCGGCTTCGCGAATCGCTACGAGCTGCAGCTAAGCACCACGCTGCTCGCGGTGAAGCAGGTGCGCACCGGAAGCCTGGAGCTCGGCGGCAAGATGCGCGTGGCCGAGCACGGTCGGTGGTCGCTCGCGGTGGGTGCGGCCGGTGGCTATCGCTACGCCGAATCGGGCGGCGCCGTGATCGAAGGCGGCCACGTGGCGGTGCCGGTGATCTTTGGCGTGGACATCGGTCGCAACCAGCTCGTGTTCTCGGTGACCGGCGGCTACCAGCGCTACTACGCGAGCGGCGCGCGCCCGGTGAGCGTTCCGTTCATCGGCGATTCGATCGGCTTCCTCTACCAGATCAGCGACCACTTCGGCGTGATGCACGAGGTCGGCTTCGCGTACACGCCGACCGACAACTTCATGACGGACAGCTCGCGGTTGTTCCACCTGGGCATCGCGCTCACGTGGACACGCTGATCCGCTACAGTCGGCGCGATGAGTCGCCCGAGCTACAACATGGTCGAGATCGCGCGCCGCGTGCTGCGCGAGAACGGGTTCGATCCCGATATGCCGCCGGGCATCGAGCGCTCGATTCCGGCCCAGGACCCGCACGAAAACGCGGTCGACCTGCGCTCGCTCGAATGGTCGTCGATCGACAACGAGGAGTCGCGGGACCTCGATCAGATCGAGTGGGCCGAGCTGCGCTCCGGCGGCGAGATCCGCGTGCTCATCGGCATCGCCGACGTCGATGCGCTGGCGCCGAAGGATTCGGAGATCGATCGCTACGCCGGTACGAACACCACCACGCTCTACACCGGCGTGCACGTGTTCCCCATGCTGCCCGAGGAGCTCTCCACCGATCGGACGTCGCTGCTCGACGATCGCGATCGCCTCGCGGTGGTGACCGAGTTTGTCGTCGCCGAGAACGGCGAGCTCGACGACAAGCAGACGAAGATCTATCCGGCCCGCGTGAGGAACCACGCGAAGCTCGTCTACGAGCGGGTGGGCGCCTGGCTGGAAGGCCACGGCGAGGCGCCGGAGGGCAAGGGCATCTCGTCGCAGGTCGCGCTGCACGATCAGGCCGCGCAGCGCCTGCGCCGCCGCCGCCACGAGCACGGCGCGCTCGACTTCGAGACCATCGAGGCGCGCCCCGTCACGCAGGATGGCCGCGTCGTCGATCTCGTGGTCGTGCACAAGAACCGCGCGCGCGAGCTCGTCGAGGATCTGATGATCGCGGCGAACGGCGCCACGGCGCGCTTCCTCGAGCAGCGCGCCAGCTCCTCGATCCGGCGGATCGTGCGCAAGCCGAAGCGCTGGGATCGCATCGTCGAGCTCGCCGGCGCGTACGGGTTCACGCTGCCCGTGGAGCCGAGCGCCACCGCGCTCGCGGACTTCCTCGACGCGCGTCGCAAGGCGCAGCCCGACAAGTTCCAGGATCTCTCGCTCTCGGTGGTGAAGCTGATCGGCCCGGGCGAGTACGCGCTGCAGCGCGCGACCGATCCGGATACCGGCCACTTCGGCCTCGCCGTCGATGATTACGCGCACTCCACCGCGCCGAACCGCCGGTACCCGGATCTGATCACCCAGCGCCTGCTGAAGGCGTGCGCGACCGGTGGCAAGGCGCCGTACTCCGACGAAGAATTGATCGCGATCGCGCAGCACTGCACGGACCGCGAGAACGCCGCGCGCAAGGTCGAGCGCACGATGCGCAAGGTCGCCGCGGCGCTGCTCCTCCACGATCGCATCGGCGAGGAGTTCGACGGCATCATCACCGGCTCGGGCCCCAAGGGCGTGTTCGTGCGCCTGTTCAAGACGCCCACCGCCGAGGGCCGGATCGTCAGCCACGAGCAAGGTCTCGACGTCGGCGACAAGGTGCGCGTGCGGCTCGTCGATACGGAGCCGAACCGCGGCTTCATCGACTTCGTGCGCGTCTAGGGTTTCAGCACGCGCGCATCGGGGAAGCACGCGCGCATCGCCGTCTCGGTCTCGGCGGCGAGCACGCAGCGCGGGAACAGCATCGGCTTGCCGGCGGCGGCATCGGCGATGCAATCGCGCAGGGCGTTGTCCTCGATCGCCTTCGTGTAGGTCATGCCCGAGCTCTTCGCGAGATCCTCGAGCGTGGCGCGCGCCTTCGTGAGAAACAGCCCGCAATCGGCCGCGGTGAACGGCGGCGGTGGAGCCTCCTCCTTCGCGCAAGCGGCCGTGAGCGCGATGGCGACGAGAGTTTTCACCTCCGGAGGGTAGCGCAAGTGCGCGCTTACACGGGCCTTACGTAGATCTTCGGCGGGTGCCGCGCGTTCGAACCTTCATGAATCGCATCCGCTTGCTCGTCGCCTCCCTTCTCCTCTCCTCGGCCGTCGGCTGCGCTGTCGCCCCCACGCACGTCGCGCCCGCGCGACCCGTGGCCGCAGAGCCCGCGCCGGCGCAGATCGATCGCGCCGCGCTCCGCGCGAAGCTCGCCGAGCGCCGCACGATCACGATGTCGCACTTCCTCGCGTACCGCGAAGCGCGCGTGTATCCGGTGAACACGTTCGGCGGCACGCGCCACGTGTGGCAGGACGTGAATGGCAACCTGTGCGCCGCGGCGACGCTCATCAGCTACGACTGGGGCCGCGCGTCGACCGAGAACGTCGGCAAGGAGAACCTCCAGATCGCGCTTGCGAAGGTGACGAGCGGCCCGCTCGCCGACTGGATCCTGACCTCCGGCCTCACGCACCACGAGATCGTGGCGATCCAGGTGCCGGGCAGCGATCTGTTTCCGGAGCAGCCGGAGGTGAAGCCGGATCCCGAGAACCAGCGCCTCTACGGCATCTACCTCGATGTCGAGCGCCAGCTCACCGGCCTCGGCGACGAGAGCCTCGATGCCGCCACCGACGCGCTGATGAAGCGCCCCGACCTCGCGCGCGAGCTGCTCGCCGGCCACGTCGCCTCCGCGGGCAAGTACACCGCGAAGACGAACGTCGCTACGCGGTGATCGCGGCGATCTTCTTCGTCAGCGCTTTCTGCGGCTCGCTCGGCTCGACGGTCTGCATCGCCACGAGCTTCGCGAGGTCGCCTTCGACCTTCATCTCGCCGGTGAGGAACGCCTGGACGCCGGCGGCCATGTCGGCCTCGACGAAGATCTTGCGCGCGAGGTCCTCGCTGAGCGTGAGGCTCGTGGCGACGCCATCCTTGTGACCCTGCGTGAACAGGCCGTCCTTCATGAACAGCGGCGTCTCCTTGTTCGCCGACGTCACGGTGACGTTGACCTCGACCGCCTTCATCGCCTCGGGGATCTGGAGGTCACCGGCGCCGGCGATCAGCTCGTCGACCTTGGTGAACCACTCGGGGGACAGGAATGCGTACGACATGCGCGGACCATAGCGAGCCGGCGCCAGACGAGGGAGACTCAGTTCGTGGAGTACACCTTCGGTGACATCACGGTCGCGTGCACGAACACCGATCGCGTGGTGTTCCCCGAGGTCGGCATCACGAAGGGCGAGGTCATTGCGTACTACGCGTCGGTCGCGGACGTGATGCTCCCCGAGGTCCGCGATCGCCCGCTGACGATCGAGCGCTTCACGAAAGGCGTCGACAAGGGCGGCTTCTATCAGAAGCACGCGCAGAAGCACTACCCCGCGTGGATCGAGCGCATCGAGCTCGGCACGAAGACGAAGGTGAGCTATCCGCTGTGCGATTCGCCGGCGGCGCTCGTGTACTTCGCGAACCAGGGCGGCTTCGTGATGCACGTGTGGACGAGCCGCGTGCAGGCCCCCGCGAATCCCGACGAGATCGTGTTCGATCTCGATCCTCCCGAGAACGGCTTCGCGATGGTGCAAGAGACCGCGCACATCCTCCACGACCTGTTCGAGGAGCTCTCGCTCACCGCGTTCGTGAAGACCACCGGATCGAAAGGGCTGCACGTGGTGGCGCCACTCGACGGCGAAGCCAGCTTCGACGAGGTGCACGCGCTGTGCGCCGGCATCTCGAGGCTGCTCTGCACGCGTCACCCCGATCTGGTGACCACCGAGTTCTACAAGAAGGACCGCAAGGGCCGCCTGTTCCTCGATACGGGCCGCAACAGCCTCGGCGCCACGATGGTCGCGCCGTACTCGCTACGCGGTCGGCCGAACGCGCCCGTCTCCACACCGATCGAGTGGAGCGAGGTCGACGACGTGAAGCCCGATGGCATCGTGCTCGGCGAGATCGCGAAGCGGCTCGATACGGTCGGCGATCCGTGGCGCGAGATGCGCGCGCATCCCGGCTCACTCCGGAGCGCGGCGGCGGCGCTCCGGAAAATCCTGGATAGCTGACATGCAGCTGTCACCGCGATCGGCCATGGTCCCCGCATGACCACACTCGAGATCGGGAAGCAGCTCGTCGAATTCTGCCGCAGTGGCAAGAACGACGAGTGTCAGGTGAAGCTCTACGCCGACGACATCGTGAGCGTCGAGGCCGGCGCCCCTCCGGGCCAGTCGCCCGAGGCGAAGGGCATCGAGGCGATCCGCGCGAAGAGCAAGTGGTGGGCGGAGAACCACGAGGTGCACAGCGCCGAGGTCGAGGGCCCGTACCCGCACGGCGATCGCTTCGCGGTGGTGTTCAAGTACGACGTCACGTTCAAGCCGGCCAACAAGCGCTTCCCGATGCACGAGGTCGCGCTCTACACGGTGAAGGACGACAAGATCACGCGCGAAGAGTTCTTCTACGCGATGTGAGCCGTGATGGTCACCCCCGCGCGATCGCTTCGCCGAGCTGCGCCGACGTCATCGCCAAGCCCGCGATGCCCCACGCACCCTCGACGGCGTGGATGACGTTGACCCAGATCCGGGCCTTCGGATGCGTGCCCCCCGACATCTCGTGGATGATGTCGGTGGCCTCGGCGATGTAGCCGACCTGGATCTCGCGGGTCGCGAACGCGACGGGTGGCACCTTCCACTCGACGAACGCCACCGGCACGGCGACGCCGCCCGCGTACGTCAGATCCTCGGGCAGCACGTGGATCGAGCCGATGACCGCGGCGGTCATGAAGGCGTTCGCGGCGAGACCGTGCCAGCGCAGCATGGCATCGCCGAGGCGCCGGAACGCGACCTTCTCGTCGCCGGCAGGAAGAACACCTCGGGAGAGCGTGAGTGTGAGTGGCATGCCTTGTCTTAAGATAACGATCGTTATCCTGTCAATGGTAAAGAAATCGATCGTGATACAATCGCCGGATGCGTTACGCCCCGGAGCACAAGGACGCCGCGCGCGCGAAGCTCGTCGACGCGGCTGGCCGCGGATTTCGCCGGCTCGGTTTCGGCGGCATCGGCGTAGACGGGCTGGCGAAGGAAGCCGGCATGACCTCGGGCGCGTTCTACGGTCACTTCGGCTCGAAGGCCGAGGCTTTCGAGGCCGCCGCGGTCGCCGGGCTTGTCGAGCTCCGCGCCGCGATCGCCGGGCTCCAGGAACGCGAGGGCGAGCGCTGGCTTGCGACGTTCGTGGACTTCTACCTGTCGACCAAGCGGACCTGCGAGCTCGGCGAGAGCTGCGCATTGCAGAGCCTCACTCCGGAGGTCGCGCGTGCGGCACCGGCCACGCGCGCCGCCTACGAGGCCGAGCTGCTGCGGATCGTCGATGCCGTGGCCGGCGGGGTCCCCGGTGCGTCCCTGGAAGCGCGGCGCAAGCTCGCGTGGTCGATCCTCGCCATGCTGGCCGGCGGCGTGACCCTCGCCCGCGCCTCCGACGACCCGAAGGTCGGCGGAAAGATCGCCGCTGGCCTCAAGGCCTCGATCGCGACCCTCGCGGACAGCGCCGGCCGATAGTTTGCGACTCCGGCAAACCTCGTCCGTCCGGACCCATATGAACATCAAGCATATCGTCGCCGGTCTCCTTCTCTCGGGCGCGCTCGTAGGCTGTAGCAAGGGCGGCTCCGCCGACGTCGACGCGTTCATGAAGATGGACACCGAGAAGGCGGCGGCGTTCTCCGCCGGCGGCAAGGATTGCGCCGTGAAGGCCAAGAGCGCCGGTGACTGGCGCACCAAGAACTCCGCCGACTACAAGAAGCTCCGCACGAAGCTGAACGAGCAGTGGCCGAAGGGACCGCCGCAGGACGTCAAGGACAAGTACGGCGAGGTGATGCAGGCGAACAAGAAGGCCGTGGTCGACGCCATGATGGACTGCAGCAACGATCCGGTGTTCTCGAAGATGATGGACGATACGAAAGCCGCCGAGTGAGCGGCTCGATGGCCCTTACGATTTGATCTTCTTGTTCTCCGGATCGTACAGCGGCTTCAGCGAGGCCCGCGCGGGATATCGCGTGTTCGCGATCTCGACTTCCCACGTCCCGGCGTCGATCCACTTCTGATCGAGCGGACCGTCCGCCGGCGCCGCGATCATCGCGAGCCCCACGGCCCCGCCGAGGGTGTGGCCGTACGAGGCGGCGCGGATGTACCCGACCGGATCACCGTTCCGCCGCACGACCTCGGCGTGGAACATGAGCGCCTGCGGATCCGTGATGAAGATCTGCAGCAGCCGCTTCTTCAGCGGGCCCGCCGCCTTCTGCGCCACGACCGCGTCCTTGCCGAGGAAGGCGGGCTTCTTCAGATCCACCGCGAACCCGAGGCCGGTCTCGAGCGCCGTGTCGGTGTTGTCGATATCGTGACCGTAGTCGCGATAGCCCTTCTCCATGCGGCAGCTCGCGAGCGTCTTGAGGCCCGCGTGCACGAGGCCCACGCCCTCGCCGGCGGCGACGAGCCGATCGTAGACATGCAGCGCTTGCTCGGTGGGGATGTACAGCTCGTAGCCGAGCTCGCCGAGGTACGTGATGCGGATGCAGAGCACCTTCGCGTAGCCGATATCGATCTCGCGGGCGTGGCGGAAGGGGAATGCTTCGTTGCCGAGGTCCACGCTCGTCACGCGCTGCATCAGCTCGCGCGAACGCGGGCCCTGGATGTTCAGCTGGGCGTACGCGGCCGTCATGTCGGCGACGTGCGCGCGCTCGTCCCGCGCCTCGATCGAGCGCTTCATCCACGTCTCGACGTGGCGATGCGCGGTATCGGACGCGACGACCCAGAACTTCTCGTCGGCGAGCTTCGTGACGGTGAGATCCGCCTGCAGCTTGCCCGCTTCGTCGAGCCACTGCGTGTACGTGATCTGGTTCGCCGCGCCGTTCACGCTGTTCGCGCTGATCCAGTCGAGAGCGGCGCCCGCGTCGCGTCCCTCGACGAGGAACTTCGACATGAACGACATGTCCATGAGGATCACCCCCTCGCGCGCCGCGCGGTGCTCCGCTTCCCACGTGGGGAACCAGTGCTGGCGTTGCCACGAGTGCTGCTCGATCGTGGGGTGCTCCGGCTTGTACCAGTCCGCGCCTTCCCACCCGCTGACGTCGCGGAAGTACGCGCCGCGCGCGGCGAGCCGCTCGTAGAACGGTGACTGCTTCGCGCCGCGCGCGGTGGTCATCGTGTGCGTGGGGTAGTGGCACTTGTAGACCATGCCGAGCGACTCGACGGTGCGCGTGCGGCGGTACTCGGGCGTGGTCTGGTAGTGCTGGAGGCGATCGATGTTCATCGCCGTGACGTCCACATCGGGACGGCCGTTGATGATCCAGTGCGCCATCACGCGGCCCAGGCCACCGCCGGTGAGGATGCCGATCGAGTTGAGCCCGGCGCACACGAAGTAGTTCTTCAGCTCGGGCGCCTCGCCGACGATCGGCTTCAGATCCGGCGTGAAGCTCTCCGGACCGCAGAAGAACTTCTTGACGCCCGCGGTCATCGAGATCGGAACGCGCGCCATCGCCTTCTCGACGTACGGCCCCATGCGATCCCAATCGGGCTGGATCTCGCCGAACGAGAAGTCGTTCGGGATCCCGCCCACGTTCCACGGCGCGCAGATCGGCTCGAACAGGCCGATCATCAGGCCGCCGACTTCCTCGCGGAAGTACACGTACGAGCCCGGATCCTCGAGCACCGGCCAATCCTTCGACAGCTCGGGGATGCGCTCGGTGATGAGGTAGTAGTGCTCCGCCGCCTGGTTCGGAATCGCGACGCCGAGGTCCGCGCCGAGCTGGCGCGCCCACATGCCGGCGCAGTTGACGACGTATTCGCACTCGATCTCGCCGTACGGCGTGATCACGCCCGTGGCGACGCCGCGCTTCGTCTTCACGCCGATCGCGGGGACGTTCTCGAAGAGCTTCGCGCCCTTTAGCCTTGCGCCTTTCGCGAGGGCCATCGTGACGCCCACCGGATCCGCGCGCCCGTCTTCCTTCACGTAGAAGCCGGCGAGCAGATCCTCGACGTTCGCGAGCGGGAAGAGATCTTTCACCTCCTTCGGCGAAATCTCGTGGACGTCGATGCCCATCAGGCGATTGAACGCGGAGACGCGGCGGTACTCCTCGAGGCGATCCGCATCGCCCGCGACCTCGATGAAGCCCGTGCGCTTGAAGCCGGTGTTCTGCCCCGTCTCGGCCTCGAGCCGCTCGTACAGATCGCAGCTGTACTTGCGCATCTCGGTGGACGTCTCCGACGTGGAGCCGAACGTCACCATCAGACCCGCCGCGTGCCAGGTGGTTCCGGAGGTCAGCTTGTCGCGCTCGAGCAGCACGACATCGGTCCAGCCCATGTGGGCCAGGTGATAGGCGACGGAGCATCCAATGATGCCGCCGCCGATGACGACCACGCGGGCGCGCTGCGGCAGGTTGGGTGAGGACATACGTCACGGTCACAATACCTACGAACCGCGATGTGGGCCTGTAACGCACAAGCGTTTCGGTGACCGACGGGTGCTAGAATTTGTCGGGAATGGCCGAGTCCGGTGGCATCGCGCGCGGCGACGCGAAGGCGTCGGACCTCACGCCCGGCACGATGGTCGGCGAGTACCGGATCGAGGGCGAGCTCGGCGCCGGCGGCATGGGCAAGGTCTACTCGGCGATGCACCCGGTGATCGCGAAGCGCGCCGCGATCAAGGTGCTGCATCCCGAGCTCAGCGTGAACACGGAAGCGGTCGAGCGGTTCATCCAGGAAGCGCGCTCGGTCAACCAGATCGGCCACCCCAACATCGTCGATATCTTCGCGTTCGGCACGCTCCCCGATGGCCGCAGCTACTTCGTGATGGAATGGCTACGCGGCGAGAGCCTGCGCGACCGGCTCGACCGCGGTATGCCGCCGGTCTCCGAGACGCTGCAGATCCTCGATTCGATCGCGATCGCCCTCGGCGCCGCGCACGAGACCGGCATCGTCCACCGCGACCTCAAGCCCGACAACGTGTTCCTCGTCGAGATCAAGGGCGCCCCGTCGCAGGTGAAGCTCCTCGATTTCGGCATCGCGAAGCTCCTCGGCCAGGAGACCGTGCGCGCGGAACGCACGCGTACCGGCAACCTCATGGGCACGCCCGCGTACATCTCGCCGGAGCAGGCGCGCGGCTACGCCGTCGATCACCGCACCGACGTCTACGCGCTCGGCGCCCTCGCGTACGAGATGCTCACGGCGTGGCTGCCGTTCCCGGCCGACAACGCCGCCGACATGATCGCCAAGCACCTCTTCGAGCCGCCGCCGAAGGCAAGCCTCAAGAACCAGCACATCACGCCCGAGATCGACGAGCTGATCGTCGCGATGATGGCCAAGGACGCCGCCGAGCGTCCCTCGCTCGAGGAAGTACGGCAGCAGATGCGGCTGTTCTTCAGCCGCTTCCTCGTCACCGGCCCCACCGGCTCCCACGGCCCGCTGCGCGACTCGCGTCCCTCGATCTCGGTCGGCGCGCAACCCACCCCGCCGCCGGTGACCCAGACCGGACCCGGCGCGATCAGCGCGTATCAGACGGTGATGCCGCTCGCGCCGCCGCGGCGTTCGCGCGCGCCGCTGTTCGCGATCATCTCCGTGCTCGTCGCCGGCCTCGGCATCGGCGCGTTCGCGCTCACGCGCGGCGGCGGAAGCGACGAGCCGAAGGTCACCGAGCCGAAGGCCATCGAGCCGAAGCCCGCGCCGGAGCCGACGCCCGTCGAGCCGAAGCCCGCGCCGGAACCGACGCCCGTCGAGCCGCCCCTGCCCGAGCCCACGCCGCCCGAGCCGGTGAAGCCCGACCCGGTGAAGCCCGACCCGAAATCGACCAAGCCGAAGAAGCTCCCCGGCAAGAGCGCGGTGAAGAAGCCCGTCAAGACGAAGACGCCCGTGATCGTCGATGACCCCGACGCGCCGATGTGAGCGATCCGACGAACCGTCCCCGTTAACGTTGCGCGACGAACGGGAGTCCATCGACAATGGAGCTCCGGGGCCAGAGGACATTCGCGTGACCAGAGCATCCATCGTGCTGATCGCAGCACTCTCCGCGGGAACGGTCGCGCATGCGCAGGCTCCCGCCGATCCAGCCGAGGCCGCGTACCAGGAGGCGCGCCGGCTCTACGACCTGCGCGAGTGGGATGCCGCGATCGCGAAGTTCAAGGAAGCGTACCGGCTGCGGCCGGATGCGCCGTCGCTCTTCAACATCGCGCAGTCGTACCGGCTCCAGGGCGATTGCATCGAGGCCGCGAGCTTCTACCGGACGTACAAGCGCAACTTCCCCGGGGAGAAGAACATCGACAAGGTCGACAAGTTCATCGTCGACATGGATGCGTGCGCGAAGACGCAGCCGGCGAAGCCCGCCCCCCCGAAGCCCGAGCCCATCGCCCCCGCGCCGGTGAACCCCGAGCCCACCGCGGTGCAGGCCCCGGTGAAGACGGTGGTGATCGTGGACGCCGATCCGGGCAAGACGAAGCGCGTTGCCGGTCTGATCGTCGGCGGCTTCGGCGTGGTCGCGCTCGGCGGCAGCGTGTTCTACGCGCTGCGCGCTCGCAGTGCGGCGCAGGATGCCGAGAAGGCGAAGCAAGGAGATACCTGGAGCCCCGCGATCGAGAGCCGCGGCGAGGCCGCGGCGCGCAACGGCAAGATCGCGCTCGGCGTCGGCGCCGCGCTCGTCGGCACCGGCGTGGTGCTCTACGTGCTCGGCCGCAGGAGCAGCGCCGAGGCCACGCAGGTCGGCGTCATCCCGAGCCACGATGGCGCCACCTTGGTCTTCGGGAGCGCGTTTTGAGTCGCGCGATCCTCGCCTTTGCGCTGCTCGCCGGCTGTTACTCGCCGAGCGTCGACCGCTGCCTCTACCGCTGTGACACCGGCGGCAAGTGCCCGAGCAACCTCACGTGCAACAGCGAGAGCTGGTGCGCGGAGTCGGAGGTCGATAGCTGCAGCGGAGCAGTCCCGGATGCCTCGAGCGCGTGCACGTGGCAGACGTCGAACATCGATGCCTGCGTCGAGGGTTTCGACAAGATCACCGCGGACTGGTCGATCCCGTCGACCCTCATGGCCACCGTGGACACGACGAACATGACGGCCAACGCCCCCGCCGGAGCGGTGGTCGGTACGATGAATCAAGGGGGACTGGCGAACGCGCCGGCGCTCGTCATCGCGGTCCACGACTTCCGGCTCGACGGCACGCTGACCGTCAGCGGGAAGATTCCCCTGATCATCGTCGCGAGCGGCACGGTGACGATCGGCGGCACGCTGCGCGTCACCCCCGCAGGGGACATCGACGTGCAGTGCAGTGGCCAGAAGGGCGGCATACCCACCGGTAGCAACGACGGCGGTGGCGGTGGTGGCGGAGGCTCGATGGGCCTTCCCGGTGGACCCGGTGGACTCGGCGGGCTCAACACCACCAGCATGGGTACGGCTGCCTCCCGCGGAAGCACGGGCATGGTGCTCACGCCCAACGAGCTCATGCTGACGCCGCTACGCGGCGGATGTCGTGGCGGCAATGGCGGCAATCCCAACGGCGGCATGACCGGACGCGGCGGTAGCGGCGGCGGCGCGGTTCAGATCAGCGCCCAGACGACGATCATCGTGATGGGAGGAACCATCGCGGCCAACGGCGCCGGCGGCCTCGCACCCGCTGCATCCGCGAGCGGACAAAACGGCGGCGGCGGCGGCGGATCCGGCGGCGCGATCCTCCTCGAATCACCGATGGTGACCGTGTCGAACGCGAGGATCTGCGCGAACGGCGGCGGCGGCGCCAGCAGCACCGGTGACAACGGTGGAGTCTCGGATTGCGGCACCACGCCCGCGCCGGGTGGCCAGACGAACACCGCCTTCGACGGCGGTGCCAACGGAAGCACGGCAGAAATTCCCTCGATGCCGGCCGAAGACGGCGCGTCCGCGACGGGAAGCGCGAAGGCGCACGGCGGTGGGGGCGGCGGTGGTGGCGTGGGACGGTTTCGCATCCTCGGCGACGCGACGATCACCTCGTCGATCGTCTCGCCGACGCCCTGACTACGGGATCAGGCCTTCGGTCTCGGCGAAGCGAACGTACTTCTTGCTGATGTTCCACACGAGCCAGTTGCCGCCGCGACCGACGAGCACCCACGGCGTGTACGCGTAGAGCGACGCGGTGGCGTGGTTCGCGGGCGTGACCGTGCGCGGATCGAGCGTCTTGCGCGCGCTGTTCTTGCGCCACTGACCGGTGCCATCCTCGGAACCATCGAACCACTTGCGCAAGGTCTTCGCGCCGCACGTGAGCTGCGCCGCGAACCCGCGGTACGAGGCGCTGCAGCTCCCGCCATCCGGGCAGCCGCAACCGAGGGCCTGGTTGATCAGGCGCTGCGAGGGCGCGGAGGTCTTGCTGACCAGCGATGCCTCGACCTGCATGCGCACGAGCAGCATCAGCGGGTGGATGCGCTCGGCGCGCGCGGCGTCGACGATCTTCTGCGCGGCCGACACGCCGTCGACGGTGTACGACGCGAGCCACGAGCGATTGCCGTACGGCGAATCCTCGAGGAACGACTGCACTGCGGTGACGTCCATGTCGCCCGTGAACAGCGCGTCGTCGACGACGTTGTTCTGGTTGAACGTGGCGGCGACGCCATCTGCCTTGCCGTCGGGCACGGGATCGAAGTCGGAGGTTTCTTCGTGCTCGCCGGGCTCCGCCGAATCGTCGGCTACGCAGGCACCGAGGAACACGACCGCGAGGACCAGGGTACGAACCATGGCTGGTCTCGCTGCAAGGATCCGCGCAGGCGGCGGCACCGCGAACTGGCTGAAACTTCGAGGCATCGAGGGCCATGCTGTCTGGGGGTTTCGCCTGGGAGGCGACGCCCAGGCCACCCGACTAGCCACCGCGCGCCCGTGCTACGACCGAGAGCGTGAGCAGCCTCCAACCGATCGGCGGTGACGGTCCGGTCGCGCGCTGCAAGATCTGCGAGAAGGTGGCGGTCGGTCCATGCGCGCGGTGTCGGGCGCCGGTGTGCGGCGACTGCTGCGAGCTCACGGAGGGCGGCGCGACGACGTTTGCCGTGTGCCTGAGCTGCGCGAAGCGCGGCGGGACCTCGCTGATGCCGGCGTGGGCGGGCCTCCTCGGGTGGCTGGCCCTGATCATGGCCGGATGTGTCGGTCTCGGCGTGCTGCTGCATTTCCTGCGGCGCTGATACCCTGAGCCAGCGTGACCGAGACCCTGCTGTCGACGTTCGGGCTCTACGGTGGCGCGCTGGTGATCTCGTTCATCGCCGGCTTGTTCCCGCTCGTGAGCATCGAGCTGTTCCTCGTCGGCGTGATGACGTGGGCCACGCCGACGCCCGCGGGCTTCGTGGCGCTCGTGCTGCTCGCGGCGGTCGGTCACCAGGTCGCGAAGACGGTGACGTTCTTCGCCGGCGCGGGCGCGCTCGAGAACAAGCGCATCAAGCCGCGCATCGACAAGGTGCGCGCGCGCATCGAGAAGTGGAACCGGCACCCGAAGGCGATCATGTTCGTCGCCGGCACGGTGGGCTTGCCGCCCTTGTGGGTGCTCGGCTTCGTCGCGCGCCCGCTGATGCACATGACGTTCTGGACGTTCACGCTCATCGTGTTCTTCGGGCGGATCGGACGCTACGCGTTCCTGATGCTCATTCCGGTCGTGGTCGGATAGTCACGGCCATCCCGTGGATTCCTGCGCGAGCTCGAGCGTGCGCGGGCGTGGGCTCGCTGGCCTTGCCGGAGCAGCTTCACCACCCGAGCTTGTGTCGTCCGCGCTTTCATGGCAACGAGGGGCATGAGCGACCACCCGACCGACTTCGCTGGCTCGAT
>Ga0247741_1001002_pt1 | contig 15576 bp, 25 predicted proteins | sample UWRJL213509R2_FD_180945 | JGI IMG/M metagenome (GOLD analysis project Ga0247741, IMG submission 180945) | Plant litter microbial communities from Arlington Agricultural Research Station in Wisconsin, United States - UWRJ-L213-509R-2 | ecosystem: Environmental > Terrestrial > Plant litter >... | reverse complement strand
CCGGCCTCATACCGAAGCTCACCCTCTCCTGCCCCGGTCGGCTCATCCAACACCAAGACGACTCACTCGAATGCCTCGACCTCGACTGCCCCAACGTCGAAGCCCAACACGGCCACTATCAGCGCTGCTACACGCGCACCCACGGCTGCTCTCGTCTCGAGTGCCAGCTCAACCTCCCCGCAATCTGAAAGGCCCACCGCATGATCGACTCACCCACCCGCCTCGCCGAGGTCCGCGCACATCTCTCGGCCGCCGACCGCCTTCACCGTGAGTCCAGCGCCGCCGAGATGATGCGAGTCCACATCCGGCTCGGCACGCCCGTCGCCGTGGAGGTTGACGTGAACCTGCCCGCGAAGCGCAGCAGCTTCATCTTCGGCAGCCGCAATGACACCGCAACCCGCGTGGAGCACAAGCTCGACGCCGCCATGACGAGCGCCCTCTACGACGCCCTCGGTGTCCTCCGCGACAAGTGGAAAGCAGAAGCACTCGAGCACGAAGCCGCCGCCATCGACCCGACACAGGAGCCCACCTCATGATCAAGCTCGAGCGCGACCGATACGGCAACGACGGGTCCGTGGTCCGGGCCCGCACGACGCACTACTGCGAGGGCTACCGGTGCAACCAACGCGCCATCAACGCCGGCGAGTTCTACTACCGCGCGGTCGCCTTCCCCGGCAGTGAGGTCGTGGAGAAGGGCAACCCGCCCTGGGTGATGAAGCTCTGTCGTGACTGCCTCAACGATCCCATGCTCGAACGGTTCGACGCCGCCGTGGCATCGCTCCTCCCGTCCGTCACCCGCGACAACGGCACCGTGTACACGCCGCGCACCATCCGGGCCGTCTTGATCGGCCCGGAGGATGACGCCCCGGAAGCCGTAATGGTGCTCGGAACGCACGACGTCGACCGCGCCCGGACGGTGGCCGCCGAGGAGGCTCGCCGCTACTGGCTCGAGATGGGCGACAACGACTACCCGCGCTTGGGCGACCACAAGACCACGTGGATGCGCCGCGACATCGTCAGCTTCGACAGCATCGACGGCCCGTACTACAACTTCACCCTCGACCGCGAGCACGGTGCCGCCGCCATCGAGTTCACCATCCGCTGGGAGATCGACGCTCCCAGCGACCCCGCCGAGACGCCCCTCGAAGGGATCGAATCATGACCGACCTCGGCTACGTCGTCATCGAGTACAACCAGGCGAGCGGTCAACCGCGTCTCGTGGACGAGCTCCACCGTTCGGCGTCGGACGCAGAAGAAGCCATGGCCGCTGAGCGGGCACAGACAGCGTCCGTCGGCCGCCGCGAACGATTCGCGATCGCCTCCGTCGAGCTGATCGGAGATCCCGAGTGACCGCCCGTTCCGTCACCACCGCCGGCGAAACAACTCCCGCGCTCGCCGAGGCTGACCCGTCGCTCGTCATCCAGTTCACCCCCCAAGGCCGCGGCGAGAACTCGGCGATCGTCAGGCGTGTCTCTACGCTCACCGGGCTGCCCATCGGCATCGTCACGGCTCTCCTCGCCGACGAATGGTCCTACACCGAACACACCGACGGCACCCGCCGCTGGACGAACACAGGAGCGAAGAAGTGACCGACCTCGACCTCACCGCAATCCGCACTCGAGCGGACGCAGCAACGCCCGGCCCATGGTGGCGCGAAAGCGACAACGAGTACGTGTACGGCATGCGCCGTGACGGCCGCCCGAACGGAGAGGGCATCGTCACGGTCTCGTACTACGGGCGGGTCTCGCCCAACTCCCGCGTCGACGCAGAGTTCATCGCACACGCACGCCACGACGTCACCGCACTGCTGGACCTGGTCGACCTGCTGCAGCCGCCGACGCTCACACCGGATCCGTGGCTCTCTCACATGGATCAGGGCGAGCTGCTCGTCGTGCGCGTCGCCGAGCTGATGTCAGCGCACTCGATCGACCCTGCGTCAGCGGCGCAGAGCCCCGACAACTTCAGTTCCTGTGTGTGCGGCCGCTGGTCGGAAGGGTCCATGGAACCCGGGTGGGACGACCACCTCGCCGAAGAGCTCTTCGACGCCGGCTTCCTGGCTCGCCGCCCGGCCCGACCCAAGGACCAGGAGCCCGCGTCGTGACCGCCGACCTGGCGCTAGAGGTCCCATTCCTCCGCGTCGTCGAGCTCGATCACAATCCCTCCTCCGGTGGTCTTCATAGTGAACGGCTTCATGTCGGAGAGCTTCTTCGTGCCGCGGTGCCAGGAGAGGAGCAATTGCGAGCCGACGCTCAAGAAGTTCAAGTAGTCCTGCCCGTGATACTTGTCGGCCGCGCCCGACAGTCCGGCGAGCCAGTCCACAAGAGCTTCTTCCTTCGCAGTCAGTCGCGAGGTGAGAGTCGTCGTAGCCGAGTTCACGCGCTGCGTGCGGCTCAGGAGCTCTGGATCGCCGGGGTCCCTATTCGGGTACAGGTTCAAATACACATGAGCGTCGATCCACTCGACGATCGCCACGCGCCGCTCCTCCGCCCGCGTCGCCGACGCCTCGGCCAGTCGATCCGACCGACGCAGCCACCACGGTCCGAACACAGCCGATACCGCGCCGAGCAGCGCTCCGAAGAATCCGGCCGACGCCGTGATCAAGGAAATTGCAACAGTCTCACTCATCCCCGCAGCCTAACGAAAGCAGACCCTCGCTCATGAAGTACTTCAAGCGCATCGTCCTCTCCCTCCTCGTCACCGTCGTCGGCGGATCCGCCTTCGCCCTCTCCTTCGACGCGCAGGTCACCCTCGCCGACGGATCCGGCATCAACCCCGCGATCGCCGGCCTCTACCCACTCGTCGTCGACGTCGCCATCCTGACCGGCGTACTCATCCGCATCTGGAACGCTGACCTCTCCCGAGCCGTCAACCGCTACCTCTGGGGAGCGATCGCCTTCTGGTCGATCACCAACATCCTCGGCAACGCCTTCCACGTCACCGCCCTGCCGGCACGACGCATCACCGTACCCATCCCGCTCGCGATCGCCGTCAACACCGTCCCCGCACTCACGCTATTCATCGTCATCCACATCGCCACAATCCCCTCCAACCACAGCAACCAGACCAACACGGCGCTCGCCGAAGAACCACAGCGCTCGCCGAGTCCCGTCGTTGCTGTCGAGGCTGAGCCGAAGCGCTCGGACCTTCCAGTGCCCACCGACGCCGAGCTGCTCGCCCTGGCCGACGGACCCGAGCGGTTGTCGATGCAGGCGATCGCCGATCGTCTCGGGCGCTCGAAGTCGTACGTCGGATCCCGAGTAAAGAAGGCCCGCGACGCAGCTGCAGCCGCCGAACAGCCCGAGGCGGTGAGCGCGTGAGAGTCCTTACCGTGAAGCAGCCGTGGGCATGGGCGATCATCCACGGCGGCAAGGACGTTGAGAACCGGGTGCGCAACCTCGCAGGCGACTATCGCGGCCCCGTCGCGATTCACGCCGGCCTCGGGTTCGACCAGAGCGCTGACGACAGCGATCAGAGTTGGGAGATACGACGGGCCATCACGGCCGAGGATCAGGGCTACCCGGCCGACGACTCACAGGTGTGGGGCGCTGACACGATCGAAGAGACCGACCCGCGCTACGTGCGCGGCGCGATCATCGGCGTCGTCGACCTCGTCGGCGTGCACAACAGCATCTCGAACGGCCAGACACCGATGTGTTGGGGGCCGGGAGAGCGGATGACCGACCGGGGCCCGGGGTTCTGCTCGCCATGGGCAACGCGTGCCGAGAAGCACCTCGAGATGTCGAGCCCACGCGCGCTCACCGAGCCGATCCCATGGAAGGGCGCGCTCGGACTCCGCACGCTACCCGAATCCGTTATCGAGCAGATCCGCTCAGCGTCGGCCCTCAGCTAGCCCTGACCGCCCGTGTGGGCCCGGCCGAGGGGCGCACACGGGCCCGTATCGGAGACATCATCCGCAGTCAGAAACCGACACGCCGAGTTCAATGCGCGGCGTTTGTCGGAAATGAATGGAAAGTCTGTTCCTAGGTTGTCGTATCGCACACCCGGAAACTCTCAGGCCTCGCTTCGGCGGGGCCTTCGTCGTTTGCCCGAGCGTTAGTTGCTCGCGTAGCCGGCGTGCTCAGGGCACAGTGTGCCCGACGCCATGCCGCCGATCATCGCCACGGACTCGAGGTCGGGAAGGTCGGGCAGGAACCCGGCGAGAACCATGAACACAGACTCCATCGAGTCCCCGCGGTCCATCGTGTCGCACGTCGCATCACCGGCTTCGATCAGCGCTTCGTCCGAGTAGACCACGCCGGGCACCGCTTCCTTCACCCCGTCGAGGTAGTACGCCTTAGCCACGGAGCGGGTGAACTCGTCCATCTCGGCGCGTGCCGGCAGCTCGTACTCGGCTTCCGGTTCTGGCGTCTCCTCGACTACGGCCGGGGCCGGGCTGTCGACCACCTCGGGCGCCGCGGCGGCACACCCTGTCAGCAAGACGAGGGCGAGCAGGGCGACGGCAGCAGCAGTGGTCTTCATGATCGCGAGCTTATCGAGCAGCACTCAGTACCGCTAACGAAGGGCGCCACACTATGGACATCGCATCGATCGCTCAGGTCTGCCACGAGGCCAACCGGGCCATCCAGCTCGTCACCAACGACCCGGCGCCGTCTCCCGTCTGGGATGACGCGGCCGACTGGCAGCGAGCGTCCGCGATCGAAGGGGTGCAGAAGGCCCTTGACGGTGAGACGGCCGAGCAGCTTCACGAATCCTGGTGTGCGTTCAAGGTCGCCGACGGTTGGGTGTGGGGCGAGGTCAAGGACGTTGATGCGGAGACGCATCCGTGCCTCATCGAGTACGACAGCCTTCCGCCCGAGCAGCGCTCGAAGGATCACGTGTTCGCGGCCATCGTGAATGCGCTCGATAGCGGTGAGCGTGGTTAGTGGAATCAACGGCCCGTGCAACCGTGCGTGCGAGCTGGGCCGGACGCACGAGATCGACTGCCACAACTACATCGAGCTTGGTCCGTGTGCGGTGTGCGGCGTCCTCTACGGGCGACACCAACAAGGATGCATCCTCGCCCGCTAGACACAGGGCCGAGTCACCATCGCCCACCGACCGGTATCCACCAGCGAGGGGAACGCGATGGCATGGTCCACGTCTCACCGCAAGGACGAGCTGCCTCCGAACTGGGCTGCTCTACGCAAGCAGGCCAAGGCGCGTGCCGGCGATGTCTGCGAGTTCCGCGACAAGGCCGGCGTGAGATGCGCCGACAAGGGCAGCGAACTACACCACACGGGCCGGAAGTTCGACCATCGCCTCGAGGTTCTGATGTGGATCTGCACGCCTCACCACGCCGGCGAGACAGCGAGGCAGGCCAAGGCCGCACAGTATGCGAAGTACGTGGCTGCGAAGAAGCGCCCGACGGAGCAGCATCCCGGCATCCGCGGCGCTGCGGCAACCGACAAGGCGATAGCGCGGCGTCTCCACCGGTAGCGGCGCTCACCTCAAGCTCACACTGCGTACAAGCCGCGAAGAGCGCCCCGATCGGAGCGCCGACCCCGAGGGCTCGCACACCCCTGATTTCTGTGAGAAGTCTGTGAAAAGGGTGGGGGGGTCCCCCTTTTGGCGTCGAGAAGGCCGACGGGCCTAGCAAACACGGATGGGCATGCATTTTTTCTCGTTTTTTTCGGGTCGGCAGGGTCGATCCGAGGGTCTAGGAGGCTCAGATGGCTGTCACACCACCGCCGGCAGGTTTGGGCCGCAAAGGCGCCGCGTTCTGGCGCAAGATCCAGAAGGATTTCGACCTCGCGGTCCACGAGGAGATGCTGCTCGAGCAGGCGTGCATGGTGGCAGACCAGATGGATCGTCTGAACAAGTTCGCGAAGACCGCGCCTCAGACGGTGAAGGGATCGACCGGCCAGGACATCATGAACCCGGTGTACGGCGAGATTCGCCAGCACAACGCGTCGATGATGTCTCTGGTGAAGGCCTTGAAGCTCCCGGAGGCTACGGACGACCGTCCGCAGTCGCCGAAGTCGGCGCACGGCCAGGCTGCCGCGAACGCGCGGTGGGCGCGTGGCGCTTAGGCGCCAGGCCACCGCTCACGACGACGCTCCGGAGATCATCCGCTACTACCGAGAGCTGCTCAACGAGCCGCACCGCCCGCCGGAGTTCAAGTACCCGCCCGTTCACCTGGGCCCGACTTGGGAGACCGACGAGAAGGGGCGCTTCGCTTTGCCGCAGCGGTCGTTGGGGTGGGAGTCGATGGCGTGGGCCGGCCAGCGCCTGCAGCTCAAGCGCGGCCTGCCCTGGCGCTTCACTGCCGAGCAGGCACGGATGTGGCTGTGGTGGTACGCCGTCGACGACCAGGGCTCGTTCATCTTCGACCGAGAGGGGATCATCCAGCGGTTGAAGGGCCATGGCAAGGACCCGTGGGGCGCGGTCTACTGCGCCAACGAGCTCGTCGGACCTTCACGGTTCGACGGGTGGCACCGCGGCAAGCCGAAAGTGGTCGACGAGCCGGACGCGTGGGTGCAGGTGCTCGCGGTCACGCAAAAGCAGACCGCCAACACGATGCGGCTGTTCCCGCGGCTGTTCACCGACGACGCGAAGGCCGAGTACGGTCTCGCGATCGGCAAGGAGCAGATCTACGCGCACGGCGACCAGCAGTACCTGCAGGCGCTCACCTCGAACCCCGATCCGCTGGAAGGAGGCCGGCCGACAGCGACCCTCGCCAACGAAACCCACCTCTGGAAGGCGAACAACAACGGGCTGGCGATGTACGCCGTCCTCGAGCGCAACTCGGCGAAGTCGAACGAGGGCGCCTCCCGCATCCTGCAGCTGTCGAACGCGTTCGAGCCCGGTGGCGATTCGCTGCTCGAGCGCACGCGCAACGCCTACGAGCTCGCGCAGGCGAGGCCAGGCGAGGTGCTGCTGCAGGGCGTGATGTACGACTCGCTCGAGGCGAACCCGGAAGCGCCCCTCATCGACGACGACGACCCCGACGTCATCGAGAAGGTCGTCGAGTCGGTGCGCGGCGACTCGGTGTGGCTGAACGTGAAGCGGATCCGGAAGTCGGTTGAGGATCCGCGGAAGGCCCCGTCTGAGTCACGGCGGTTCTGGTACAACCAGATCACCGCGAACGAGGAGTCGTTCATCAACCCCCTGCAGTGGGATCCGCTCGCTCGCCCCGAGCTGCCGCTGAAGGACCGCGACGAGATCGTGATGTTCTTCGACGGCTCGAAGTCGGACGACGCGACTGCCCTGGTGGGCGTGCGCGTCTCGGACGGGCTCGTGGTGACTCTCGGCCTCTGGCAGGCGCCGCCGCTGAAACGCCGCGGCACCTGGACGTCGCCGCGGGCGCTCGTGAATCAGCGAGTGCGGGCAGTGATGAAGCAGTACAAGGTCGTGGCGTTCTTCGCCGATCCCTCGCACACCCGCGAGGACGGCACCCTCGATCGTTACTGGCAGCCGCTCGTCGACGAGTGGCACCGCGACTTCGGCAAGCAGCTGCTCGTCTGGGCCCAGCCCGGAAAGCACGCCGTCTCGTTCGACATGTCGAACCGGCACGGCGAGGGCAAGAAGTTCGTCGAGGCCGCCGAGCGCTTCGTCGAGGACGTCGACAACGGCGACCTGCTTCACGACGGCAACCCCGAGCTCGCACGCCATGTGAAGAACGCACGTCGGTTCCCGACGCAGCACGGCGTCTCGCTGATGAAGGACGGCCCCGAGTCCCCCCGCAAGATCGACCTCGCCGTGTGCGCAGTCGGCGCGCGGATGCTCTGGGTGCTCATTTTGAACCTGGCCGGAAAACGGAAATCAGGAACTGTTTGGTAAGGAGATCCCGGTGAAGAAGAAGGACGTCTTGGAGCTCGCGATCGAGTCTCTGATCCCGCAGTGGAAAAAGGAGCGCGATCGCCAGATCGTCTTCCGCGACTGGGCGAAGGGCAAGCACGTGCCCCCGTACAAGCCGGACGAGGCCAGCGACGAATACGACGCGCTCCTCGCGAAGTCGCCGGTGCCGCTGATCGGGCTGGTGGTGCGGATCCTCGGCCAGTCCACGGAGCTCATCGACTACTCCCCCGGCATCGAGACGAATCACGACCTGCTCTGGAACATCTGGCAGGTGAACCGCATGGGCATGCGTCAGAAGCGTCTCTACCGTGCCGCGTTCACCGGAGGTGTCTCCTACGCGCTCGTCCTGCCCGGCGAGCCGGTGCCGGTGACGAAGCTGTTCTCCGGCAAGAACATGATCACGGTCTACCAGGATCCCGAGGCCGACGAGTGGCCGATGTACGGCGCGTACACCGAGTACGCCGACCGTACGCATCGCCATTTCAACGTCGTCGACGAGGGAGTGACCTACCGGCTGCAGATCGGCCCCGACGGCGAAGAGCCGACGTACATGGACGAGGTGGCGCACGGCGCCGGTATCACGCCCATCATCCGCTGGACCGGTGAGGTCGATGACGAGGGCGAGGTGACAGGCGAGGTCGAGCCTCTCATCCCGATCCAGGCATCTGTCGACCAGTCGAAGCTGGACCTGCTCATGGCCCAGACCTTCTCGTCCTGGCAGATCCGATACATCACCGGCATGGAGGCGCCGGCGACCGACGCCGAAGCCGCGAAGAAGAAGCTGATGCTGTCGCAGGACCGCTTGCTCATCGCAGAGAACCCCGAGGCACGCATGGGCACTCTCCCCGGCGGCGACCTGAGCGGCTACATCGAGGCCGGCCGGGCCTCGAAGCAGGACCTCGCGAGCGTCGCGCAGATCAGCCAGAAGGCCATCGTCGGCTCGCAGTCCAACAACGCCGACGGCGCCGAGGCGCAGGCGGCAGAGGAGGCGTCGACGCAGCGGAAGGTGCACGACTACGAAGGCAGCTTCAACGAGTCCACCGGCCAGTACTTCCGGCTGTCCGGGTCGCTCGCCGGCATCCCCGGCGCATGGGACGACTACGCGGGCACCGGCGTCTGGCGGGACTCGGAGATCCGCTCGCTGTCGCAGGTCGCCGACGCACTCGGCAAACTCGCCTCGCAGCTGGGCATCCCGAAGGAGGGCCTGTGGGACATGATTCCCTCGGTGTCGCCAGAGCGGATCAAGGCATGGAAGGAGATGCTCGCGAAGGACCCGTACGGGCTCATGCTCGAGGCGGCCTCCGATGGCGACGCTTGATTCGCTCGAGGCGGAGTACGACCGCGAACAGCGGGCGATCCGCCGCCGGCTGACCGGACTGCTCGCCGAGGCCTTCCCGGCCCTGGCACTGAGCCGGGTCGACGCATCCGCCCCGGGATGGCGCACCGCCGCCGTGGCGATCGCGCGCGATGGCCACGCGGAGATGTCCGATCTGGGGACGGAGTTCTACTCGCAGTACCGGAAGGCGTCGGGCGTCAAGTCGAAGTTCGAGTTCGTGCTGCCTTCCTTCGCGCCGGCGCCGCTCGCCCGGAGCCTGACCATGGTGGGGCCGTGGCAGGCGAAGCACCTGATGAGCACTGGCACTCTGATGCCGGATGTCGCCAAGACCGTGTTCGCCAAGACGACCGGCGTGGCCGTCCGCACCGCGAACGCGGGCGCGCGCGACCTGGTCGCAGATACGAGCATGTTCGACTCCCGGGCGTGGGGGTGGGCGCGGAAGACGGGGCCCAACCCGTGCGGCTTCTGTGTCGTGATGGCCCTCAATCGGTACGACTCGTTCGAGACGGCGATCGGAACCGGCGGCCGCGGCATGGACGTCGAGCTCACCAAGGGCAAGAGCGGCGGCCAGGCGCAGGGCGTTCACAAGCGCCGATCGCAGGAGATCGGCGAGGCGTACCACGACAGCTGCCAGTGCACGGCGTTCCCGGCGTTCGATATGAGCGCGTGGCCCGCCGGCTACCTCGAGCAGATGGATTGGTACCAGGTGCTGTATCAGTCGACCGACCGGTTCGAGGGCCATGACGCTCTGGCGAAAACGGCATCGCAGATCGACGGCTTCCTGCGCACCACGAAACCCGGCGACTTCGTCGCCTAACAGACTCCCCGGCCGAGGCGGCCGGGAGAACCCTAGGAGGGAACCATGTCACAGAGTGACGAGAACGTGCCCATGTTCGTGCCGCCGATCTTCGGCGGATGGCACACCCAGACCGAGCAGCAGATGCTCGGCAAGGACGAAGGCGACGCTGACGAGGACGAGGACGCCGGAGACGACGCCGAATCCGACGAAGACGACGACGAGCAGGGCTCGGACGACGACGACGACGACAGCGGCGATGACGACAAGGACGACGAGAAGGATTTCGAGGGCGAGTTCGATTCGAAACGCGCTCGGAAGACGATCGACCGTCTGCGTCGCGAGCTGAAGGCCGCGAAGACGACCAAGGCGACCCCGAAGGTCAACGGGCAGACGGCGAAAGTGCAGGCGGAGAACCTCCGCATGCGTGTCGCCATCCGCACCGGACTCGACGAGGACCTCGCCGACCGTCTCCGAGGCTCGACCGAGGAAGAGCTGCTCGAGGACGCCGCGAAGCTCCTCGACCGCTTCTACCCGGACGACAAGGAAGACAAGAAAGAGACCCGCCAGCCGAAGCCCAAGCCTCGCGGCGGGTCGAAGCCCAACGAAGAACCCGACCTGTCGGCCGCTGACCTCGTCAAGGCCGCCACCGGGCGCTAGACCCGTCCCTCGCCATCCGGCGCGGGCAAATCACTCTGAAGGGAGTTCGCCATGGCGGACAACATTTTCGTAAAGGGCAAGAAGATCGCCGCAGCGGCGCTCATCCTGCTCACCCGTGAGGTGAAGGCGCCCGCGCTCTTCGTCCACCGTTTCGGCATCACCGACTTCAAGGGAGCCGAGGGCGACGTCGTCAACGTCAAGCGCCCCCCGATCCTGCGGGCTCGCGACAAGGGATGGCGCAACAACAACGCCATCGTCGTCGACAACCTGGTGAACACCACCATCCAGGTCAAGCTCAACCAGCACCCGTACAGCGCGGTCGCCCTCTCATCCGAGGAGGCGACCCTCGATGAGGTGAACTACATCAAGGACGTGCAGGTGCCCCAGGTGCGCGCGCTCCTCGAGTGGTTCGAAGACGCGGTCATCGCGCCGCTCCGCACGGCTCTCTTCGTGCTCGGCGTGACGTTCAACCCGGCGTCGGCCTCGGCCACGGAATCCGACCCGCGCAAGGTCGCGGTGCGCGCCCGGGCACTGTTCCAGAAGCAGCACGTCCCGACCAGCGGCCGCTACTGGCTCGTGGGCGCGAACGTCTCCGAGGCCATCGCGGGACACGACAAGCTGCTCGACGTCGACGTGTCCGGCCTTCCCGAGGCACTGCGCGACGGTGTGGTGGGCAAGCTCGGCGGCTTCGTCATCATCGAGCTCGACGCGCTCGGCGAGGACGAGTCCTACTTCGTCCACGAGACGGCCGTGGCGATCGCCGCAGTCGCGCCCGTCGTGCCCCAGGGCGCGAAGGGCGGCGGTGTCGCGGCCGGCCAGGGACTGTCCGTGACCCAGGTGTGGGACTACGACGGCAGCCTGATGAAGGACCGCTCGGTCGTGCACGCCTTCACCGGTGCCACGACGGTCACCGACCCGCAGACCGACCCCGACACCGGACTCATCCTGCTCGACGCCGACGACGAGCCCCTGCTCGAGTTCGTGCGCGCGATCAAGGTCACCTTCGGAGCCGGCGTCACCGCGGAGAAGGCGACCTTCAACCTCGCCATCTCCGGCGCCCCGACCGGCGGCACCTACACGCTCAGCGTGGACGGCGTTCCGACGGACGCGCTGCCCTTCAACGCCTCGAACGCGGTGATCGCTGCGGCGATCAACGAGCTCGACGGCGTCGCCGGCGCAAAGGTCACCGGCACGGCGACGGCCAAGGTGGTCAAGTTCGACGAGCGCCTCGTGCTCGCCGTCTCGGCCACCGCGCTCACCGGCGGGACGGCCCCCGCCGTCACCGCCACCGGCGTCTAACCCAACGATCGAAAGGCCCCGCTCGCCCCTCATCGGGCGGGCGGGGCCTTTCAGTGGAGGTATTGGTCATGGGCTCTCCCCTGGCAGAAGCATCGACCCTCGCCGGCTGGCTGGGTCTCGGAGATTTCGACGCGGACTCGCCCGACGAGCAGCGCGCGACGACGATCATCGGCGTCATATCGGACCTCGCCCGCGGCGAGGCCCGACAGCCGACCTGGGAACTCGCCACGGCGCCGGCCAACGTCTCGGCGATCGTGCTCATGGTCGCCGTCGAGACGTGGGCACGCGTCGACGGCAAGACCTCCGTCACCGTCGAGGAAGTCACACGTCGCTGGGAGGCCGGCGACATCTTCAGCGAGTCACAGCTGTTCACGCTGCGCTCGTTCCGTCCGGGACAAACCGGCGGGCTGTCGTCGATCCAGTTCTCGCGCGGCATGACGACGAGGAACCCCATCACGACCTCGCCGGTCGAGGGATCGGGAAGGCCGGTGGGTCTCTATGACGGGCGTGGGTACTGATGTCCGACTCGCCCAGCGAGAGGCCGAGTCGGTGATGCTCGACCGCGGCCGCGGCCGCCGCGTCACCGGATCCATCTTCGACGACGAGCTCGGCGCGGACGTCCCGACCTACGAGACGTTCTACACCGGGAAGTGCGCCGTGCGAGACGGCTCGTCGGTGCGCCTGACCGGGACTGGCCTCTCGGTGGAGGGCCTCGTGCTCGCCGCGCCCGTGAGATCCGGTGTCTGGAAGATCGGCGACCTCTTCACGGTCGACTACTCGGAGCTCGACCCCGAGCTCGTCGGCGTCGAGTTCGTCGTCACGGCGCTGGCGAAGGGCTCGCGGCTGACGGCGCGACGAATGCAGATCGTGGAGGTGGACAGCAGATGAGCAAGTCAGGAATCGACACTTCGCAGATCACCATGCTGTCGAAGGACCTCGGCCGTGCAGTGCTCCTCAAGCCGAAAGAGGTGCGCGCGTCGTTGTTCAAGGGCGGCATCAACATCAAGGCTCGAGCTCGCGAGATCATCGCCGGCGCGCTGTCCAAGAAGTCCGCGGTGCCGCACTACCCGTCTTCGATCACGTTCGCCCAGGAGGACCGCGGGATGACTGTCGTGGTCGGGCCGGACAACAACAAGCGGCAAGGCCCGCTCGGGCACTTCCTCGAGTACGGCGGCGTCGACCAGGCACCGATCCCCCACCTGCAGCCGGCCTTCGACGAGGAGCTCCCTCGGGCGGAAGCGGCGCTGTCCAAGATCGCCGGAGACATCCTGTGAGCGCCGAGCTCGCCGACTGGGTGTACGCGCAGCTCGTCGGCTCGTTCCCTTCATCGGAACCGATCTTCGACGCGATCCGGGTGGGAACGCCGAACAAGTACGTGGTGCTCTACTGCCCTCGGCCGAAGCACGACGTCGTCACCCTCGCCGCCGGCAAGGACCAGGTCGACGTCACTTTCACGGTGCACTCGTTCGGCACGACACGGGCGGAGGTCGACTGGCGCCAGAAGCGAGTGGCCGCGGCGCTAAAGAACCTCGTGCCCGCCGTCGACGGGTACGAGTACGGCCAGGTCGAGCACCCGATCTCGCGACTCGAGGGGCCGGACTACTCGGTCCCCGACCGGGTCATCCTGTACGGCGTCGACCAGTTCCACGTCGGCGGTTTCGAAGCCTGAGCCTCGCACCTCGCGGGGCTCTTCTCACGCCGGGAGGCACTGATGAGCGATTCACGAAACGAGCGAGTGCAGGTCCGGTCCAAGTCGACCGGGCTCAAGCAACTCGCTCCCAAATCCTGGCTCCGGATCTACCCGGATCTGGAGCTGGTCGACGGCAAACCCGCCGGCGGCAAAACGGTCGGCAAGAAGCCGCCCAAAGCGCCGAAGACCACTCCGGTCAAGGCATCGACAACCGAAGGAGCCAGTCATGGCAGCAACACTCTCTAAGGGCCGCAGGAAGCTGGCTCTCATCCCCAAGGCGTCGGCGGTCTCCGCGGACGCGATCAGCGTCACGGTGCTCGCCGCGGCGACGTGGAACCCGTCGGACTACGCGCTCGTCGACGGCTTCGTTCTCGGCGTCACCGGCGAGAACTCCGTCGTCGGCACCCCGATCGGTGCTCGCAACGTGGTCAACATCCCCGACGACCCGACCCTCGAGGCGTCGATCAACTACCTCCGCGACACCGTCGAGGCGAACGACGAGGCGTGGGCCGCTCACACCGGCCCGGGCATCGAGTTCTGGGGCGTGCTCCGCCAGATGCCCACCAAGTACGCCAATGAGGACTGGGAGGCCCTCGACGACATCGAGGTGTACGACCTGACGACCGGCACTCCGTACATGCGTCAGGACGCCGAGGTGTCGTCGTTCCACGTCACCTACCAGGTCGGCTCGGGCACGGACACGAGCCAGACCGTCAAGGCCGGGGCGTAACGAAGACCCCGCCGGGGTGGGTGCTGCGTGCCCACCCCGGCGGTTTTCCATTTCTCACGCAGCAACAAACTCACGCAGGAGATTGACATGCAGGAAACACAAGACGAGCTCAACCGCGTCCAAGACTTCGACCTCGACGGGTGGATCGACGGCATCGAGCCCACGCACCGCACCCAGACGGTGAACACCCGCGGCGACCTGCTCAAGGACTACTCGATCGCGCAGGAGGAACTGAAAGCGGCCGTCGAGCAGCTGCAGCGCCTCGCCGACCGGCTCCCCGACGTCGACCCCGATGCGACCGACCCGATGGAGACGCTCGCGGGCGCCGGCGACGATGCCGACCGCACGCTGTTCGAGCAGCTGCAGGCGACGATCGCCGAGCTCGCGGCCCGGTCCGACGCGATCGCCACCGAGTACGGTCAGCACCGCGCCCGAGTGAGCTTCAAGCAGCCCGACAAGAGCACGCAGGCGCGACTCCGCTCCGCCGGGGCGAAGAAGTCCAAAGACCAGAACATCGACGACACCGGCCTTCGGCTGATGCACGCCGCGATCATCGAGTTCGTCGTCGTGCAGCCCGGCACCGAGACGGTCGTCGACGTGTCGAAGTGGACGCTCGCCCGGTGGGGGAAGTTCCTCGACAAGATCGGCAACGGCCAGTCGAAGCTCCTGATGGACGCGTACCTAGGTCTTGCGCAGGGTGAGGTCGACGCCCCTTTCTCGCAAGAGTCCTGACGTGGGGCTCGTACCAGCACGTGCTTGACGAGCTCGCGACCGCCGAGGCAATCGGCGTTCCGGTCTCCGTCATCCGTGCTGGTGCGGGCACGTGGCAGGACTCGAAGAATCGTGAGCTCGCCGTGGCCCACACCATCTACAAACGCAACCTGCACCGCTGCGGCCACTCCGTCGAGAAGGCGTTCTCCGGCTCGATCAGCGGCTACGTGCAGACGCAATGGGTGAAGTGCTACGTCTGCGAGGCCGCCGAGCGCGCCGCAGCTGATCTACCCGAGGGTGACGAGCGCCATGGGCGCGCCTGGTCACCGATCGCGGTCGACCACTTCCCCTACGACGACCCGGACGAGTCGTTCACGCCGTACAGCTTCCGACCGAGGGAGCTCGACATCTAGCACCACCAACGCAAGGAGCTCCGCCGATGGCTAACGAGAACAGGACCGTCAAGGTCACGCTGAAGGCGGAGATCGCCGACTACATCGCGAACATCCTCAAAAGCGAGGCCGCGGCGGCGAAGTTCGGCAAGACCGCCACGAGCG
>Ga0247741_1001000_pt1 | contig 15596 bp, 10 predicted proteins | sample UWRJL213509R2_FD_180945 | JGI IMG/M metagenome (GOLD analysis project Ga0247741, IMG submission 180945) | Plant litter microbial communities from Arlington Agricultural Research Station in Wisconsin, United States - UWRJ-L213-509R-2 | ecosystem: Environmental > Terrestrial > Plant litter >... | reverse complement strand
ATGCATCGACGATGACAGGAAAGGCCTGCTCGAACTCCGCGGCTTCGGTTGCGCGCAGCGACCATGGCACGACATCGTGGCGGAGAAACCGCACGTCGAGCCGGTCGCAGAGCTCGACGTAGCGCTTGACGCGCTCGATCTGGGCGCGGCGCGTATCCGTATCGATAAAGTTGGCGCCGATGCAGATGCCGGAGATCGGAATGCCGGTTTCAGCGGTCGCCGCCTTGAGACGATCGAGCATTTCTTGGTCGGCGCCGAGGTCGTACTGCATGTCTTCCCCGACCGGGGCGACCGAAAGCGTCGCCAGTTCGAGGTGCTCGCCGCCATTGTCCCGGATCCACGCGAACACGTCTTCGATCCGCATCGAGCCGTCGAGCATCAGGGGGCGGAAACTGTAGGAACTCAGGCCGATTTTCATAAGACACTCCTTGCGGTCAATGGCACCAGCATCGAGAACACAAGTCACACTGTCAATATCGAGATTGACAATCACGGAGATACATCCTTGTTTATTATCAAAGACATGAAGCCTATGGAGTCTTGCTGGAATGTTCGATAAATCTGCCGATGTCGTCATCATAGGAAGCGGGCCGACAGGCTCCGCCTATGCCAGGGTCATTCGCGACAACTGGCCGGACGCCAGCATTCTGATGGTCGAGGCCGGCCCGCAGATCCTGCCCCAGACCGGCGGGCATCTCGATAACGTCACTGATCTGGAAGAGCGCGGCGCGCTGGAAGTTCTCGCCCAGGGCGGCGACCGCAGCCCGCGCATGCCGATCAATAAGGAAGAATGGGAAGCGCGCCGGGCCGGCGGTTTCGACGGCTCGCTGCTGCGCCGCTCTGGCCTGTTCATCGCCAATGACGGCGACCCTCAGGATGAAAACCTGTTCGCTGGCTTTTCGGCCGCCAATGTTGGCGGCATGGGCACCAAATGGTCGACGGGCACACCGGTGCCGTCGGAAATCGAACTCGTGCCCTTCATCCCCGCCGATCAGATGCTGGCAGCAATTGCCACCTCGGCAGCCCTTCTCGGAACCAACTGGGACCCGAATGCCGGCGATCCCGCCGCCATTGCGCTCCGCGAACGTCTCGGCGCCGTCTTCAACCCGGGGCGATCGCCCGACCGCTACGTCCAGCCGATGCCGCTCGCCGCCACACCCGGCCCCGACGGCCTTCACTATCACGGAACCGACGTCGTCCTCGGCGATCTGGTCGATGAGCCCGCCGAGCGCTTTGCCATCTTGAGCGAGACAGCATGCCGCCGCGTTATCCATGACGGCAAGACGGTCACGGGCGTCGAGCTGTCGCGCGCTGGTTCGGATGAGCGGTTCATCGTCAGCGCCGGCACTGTCATCGTCGCCTGCGACGCGCTGCATTCGCCGCAGCTTCTCTACGCGTCGGGCATCCGCCCGGAAGCGCTCGGCCGTCACCTGAACGACCACTACATCGTCTCGCAGATTTCCGAGATGCAGACCGATGTGCCGATGCTCGCGATGAACTGGATTCCGTCCACCAGGGATTTTCCCTATTCGGTGACCATCGCGCCGGCCAGCTTGCACAGCATGCCGCGCTCGGGCGAGATCGTCGGGCAGCCGATCGGAATGGGCTTCTTCGTGCCCTCCGATATCAGCCCCGACAACCGCGTTGTGTTCGACGAGACGCGCACCGACTGGCTTGGCCTGCCCGCCATCTCGATCGAGTGGCGCCAATCGGAGGGCGACAAGGCCCGCCTCGAAGAGGCAAAGGACCACGCGCTGAAGATTTCCAAAATCATCGGCCGCCCCGCGCCGGGCTTTGCCACCTTCGTGCAGCCTGTCGGTTCGTCCCTGCATTTCCAGGGCACGATCCGGATGGGCGAGGCCGACGACGGCACCAGCGTCTGCGACAGCACGTCGAAAGTCTGGGGCTTCGAGAACCTTTACGTCGCCGGCAACGGGGTCATTCCGACCGCAACCGCGACCAATCCCACCCTGTTTTCGGTTGCCCTCGCCAGCATCGGCGCCCAGGCGATCGCGAAGGAACGCCGCAAGGCGGCCTGAAAGACGAGGCGAATGTCATGACAAAACAAAAACTCAAAGTCCTCGTGGTCGGCCTCGGCCAGATGGGCAAGAGCCATGCGCTGGCCTATCACACGCATGATGGCTTCGATATCGTCGGGCTGGTCAACCGCTCGGTTCCGGTCCTGCCGGATGAGCTCTCCGGCTACCCGTTGCGCCATGATTACGCGGCGGCGCTGGCGGAATTTTCGCCCGATGTCGTCGCCATCGCCACGCATACAAACACGCACGCTGATATGGCCGTTGCGGCGCTCGAGAGTGGCGCACATGTCTTCGTCGAAAAGCCGCTGGCGGCAAATGTCGCCGATGCCGAGCGCGTCGTGGCGGCCGCCAAGGCCAATGGGCGCAAGCTGGTGATCGGCTATATCCTGCGCCATCACCCCTCGTGGATGCGGATGATCGACGAGTCGCGCCAGCTGGGCGGTCCCTACGTGTTCCGCATGAACCTCAACCAGCAATCGAGCGGCAGCGCCTGGAACATCCACCGCTCGATCATGCAGACGACTTCGCCGATCGTCGATTGTGGCGTCCACTATGTCGACGTCATGTGCCAGATTACCGATTCAAAGCCGGTCGAGGTGCGCGGTATGGGTCTCGGCATGGCCAAGGGCCTGCCCACGGGCATGTATAATTACGGCCACTTCCAGGTGCTGTTCGAGGATGGCAGCGTCGGCTGGTACGAGGCCGGCTGGGGGCCGATGATGTCGGAGACCGCGTTCTTCGTCAAAGACGTCATCTCGCCGGGCGGCTCCGTCTCGATCGTCATGGAGGAGGGGGCGAGCTCCGCCAGCCTCGACGCCCATACCAAGACATCGCGGCTTCGGGTCCACCACGCCGAGACCGACGAAGCAGGCAACTTCGTGCGGTCCGACGACTGGCTCGACATGCAGGACGAACCCGGTCACCAGCAGCTCTGCGACCGCGAACAGGACTTCGTCTACCGGGCGGTCACCGAGGGCATGGATCTGACGCGCCACATGGACGACGCGGTGACCTCGCTGAAGATCTGCCTGGCCGCGGACGAGAGCGTTCGCTCCGGGCAAGCGGTGAAGCTTTAGGCGATGGTCGCAGGCTGTGAGATCGTCTTAGGCGGTTGAGAGGGACGGCGGGGATGGCCGCCGCCGTCAGATCAATGCCGCAAAAGGTCGAAGTGTATACGTCGTCCCTCAAGTTTGGCCAGCCTTGGCGATGCCGACAACCTGAACGGCTTGGCAGGGCAGGTGAGGGTACGCCTTGAAAGCATCCGCAAAGTTGAGTTGGCATAAGTCGCGAAGCCAGACATCGCCTTCGGCCAACGACTTTACGGACTGAGTGCGCCCGTATCATCGTTCCCTTCCGTTCGATAGCTAGCCGGCTATCCCACCAAGATCGTTTTCGGAACGCCGGAAAACGAAGACGCTAGTCTTTCCTATCAGAGCAGATGGGCTGAGGGTGCCAGAGCGTGAACTCGTCGACCGATAGCAGTTGCGGGTGTTTGAGAGGAAGCAGAGGCGCTAGCGCATGCTCAATGCCTTGCTGCCCGTCCCAACCAAAGAATCTGGCGCAGAACGGCGTGACGATTGATCCACGGTCTTGCGAATGAGCCGGTGCGGTGTAGCGTCCGTGTGATATCGGGATTAGTGAGGACAAATGTCGAACGATGGCGGGGCAGGGCTCTTATCGAAGCAAAACGCCTATCAGTTCGGCGATTTCCGGTTGCTGCCAGAAGGGCAATCCCTTTCGCATAAGGGACAACCAGTCGCGCTCGGCGGGCGAGGCTTCGATATACTGACCTTGCTCGTGCGGCGGGCAGGCGAGGTGGTCAGCAAAGCCGAGCTGTTTGCGCACGTGTGGCCCGATTATATCGTTCACGACCACAACTTGAAGGTCAATATCGGCAACCTTCGGCGTTCGCTGGCCGAATTCGACTCGGCTACTGATTACATCGCGACGATAGCGGGCCGCGGTTACAAGTTCGTCGCCGCGGTGCAGAGCGACCACGCGGCAGCACGAAACATCGCCCCGGTCATGAGCCATCACATCGCTCCACCCCAAGTGCGTGAGCTCCTCGGCCGAGATGACGCGATCCTGCAAATCTCCGAGCAGCTCGATCAGCCGGGTTACATGACCATCGTCGGGCCGGGAGGAGCGGGAAAGACGTCCCTTGCGGTCACAGTTGCCCAGCGTTGCTGTGGCGCCGGTGAAAGCATCGCATTCGTAGATCTGTCGACGCTGAGTGATCCTCGATTTGTGGTACCTGCCGTAGCCTCCGCTTTTGGCATCTCCCTCGGATTGGATGATCCTATCGCAGGCGTGATCGAGGTCCTTCGCAGCAACAGGTTGCTCCTCATCGTAGACAATTGTGAGCATGTCATCGCGATGGCAGCAACGATTGTCGAGCGGATATCGTCAGAAGTTCCGGCGACCCGTATCCTAGCGACCAGCCGCGAGCCGCTAAGGACGCGGCACGAGCAAATCCATTTTCTCTCCGGGCTCGCTTATCCGGACCAGGCGACGGCGATATCCGCGAGCGCCGCAACGCAGTATCCAGCGGTCCGCCTCTTCATGACCAAGATGCTTGGCTCTGGCGTTGCTGAACCAACAGACGACTATGTCCGAAGCGTCGTCTCGATCTGCACGCGATTGGAAGGCCTAGCACTCGCTATCGAATTGGCTGCCGGCACCGCCAGTGTTCTTCCTCACTCAGCGCTGGACGATCTCTTCAGGGACGGCTTCGATTCGATGAGCCGTGGAGCAAGAGATACGCCCTTGCGCCACCAGACACTGGAGGCCACCCTAGACTGGAGCTATCGGCTTCTTCCCGACCGGGAGGCCGTCGTGCTCGGTCTGCTCTCGGTGTTTTCGGGGCGTTTCAACGCCGAAGACGTGGAGGCCATGTATTCCGCTGGCGCGCTCGATCCCGCAATAGGGCGCGATGCACTGTCGCAGCTTGTGGCAAAATCGCTGGTCTCCGCGGAGCACGACGGCGGGAGTATCCATTATCGGCTGGCCGAAAGCACCGGCACCTATGCTGCGCGGCGTCTTTTTGGTTTGCCTTACAGGGAGAAGGCAAGGCGGCAATTTGCCGTCCGGATTAGGGATAGGTTGCGGATCGCCGAACGTGAATGGTCCTCGCAGACATCCCGTGAATGGCTGCGGAAATATCGCAGTCAGATAGACGATGTCCGTGCCGCAATCAGCTGGGCTTTCGATCCTGCCGGTGACGCGGAATTAGGCGTCGAACTGGTGGTCGCTGCTTTGCCTCTGTGGCAAGAACTTTCCGCGTTCAAGGAAATGTTGGCGGCTATCGACCTCGCAACCCAAAACAGCGCTGCGTTATCAAGCCTATCGCCTCTGGGCCGCACCAAGCTTTCTAGGGCGCGGGCATGGGCCATGACGCTGGCGCGCCACATGCACCCGCAAACCGACGACGCCTGGCGCGATAGCATCTTTCATGCGAGCGCATCGCGCGACGCGGAATTTCAGATACGCTCGGTGTGCGGGCAGGCCGTTTTTCTGGCTTATTCCGGACGGCCGCGCACGGCGTTACGCCGCATGAACGAATTTGCTGCAGCAAAGGGGTTAGACTGGACGTCAGCGCCCGACGGCAAGCGCCTGTTGGCACATATCAAGATCTACGCAGGCGAGCTGGATTCGGCATCGACCCATCTAAAGGCATTGATGGAGGATTGGGGTGACCTGGAAGAAGGTCATGGATTGTCCCGGTTCCAGGTCGATCTACCTGCTGCCATTCGTCTGTCTCAGGCATTTTTGTCCTGGCTACAGGCGGACCCTGATCGTGCCTCCAGTCTGGCCGCGCGGGCTATCGATCGCGCTGCCGATCTCGATCACATGATATCCCTCGGCAATGCAATCTCGCTGGCGGCCCTTCCGATTGCTTTCGTGGAGGGCGAACTGGAGGCGGCTTCGCAGCTTCAGCGGCAGCTTGCCGAAGTCGGCCGGCGGGAAAGCGTTGGCATTTACGAGGGAACGGCCACGTTTTTTGCGGGCGCCATCCTGTCGGCTCAAGGGGACAGATCCGGGTTCACCTTGATGCAAGACAGTATTGCGGGATTGCTCCGAGGCGGCTGGCGTGCTCGCGTTCCCTTCTATCGCAGCCTGTTGGCTGAGGCCTATATTGCCGCGGGCGAAATGCAACTTGCGGGAAATAGTTTGCGTGCAGTACTTGGAGAAGTCGGAATTCGTGAGGAGCGTTGGTGGCATCCGGATCTCTGGCGCGTCGCGGGAAGGATTGAAGCCGGAAACCGGCGGCCACAGAAGGCAATGCACTATTTCCAGAAGTCATTGGATTGCGCGCGTGCCATGGGTGCCGACGCGGCGACAAAGCGGACGCAACTGGCCATGGCTGCCATAGACTTACGCTGATCTGGCACTCCCACCTTGCCGAACTCTCGCCTCCGTATTGGCAAGGTGTGTCGGCATAGGCGTGTGGTTCAGCCACACCGGACGATGACGCCCCCCTCCCGGATCCGAGCCTAACTCTCCTCTCTCGCAGCTTGCTGCGCAGATGCGTGACTCTCGGTCCCGGCCGCATAGTTGGGAGCGACAAGCCCATAAAGTCTTCCGAGTTCGGCAGCTTCGGGCCGGGGCCCAAGTACGGTGAAGCTCGCACAGCAAAGCATTTGTCGATGTCGGTTTGACACCTCCCTGCACAAACCGGACGAGCGAAATGCGCGAGGCCATCTCGCTCGGATCCCCGGACGCATCGAGTACCGCATAGACGTCGTAACCGGCGGCACGGGCGTCGAGCGCCGGAAACATCACACAGGCGCTGGTCCACAAACCCGCCATGATGAGAGTCTTGCGGCCGGTCGAACGAACCTGATCGACAAAATCGTCATTGTCCCATGCATTCAATTCGCCCTTGCGCGGCACGTGAACGGCGTGTGGTGCATATTCGTGGATCTCGGGCATCAGCGGGCCATTGGCGCCGGCAGGTTCCGATGCCGTCGTGATCACCGGGATATTCAGCACTGTCGCGAGCTTGGCAATCATCTCCACATTCCGGCGCAGATCGGCGACCGGCACATCCCTGACCGTCTGCAACAGCCCCTGCTGGTGATCGAGAAGCAAGATGAGGGCGTCTGAAGGGTCGATGAGGGTGGCGCCCCCACCGGTCGCAAGCACGCTCAATTTGGATTTGCTGTTATACATCGTCGCTATCCTTCCCAGAGCTTCGGTTGCTGCGTTAAGTTGCGCGCAAGGAAGTCACGCATGACCGGGATCATCTCGTCCGCCTTGTCTTCGAGGGCGAAATGTCCGGCGTCGAAAAAATGAAGTTCGGCGTTGGGAAGGTCGCGCAAGAAGGCGCGCGCGCCGTCGGGCAGGAAGATCGGATCATTCTCACCCCACAGGATCAGGGCCGGCGGCCGATGCTTCCGAAAATAGGCATGAAAGGCAGGGTAGAGCGTGAGGTTGGTCCGGTAGTCATAGATGATATCCAGCTGAATTTCCTTGCTGCCGGGGCGATCGAGGAAATGCTGATCGTAGAGCCAAGCCGCAGGATCGATTCGCGCCGCGTCCTTCGTGCCGGCAAGATATTGAAAACGTGTGCCGTCAAGCGACAGAAAAGGTCGCATCGCGTCGCGGTTCACCGGGCCGTTGTCGGCCCAGTAAGCGCGGGTCGGCGCCCAGAAGTCCCCCATGCCATCGTCATAGGCGTTGCCGTTCTGGATGATCAGGGCTGTAACCCGGTCGGGATGCGCGAGCGCCACGCGAAACCCGGTCGGCGCGCCGTAATCCATGACGTAAAGAGCGTAATGTTCGACATGCAGCTGTTCTAAGAGGCTAGCGACGACGTTCGAGAAGGCGGCAAAGCCATATTCGAAGGCGCTCGAAGGGGGCATCTCCGACAGGCCGAAACCCGGAAGGTCAGGCGCGATCACATGATAGCTGTCGGCGAGTGCCGGAATGAGGTTGCGGAACATGTGCGACGAGCTCGGGAAGCCATGCAGCAACACCACGACAGGTGCGCCTCTCTCTCCCGCCTCGCGGTAGAATATGTCAACTCCGGCAACGCGCGTGGTTCGGTGGTAGATGACCGGCCGGGTCATGGTCCGTCACCCTGGTTGATCGTTGCGGCAGAGGAGGCGACAGCAACGATGGCGATGGATGGCGCGCCAGTTGCCGGGGTGCCTAACGGGGTGCCTAAAACGGGATTGGTCATGTTATTTCCTTTCAAGGTGGACCGCAGGGCCAGCGGCCCTGCGGGACGCATCACTTGCAAAGCTTGCGATCAAGAAAATCCCGAATGAGGGGCGCCATCACATCGAGCTTGTCCTCAAGGGCGAAATGGCCACTGTCGAGAATGTGCATCTCTGCGTTGGGGAGATCGCGAAGATAAGGGTGCGCGCCGGGCTCGGGGAAGATTTTGTCATTCTTGCCCCATACGATCAGCGTCGGCGGTTGGCGCTCGCGGAAGAAGGCCTGGAACTGAGGGTAGAGCGGCACGTTGCTGCCGTAGTCTCCCAGAAGATCCAGCTGGATGTCCTTGTTGCCCGGCCGGTCGAGCAGAGCCTGGTCGACGACCCAGTTGTCGGGACTGATATTTGCGACATCGCCCATTCCGTCGGTATACTGGAACTTCGTGGTCTCGAGCGTGACTAAGCCGGCGAGTGCTTCTCTACGTTCCGGCGTCTTTTCGGCCCAGTAAGCCTTGATCGGATCCCAGAAAGCAGCAAGGCCTTCAGTATAGGCGTTGCCGTTCTGCACGATCAGCGTTTCCACCCGGTCGGGATGTTTGAGCGCGAGCCGGTATCCGATCGGTGCGCCGTAATCCATGACATACATGCTGTAACGATCAGCTCCGACCTTTTCGGTCAACTTATCGACGATATCGGTCAGGTGAGCGAACGTATAATCGAACTTGGTGTGGTCGGGTGCGTCGCTCTGACCGTAGCCGGGATAGTCGGGCGCAATGACGCGGTAGCGGTCGGCGAGCAGGGGAATGAGGTTCCTGAACATGTGTGATGAGGTCGGAAACCCATGCAGAAGCAGAATGACTGGCGCATCCTTGGGGCCTGCTTCGCGATAGAAAATGTTCACGCCGTCTATCGACGTGCTTTTGTAGTGAATCTGGGGAACTGCTTTCGCGGCGATTACCGCGTTGTTGGGTACGCAGCGTCCCTCGGCCGCAGCGGGAGAGACAGCGATAAGAAGTGCGATGACGCTAACGAGATGTCTTTTCATGATCCTGGCCTTTCCAAATGGGTGCAGATCGAACATCTGCGCCTCTGGAAAAAGGAATATCACTGGCCATCCTCAGCCCTGGGATAAATAAAGGTAAAAAGTTGGACAGCCGACTTGTGGCTGACCTCACAACAAGCAATTTGGAGCGCTTGCTGGAGCCGGCATTCCTACCCGGAAACCTGCAGCATCCTCATCCTTCACCGATCCGATCAGAAGCTACAGAGGTGCTCAGTAAGCCAATCGAGCGCGGAAGACCTATCGTCGATCAGTCCGCGAGAATCTTTGCAATTGACCAGCCCCTGCGATCGCCGATTTCGACGAATTTCTCGCTAGTCTCTGAAGCCTTTTGGAACTTCGACATCGCCCGTTGGGGCTGTGCGGAGGCCCGCGCTATTAGCCCATTGGCAAGCAACCAAAGCAGAAATCTCATGACAAGGTCCTTTCCTAGGTTAAACCGCAGATCTGCTGGCGATGTAATTTCGCCAGCCCCCAAGCGCAGTGATTTCTTCGGCGTCCGTTACAGCATGGGCCTCGCAGAGAAAGCCGGAGACGCTGGTGCCGTCGTCAAGCGTGACCTTACCGATACCGAGCGGTGCCGGGATATTGCGCACGAAGCGACCAAAGGCATCGGGAGGCAGCGCCCAGACCTCAACGGCCAGCCCTTCTCCTTCAAAACCGGGCTCGCGAATTAGCCCAGGCTTGGGCGGTGTGGTGTTCGGCAGCACGAACAGCCTATAATCGCCCGTCGTCTTGCAAGCCTTGAGCAGCCAGCCGCCAGGACCGGTTAGTTCGCGATTGAGCGGCATTCCCGTCAGATGCGCGCCAACGACGACAACCGGGATGAACTCGGCTTCCGGACGGGTAACTTTACTCGTCTCAGGAATGGTTGCCGCACGGTCGATACCCATGCCGGCTCCCACGGCCCGGTGCATGGCGTCCGCAAAAGGCGCCAATGCATCGTCGCTGAACTCGGGGCCAAACAGCGTCACGCCGGCCGGGAGATGGCCTTGGCTGTCGAAGCCCGCGGGAACAGCAATGGCCGCATAGCCGAAAAGATTTGCGAAATTGGTGTAACGGCCGAAGTGACCGTTCTTGGCGATGGGATCGGCGTTCATCGCCTCCACCGTATAGGTGGTCGGCGACGTCGGCAGCATCAGCATGTCGAGCGTCTGCCATTCGACCCTCGTTTTCTGGCGTAGTGCTTCGAGCGTGTACCGTCCCTCGAAGGCGGCAACCGCATCATAGGCCTTCGCGCCATCGATGATGGCGCGCACCGTTGGGTCGAAATCCGCGGCATTGGTGGCGATGAAGTCCTTGACCGCCGCCATCCGCTCAGCCACCCAGGGGCCGTTGTAAAGGAGTTCGGCCGCCTGCCGGAACGGAGCGTAGTCGAATGGCACGATCGTGGCGCCCAGCATCTTCGCCCGCGCGATCGCCGCGTCATAGAGCGCCTCGACCTCGGCATTGCCAAAGAATTCGCGCTCGGTGCCGGCAAGAACGCCGATGCGCAGACCATCGACCGGAAGCTTTGCGGGTGTGGCCGGCCGCGAGAACGGATCGGCAGCGTCATAGCCCTCCATTACCTTACGGATCGCCACGCCATCGCCAACCGTCGCTGCGAATACCGTCACCACATCGACGCTACGGCAGGCGGGCACGACACCGACATTCGGGACCAGGCCCGGCGTCGGCTTGATGCCGACCAGATTGTTGAAGGCCGCGGGAACGCGGCCGGAGCCGGCCGTATCGGTGCCCAGCGCGAAAGCGACCAGCCCCGATGCCACGGCAACGGCCGAGCCAGAGCTCGATCCACCGGAGACATAGGCGGCATCGAATACCGAGCGTGGTGCGCCATAGGGCGACCGCGTGCCGTTGAGACCGGTGGCGAACTGATCGAGATTGGTCTTACCGACAACGATGGCGCCGGCTGCCCTCAACCGCGCCACCACGGTGGAATCGGCTTCCGGCAGGTAGGCAAAGGCCGGGCAGGCGGCCGTCGTAGGCAGGCCCGCAGCGTCGATATTGTCCTTGACCGCAAAGGGTACACCCCAGAGCGGCAGGCTGTTCGGCTCTGGCGCTCGCGCCATCAGCTCGCAGGCCGTGGCGCGCAAGGCCTCGTCAGGCACCGGCGTGATGAAGATCGCCGGATCGCTGGACGCGGCACGGCGGGCGATCACCGCCTCGACGACCTCAAGTGGCGTGATGCCCGACACATAGGCAGCGCGCAGACTGGACAGATCAAACATGACAGGCAGCATCTCAGTATTCCTCCACGACAACGATGATATCACCGGCCTTGACATTGCGTCCCGGGCCGGCCCGCCACTCGCGAACGCGGCCTGCCGCATGGGCAGTGACATTGATTTCCATTTTCATCGACTCGATGACGGCGACCGTGTCGCCGACCGCGACCGGCATGCCCGGCTCGACCAGCAGTTTCCAGATATTGCCCGGCACAGCGCTGGCAACGCCGAAGCAGCCAGCGGGGATATCGCCATCAAGGCTCTCCGCGACACCTTCGTCGCTGATGAAGCTGTCGAGACCCTCATCCTTCCAGCGCTGGCGCTCGGCATCGAAGGCAGCCTGCTGGACGGTCTTGAACGCGGTGATGGACGCGTCGTTGGTGGTAAGTTCCTGCTCATAGGCCGCGTAGGAAAATTCCGTCTCCTCGATGCGAACGGGATAGCCGCCATGCGGGAAAGCTGCACGCGCTTCCGTAAGTTCTTCATGGGATACAGGGAAGAAGCGGATCTGGTCGAAGAAGTTGAGAAGCCAGGGCTTACCCCGCGCAAAGACTGGCGTCTGCCGCCAGGTGTTCCACACCTGGATGGTGCGACCGAAGAGCTGGTAGCCGCCCGGTCCTTCCATGCCATAGATGCACATGTAGGCGCCGCCGATGCCGACCGCATTTTCAGGCGTCCATGTGCGCGCCGGATTGTATTTTGTGGTGACCAGACGATGGCGCGGGTCCATCGGCGTTGCGACGGGAGCGCCGAGATAGACGTCGCCGAGGCCGAGCACCAGATAGCTGGCATCGAAGATGATATCTTTGACCGCCTGCTCGTCGGCGAGCCCGTTTATGCGGCGAATAAATTCGATATTCGACGGGCACCAGGGCGCATTCGGCCGTACAAGCTCCTGGTATTTCCGCATCGCCAGTTCGGCATCCGGGTCATTCCATGATAGCGGCAAATGCACGATACGGCTCGGGACCTTGACATCCTGCGCCGCTGGCAACGTTGTCTCTATCTCACGAAGCAGACCAAGCAGCCGGCCTCGCGTCAGCGTGGTTCCGTCGTAATGTATCTGCAGCGAACGGATGCCCGGCGTCAGATCGATGATACCCGGCAACCGCGCCGCGCCCACGGCCTGCATGAGCAGATGGACGCGCAACCTCAGCGCAATGTCGAGCGCCATCGGCCCGTACTCCACCAGCAGATTGTCGTCGCCCTGGCGGCGGTAGACGACCGAGACGGGTCCATCCTCGCTCCCGCCAACAATCGGCGATCCCCTGTCGTCGCTGACGGACCGGAGTGCGGGCGAAGCCAACCCGTCGTCGGGTCTTTGCACCGGATGAAATCGGATACGGTCTCCCGGCTTGAACTGCCCCATCTTCCATTGCTCGTCGCGCGCAATAACCGCCGGGCAGACGAAGCCGCCGAGGCTTGGACCATCGGGGCCGAGGATGATCGGCATGTCGCCTGTAAAGTCGATCGCGCCGATGGCATAAGCGTTATCGTGTAGATTGGAGGGGTGAAGCCCCGCTTCGCCGCCATCGCTGCGTGCCCATTTCGGCGCAGGCCCGACAAGGCGGATGCCTGTGCGGGCGCTGTTGAAATGCACCTCATAGGCCGTCGAAAACAAGGTCTCGATATCGCCGTCTTGGAAGAAGTCAGGCGCGCCATGTGGTCCGTAGACGACGCCGACCAGCCATTCACGGGTCAGTTCCGCCGGCTCGGTTGCGGGTTTTGGCAGCGTGGCAGGCATCTGCCGCGCGAGGCGCAACACATGGCCTGTTTTCAATGTACCGGTCGCATTACCACCGAACTGCCCAAGGCCGAAGGTGGCACGCGAGCCGAGCACGACGGGTGCCGCAAGACCACCGGCAACGGCAAGATAGGCGCGCTGGCCGGCACCTTCGATCGCGCCGATCGACAGCGTCTCGCCGGCGCGGATCAGGACGGCCTCGCCGTGGCCCAACGTCTTGCCGTTGCAACTCATGGCCATGTAGGCGCCCGCAAGGGCGATGGTGGTATCCTTGAAGAAGCGCAGTGTCGGCCCGGACACCGTCAACTCCAGCGCCGCCGTCGTATCGGCATTGCCGACCAGCCGGTTCGCGTGGCGGAAGGATCGCTCGTCCATCGGCCCGCTCGGCGGCACGCCGACATGCCAGAGGCCGAGGCGACCGGGTAATTCCTGCAGACTTGACTGGGCGCCCGGTGCCAATACCTCGATGATATCGGGGACAAAGGCAAAATCGCGAAGCGCTGTTGTCGCGACCTTGCCGCTCGACAAGAGCTCGGAACCGGCGATGGACCTGAGATAGTCGAGATTGGTCTCGATCCCCGATATCGAGGTCTGCTCCAGCGCCGCCCGGAGCTTTGCGATCGCCGCCGGCCTGTTGTCGGCTGCGACGATAATCTTGGCGAGCATCGGGTCATAGAATGGCGTGACCTCGGTTCCGGTCGCGATCCAGCCATCGATGCGGGCGTTGCTTGGAAAGACGACTTCCGTCAGCAATCCGGCGCTCGGACGGAAGTCGGCATGCGGCATTTCCGCGTAAACGCGGACCTCGATCGCCGCGCCTGACGGTTTGAGGTCGGAAGCGAGGGACAAGACGTCCTCTCCCGCAGCCTGACGGATCATCCATTCGACGAGATCGATGCCGAAGACCGCCTCGGTCACGGGATGTTCCACCTGTAGCCGCGTATTGACCTCAAGGAAATAGAAACCTTCGCGCTCTGGATCATAGATGAACTCGACCGTTCCGGCCGATTCATAGGAGACGGACGCGCCAAGACCGATCGCCGCCTTGTGCAAACGTGCGCGCGTTTCCGCAGAGAGGCCCGGCGCCGGTGTTTCCTCGACGACCTTCTGGTTGCGCCGCTGCAGCGAGCAATCGCGTTCGCCGAGAGCGACCACCCGACCCTTGCCGTCACCGAAGATCTGCACCTCGACATGGCGGGCATCGGCGACGAAACGCTCGATGTAGACGCGGGCATCGCCGAAGCTGGCGCGCGCCGTGCGCTGGACGCTTTCGAAGGAGGCCCTCAAGCTTTCCGGATCAGCGCAGAGTTGCATGCCGATGCCGCCGCCGCCGGCCGTGCTTTTCAGCATGACGGGATAGCCGACCGCGTGTGCTTCGGCGAGCGCCTCTTCAGCGGTGGTCAGCAGGCCGGTGCCAGGCAGCAATGGAACCCCGCTTTTCCGAGCAAGTTCGCGTGCGGTATGTTTCAAGCCGAAGGCGGAAAGATGCTCAGGACGCGGGCCGATGAAAGCGATACCCTCGGCAGCCAGCCGCTCGGCAAAGCTGATGTTCTCCGACAGGAAACCGTATCCCGGATGCACCGCCTGCGCGCCCGTGGCCTTGCAGGCTGCGATGACGGCATCGACGTTGAGGTAGCTTTCGCTTGCCTGCGCAGGCCCGAGGCGCACGGCCTCGTCAGCCAGAAGCGTCGCCATCGCGAAGCGGTCGGCATCGGAATAGACGGCGACGGAAGCAATGCCCATGCTTCGCAAGGTCCGGATGATCCGGACGGCGATTTCGCCCCGGTTCGCGATCAGAACTTTCTTGAACATCGGTCAGCCCTCTGCGTTCCAGACCAGCACCCGGATCGGCGTTGGATCGAAGCCGTTGCACGGGTTGTTGACCTGCGGGCAATTTGAGATGACGCAAAGCACATCCATCTCGGCGACGAGCTCGACGTAATCGCCGGGTGAAGAAATGCCATCAACAATGGTCATCTCGCCGTTTGGCTTGATCGGAACGTTCATGAAGAAGTTGATATTCGGCACGATATCGCGCTTGCTCATCCCATGCTTGGTGACTTCAAGCAGGAAATTGTCGCGGCAGGCATGGAGGAACTTCGTGCCGTGGCCGAAGCGGACGGTGTTGCTCTCGCACGAGCAGGCACCGGCGGAGGTATCGTGCCGGCCGCAGCTATCCGCGGTCATGCGGAGCATCACGTTTCCCTCGTTCGACATGACCCGTGTTCCAACGCCGACATAGGCGGCACCCTGGGCCCTCATCGTGTCCTGATTGGAATAGCGCTCCGAGAAGTCGTCGGCGCGATAGAACAGCGTGTCGATCGCTTGTTGGCCATAGCTATCCTCAATGCGGATCGTCTGGCC
>Ga0247741_1000999_pt1 | contig 15597 bp, 16 predicted proteins | sample UWRJL213509R2_FD_180945 | JGI IMG/M metagenome (GOLD analysis project Ga0247741, IMG submission 180945) | Plant litter microbial communities from Arlington Agricultural Research Station in Wisconsin, United States - UWRJ-L213-509R-2 | ecosystem: Environmental > Terrestrial > Plant litter >... | reverse complement strand
TATTGCAGAAAGAATCAGAACGTTAGGTCATTATGCCCCGGGAACTTTAAAAGAATATTTGGCACTAACACATCTTACAGAAGAATCAAGAGAGAAAAACGACAGCACAGGCTATATCAAAGAATTGCTTTTGGACCATGAAAGTATTTTGATACACTTGCGTGAAAACATCAACAATTTTGCTGCAGAACTTCACGATGCCGGAACCAGCGATTATATCACAGGTCTTTTAGAAAATCACGAAAAAATGGCGTGGATGCTTCGCGCTCACCTGAACTAAAAAATTATGGAAATACAAAAAAATATTTGGTACGTTACCCTGCTTCTCACGATGATAGCAGGGTATTGTGACACTGTAACTTTTGTTGCTGCAGACTCGATATTCTCTGCACACGTTACGGGTAACTTTATTGTCTTCGCCTATCAAATCATAAAAGGTTCAGACATACATGCGTGGGTAAAACTGCTCACTTTCCCTATTTTTATTTTAGCGGTAATTGTTGGAGGAAGAATTGCTTTAAAAGCAACAAATCGGTACACTATTCTATTTTGGGAAGGCATTATACTTGTTTTAAGCGGCATTGCTTCTTATGTTTTTGGTTATTTAGAAATTTTTTCAGAATGGACAATGTATACCGTTGCGATGACAACCGTATTTGCGATGGGTCTCCAGAATGCTTTTGGGAAATTATATGCTAAAGAAACGCACGGCCCAACAACCATGATGACGGGAAATGTAACACAGGCTTCTCTCGATTTAGGAAATCTGTTAAAAAATGGGTTAAAAGACGCTGATGTAGTTTTAAGTTTTAAGAAACAATTAGTTACCATAATCGGGTTTCTTACGGGGTGTTTTTTGGGAGCCGTTGCCGGAAAATTTTTCGGACTGGGAACTTTGATTTTTCCCGGAGCAGCCATGATAATTTGTTATCTCTACCACCGCCAAAACTAGGCAAAAACGGATTTAGAATTGCAGATTTCTGATAAAATAGTATCTTTAAAAAATGAATTTCATCCCTTTTATTTCTGTCAAAAACCACCTGTATATCGTGTATACAGTATCCTTATTTTTACTTGTATCCCTTCACATAACGGCACAATCAAAAGAAGATCCTACGGTATTAAAAAAGAAAATTGACGCTGCCGAAAGTGACAGCCAAAAAGTCGAATTACTTTTGGCTTTAAGCTATTATTATCTTACTAAACCGGGTGAATTAAACGAAGATCTTGACAGCGCCGTTAATCTAAATTTTGAGGCAAAAAAATTAAGCAATACTTTAGGTTATAAACTCGGAAAAGGAAAATCAATACTTTTAGAGTCGCAAATTGACAGAGAAAAAGGAGATTCAAAAAATGCCTTACTAAAAACGAATGAAGCTATTGACTATTTCAGGAAGAATAATTTTACGGAACAGCTCGGAGAAAGCTACAATGAACTTTCCATACATTATAATACTGATGAAAAAGCGAAATACAAGGAAATAGCTATTAAGCTCTTTAAAAAATCAGGTGCTAAGAAAAAACAAGCCACCACATTACAAGAACTGGGAGAATATTACAGCTCCGGCGAAAATCCTGATAAAGCAGAAGCCATTTTAAAAGAATCGCTGGCGCTTTACAAAGCCATACATTATAAAGATATACAAGGCGTTTGCAACATACTTTCGGAAGTATATACACAAAAAGGAAATTTTTCTGAAGCGTTAAAATATGGGCTTTTGGCAGAGAAAACAGCATTGGCACTGAATGATACCAGTTTACAGCTTAGTTCTATTTACAATCACGTGGCATTGGTGTACTATTATCTGCGTCAAAATGATAAAACGGAGGAATATTGGAACAAAGCCTTAAAAATTGCCCGACATTATAAGGATACAGAATATGTTCGAACCATTGCAGAAAATTTATGCGCGTTATATATCCGTGAGAAAAAAGAAGGGGAAGCCCTGAAACTTATCAGGGAAATGCAGGATCATTACCCCACCTCGAATATGGAGAGAATAATGACCGAAAATTATCTTTTATTCAATATTTACAGAATTCAGAAAAACAATGCCAAAGCCGCCATATATTATAAAAAAATGGTCGCGCATTATGGAGAAAATGCAGAGCGAAACGGAAACACTTTTGCTGTTTTAAGAAGTTTTGCATCTTATCATTATCAGGTTAAAAACTTTGATGCTTTTTATCGAATAATTACAAAGTTAGATTCGGCTGCAGCTGCGGTGGGCAATAATAATATTCGGTCAGAAAGCCATTTGATATGGTTCAAGGCAGATTCTTCCAGAGGAGATTTAAAAAATGCCATAAAACACTATCAGCTTTACAAACAGCTTTCAGACTCGGTTTTTAAAGGAGAAAAAAGCAAACAGATTAACAGCCTGCAGGTAGAATTTGAAAGCGAAAAAAAGGACAAAAATATTGATTTGCTTACTCAGGAAGCAAAATTGCAAAAAATACAGATTCATAACGATCTGATTGTCCGTTATGTTTTTATAGGAAGTGTTGTTGTTTTGATTCTTTTTATAATGCTGTTGTACAACGGTTTTAGACTTAAAAAGAAAAAGAATGAAGAATTAGAAATTCAAAGACAGCAAATTAATGAGCAGAACGAACTGAACAAAAAAATGCTGATTGAAAAAGAATGGCTTTTAAAGGAAATTCACCATCGTGTAAAAAATAATCTTCAGATTGTCATTAGTTTATTAAACACACAATCGGCTTATCTGGATAATGAAGATGCGTTGATGGCCATACAAAACAGCCAGAACAGGATGCATGCAATGTCGTTGATTCATCAAAAATTATATCAGTCTGATAATCTTGCTAATATCGATATGTCATGGTATATTTATGAGTTGATCAATTACATGAAAGAATGTTTTGATACGGATACGAAAATTCATTTTGATTTAGATGTAGAAAAAACTTATCTTGATGTTGCACAAGCAGTTCCGCTTGGTTTAATTATAAACGAAGCGATCAATAATGCGATAAAATATGCATTCCCTTTAGACAGAAAAGGAAATGTAATGATTTCGCTTAAAAATATGGGAGAAAACAATTATAAACTAATTGTTTCAGACAACGGAGTTGGTCTTCCTGAAAATTTTGAAGACACAGAAAGAGATTCGCTTGGGATGAATTTAATGATGGGCTTAAGCGATCAAATTGACGGAACTTTTGACATGAAAAATGACAACGGATTGAAAATCACAATTACATTTACAAGAAACACAGAATTTGAAGTCGCTGCTGAAAATTCTGAAATTATATAAGAATGAAGGAGAAAATTCTAATTGTTGAGGATGAATTTATAGTAGCAAATGATTTAAAAATCATGTTGATAAAAGCAGGTTATCAGGTAATTGGTATTGCTTCTTCTGTAGCTCAGGCCCGAAAACTGATTGAAAATAAAAAACCGGACTGGGTTTTACTCGATATTATGTTAAAAGGCGATCTTACCGGAATTGATCTCGCCTGGGAACTTCGCGAAATACAATTGCCTTTTCTTTATATTTCTGCAAATACCAATCAAACTACGCTTGAAGCCGTAAAAGCAACTCATCCTTACGGATTTATGGTAAAACCGTTTCGCGAAAGAGATCTTATTGTGATGCTGGATATTGCCAAATACAGATTTGATCAGGAAAAAGGAACTTTGGCAGAAATTCTGCCTGATAATGCAAATTACGAAATTGAAGGCATCATCGGAAAAAGCAGTCTTTTACGAGAAGTCATTGAAAAAATAAAAATTGTAGCTCCATCTGAAACTTCTGTATTGATTCTTGGCGAAAGCGGTACCGGAAAAGAAAGAGTAGCGCATTCTATACACGATCTTTCGGCACATAAATCGAATGCAATTGTAATTGTCAATTGTGCTGCCTTGCCGCATTCGTTAATAGAATCGGAACTTTTTGGACACGAAAAAGGTGCTTTTACTGGAGCAAATAGTTTAAGAATTGGGAAATTTGAACAGGCAGATAACGGGACTATTTTTTTGGATGAAATTGGCGAATTGCCGCTCGATTCTCAGGTAAAATTGTTGCGTGTTTTACAGGAAAAAGAAATCCAGAGACTTGGAGGCAATAAAACCATTAAAATCAATGTTCGTATTGTAGCGGCAACCAACAGATCGCTGGAAAAAGAAGTTGCCGAAGGACGCTTTAGGCTTGATTTATATTATCGACTCAATGTTTTTCCAATTCAATTGCCGCCTTTAAAAGAACGAAAAGAAGATATTGAAGCTCTGGCAGATTACTTTCTTAAAAAATATGCAGCAAGTTCACGCAAAAATGTCAACAGTATTAGTGCCGCAGCTTTAGAACAATTAATGCAATACGACTGGCCGGGAAATATACGAGAATTAGAACATTTGGTAGAAAGAAATGTATTGCTTGCCAAAACAAATGAAATAGAAAAATTTGATCTTCCAAAAAACAATTCAAATCCGTTAGGGCAGCAAACTGGCAAAATGAAGTCTATGGAAGAAATGGAAAAAGAACATATTATGAATGCACTCCAAATTTGTAACGGAAAAGTTTCCGGTTTGGGCGGTGCGGCAGAATTGTTAAAAATGCAGCCACAGACTTTACATTCAAAAATGAAAAAATTAGGTATAAAACAAGAATATAATTAAAAGATATGGAAACAATAAAATTAGAATTAGACGAAAAAAAACACGGCGCTTTTAATCTTTATGTTGAGGATAAAAAACTAGGCGAAATGACGGTAAGCCTAAAAGATGATTTACTTACCGTGTACCATACAGGTGTTGAGCCGGAAGCTGAAGGAAAAGGCTATGCCAAAAAACTTCTGGACGAAATGACCTCGTATGTACGTGCGCATAATTTGATGGTTTTACCTCTTTGCCCGTACGTTCATGCGCAATTCAAAAAACATCCGGATGAATATCAGGATATCTGGAAAAAATAATTAATTCCTGATAAAGTTATCATCAAAAGTATATAATCAAAGTTGTCGCCAAAGTTTGTCATTTCGACAAAGGAGAAATCTCCGCGAGAAGCTTGCCAAAGAGTGGACTATTGTTGCGGAGTTACTTACGAAAATTTCTCCTTCGTCGAAATGACAAATTGTGTAACCTTTTTGCAACTAGAAAGGATTTAATAGATAAAAAATTAAATCTGCTAAAATCTGCCAAATCTGCGTGAAATAATTACAGACAACAACAATAAAAAATATAATAGTATGAATACAGAAATTATAACAGACGGTGTGCCTTTAGATCAGGCTAAAAAAGCTTTAATTATGATTCACGGACGCGGTGCGGGCGCTCACGATATTCTTTCGATTGCAAGACATCTTAATGTTGATGATTTTGCATTGGTTGCACCTCAGGCAGAAAACAGAACCTGGTATCCGTATTCGTTTTTAGTTCCGATTGAGGAAAATGAACCTTCTTTTTCAAAATCATTAGAGGCAATTCATCAGGTTGTTGTAGCCATTCAGCAAAACGGAATCGATAAAGAGAATATTTATTTTCTTGGCTTTTCACAAGGTGCTTGTCTGGCTTTAGAATTTACAGCCAGAAATGCAGCAAAATATGGTGGTGTTGTGGCTTTTACCGGCGGACTTATTGGCGATAAAGTATATGAAAATCATTATGCAGGAAACTTCGAAAATACGCCTGTTTTCATCGGAACGAGCGATCCTGATTTTCATGTTCCCGTTGAAAGAGTGAATGACTCTGAAGCGCTTCTTAAAAAATTAGGCGCAGCTGTAACTAAAAAAGTCTATCAGAATATGGGGCATACCATAAGTCAGGACGAAATAGATTTGGCTAACGAACTTGTTTTTACAAAAAAATAATGATTCAGATTACAAGAGTTTACAGCGATGCCAATGGCGAAAGTCATTTTGAAGACTTCGAAGTTCCGTTGAAAAACAATGGCAATATTGGTTTTCTGTCTGATGATGAACCGGTAAAATCATTCGTTTTTAGAGAAGTTAGCCCTTCTTATGATTACGATTTTCATAATGCCCCAGACCGTCAATATATCGTTTTACTGGAAGGCGGCGTAGAAATCGAAACTTCATTAGGAGAAAAAAGAACATTCGAAACAGGATCAATTTGACTAGTGGAAGACACCACAGGAAAAGGACACAAAACAAAAAATACTGAACCAAAACTGCGAAAATCAATATTTATAAAATTATAGATTTTTTAGATCAAAGAATTTAATAGCAAAGTACGCAAAGCTTTGTATTGATTTAGCTTTGCGTACTTTGCGTTTTTTTTACGATTACTATAAGACAAAATCTTTGCGGGCTTTGCGGTTAAAATAATTATATCTCGCAACAAAAAATGGAAAAAGAAACCGTACGAATAGAAAATTTCAGTGATGCCGTATTTGCAATTGCGATTACGCTTTTGGTTCTGGATCTTCATGCTCCAAACGTAAATACTGTAAAAAACGGAACTGAATTACTCGCTTTTTTAAAAGGCGAATGGACAACGTATCTTGCTTTTACGCTTTCGTTTTTCAGTATTTTTATCATGTGGGTCAATCATCATAAAATTTTCAAACAAATTTACAGTCGTAATACAGCAATCATGTTTTCGAACGGATTGATTCTTTTCCTGGTCACGGCGGTATCTTATCCTACGGCTTTATTGGCGCGTTTTTTTAATGGTGAAGCCTCTAATATTGCTGTGGCAATTTATACCGGAATATTTGTACTGATCAATCTTTCGTACAATTTGCTGTGGTATACGGCGAGCAGTAATAAAAAATTGCTGCGCCCTGAAATTACCAATTCAGCAATCAAAAAAATCAGAAATAATTATCTCTACGGACTGCCAACCTATTTAATCGCTTTTGCAATATCCTTTCAATATCCAGCTTTTGCTTTAGCTATAAGTATGTTATTATTGCTTTTTTGGGCTGTTTCTTCAGGAAAAATAAAGATGGTTCAGGAATAAATTAATTTGTAAAGTATTCTTTTTTAATGCCTAATTTCTGCATTCTGGAAATCAGGGTTGTTCCGGGCAAACCAAGTAAGATTGCAGCGCCTTGTGGCCCCGAAATTCTTCCGTTGCATTTTTTTACGACTTTTAAAATATGCTCCTTTTCGATTTCCTGCAGTGTTTTAATATAAAAATCATTTTCAGAAAGGGTTGTTTGGGTTTTAAAAACCTCAGCAAAACTCATTTCTTTTATCGTTTCTTCTTTGGCAAACAAAATACTTCTTTCGACCATATTTTCTAATTCGCGTACATTTCCCGGCCATGCATTTGCAGTCATGCTTTTCAGTACTTTTTTAGAAAAACCTTTTATCTTTTTACCAATTTTTGCAGCATGCTTTTCTAAGAAAAAATTCCCCAATACTTCAATATCTTCCGGGCGATCGCGCAATGAAGGAAGTGCAATTGGAAATACATTTAATCGATAATACAGGTCGCTTCTAAAACGGCCTTCGGCAACCTCTTTTTCTAATATTCTGTTGGTTGCCGCAATCACGCGAACATTTACTTTTATGGTATTTTTACCGCCAATTCTTTCTATTTCTTTTTCCTGAAGCACACGAAGCAATTTCCCTTGCAATTCTAAAGGCATCTCTCCTATTTCATCTAAAAAAATCGTGCTGTTTTCTGCCTGTTCAAATTTACCTGTTCTGGATTCTAAAGCTCCTGTAAAAGCTCCTTTTTCATGTCCGAATAATTCACTTTCGATCAGGTTTTCCGGAATCGAAGCGCAATTTACTTTGATCATTTTGCTATTCGAAAATGCTGATAAATTATGAATTGTACTTGCTACGATTTCTTTTCCCGTACCTGTTTCGCCGGAAATTAAAACTGTAGAGGAAGAAGCTGCGACTTGCGAAATCAATTTGTAAATGTTTTGCATGGCATCGCTGTTTCCAACAATTCCGTGAAAACCTTCGTTATTTAAGCTTAGTGTTTCTTCTTCTTTTTCAGAAACATTTCTATTCAGGATTTTAAGTTCATTGATTTTGCTTTCATATTCCTGAGTCAAAATAATATTTCTGAATGTTATAGAAAGCTGCATGGCGATTCCCCTAATAATTCGGTTAGACTCTCTGGTGAAGGTTTTGGCATCTTTAAAGAAAAGAAAAAGTACATTTCTGTTTCCTTTAATATAAGGAAGACAAATTCCTATTCCGTTTTTAAAACCTTTCGTATTTGCGATATTAATATGAGAAGGAAAATTTTTCTTTTTTTCGGTCAGCATTTTCAGATCGAAAATAACGGTATCGGCAGAATTCATGCAAATGTCAAAAAAACCATCATTTATTGCTTGTTTTTTTGGCGAAGTATCTTTCTGTAAAAATTGATAAAAAACATGATATTCCGTTTCTTGTTCATCGGCGAAAGCCAAAATAAAATCATCAAAAGAAAGCTCGTCTTTAAGAATATTACTTACTACACTATCAAATTCTTCTTTTGTTAAAGCCTGAGAAAGTGCACTGCAAATTGACTGAATCAACATTTGTTCTTGTTCTCTTTCCTGCAATCGGTTCATTATAATTGCAGTTTGATCTGTTGGCTTTTCCATAAACAATAATTCGTGTGGTATTTTATGCGGTAACAGCGTAAATTTAAGAAATAGCCTTAACTAAATTACTATTGGTTTTCTAAATAAAATATTTTCAAACCATAAAATTACGATATATCGTAGTCTTAAAAATTCAAAAAAAAGATTAAGCTCTTAATTTTAAACGACTTAATTTCTCTGGAATATTATTTGGTTATTTATTGGCAAATGAAAATTAAACGGCTTTTTATTTCTTAATCTAGGTTAATCGATGCAGAGCTATAGCCGCCGTAAATTTGTAAAAGAAAATCAATAACAATTTAATACATAAGAAACCATGGAAAATAAAATTTTAGGATTACACCATATTACTGCAATTGCAGGTGATGCTAAACGCAACTTTAACTTTTACTCTAACATATTAGGATTACGTTTTATTAAAAAAACAGTAAACTTTGATGATCCGGGAACTTATCATTTTTACTTTGGCGACGAAGTAGGAAGCGCGGGAACAATCTTAACTTTTTTTCCTTGGGGAGAAGGAATTCAGCAAGGTAGAAAAGGTTCCGGAATGGCAACTGAAATTGGTTATTCTGTTCCAAAAGGAAGTCTTGATTTCTGGCAGAAACGTTTTGAGCAATACAATGTAATTTACAACAAACCGGCTGAAAAATTCGGCGAAAAATACCTTACTTTCTTAGATCCGGATGGTTTAAAATTAGAATTAATCGAATCTAAAACAGACGATAACAGAAAACCGTGGGAAACTGATGAAGTAAAAGCTGATGTTGCAACAAGAGGTTTTCATAACATCACTTTGACTTTAAACAGCATAAAAGCAACTGCTGCAATTTTAACTGAAATATTTGGCTATAAATTGATTGACCAGGATGTAAACCGTTACCGTTATGCAACAGCTGCTGTAGAAAATGCTGCGATTGTTGACCTTGTAGAATTGGCGGACGAAAAACGCGGTCATGTTGCCAACGGATCTGTGCATCACGTAGCTTTTCGTGTAGAAAATGATGAAATTTTAATGCACTTCCGTGAAAAAATCGAAGAATACGGATTGTCTATTACGCCACAGATTGACAGAAATTATTTCCACTCTCTTTATTTTAGAGAACCAGGCGGAGTTTTGTTCGAAATCGCTACAGAAAACCCAGGTTTTCTGGTAGATGAAAGTTTAGAAGAATTAGGTAAAAACCTAAAACTTCCTGAACAATACGAATCAGACAGAGCTGCTATTGAAGCGCATTTGGTTAAAATAAATTAATTCTTTTGAATAAAATTGAATCTAAAAATAAGACTGATAGTTTTTTACTGTCGGTCTTATTTGTTTATAAAGGTCAGAGGAAAATTGCTTCTGTTTTATTTCTAAAAATATTTGGGTCCGCCTATTTTAAAGTTCAGTAACATAATTGAGGCATTGGGTAAATTACATGAAAATGTATCATTTAACGCAATCTATCTTGCAGGCTTAAACCTAAAATTTATACCTGATGAAAAAATTAAATACCCTGATTTTATTATTATTATTTACAACATTATTAATGGCACAAAATGAGAGCGATTTATCAAAGAAATTTTCAATGGATTTTGGAGGTTCTTTTGGCGTTTTTTCTCCTTTTAAAAGTTCCGGAAAAGGTTTTCCGGATGATAAAAACCAATTGGGATCAAATGGAATAACTTTTCTTCAACTGAATTATAAAGAACATTATTTTGCAAAATTACAGTTTGGGCAAACTACTGTATCTTACAAATCTATCCAGAATTCTAATGGGTTTAATTCCATTATAGATTCTAAGGCAAACAGCACTACAATTGGTATAAATCTGGGTTATCAATACAAAATAAAAAACTGGCAACCCTTTGTAATGCTGGGATCCGGAACTTCTTTTATAGATTCTCCCAAAACAGTTTTATTAAATGAAAACACGATAAGTTATACGACCAAAACCGGAAATTATTTATATATATCAGGGAGTTTGGGGGTAAATTATATATTTAACCGATACTTTATTGTTTCTCTGGAAGGTCAGGCTACTACGCTTCCAACGGCTCCCTCTGAATCTGATACTCATTTAAGCGGTATGAGCATTCAGTTAGGATTAAAATCATATCTTTTTAGCTTCTAAAATAGTTTTCGCACATGATAATTTCAGTCTACAAAACCGATGTGAATGCAAAATCTAAGTTAAGAAAAGCAAAACCTGTTCTGAATAGAATACTTTTGGACTCTAAATGGAATTTTGATTTAGAAGATTGTGATAAAATCCTGAGAGTGGAGAGTTATATAAGCTTCTCTGAAATTCTAATAAAAGAGCTCAGCAAAATTGGAATACATTGTGAAGAATTATTTTAGGTTTAATAATTTGATTATGCCATTATACTTTATTTTTAATTTTATATGATATACACAGGACGTTACAACTATTTACGCCTCTACGGTTATCCTGTTTTTACCGTTTTTCTTTATCTGATTTTAATATTGCTTAATTCTGACGAAAGTAATCTTGAGGGCTGGAAATTTTATTTGGTTACTGATTTTATAATCGAAGGATTGTTCTGCCTGATCTTTACAATTGTATTATTTGAAACGGGATTATGGTTATCCAAAATTCTTAAGTTCGCCTCTATTCGAAAAAAAAATGGTGCCTTGCGATTCGTTTTTCAGCTGCTTTTGCATGTATTATTTGTGAGTATTCTTGCTGTCTTATTTTTCAACATTGATCTTCCGCAAAAATATGGATATGACGATCTTCTTCTGCGCCGCGTATTAATTATTGGTTTTATATTCTCCATATTAATTACGACTGGTCTTACTGCAGAACAGCTTCTTTTAAAATGGAATGAAAGCAAACTCGAGGCTATCGAAAACAAAAAACAAGCCTTACAATCTGAACTTAATGCGCTTAAACTGCAATTAGATCCTCATTTTCTTTTTAATAACTTAAGTACGCTTACTTCATTAATTGAAGAAAATCAGGCAACGGCTGTGCAATACGTTACCAATCTTTCGGCAGTTTATCGTTATGTTTTGTCTAACAGGAATAAAAATTTAATTATTTTGAAAACAGAACTCGATTTTATTAAAGAGTATTTATTTCTGTACCAAATTAGATACGGGTCGTCTATTGTCATAAATATTGAAGATAATATTCATAACATAAACAAATTTATTGCTCCTTTAACATTACAGCTTTTGATTGAAAACGCAATAAAACACAATTCTTTCTCTATGAATATGCCATTGCTTATTCGAATAAGTTATGAAGACGACTGGATCATAGTGCAAAACAACAAATCGCCAAAATTTACCAAAGAACCCGGAGAAGGAATTGGTTTGGCACACATTTACCACCGTTATAAACTTTTAGGTACTTTACTTCCTGTTGTTCATGATTTAGAAACTAGTTTTGAAGTTCGGGTTCCGTTATTAAACAATTAAAAATTATTTTATGATAAGCGTTTTAATCATTGAAGATGAAGCTGCAAATGCTGTACGATTGCAAAAAATGCTTTTACAGTCACAGGAAGAAATTGCAATTGTTGGTGTTTTGCAAACCGTAAGAGAAAGTATTTCCTGGCTTGAAAAAGAAAACAAACCCGACGTTATATTTATGGACATACGTTTGACCGACGGGCTGAGTTTTGAAATTTTTAACCAATTGGATATCAAGTCTTATGTGATTTTTACAACAGCTTATGATGAATATGCATTACAGGCGTTTGAAGTAAACGGCATCGATTATCTTTTAAAACCTATCGAACAAAAAAAGTTGGACTCGAGCATAAAAAGAATCAAAAATTTTATGACTCCCGAACCTGATACCAGCATTATTGATGTCTTAAAAAATATGCGTTTGCAAAAAGACATTTACAGATCCCGATTTTTAATTAGCTACAAAGATTTGTTTATTACAATACCCAGTACTGATATTGCTTATTTTAGTTCTGAAAATAAAATTGTACATCTTACTACGCATTCTAACCAAAGATATGTTATCAAACAAACACTGGATGAATTGATGCAGGAATTAAATCCTGATGATTTTTTTAAAGTGACCAGAAACTATATTGTCTCCTTAAAATCAATTCGTAAACTATCTCAATCTTTTGATTATAAGCTTAAACTTGAACTTATTCCCTCGGTTAATGAAATCATATTGGTGAGTCGGGAACGTGGTATTTCTTTTAAAAATTGGTTAGACAATAAATAAAAGAGTTTACGCAGAATGCTATAAATGAATTACTAAAAGTCAGTCTTTGAAAAGTAAAATTAGAAATAATGAGAAAATTTCCATAATTTAAACCTTTTAAATTTTAAAGTCATTATTAATTAAACCCATAACAAATGAAAAAATTAAGTGTATTTACATTAGCAGCAGTTACTTTATTTTTAACGGCTTGCGGAGGAAAATCTTCTAATGAAACCACAACAACTGAAGAACAACAGGTTGCAGAAAAAAAAGGAGAAGTATTAGCGGTAAATTTAGAAACTTCTAAAGTAGACTGGAAAGCATTTCATAAAGGAGGTTTCGCACCGCGCTGGGGAACGCTTTCTCTTACATCTGGCGAAGTATCAGTTGAAGGTGAAGAACTTACGGCAGGGGATTTTGTAATCGATATGAAGTCTATTAAAGTAGATCCTGCTTCGGTTACAGAAAAAGATAAGAAATATTCTGAACTGGAAGCTCATTTAAAAAATGCAGATTTTTTTGATGTAGAAAAAAATCCAACTGCTACTTTTAAAATTACGAAAGTTGCTGCAGTAGATCCTGCTGCAAAAGGAGCAATAGAAGGAGCTAATAAAACAATAAGCGGTAACCTTACCTTAAAAGGAAAAGCAGTTAATGTTACTTTTCCGGCAAAAGTTACAATCGCAGATGGAAATGCATCTATACAAGCCAAATTTACTGTAAACCGCACAGACTGGAACATCAAATTCGGAGCTTCTGAAGCAGATCCTGCAGAATGGATGATCAGTAAAGATATAGAGATTGGTATTGATGTAAACACAGCAAAAAAATAATATACGGTCGGTTCCTTTATTCAAATAAAAGCCCAATTTTTTTGAAATGTCAACGATTATAAGAAGAAATGTCATTTTTCTTCGCTAATAAAATGAAGACCCTTGTAATTTACAAGGGTTTTTAATTTTAAAATCAACAGCGCAATATTGTTATTATATAACAAGTGCCAAAAATTATATAAATCCAAAATACTCTTCTGTATTTACTTTTGATCTCGTTGTAGAAATTAATCGAATAGAAAATTTAAACTCATATTCAACTTAATTAAGCACAGGAACACCTAAAATTTTATAAATCTTTTATAAATACAATACAGATGGTTTACTTAGACACTGACTTAATGCGATTTTTGGATGCACAAAACAAACTTTACCTTACTGCTTATTCAGAAATTAAAAAAGGAAAAAAGCAAACGCACTGGATGTGGTTTATTTTCCCTCAAATAAAAGGACTTGGCACCAGCAGCGTTGCAAATTACTACGCTATACATGATCTTAAAGAAGCAAGCGATTTCTTGCAGCATCCCGTTTTAGCAAAATGTCTTATAGAAATTTCAAAGCTTTTATTGACTTTTAAAAGAAAATCTATTGAATCTATTTTAGGAGATTTAGACGCCCGCAAGCTACGCTCATCCATGACGCTTTTCTCTCAGGTAGAAAATGCTGATCCGGTTTTTAGAGAGGTTTTAAACACTTTCTTTGCCGGCGAAGAAGATATGCAGACTTTGTCATTACTTAATTCTTCTAGCGTGAAGTTGGCTGTGGCTTGATTTAAAAAATATAATAGGATAAAATTAAGTTCCTACTCTTACTAAACTATTGATGACGAAAGTTTTCAATAGTTTTTTTTTTTGCGCCAAAATGTTCGAAAATCATTTCCTCTTTATTATATAAATTTGAAAAGACTTTCAAACTTGTTAAATTTTTATAGATCTTTGGACGTACACGAGCGGGACGCTCGCGCCAGCATGTGCGACGGTGACGGTTATGAAGTCTATTCTGGCTTCTCATCTTTCAATTGATAAAAAATATTATATAAAATGATTTATAAATCAAACCGATATTTTAGAATTTGGGCATATACTGCAAGCCATAGTTCTTTACTTTTAAGGAGCAATATGTTATATTCTGATCATGATGATTATTCACCAGAAAACTCCTTTAATGTTGACATTGAGATATGGGATGTGACATATATTGGAATTCCTGTTTTTATAAATAATATAGAAATTAAAGAAATAGCAATAGACTCATTACCCTTAGATATAGACAAAAACCTATGCAAATTTGACAGGAAAATATTTGAAATTAGTGCTCATAATAAAAAATACTATATTATATCAGGAGGGTTATTAATTGCAACTAATCATTGGGATAAAGAAGATAGAATATTCGATAATCATCTTAATTTACAACATGATAAAATAATATTCTCAACAAATGCAAATTAGGGATAAAGCAAAATGAAATTATTATCTAATTCTGATTTATAAAATACAATTCCTTCTCATAATCCCCAATCCCAACCAAAGCCTTATAAATATACTTTGCCACCAAAGCCCCACCATCAACATTTATTAAATCAATATCATCTTCTGGTGTATGATATTGTGGATGCCCTCCGGTATGGAAACCTATTACCGATATTCCAGATTTGTAAAACGACACATGATCTGAACCTCCTACTTCTCCGGCATGAATTACGGGATTGAGTCCGCTGTTTTCTCCTAGTTTTTTCATTAGTTCAACTCCATTGGGAAAAGTTCCTGCGCCGCCCATATAAATTTGTTTTTCTGGGTTTAATCTTCCTACCATATCCATGTTTAGCATTACTTTTACGGCGTTTTTTTCGACAGGTAAATGAGAAACGAAATATTTAGATCCTAATAAGCCTTCTTCTTCTCCGCTAAACGAAATAAAAATGATACTTCGTTTTGGTTTGACTTTCGCTTTAGATAATTCTTCTAAAATACAAAGCAAAGCCGAAACTCCGGATGCGTTGTCATCTGCTCCGTTGTGAATCGCTACAACATCTTTCTTTTTACT
>Ga0247741_1000998_pt1 | contig 15627 bp, 3 predicted proteins | sample UWRJL213509R2_FD_180945 | JGI IMG/M metagenome (GOLD analysis project Ga0247741, IMG submission 180945) | Plant litter microbial communities from Arlington Agricultural Research Station in Wisconsin, United States - UWRJ-L213-509R-2 | ecosystem: Environmental > Terrestrial > Plant litter >... | reverse complement strand
GCCAGAGTTTCCCCTGTAATGGTACCATTGTTGGGAACCCCTATAAAGCGGGCTTCGTAATCTGCTTTTGCAGTTGTGGAAAAGGTTTGTGGTCCGCGGATGATGTATCCTTTCCCGACAACCATATTGCTGCTGCGGTTGGTAACCACCCAGCTGGTGCCGTTAAAGCCCATATATTTATCTGACTGGGTCAACGGGGAAACATCAACAAGCTTTTGCGGGCTTACCGGTGTGGACCAGTAGACGAAATCCGCACGGCGTATTTGTGCCGCGATACGTTTGTAGGTTATGTTTCCTGAGTTAACCGAATTATTGTTTACCTGAACCAGACTTGAATGGTTCTCAAATGTCAGTGATGCGCCGGAGGTTACCGTAAGGGCGTTTACAACCGTTAGGGTACGGCTTGAAGGCACACTGATGCTGATTCCCGAATTAATGGTTAACGAACAGGCTATTAAATCAGCTGAAACCGTAAAAGCTCCCGCAATAATTGCTCCCTTCGAAGCATCCGGCGTACCGTTTGACCACGCTGTTCCATTCCAGGTTGTAGAGGATTGATCTGTAATAACCGCATTTGAAGATACTCCAGAAGTACAAGTACCATTGCTTACTGTAAATGTATATGTTCCTATAGCAAGACCTGTAACATTGTAAGTACTTCCTGAGCCATTAGTCGTAACTGCTCCAGGATTTCTCACTAATGTCCAGTTACCGGCAGGTAAGTTAGTTAATGGTACACTTCCTAAACTAGTGCAGGTAACATCACTTGGAGTTCCTACTGTTGGTGTTGTTGGTAATGGATTTACTGTTAATAAAACCGGATTAGAAGTTGTACTGCAAGTATTGCTGGTTACAATACAACGAACGAAATTACCAGAATAATTTAGTGGAACATTTGTTATGGATAAAGTTGCTGTAGTATGTCCTGAAACTCCCACTGCAGCATTTGTTGCTATCCAAGGTCCTGAAACATTTGTGCTATATTCCCATTGATAAGTTGGGCTCAAAGCCGAAGTTGTAATAGTAAAACTTCCGTTTTGTCCTTCACAAATTGCAAGTGGTTGCGGTTGTATTGTAATAACGGGTAGTGCGTTCACCGTTATTGTTCCTGTAGTATTTACGTTTCCACATCCATTTGTTAAAGTAGCAGTATAGTTAAATACACCTGAACCTGAAGGTGTTCCGCTAATCGTAATAACATTTGCTGCCCAAGCACCAGTAACACCTGTTGGTAATCCTGAAAATGTTGCGCCTGTTGCACCTGTTGTTGTATAAGTTATATTAGTGATAGCTGTATTAACACAAGCAACCTGATTGGTCGTTGCCACAGCTGAAGTTAGCGTGACAGTATTTGCGGGTGTCACATTTATTGTTCCTGTAGCAGTTATGTTTCCGCATCCATTTGTTAAAGTAACAGTGTAGTTAAATGTACCTGAACCCGAAGGTGTTCCGCTAATCGTAATAACATTTGCTGCCCAAGCACCAGTGACACCTGTTGGCAATCCTGAAAATGTTGCGCCTGTTGCACCTGTTGTTGTATAGGTAATATTAGTAATAGCGGTATTTATACAAGCCGTTTGGTTAGTCGTTGCCGCAGCTGAACTTAATGTCACAGTATTTGCAGGAGTCACATTAATTGTACCTGTTGTTGTTACATTTCCGCATCCTCCTGTTAAAGTAACGGTATAATTGAATGAACCTGCAACTGAAGGCACTCCGCTTATTGTAATAATATTTCCAGTCCAAGATCCGTTAACTCCGTTTGGCAATCCTGAAAATGTTGCACCAGTTGCACCGGTTGTTGTATAAGTGATATTCGTTATAGCAGAATTAAGACAACCTGTTTGATTCGTTGTTGCTGCGTCTGAAGTTCTTGTGACAGTATTGTTTGGATTAACAGTAACAATAACTGTAAAAGTTGCCCCTGCGCAACCTGATGTAGTAGGAGTAACAGTATAAGTAGCCGTTTGTGCTGTAGCACTTGGGTTTAATAATGTACCCGTTATGTTGGTTGGCGCTCCTGTACTTGCAGCACCTCCTGTCATACCTCCTGTTACTACTGGTATGCCCCAGCTATAAGTAGTTCCTGCAGGAATTGTTCCTGTTGGTGTTACATCAAAAGCAACGCCTGTACATGCAGGTACGGTAATTGCAGATATAGTAGCATTAGGAGTTGTTGTTATTGTTACAACATTACTCTCATTATATAAACAACTTGTTCTTACATTATTAATATTAGGAACATTTGCAGTATTTAAAGTGACAAGTCTTTTAAATGTGCTTACAATATTTGCAGCAGTATTATTTACAATTGCAGGTGGGTCATAAGTTCTGCCTGTAGCTCCTGGTATATCAGTAAAATTGATTCCATTTGTAGAAAGCTGCCATTGGAAATTAAGTTGCGGATTCTGGAAATTTGCATCATTTGAGCTATATTGTAATGACCCCTCTATAACAGCCGGATCACCATTGCTGCAAAAAGTAATAGCTGCCGGAGCAGTAATAGTATTTGCTCCTGCATTAAATGCTGCCATAGAAAAGCCCATAACATTTGCTCCTCCATTTTCATAATAATCCAATACAAGATCATCATCTCCATCCAGGTTCACTAAAACATTGTTATAAGTAGTAGAACCTTGTTCAACCCATCTGTCAAAGACTTTGGTTCCATTTAAAAATAAACGTATACCATCATCACCAGTCATCGTAATTATATAACAACCAGACCTTGTCGTTTTCATTTTATATTTTACTGCGAATCCTTCAGTATAGATACTAGCTCTTTGTGTTCCATTTGAATAAACGGCTAAACAATTACCATCTCCTCCAAAACCTTCATTAAGAGTTTCTGTAGCTATGTTGTAGTATCCTGCATAATTTGCTGTAGAAAATGGTTCTGGCGAGGCTCCACCGGCGTTATAAATATGCCCTACCCATGTATTAGTTCCAAATTCATTTTGAGTTTCTTGTGTATTACCAATTGAATTTAACGTCAAGCTAATTCCACCAGTACTAACAAGACCAATGTTAGAACAGCTTCCTGTTGATAAAACTACTTTTATCTGTCCAGAAAATGGTGCTACCCAATTAGAAATTGTAGCTCCAGAAGCGGAAGTATTATTAGCAGTAGGACTAACTTCTAAATCTGTCGCAGCATCTAAAATATTAAGTTTTTCGTTATTACTAGCGAAAACATTTCCAACTGCAAATGTGTAGTTATATCCCTTAACAACATTAACTAAAGCATATTGACCTGCAGTTGCATTTGCTGTAGTTTGTGTCATGCTATTATCGATACAAAAAGTATATGTGCCTAATGATGTCGTTGGTGTATCTCCATTAATTACAAAATTTGTTTCAGTTCTTGCACAAGATCCTGATCCTACGGCTGCATAAAATTTGGTAGTTCCCGCTGTGTTTGTATTAGCTAAACCAGATCCTGCAACGCCAACCGGATTGAAAGATGATCCTGAACCAATAAGTGTACCACCCGTTGGCGCTGTATACCAATCAACTGGTAGCATAAATTGCCCGCCTGCTGGAGGTGTCACTGTCCAGGTATAGTCACCACTATAAGTACCCGACGAGTTATTATAAGTAGTAGAGATCAAAGTATAAACTACTCCTGCAGTTAAAGTAGGAGTCATTCTTGGTTCGGCATTTAGTCCTGAATTATCATCATCACCAATTATCCAGTTACCTCCACCAGGACATGTTCCCGGCGTAAAGTTTCCTGAATAAATATATCCCATACCATCATATGCATTGGTATCTGTCATTTTAAAAGTGTAAACTCCAGTTGTACCAACAGTAAAAGTTGTTGCCGTATAATTTCTAACAATCCCTGCTACAAAACCGCAGTTTGTGTTATTATTCATTGAGGTGGTAGGTATAGGCGCTGTAGGATTTGCAGCAGCATTCCAAGAACCAGTAAAAGTATTTCCTGTAGTGTTGCTTGTCGCAGTCAAACTTCCTGACCCTCCTTGACAAATTGACACACCTGTTGTAATTGGTACAATACAATTTACTAAACCATTAAATGTAAAGTCATTTATACGAAAAGTATTATTGTTATTTGCATTATAACCGTAAATTCGAAAAGTGATTATGGAAGATATATTTTGATATGAACTCCCAGTAAGTGAAAAAGTTCCACCAACACTAGTTTTAACTGCATCAATATTTGATGCATAATTATCTACACTTGATCTCAATACAAAACGAGTTGGTCCATTATTGACTACTCCTGTATATACAAAATTCACCAGGTCAATTTTGAAACCTGAATTAGGAGTCATGCTAAATTCAAAATAATCGTTAGTATCTAAATTATTATTGGTCGTCCAGCCAGAGGCAGAATAAGAATTATTAGCATTAGAACTTGCTATTCCAGATCCTCTACTAATTCCAGAAACAGTAATATTTGCATTTTTTACATCACCTGTTGTAAATGGATTGGATGTGTTTGGATTGTTTCCATCGATAGGATTTGTCCAAATTGATTGTCCAAAAGTAAGGACAGGGAAAATAATAAAAATAATAAGTAAAAGTAGTTTTCTAATCATATAGTTGTGGTATTTGGTGATTATATATTTGAAAAAACTTATCGGTATTCTTTTAAATGAAAAATACTGATATCTAATCACTTACGATTTTTTGATTTAAACAGTTTTTTTTTCAAAATGTTAAAATAAACTTTAACATTTTGAAGGCTTTTATTTACAAATGAAATTTTTGAAATAAATATGCCAAAATCCGTTTAACTTTCAAAAAAAGCCAACTATTTAAATATCAGAACTTTTAAAAATAAAGTATTCCTTTTAAGATTATTCTAGTCCAAATAAAGAATAAAAAACAGTTCCTTACAAGCGTTTTATTTTAAAAATTAACTTTTCCGATAAATAACATCAATAACCCGATGAAACGCGTTCATTAACTGTTAAAAAACACACTGTGTTTTAAAAACCTTACTTTTTTATCCTGAATTTTTTTGTTTTTTCCGCAAAAAAAAGCCCACTTGTAACGAAACAAGTGAGCTTTTAGCTGTAATTTTACTTTTTAGTAAACTATTTTATATGTTTTGGTTGTGTCAGTATCTAAAGTCATTTTGACCAGCAAAACCTGATTTTGAACCCTCAAATTATCGACTTTTACGACATTTTCAGATAAATTTGTTTTTCTATGAATCAGTTTACCTGAAGGATCATAAATAGAAACATTACTAATTTTGTCGATGTCAGAAGTTATCATTATTACCCTGTTTTGAACCGCAACCATAATATTTTTATTGTTGGTTTCAAATTCTCCAGTTCCAAGTGTTTTATTAGTATAACGAAGTACAAAACGATCTGTAAACGTTCCGGTTGAAGTTGAAAACGTATAACTGCTTTGCTGTAAATTATGAACGCTATTTGTAATTTTGTCTTCCAGATAAATGGCATGATTACTCAAATTGCCATCGGCATGATCTATAGAAATTGTAAAATCACCGGCAATTGTACTGCGATAGCCTAATGGAACAATATCTGTATCTGTAAATGGCAAAGCACGACCCTGAATAACATATTTATTATTGCTGTCTATACTATAAAAATCCAAATACGGATTGCCATCAAAGGTTTTACCATCAAACTTGCTTTCATAATCATTAGTCGCATCTTCCACATAACCAAGTAACATTTGTTTAAAAGCACCACCACTATTGGTCATATTCAGCCAAACGCGATGTTTTTCTGTTTCTTCTGTCGATTTAAAAAATTGACTGTTATCTGTTCCTCCTAATCGCATGGCGTTATTAAATGTTACTATACCGGCGCTATTGGTTATCGCAAAAAAGGACTGACCTGCAGCAATTTTGCCCGTAGGTATATCATCATTATTTTGAGGTGTTCCACTTGGTGCTGGTAATCCGGTACCTACACCTCCAGTCAGATTATAACTGGCATAATCGTTTGAATTATACTGATAAGCACCAACCAAAACTACGGGAGTATTATTCGTCCAGAAATAAAGTGTCCCATCCAGAAAAGTATTGGCTGCCAAAAACAAATTGGAATCAAGAGCTGATGGATACGGATTTCCAATTAAATAATAGTTTCCCGATGCAAGAGTTTCGCCAACAATATCACCATTATTTGGTTTTCCGATAAACGAAGCTGTATAAGTAACATTTGCAGTATTTGAGTAATTTTGCGGACCACGAATGATATAACCTTTACCAACTATCATATTACTATTTGGATTGGTAATTACCCAATTAGTACCATTATATCCTAAATATTTATCTGCAGGTGTCAAAGGAGAAACATCAATAAGCCTTTGCGGATTTACTGGTGTTGACCAGTATACAAAATCGCCTTGACGAATTGGAGTCGTTGTTCGTTGATATACAATATTTCCAATATTTGAAGCATTTGTAGTTTGCAATAAACTTGAACTATTTTCGAATGTTAAAGTTCCTCCGTTATTTGATAATGAATACATTAAAGTCAAAGTATCCAAAGATTGAATGGTGATATTTACTCCGGGATTAACAATACAGCTGCAGGCAGATATGTCTCCTGTGCCTCCACCCGCTGAAACAAAATTTCCTGCAAATACAATATTCTGATCTGGTGTAGGTGTTCCGTTAGACCATGAAGTTGTATAAGTATTGGTAACTAATCCCGGAACTACAACATTTGCAGAAATCAATGAAATACAAGTACCGTTGCTAACCGTAAAAGTATATGTATCTGGAGAAAGTCCTGAAATAGTAACAGTTGTACCCGTGTAAGGTTCTACAATCGCACCCGGATATCGGGTTAATATTCCTCCGGAAGGTAATCCGCTTAAAGCAATACTACCAGTCGAAACAAGACAAGTAGGGAGAGTTATTGTTCCGATGGTTGGAGCAGCAGGTAAAGGATTTACAATAACATTGAAATTCACTCCCGGACTCGATGTACAACCATTCCCATTTCGTACCGTTATTGTTCCGTTATAAGTTCCGGCTGCAGTTCCCGCAGGCACAGCAATTGAAATTGGGCTTGCGTTTAGTGCAGCATTTGTAACCACTGCAAAACTATTAGTTGGTGATGCGTTCCACGAAATGCTATATGTTGTTGGAGAATTTGTAGTTGCCGTATAAGCCAAAATTGTGTTTTGGGAGTTGGCACTTGTACAAACTGCTGCGACCGAGCCAAGTGTAATTGTCGGTAATGGATTAACAATTACAGTTGTGAAATTGGAATCTGCCGTTACACATATACCACTTTGGACTACTGCTCTAAATTGCGTTGTTTGAGTAAGTGCCCCAGAAGTATATGTTGTTGTTGTATTTGGAATATCTGCCCAGGTTGAAAACGGACTTACTGAAGACTGCCATTTTACCACTGTTCCTATATTTCCTGCTAAGGTTAAAAGCGCACTTGTTGAACCGCTGCAAATTGTTGTACCACCAGTTACAGATCCTCCCACAGTTGCAGGCGAAACAGTTACGGTTGCAGTATTGTTTGCACTTATAGTACTAACACATGATCCTGATGTTAATGCTGTAATAGTGATCGTACTACTTCCGGCAGTAGTGAGACCGCTGGCTGTAAAGGTTCCTGTACCAGCACTAGCAACTGTCATTGGTGCTGTTAATGCAGTTCCGGCAGGACTGCTGCGGTTGTAAGTTATGGTATAAACACCGATTGGTAACAAAGCCGCCGTAGATGTTAATGTTACTATTGAAGTTCCAGAGGTAATACAAACATTTGTTGCGGCATTTGATGAAATATTATAAGTTGGACAAGTATAATTAATAACAACCTGACCACGAGCTCCTGCGCCTCCTACCTGAGTAGCTGTTACGTTTCCATTCATTGCGCCGCTTCCGCCACCTCCTGGAGGATTTCCCAAATTTCCCGCACTAGTGACTCCGCCTATTACGCTAGCAATAGCTGCACCACCTGTTCCGCCACCTCCGGCGGTATTTCCTGCATTTCCTCCAGCTCCGGATGTAAACAATAAACTCAATAATGAAGTGGCTCCGTTTCCACCATTTACTCCAGCCGTTCTGGTAGTTCCAACTGAATTTGCTACCAATCCACCGACACCGCCTGCAGGAGCACCTCCTGATAAATTGGCTGTTCCACCAGAACCTCCGGCGGCTAAAATAGAAGTTTCAAAACCTGTAATCGTTGAAGCGGCACCGTTTCCCCCGTTCCCGGTTGATCCTGCTACTGATCCTCCAACAACAGCGTTTATAGTATTTCCGGCTACTACCGTAATAGTGGCCGCAGCGTATGCGCCTCCTCCACCTCCTGCGCCAGAACTTCCTGTTAGAGCAGCTGGTTGAGACGCCGCACCTCCCGCACCTCCGGCACCCCATGCCTGAACAGTCATACTAGTAATTCCGGCAGGAACAACTAATGACCCGTTAGCGGTAAATGTGTGTGGGGGTTGAGCCCACAAGGAAGCATAGATAATAAATAATAAAAAAGATAGTTTTAGCTTCATAAATGGTGGTATTTAAATTAAACATATATGACTTATACTATCTTTAAGGAAAAAAACATTGAGTTTTAAAATAATCAGCTTATATCTTTTTTCTTAAAAATGTACAGTATCTAATTTACTGAAATAAAGTTTTTTATATAAGTAAAAGTTGTATTTACCTACAAAAAATACATAATTAGAAATTTTCTATCTTTGTTTTCTTAAAAAATTACCTTTTTGGTTACAAATTCTTACTTTTTACAACTAATCGTTAATAAATCATCATCTCAAAATTACCGTAAACCATGACAATCAAGGAAGCAATACAGAAATTAGAGCACTTTTGTGCCTATCAGGAAAGATGTCATAGTGAAGTAGTTTCAAAGCTGTATGATTTGAAAATGACTGCTGACGAAAGAGATGCAATTATTGTGCATTTAATTCAGGAGAATTTTTTAAACGAAACGCGTTTTGCCTGCAGTTTTGCGAGAGGAAAACATCGTATTAAACATTGGGGTAAAATCAGAATTACAAATGAATTAAAAGCCAGACAAATTTCCAGTACAAACATCAATTTGGCATTAAAGGAAATTTCTTCGGAAGAATATCAAAATACCTTTGAACAACTTTCTGAAAGATGCTGGGAAAATATTCAGGAAAAAAACAGCTTAAAAAAAAGAAAGAAATTTTGTGACTATTTATTGCGAAGAGGATTTGAAAGCAATTTAGTTTATGAAAAACTGAAAGAATTAGAACAAAATCCGGAGTAGTTTTTCGTTCTAAAAAGTTGTGCGTAAAATCCGTTTTAGATTTCAGATAACAATCGTAAAAACCCTATAATTTAACAAAATTCTATAAATGTCAGAAAATCATTATTTTGAGGATAATTTACCGTATCTGACGTTTTTTTGACAATTCAGTCAAAAAAAAGAGTCAATTTCTTAATATATTAGCGATTTTTCTTATTTTTAACTTTGCTAATTTATAGGAAATAACATAAATAGCCGTTTTTTTAGATGTATTTCGTCGACTATTTTAACATTTCATCGATTATATAGCGCTTCCGAAAACCCGCTTTCAAACTAACACGTAGATGTATCTATCTTTGCTCGGTCAATTTATTATGCCAGCATAACAACCTGATAGAAAACATTTAACATGAAGAAAACTTTACTTTTATTTTTATTTTTACCTTTTTTTGGATTTAGTCAGGTTGACTTTGTAAAATGGAATGCGGCAGCGAGTGGTAATTGGTTCACGCCAACAAATGTGGAGGCAACTATCGCTGGCCAAAATGTAACATCAAATGGTGCTACTTTATCTTATATTTATGAAAATGATGATAGTGTTTTTTTTCAAACAGGAAGCTGGCCAACTCCGGCAGATAATGGAGGCGAATACAATCCGGCGAAATATGTTCAATTTGCCATAAAACCAAATGCAAATTACAAAACTGATTTAAGCACATTTACTTTTGAATGCAGATCGAACTCCGGAAAATTTAGAATTAAATATTCAAAAGACGCCACTTTTGCGACTGGAGTTAAAGATTTAATGACAGAAACAACAAATCCAAATTCCTGGACAACTTATAGCCCAAATTTTTCTTCAGAAATAAATCCGGTTTTAAGCACTGAAACTGTTTACATCAGAATTTATTCATATAGCACTTACAATACATTTGAAATAAAAACAGGTACAAAATCAACGAACATTGTGCCTGTTATTAGAGGAACGGTTACAAATTTTGATGATACTAAAATTTTAGCGATCAACGATTATGTTGACACTAAAAAAGAATTAGCTGTAAATATTAATCTTTTAAACAACGACGTAAAAAAAGAAAATGTTACATCTCTTGTTATTTCTACTCCGCCTTCAGCAACAGTAGGAACAGCAATTATTAATCCGGATAAAACAATAACTTTCAATCCTGCAGCAGGTTTTACAGGTTCAGCTACTTTTAACTATACAATATCTAATGCGACTGAAACAGCAACAGCAACCGTAAAAGTAACAGTTTCAGACAATACGGATGACACTTTATCGCTTTGGAACGGAGCATCAAATAGTTTACATCCAGTTACAAATGCTTATGTTGATTCTAACGCACCAATAACAGCCAACGGAGCATCATTAAATTACATTTATCAAAATACTACGACAGCTTTTTTCCAAACAGGCAATTGGCCAAATCCATCGGAAAATGGTGGCAGTCTTGATTTAAACAAATACATTCAATTTAAAATAAACCCGGATTCGCATCATCAATTAAGCCTGAAACAATTTAATTTCATTTACAGAGGTGATTCAAATGGTCAGAAATTTCAAGTTCGATATTCAAAAGACATCAATTTTGCAACTGGAGTAAAAGTTTTAATTAATGAAACTAACAGTGCGTCATCATGGACTACTTTGAGCGGAATTTTTTCTACAGATACAAATCCTGTGCTTGCTACAGAAACCGTTTATGTACGATTTTATGTTTATAGCACTTATAATACTTTCGAAATAAAAAATGGAAATGGAAATAGCGAAGGCCCGGCTATTACAGGAACAGTGAAAGACATTAGTACTTTAACGGCAAATGATGATTTTATTTCAACTCCAATAAATGTAGCAGTAGTAATTCCAATTTTGGCTAATGACGTTGTTGGCGGTTCTGCTTTGCAGGCGATAACGGTAACACAGCCATCAAACGGAACTGTAACTGTAAATGGCACAACTAATATAACTTTTACTCCTGCAACTAATTTTACCGGAGCTGCGAGTTTTACTTACACATTGCTTAATACAAATTCAAATTACTCCTCTGCAACCGTTAATGTAAATGGAACTGCACCGATATGTGCCGCTACACCAACTGCGGGAATTAATTACTGGAAAGGGTTTGTTTATACGTATACAGGCAATACTCCAGCGGCTACAACATACGTAGGATCAATTGCTGAACAACCAATTTTTGACAGAAATGTTGGGGAAGGCACCATTACCGGAGATACAGCTGTAGAGCCAAATAATTTTTGTGGCACTATACCAAGCGATAAGTTTTTGGTTCGTTATCTAATGCAAACTTCAGTGGCAACAACAGAAACTTACAATTTTACTATTGGAGGTGATGACGGTGTTCGTTTATTTATTGATGGAAATTTGGTTACTATGAGTCCAACAAATTCTTGGGGTGATCACAGTTATATCAGATATACTGCACAATACAGTTTAGCAGCAGGAACCCATAATTTTGTATTAGAATATTATGAAAATGCACAGACTGCCAGAGTTTCATTTTCTTACGGTGCTATAAAAGGTGATACATCATTCCCTTTTGGCGATAATAAATGGAACGTATATGGTTTTACATTGGCAGACATTTCATTATTGCCGGCAAGTTATGCTGGTACTTATGTAGATTCGAATGTAAACATCAATACACAAACATTCTGGAATAAAACAAAATCTCCTTCTTATTATTCAGGTTGGCAGGGAGCTCCAATAGATGTAGACCAATTTACTATTACTTACAAGCGTCAGGGTTTTGCTTGTGGCCGTTACCAAATACAATTGGTAAACTGTGATGATGTTGCTGAGGTTTATATCGATGGGACAAAAATATTTACTCAAAACGGTTATACAACTGCATCGGTTTTAATAAATAATGGTCAGACTTATCCATTAAATAAAAATTCTAAAGTCGAAGTACGTCTTAGAGAAGATGGCGGAGATGCAAATGTTGCCTTTAATTTTATTGATGCTCCTTTTGTATATGACGGAACGAATAATGCAATTCCAACCGGATCTTCGATCGTGGTTAATAATGATTTAACCTTAACCGGAAACTTAGAAGTTTGTTCTTGTACTGTAGCTGCCGGTAAAACATTTACTATTCCTGCCGATTTAACATTAACGGTTAATGAAAACATAGTTGTAAATACAAATGGTAAACTTGTTGTTAAAAACAAAGGATCATTAGTAGAAACAAATAATACTGCAACATATACAGGAGCAGCAGATTCATTTCAGATGGAGCGTATTTCTACTGCTATGAAAAATTTCGATTACACGTATTGGTCATCACCTGTTACGGGACAAAAACTAAAAGTGTTATCACCTAATACTTTAAGTGATAAATACATGTCATTTAGCGGAACTAACTGGGTGATCGAAAATGGTGCTAATGTAATGAAAGCCGGAAAGGGATATATTATTCGTGTGCCAAAACCTAACAGTACTTATTCAAATGGAAAAGACCATTGGACAGGAACGACGTATGAGCAACCGGTAAATTTTGTAGGCACTCCAAATAACGGAATTATTACAGGGGAATCATTGAATGCAAATACGTATCAATTAATTGGAAACCCGTATCCATCTGCTTTAGATGCTAATGCTTTTTTATCAGATGCAAACAATTCATTTTTAGGAGGTACTATATATTTCTGGACACATAATACTATTTACACCAATAATAAATATACGTCAGACGATTATGCTTCTTACAACAGATTAGGCGGTCTTGCAACCGCCAAGGCAGAAAGTGCCAATAAAGGTGGGGTTAATGATGCTACTCCGAAAGGGCAAATTGCTGCAGGACAATCATTTTTTGCTCTTACAAAAACTGCCGGAAAAGCTTATTTTGACAACAGTATGCGTGTTGCCGGAAATAATACTCAATTCTTTAAAACAGCTAATTTAGAAAGACACCGTGTATGGCTTAACTTAATGAATGATGAAGGTGCATTTAAGCAAACTTTAGTTGGATATATAGCAGGAGCAACAAATGATTATGACAGTAATTTTGATGGTGAAAGTTTTAATCAAAATGCATACATCAATTTTTACAGTGTGTATAACGGAACAACTTTGTTGGCGATTCAGGGACGTGCATTACCATTAGATAAAAGTGATGTTATACCATTAGGATATTCATCGACAATAAAAGGTGACTTTACAATTGCAATTGACAAAGCCGATGGAGATTTAGCAACACAAAATATCTTTCTTGAGGATAAAACATTAGGAACAATTACAGATCTAACACAAACTGATTACAAATTCACAACTGCTATAGGAACTTTTAATGATCGTTTCGTGTTGCGTTATATCAATAAAACACTGGGTACAGGAGATTTTGAAAATACAGAAGATGCTGTTTTAGTTAGTGTTCAGAATAAAACAATAACGATAAATTCAACAAATGAAAATATTGATACTGTTTATATCTATGACATTTCAGGAAAACTTTTATATAAAAAGAAACAAATCACTGACAAACAAGTAATAATTAATAATCTCAACATTAGCAATCAGGTGATTTTTGTAAAAATAATTTTAGAAAATGAACACGTCAAAACAGTCAAATCAATATTTAAATAATACCTGTTTTTTAGTATTAAATCCGACAGCGAAAGTTGCCGGATTTTTTCGGATAATGACTATTTCAATAAATAAATTACAACTATAAATAATAAAAAGACAAATTGTTACCGTTTTTTAAAAAAAACTTGAGAGTAACAATTTTTAAATTATAACCAAAAAAATAACCCATTGTATGTTCCCGAAACAACTGTTATCTGCTCGTTCTTTATTTTTGAAAAATGCAGGAATACTTTTTTTTCTAATATCTTTTAAAATATTAGGTCAAAGTACCATCATTCCTATTACAAGAATCCATACCGACTGGAAAGGATATTGGACATCTAATGCCGTAACCGTCTCTGGGAATCGTCCGGATAGAGAGAATAATTTATTGGCTTTCTCCTGGAATGGAACAACTTATTCCACCGGAGTTAATGATAATGCACTTACTACTAATGGTGTACCTTTTAATGCTCAAAAATTTAGAGCACTAAAAATTCAAACTTTAGGTTTAGATACAAGTATGTATTATCTCCAGGGCTCAATGATAGACGAATCAGCCGGAAGTGCTTTTTTGCGTCCTGCATTAACGGGAACAACTTCTACAGGAGCTGAGCTGGCATCCAGACTTACTGATGGAACCAACGGTTTATCTATTGGAACAGGTATTGCAAATATAAAAGCCGGTACAGCCGAATTTAAAATTGGAACTAATAATATAAATATTGCAGGCTTAAATGACAATATTCCAGATATCATTGTAACTCAGGTTGCAGAACCAGGAAATCAATACGACACCTTTAAATTTGTAGATGCAGCAGGAAACACAGTAGGAAGTGTGCTATCAATAAAATTTGATACTGTTACGGCTATTGGTACTTATAGTCTGGATTTATTTAGAGCAGATAATGGTGCGGTGGCGTTTACTCCTGCAGCAACGAGAGATATTCGAATGTTAGGAATTGAAGCAAGTGCATTTGGTATAAATGCATCTAATGCCGCACTGGTAGATCGTTTTGTGGTTACTTTTTCCGGTAATTCAGATTGTGCTTTTATTGCTTTTAATGCTAATTCATTGAAAATTGCAGAACTAAGCCTTGTTAAGAAAGCTTCAATGAGCTCATGTGGCAAATTAGGAGATAAAATCGATTATACTTTCGAAGTTACTAATACAAGGGATGTTACAATAACAGATATTCAAGTTACTGATCCATTGGTTCCAACTATTGTTGGTAATCCAATTGCTTCTCTTGCACCCGGCGCAACAGCAACATTAAGCGGAACTTATACGATTACTGCCGCAGACGTAGCGGCCGGAAGAGTGATTAATTCAGCAAAAGTTACAGGAAAAGATCCTTCTTTAAATATAGTTGAAGATATTTCAGGAAACACAATTAATGATAATATTGCAACAACAACTATTTTATTAACACCACCAACAGTGGGAACTCCAAACCCAGTAACCTGTAGTACTCAGGGAAGCGTAACATTAACAGATATGCCTTCAGGGACATGGACATTAGAGAGAAGTCCGGGTCTTGTTACAACGACTGGTTCAGGAAATACATATACCGTTACAGGTCTTGCTGCGGGAACATATACTTTTAGAGTAACAAATAGTGCAGGCTGTAAATCACCTGCTACAGCAAATGTTGTAATCACCAATCAATCCTCTACAACCTGGAATGGAACAGCGTGGTCAAACGGTACGCCGGATGCTTCAAAGGCAGCGATTATTGCGGGAGCTTTTACGGTTTCAGCTGATTTAATAGCCTGTTCGTTAACCATTAATTCGGGAATCAGCATCAG
>Ga0247741_1000997_pt1 | contig 15630 bp, 19 predicted proteins | sample UWRJL213509R2_FD_180945 | JGI IMG/M metagenome (GOLD analysis project Ga0247741, IMG submission 180945) | Plant litter microbial communities from Arlington Agricultural Research Station in Wisconsin, United States - UWRJ-L213-509R-2 | ecosystem: Environmental > Terrestrial > Plant litter >... | reverse complement strand
GATATTTCATTGGGATGCCTATTATATTATATCATTGCTGCATGGGTATTTCATTAGGCTTCCTATTCTATTATTTCATTGCTAGGGGATTTCATTGGGGTGCTTATCATTCTATATCATTGCTACTAGATATTTCATTGGGATGCCTATTATATTATATCATTGCTGCATGGGTATTTCATTAGGCTTCCTATTCTATTATTTCATTGCTAGGGGATTTCATTGGGGTGCTTATCATTCTATATCATTGCTACTGGATATTTCATTGGGCTCCCTATCTGAATCTTTTATTGCTGGGGGATATCATTGGGATGCCTATTCTTCAATCTCAATAGAGGTGGTATTCAAACAAAAACGAGTATCACATAATATTTCTATCAACTGCAATCTATGACTTGAAGTCTATTTGAACGAAAATGAGTATCATCTAATATTTCTATCAACTGCAATCTATGACTTGGAGTCTTGCAATATCTATGTGAAGTCATCCCACTCTGGTTAAAAAAACTAATCCATCTCTATAGTTAGGTTCATATCTCTAACAATTACTTGGTACGGGTCCTAGAGAAGTACGTCAGTGCCTTGTAGATGAGACCTTGAGTAGACTGTACCTCTTGGCCTTTGGCTTTTCCGTTGGTTCGTCATCACCAATTGACCGCTTCATCGACACGGCGGTAAGCTGCTGGACAATGTTTGAAAGCACCCACTCAACATCTGCAACAGCAAGATTAAACTCGGTGTATGCGACAGGCGCCGTCGACTTATCAATAGCCCACGCCCACCACGAAAGGGTTATCATCACAAGATAGAAGCCGTTCACACCAGCTTTCATAACAGATGTCCAGTTGGATTTCGGTACTATAACTTGAGGCGGTGGCCAAGAGTTGCCGATAGCTTTCTGTCGCCAGGACGGCTGGATAACAAGCCACCAGGCCCGCCACTCAAGTGGGAATCCGTTCAGTTTGATAGGTGGGAGGACTTTGATTTTGCGATGTCGTTTCATCCACCAAGTGACCATCAATGGTCAGTTGAGGGTTGGTAGGGACTGGAATCAATGAGTATTGTCCGTAAAGAACAAAGGATGAACGCTTACCCCAGTCACAGAACAGCATCGTTCAAATTCCACCCATTTCTCAATTACTCTAGCCCACCCTGGCGACACTTGCGCCAAAGTCTGGAAGTGAGATCGACTATTGGTCACGAAGTCCGCCATAATGCCTTTGCTAATCTTCTCAATAGCTGGAGCAGCTGACAGTAACTCGGGTTGATCCACATCCATAGGACCAGGTGTGGTCAAGGCAGCGGTGGTTCCGGAGTCTACAGTTGGTGTGGTTGAAGCATCCGCGGTAGTCACAGCTACGACATCAGCATCACTCTTGGTTTTAGAGGAAGTGGTCGTAGAGCCTACGGTGCCAGCTGAACCGTCAACAGCAGGGGTGGTTACGGAGTCGACGCCGACAGTTGTAGTGGGAGGGACAACGGCAGTGGTGGTTGTAGAGCCTACCGTGCCAGCTGAACCGTCAACACCAGGGGTGGTCACGGAGTCGACGCCGACAGTCGTAGTGGGAGGGACAACGGCAGTGGTGGCGGTTGCAGAGTCAGTGCTGTCTGACGCAAAAGGAGAGACGACAGGAGCGTCAACAGCAGGGGCGGTCACGGGGCTGACACCAACGTTCGTGGTGGGGGAGACAGCGGAGGTGGAGGTTCCCGCGTCTACCGCGATAGCGGCTATAGCGGCTGTTGCGGTCGTATCGAGTTCATCAGCTGTAGTCTTCATGGCTGACTCAGAATCAGGCCTGGTGTCCTCCTTGGGCACGCCGGATGTCAACGATGGATTGGATACTAGAGCAGCCACCTTCGTTGGTGCACTGACCAACATGAAAAACGATCAGCGAAGTACATAAGAGGCCGAGAGAACCCATACCTTTCTAGCGCCTTCCCTCCATCAGTCGTATCTACCCCTGCAGTGTACTTTGCGACCCCCCCCCGCTTTTGAAATAGGTGACTCGTCGAGTAGCTCCTGGAGGAGCTTTCGGTTGCGTGCGATGTTGGCCGTTTTGGCGAGTTCGTAATCCAACTTGCTAAATTGAACACCTGGCGATTGAGTGTTGGCAGCGTCATCTTCCAGCTCGATGTCGAGCTCGTCGAGATCTTCGGGTGAAGAGTGAAGAGCACGAGCGTCGCGAACATTCTGAGCTGGAAAGACGATAAGGTTAGGGTTCCTGAAATAGAATGCTGATGATCAACACTCACAATAGACTTCATGCAGAAACTCGTCCCAACAACCGATAACCTGGTCCACCCACTCCTGCTTACCATAGTAATCCTCGAAATTCTCGTCTTTGGCACCTTCAATCACCCCGCTGTAGTATCTAATGGTCTACGTCAGTTAGATGTCAACCTTCAAGACACCATGTACTTACGAGGTCATCACAATCTTGCCGTTGCGTTGAGGGTGTGGGCCGCCAATGAGGAAGGCAACCAACATTCCTGTTCCCTCTTGGATGGCATCTGCATATGCCTTGAGGGTTCTTGGTATCTTTTCGATGTTTCTGAGGGTCAAAAGACCAATAGGTGAGTCAACTAGGCGTTTCAAACCAAACGGTGCTCACCTTGTGTACTGTTCTAGCTTTGCATCATCGGGAGAATCTTCTGCCTCCGGGCTCTTTGATTTCTCGTCCTTAAGACTCTGGAGATAATCTTCGACCTGCTTCCGAACCTCCGGCGTCTCCTTTTTGTACTCGGCCTGCACGACCTTGTTTTGGATCTGGAGACAAGTCTTGCGCTTTTTCTGGCCTTTAGTGGATGTGGCACCGTTGACTTCGATGTCGCCTGTGCTCTCCGTCGGAGCTTCACCCTCTTCTTTCTTCAGCTGAGTCTTGTACGCCCCCCAGGTGTTGTCGACGAGGACTTTGAGTTTTGATTTATAGAAGAGGGTCGAGTATGCTTGCCACGCCGCTGGAAGCTTTGTCGTCTTCTTCACAGGGATGACGGCACTCTTCGTTGTGGCATTTGACTGCCTGGTGGAGTTATGAAACCATTGGAACAGTCTCTGGACAAGAATGTGAGCATTTCGTTTCCTTCGTCGTTCTCTCGCTTACCGCATCCTGGAACTCTTTGAGTTTGCATTTGGCTTGTTCCTCACCACCTGCCTCTTTAATCTGTGCCTCCGTAGGTTTGGAAGGGGGGAACGCCTTTTCCCAGTCCTCATAGACCTTCGGGTAAAAAACTTTGGTGCACCCATTCTCCTGCGCCTCGAGGAAGGCAGGGATTAGAGGTTCGAGCCATTTCCGTTGATCAGGGGTTGTCCAACGCCTTCGTCCCATGTTGAGCGGTAAGGTCTGCAGGCTGTAGGTGGCGTGTTTTGAACGTGTCAAGGATGTTCGGAAGAGTTGTCCAAATAAACTGGGTTCAGTATTTATTTAGTTGCCAGCCCCCCCTCGTGTGACGTGGCTCTTTCCAATGCACCACCAACTTCCTAGCAAGCCCCTAACGAACATCGGGCAAACGCAAATTATCTACGCAATTCACCAGAAATGTGATCATCCCATAGCTGCAGGTAAGGACAGCGAGCTAGCATGTACTGTGTTTCGCTGCTCAACTTCTTGCAGACTCGGCCACTGCTCCAGCTGCACCTCAAACTCCAAGACGTCGCCGTCAAAGAACTCAGCCGATCCACCGCTTGAACGCCGTTACACCACCAGTACTGGCGCTCTCATTCGACCATGCTTTAGGTGAAGACACCCAGGCTACTTGTCTTACGACTTCGGCTCTGTTCACAGCAGGCAATCAAGCCACACGTCTTGCGAGTTCGGTTCCATTCACACCATCTCGTCATGCAACCCCCCAGCGAGACCACTTGGGGTACCCCAGCCAGCTAACGGCCTCTTCCGGCTATGAGTCTGACGAAGAAAGTCGCCCTGGTCCACCCCCTCTCCCTCCTCGGAACACAAGACCAGACTACATCGAACGTGATGTGTTCACTGCCAATCCATCCGATACGACGTCGGTCTCGGATGTCTCAAGTATTGCCGACACCGAAAACAATACTCAGGACGAAATCAAGGACGACTACTATTGGCGAAGTGTCCACGAAATCGACTTTCAAGACGAGGGTCTAGCCGCCTTGCTTGCTAGTCTCGCCGTATCGACCAGCAACGTCGTCCAGACTCCGGCGCCAGTGGCTGGACCATCTACACTTAGTCTGAACCTGGCTGACCCCAACGTCACTTTGCCTTTCCAAAGTACTGGACCATTCTATGTTGTTACGAAAGGCTCTGTGACAGGGGTTTTTGACGATTGGTTAGTACTGCCTCCACATCTCTTGTTCGGTCAAAATAATGTTGTATTCAACAGGGGCTACGTGCACCATATCACACGAATGAAGGGAAGCACACAAAAGGGGTATAAGACTTTGCGTGAGGCGAGATTCAGGTACCAGCGTGCAGTCACTATGGGGATTGTTGAAGTGCTTTATTAAGGTGGTACCAATTCGAAATACCCAAATATTGGCTTGAGCTCCGAATATAGTAGTGTTGGTTCGAAATACATAGACAATGAGAGACTGGTTTTGCTCTGAATATACTTGTTGAACTACTTCGAAAACAGGTTTCGCTCTGAATATGATTGTTGAACTACTTCGAAAACATTTGACATACCGAAATGTCCGGACACGCTGAATAAAATATTTGTGCTCTCGAAGGAATGCTCCTCCTTGTCCCAATTTCTATTGAGCAGCTCATGAGATATGGCCGAACTCATCTAACTGTTCATCATGAGTCACTTTCGTACCCCCAGCGCAAGTCTGTAGAATTTAACTTGTACAGCTGAGGTTCAGAGAGTCGTATTCAAGAGGCTCAAACTTATCACACAATCTTGTCTTAGTATGGGATTCGGTTAATCCATATAACTACTATTAGTAGTACGACAGTGGTTGGAATTCCGTTTCGTTTTTAAAATTTGTGTACAGACCAACTTGGATCCATCGGTGGTCGCAATTGAGTTTGAGTTTGAGTTTGGGGAGCCTTGAGAGCAGTTGTGGTTATCGCGAACCTTTCCACAATCCTCAATCGTCGGATGGAAAGGTTCTATTCGAGTGCGGTGGTGCGGTGGATACCAGCCATGTTCAAACATAAATACTGACCATATCATGAGATCCATCATCGACAAATATAGTGGAAGTGTCGAGCATTAAACCAATATGTCATATAGTCAACATCCGCTGCCTTGCCTTCACTCGGGTCTCGACTTGCCTGGTAAACACGTCGACCACTGATCTGTCAATATAATGAATCAACCAAATGCAGGTGTGAGACTCACCTCATGATTTAGATAGTGTTCCCTGGCTGGACCGAGCAGTACCAAGTAGTCAAGCGACGAGATTAGCGACAATGTTTCGAGTGGACTCTTACGCCAAGCTGTAAGTCAGCCTCGAGGAGATCTGTTAGCAATGGATGAAGCATAAATATCATTTACCATTTCTTACTAACAGAAGCCTTTCCTCTAATTAATGGTCCGCCGTAAAATGTGGTTGGCGAGTCGATACTCAACGGCGCTTAGATTGTGGATTCCGAATCGGGATGTGATGGCGCACAGACCTGATCACGCCGATATCATAACCTTGTCCCTTTCATTGCAGCCCGTATTTCACTTTCCCTCCCGTCCTGTGTTGCACAATACGCTCACACACTAGCCATGCCAGCACATCCTTTCCCAAACCGTGTTACCCATGCCAGGTTCCAGCAAACGTACGGCCTCCAACGCTGTCGACTCCGCCCAGAGTAGTCAACCTACAAAGAAGACGCGTCGCGCCTTTCGCATCGCCAAGGACCCCAATGCCCCCCGCAATGTCAGCGCAAAGACCGTCAAGCACCTTGCCTCCGGTCATCTCAGCGCGAGGCGAGTCCAAGTTGGTGAAAATGTTCAGCTAAAATCAACGAGCGAGTTGAATGAACCTGTGGATATGGGCGATGGAGGCAGTTCTATGTCTATGGGTGGCGGCCATCCACTGCAATTGCCACCTCCTGCAGACAGTGCCAATGGCCAGGCTGTCTCTGTGCCGGAGGGTGAGCTTATAGCTGCTCCAGTTAAGACCAAGAGAAAGAGACGGGTCAATACCACATCGGTAAGCACGCCAACGCCTAATTCTAACATATTTTAACTAATTAGTATGCAGTCTCGACTCCAAGAATGGCTTCAGTACCGCTCGAGCTCTCTAGATGAGCTTCTTCGACACTATGGTCTCGGCGACTATCTCGGTATAAGCGCCTGCGCGGGCTGCTCCAAGAACGAGGGGCGTTATCGATGCATTGATTGCTTTGGCCGATGTCAACTCCACTGCGCCGAGTGTCTGGTGGAAACTCATAGAGCCCTCCCATTACACCGGGTTGAGGTAAGTCTTATTTCTGATACCTAATACGTGTTGGGCCTTACAATTGACTCTTGAATGGTCGTATAGAAGTGGAATGATCAATTCTTTGACAAATCATTGCTCAAGTCCCTTGGCCTACGCATCCAACTTGGCCATGGAGGTATGAAATGTCCCTGTCCTATTGCTGGACCAGCCGATTTTGTCCTCTTCGACTGCAATGGCGTCCATAGTATCAATATCGATTTCTGCAATTGCGTCAGCACACCTTCGCCTAGGCGCATTCAGTTCATGCGCGCTGGATGGTTTCCTGCAACCTCTGACCAGCCGAAGACATGTTTCTCGTTCGACATGCTGGATCTCTTCCACAAGTTGACGCTTCAAGGAAAACTCACATTGTATGATTTTTATCTCTCGGTGCTTCACATCTCAGACAACCTACAGCTGGAGAAGGCTATTGTAGGTACCATATCATATTGACAGTTACACGACAAACTAAATCTATACTCTCAAGTATCGCTATCCCGAATTTCATCACACCTTTCGAATATGGCGTAATTTGCAAAGCCTCAAGCACGGCGGGAGGGGCCATGACCCAGCAGGTATCGTGGCTACTGGCGAAGGCTCGCTAGTTATCGAGTGCCCTGCTTGTCCACATCCTGGGAAGAATCTTCCCGAAAATTGGGAGGACGCACCACCAGCTTTACAGTATGTCTTTAATGCCTTATTTATTTCACGAACACTAATGAAGGCCCCTCTAGGTTTCTCTACACGCTCTTCCTTGCCATTGATGCAAACTTCAAACTCAAGAGTAAGGATCGAGGGATCAAAGACTTTCAACTTGACCCTGGTTGGGGCTGCTATGTCGAGAGCTCAAGATACGAGAGACATGTCGCAAATCATGTTGACGAACCTGAGGCATGTAGATTTCTTTTATGTTCATTCACTTTCCTATTTACATGAATGACACAGATCAACTCGTGTTCATCCGATCACGATGCAATTGCTCATGCAAATACCGCCGTCCCTGGGTATTTAGTGAACGGGACTGCAGTGGGTATATGTTCGAGGCATTCGATGATTAGAAGTAATGGTGCCGTTGACCTGGAGAAGGGCGAAAAGTAAGTACCTCAGAATCGTGATATTATTTCGAGATGATGCTGACGTGACGCTCTATGTAGATTCTGCAGCATGGACTACATGGTCCTTTCGGCACTTCTGGGCATCACCTTGATACGTATAGTAATCTCATACGATATTGGCTGTCAGTGGTCGAAAAAAATTTGAGGCGCGTATGGAGAAGTATCCAGAGGAAATGAAGCTCTCATCGGACACAAAGGTTGAGATTGGCATCCCCAACTGGCATGTGAATGGTCATGGCTCCTTCTGTCGAAATAATTACTCGTTGAACTACAAAAAGGGAGTAGGGAAGACCTCTGGAGAAGATGTTGAAATTACGTGGTCACATACAAATGCATTGGCACCAAGTTCACGAGAAATGGGTCCTGGCGCGCGGAAGGAGACCCTCAACGACCACTGGAATGGTTGGAACTTTAGGAAACTTGTTGGTTTGCGTATGTCAGGTTGGCCTTCTTTCGAACATTACTAATAGGATGGTTTCCAGGTAATCTATGTCTCAAACGCTTCAAGGATGCGGCCGTGATGCGCAAAAAACAACAAGCAGCATTTCAGTCACTGTCAGCAACATTTCCGACGGGTACCATAGAGAAATGGTCGAAAATGGTTGACGACTGGGAGAGGGATATGACGAAGCCAAATCCTTTTGAGGAATCGAATACAAGTATGTTCCTTTCTACCTTCGCTGGAATGAATACTTGCTTACTTCAACAAAGCTACAACCCTCCAGGATGTTCGCTTGGAGCTTGCGAAAGAAGATGCGTTAGAGCTTGAGGACGGCCGTGAAGCTCCACACAAACTTAGCATGACAACCTTCCTTGTCAAGGGCCTTGAACTCGAGGAACAGCAGTAAGTTCTCGAAATGCAGGTTTTGAATTGAACTTGAATGAATTGCACATAGACGACAGCTTCGATATGACGTGGCACAACATAAGCGAGCAAAAACCAGCAGGCAGAATGCTGATCTCCAGGAGAAGTGCAACACACTTTCACGTCGCATTCAGCAGTGGAGAGAGGTCCAATTAGCATATACGCCAACTGTTGCGACTCTTGTCATTCGAGCTGGATCCACGGCTGGCTCTGGTGAGGAGGGAAGCCTTGCTGAAAACGTACCTCTATTCCTTCCATCAGGGATATCAGATGCTGCCCGACAACCTATTATCCATGCCACAAAGAAGGAGCTTCGTCTTCGCATGGCCCAAGCTGACGAAGCTCTCGAAGATGTCCGACGCGGGAGACGAATGATCACTGGGCTTGTCCAATTCAAGAAACTCAATATATCGGGTGCGGGAAATAAGCCCAATACACGCATGCGAACACTATATAACCGACTTCAGCTCCAGATTCAACGTGCTGCTGATCGATATCGAGCAGCTCGAGATGCCCTTCTTGCACTTGATCCTAATGGCACTTGGCAAGACCGATTTCGAAAACTTAATCCTGCTGATATCCGGGGGCCAGGTCGACAAGAGGATGACAAAATTATCCAAACCAATGGCCAGTATGAAATGTCATGGATATGGCTCATTTCACGGTCTAGCAATGGCGATTCGGATGGTGAGGCTGCATTCGATGAGACGATGAGATCGGAATGGGCTAAGATGAGAGCGAGAGGTGATCGGTGGGATGAGGAGTACATGCTGGTGCAGGAGGAGATGCGCCGTACGGTTGTGTATTTGGAATGGAAGGCCAATTGGTGGAAGGGTCAGGCCTCGAGACGTGTTGTGGAAAATGCCACACTTATGCAGGGCCTGTCCGCATATGCTTACCGACAGGAGAGTCTTCTAACTTCACTTGCTGCTAGCTGTGCAATGAAATGGGTTGGAGCTCTGCGAAGTCATGGTGAAACGGCTGAGTGGACAAACAAATATGTCTCGGCCAAACAATCTTCTGCTTCATCATCACTAGGGGACAATGGTGCAGGCGTTTCGGGAGGTGATTCCAATGCATGTGATGCTGATGGTGATAATGAGTGTCTCGATGATGGGGAAGGATTTGAGAATGAAGTAGATGAGGATGATGAGGATGATGATTCGAGATTTGAGAGATATGATCTCTATGATTAGATACTTGGGATTAGATTAGATTAGATTATCAAATTATAACAGTGATACATAATATAGATATCTAAATGAGATATACCCCAAAAATGATATAGAATAGGAAGCCCAATGAAATCCCACAGCAAAGAAATAATAGAATGATAAGTACTCCAATGAAATACCCACCCAGCAATGATATAATAGAATAGGCATCCCAATGAAATCCCCCAGCAATGAAATAATAGATAGGCACCCCAATGAAATACCCATGCAGCAATGATATAGAATGATAAGTACCCCAATGAAATACCCACCCAGCAATGAAATAATAGAATAGACATCCCAATGAAATACCCACCCAGCAATGATATAATAGAATAGGCATCCCAATGAAATCCCCTAGCAATGAAATAATAGAATAGACACCCCAATGAAATGCCCACCCAGCAATGATATAATGGAATAGGCATCCCAATGAAATCCCCTAGCAATGAAATGATAGAATAGGGAGCCTAATGAAATACCCATGCAGCAATGATATAGAATGATAAGTACCCCAATGAAATACCCACCCAGCAATGAAATAATAGAATAGGCATCCCAATGAAATACCCACCCAGCAATGATATAATAGAATAGGCACCAATGAAATCCCCTAGCAATGAAATGATAGAATAGGGAACCTAATGAAACCCCCACCCAGCAATGATATAGTATAATAGGCATCCCAATGAAATATCCAGTAGCAATGATATAGAATGATAAGCATCCCAATGAAATATCCAGTAGCAATGATATAGAATGATAAGCACCCCAATGAAATCCCCTAACAATGAAATAATATAATAGAAAGTCCAATGAAACACCCACCCAGCAATGATATAATATAATAGATATCCCAATGAAATACCCAGTAGAAATGATATAGAATAGTCAATGAAATGAAAGATTCTATCATATTTCTTTCATTGACATAGGCCTGGGTAGCATTGAAAGAAATATTATAAAAGGCTCTGGTATTATGATAGGAAGTGCCTTGATAGGTTGGGTTTTATTTGATATAAGTGGTAGCTACCACTCCTTGAGTAGGGAATGGTGGTGGCGGGTGAGTTGGGAAGTGGTTTTAAAAGCACCTGCTCAACTTGCGCGGGTGGTGGCGCCAGCCTCATATCCCCTATGAGAAGGGAGGAGGCACGCGGCGGCTTGTCTTGGTCGTCCGTAAGCGCCCGCAGTAGTTGATAACCACCCCACGCGTCACGGTTGTGAAGTGGGGTGGTGCTGGTAGCTCGGCGATTATTCGACGGGTGCCAGCGTGTACCTATACGGGGGTTATTGTTAGTAATGCATGTTATCTATTATAAAATGTATTAATTACCTTTTAAAAGGCCACTGGAACCCGGGACGGACGCAGGAGAGGTGGTGGTGGTGGTTGAGGACGAAGATCAATGATGTCGAACCATCGTTGATGGACGTGTGTGGCTGTGCGGTCCGGGTTTCCGGCTGGTCCGAAATGTCCGGGCATCGTTCGAAACGGTGTTGAGAGGCTTCGAGGGCTGTACTTACTTCAAGTAAATCGTATTTAGATTAGTCTAGTAGAATAAACACAGAATATACCTAAAATTTTGTTCTCCAACATCAGGAGCATAGACATAAGAAGGTGATTAAGATTTCGTAGGTCATTCAACTCAAGCTTTAGGTGAATCAATTCGCAAGTCGTATATCTCTCAAAATTATTCATTATATCACACAAAAACACCTACACTACCTAGGTACTATAGTATACATTCAATATATGAATAATTGTTCAAGATCCGGCTGGTTTCATAAGTACAGTAAACGAGATGGACGCGAAGGAGCGACGTGGATCACCTCGCACGGCACGATTTCGGACACATAGACTCAACTCAACTCAATCTGACCTTGTTCACTCATTTGATTTATTTATAGATACTATTGAATTATACTAGCAGTCTAATATAATTTGTTTCATTCAATGAAGACTCGCAAGGCCATTTCGAACGATGCCCGGGCGTTTCGGGCCAGCCGGAAAGCCGGACCGCACAGCCACACACGTCCATCAACAATGGTTCAACTCTGTTGATCTTCGTCTTCAACCACGACCACCGCCTCTCCCGTCCATTCTTGCGTTGGTCCCGGGCTCTAAAAGCCTTTATAACGGTGAGAAATATGTTTTATAACAGATTACAAGCAGTACTGACGATCAACCCCCTGATAGGTACACACCTGCACTCGTCGAATGTTTGACGACTGCCAGCATCATTCCACTTCACCACCTTGATGTGTGGGGTGGATTTCGACTATCGCGGGCGCTCGTGGACGACAAAGACCAGCCGCTGGGTGCCTCCTCCCCTCTCGTAGGGATGTGAGGCCGGCAACACCACGTTTGAGTCAATGGATGGTTTACCACCCCCTCACGACTCCTCCATTCCTACCTCCACCAGCCGATACGAACGTAGCCCGCCACTGCAAGCATCACCCACAACCCTCAGGATTTCGACTATCACGGGCGCTCGCGGACGATCAAGACCAGCCGCCGAGGGCCTCCTCCCCTTTCGTAGGGATGTGAGAGCAGTGCTACCACCCGTGCAAGTTTACGGGTGGACCTACCTCTACAACTGGGCCGAAAACGACACGATCGTGGCAGGCCAGTCCAGGTCGATGTTGCACGACCGCTGGGCGCGACAGGGGCAACGCTCACGCCCATGTTGGCACAACCACGAAAGATCGTTGACGCCAGCTGTACCAACCGTCATCACCATCGAACCCACCACGAACCTAGCATTTCCCAGCAATAGGGAATGTCGAAGCACATCCGACGATGGCCACGAACAACAACAAGACGTTGAACGAACGACGACTGCGAACGCCAATGACGTTGAACTTCGAATGACAACGTTGAACAACAACGCGACAAACGACGACGACGACGATCAGACCTCCATCACCCGCTTTGCGCAACAAAGCATAGTCCAGTAACCGCGCACGACCCATGCAAATACGACTGCCACCTCGACACAACCACAATCGCAAACAGCACCCATCTCGACCGCCACCACAGACACCCACGAACGAAACACCACAGCACCACGAATACATACGAACCAAGTGTACACAACCGGCTGAACTATCGTCACCCCGGGTTCGCATATGCCACCAAATTCACCAAATCGCTGTCACTGCCCAATGACCCAGGCTGCCAACTGCGATCATCAAACACCACCACTGCCATACGAAATGACCAGCACAGAACAGAATAACCGCACGCAAGACTAGTAATCACCAAGCGCGATTGGTTTCCAATGGGAGAGCGAACATCACCTATGGACCATCAACCATAGCATCACCGGCTGGTGAGAGTGGATGGGAGGTTCGCAACCAGGTTCAGCCTAGGGGATAAAGGCTGGCAAGGATGGATGCAAGGCAAGGGGTCACTGGGCCTATGGGATTTGCTAAAAATGTGTATACATGAATCGACTACCTATGTAAGTAGTCATGTAGCCAGTAGTTAACAGTATATACGAAAATAAGATGAATTTATACACATGTCCACCCTCTGACCTAGCATGGGTTATGCCAGTTTGATTTTTAAGTACATATTGTAGATTTACGATGCTCGTTACATCATAACCTTTGGTGCACACACATACTTGACGGTACTCGTATCAGCTACTGGAAGCAGAGGCCGACGCGCGTAGAGGCGTCTGGGACACCCGAATATCCCCAAGGTGCACTGAGCATGTACCTGACCGGAAACTGCGCCGAAACTGATTGACAGATATGACGCGTGTTGCTATTTTTTTGACAAGCGCCCATCCAGCGCTCATTCGGTGCTCTAATAATAGAATGCGCCTGTTTCTCCCCTGCCAAAACGCCTGCCCCCGCGCCAATTTTTACGCTATTGAGATTCTGGAACTGCTACGAATATTTTCATGATTTATCAGATTTAATGCCTTTGTTTCATGTTTTTTTTATGATTACATAATCCACCCAATTGCCCTACCCCCGACAACAAGCATCCCCGCCCCTGCCCACAGTGAGCACCCATCCAGGACACAACCTAGACACTATTTGTATATGTTTACACACCCCCGCCCCCAACAACACCCACCCACCACCCCCTACAGCATAGGACAGGAGCCCACAGGAAGTCCCCTGTGACAGGCAAAGTCCTGGCTGGATGGTTTCAGCTTGACAGGGCATTGGCTGTCTTTGAAGGCTTCAAATAGCTTATATGGTTGCCGCTGCCACCTTTTGTTTGCGTCTCGCATTCAAGGAGGGTGTGACGTGCCAGCCATCTCCAACTCTCGTTCGATGAGTTTGTGCCAGCCACCACCCTCTGTGCTTGATCGTCCGCGTCCAGCTCGCGTTCCATCTCATCGTCTGCCATTTATGCAAACGAGGAATCGTTGTAGGTGTCGATGTGGCATGGACTGAGGAGCTAGGGGGTGCTCAACCACCCACTACCATTGCACGCAATTCAAGACCACTCACGCTTCACGACCACCTGCGAAATGTCACGAACAGCACCCCTCGTTGTCGGCAGCCGTCAAGTCATTTGACTACGACGCAATGAACACAAACCTGGACCTAACAATGGATCGAGCCATTCGTCAATCGAGGGAGTGACAATACTTGGTTTTCCGCTAGCACCTGGGTTCTTGGACTCAGGACATCCACCTCCAGCCGATTTTGCCTTCGCCTACGATGAAGCCGTTTGCCATGTACGCAAACGAAGAGTCGTTATAGGCGTTGACATGGTCTGGATTGACCATCGTGATAGCATACGGTTTGACTGCAGGACGGGGACAAGTCGACAAGTGGAGGGTTCTGTAATTATGGGCGTGGTGGTGGCAAGGGATGTCAACTTTGACATGGCTGTTGAGGTGCTTGTGAGGCTTCGAGTAGGTTCTAAGTTGTACTAAGGCAATTAGATACCTCATAGGTAGTTTGCATGTAGTTGTACATAGACGAATTGAACTCAATCTGCAAGAGTAACCCATTCACCTAGCATAGGTCAGTCCGTATTTTGAATAGTACTTGAAACATACTCTCCATTATATATAAACACTTTATCTCTACTGAGTTCATATGACTACATAACCACTGATAGCTTGTCGAGCGCACACCCTCAAACGCGACGCAACAAGTTCGAAAACGAACATTCCTAAAAAGGAAATTCTCAAAAGTTTGAGCACCTAAGGTCTCAAACATGTGTTCTGAGTCGCTTTCGTACATTTAAAGGTGTCTTATGTATAATTGAAGCAATGTACAATCCTATTAAACGAGCTGGGGAGCACGCACGGTGCAGGCGGACACGACGCACAAGGCCATGCCTGGGCACTCGATTTCAGCACGGGCGCTCGGAAGGGGTTCTGGGGTCCTGGAGTCCTGCCACTACCGGGTTTTCAAATTGCATCCCATCCCGCACCTACTGACGCACCCGAAACATCCCAGATGGGACTATACATACCCTAGGCACTAAATTTCACATCAAACAGTGCCCGACGAGCTGCGACAGTGAGCACGAGTACCCCAACAGTGTCCAGCACCCGATTTGGTAGTGCTGACAGTGTGGTAGTGATGCCGCCCATCACATCCATCACCCGGCACCCGGCAATTACAATCATTTGCCCTTCCGTTAGGTGGTGGGCAGTTGCCCTTCTGGACGTATGGACCTTCGTGGGCAACAGCCTATTTTGATATATAAATGTAGCAGTATTGGTTGGTTGCATAGTGTTGCTCGCATTGTTTCACAGTCATCCAACTCGGTCCAAGCCATGTCGTATCATGGATATCCTCCTACTCGAAAAATAGTTAGCGTTGCATCATTTCACAGTCAATCAAGGAGATAATCGTATCTTGTGCATTTGTCCAAACCCACTCAAAAAGGTGACGTGATAACGTATTATACTCGCTTGCAACTGTAGTTGTTTTCATGTTCGATTTTGATTGACGAGGATGATCTCAGCGAGATCGAGCAAATGAACACCCAGATGATGACACCTTCTTGAACGCAGGTAGGTGGATGAGTAAGGAACGGAGGGATACCATCAGTGAGAACGC
>Ga0247741_1000995_pt1 | contig 15653 bp, 15 predicted proteins | sample UWRJL213509R2_FD_180945 | JGI IMG/M metagenome (GOLD analysis project Ga0247741, IMG submission 180945) | Plant litter microbial communities from Arlington Agricultural Research Station in Wisconsin, United States - UWRJ-L213-509R-2 | ecosystem: Environmental > Terrestrial > Plant litter >... | reverse complement strand
CCAGGGCCGATTGAACGATGCGGAGGCGCTTGAGGTGGTGGTGTTGGAGAAGAGGAAGCGGGTGTTGGGAGATGACCATCCAGACACACTCTCGAGCATGGCGAATCTTGCATGCACATATAGGGACCAGGGCCAATTGAAGGATGCGGAGGCGCTTGAGGTGGTGGTGTTGGAGAAGAGGAAGCGGGTGTTGGGAGATGACTATCCAGACACACTCTTGAGCATGGCGAATCTTGCATGTACATATCATAAACAGGGCCGATTGGAGGATGCGGAGGCGCTCGAGGTGGTGGTGTTGGAGAAGAGGAAGCGGGTGCTGGGAGATGACCATCCAGACACACTCAAGAGCATGGCAAATCTTGCCTGCACATATAGGAACCAGGGCCGATTGAACGATGCGGAGGCGCTCGAGGTGGTGGCGTTGGAGAAGAGGAAGCGGGTATTGGGTGATGATCATCCAGACACACTCTTGAGCATGGCGAATCTTGCAGTCACGTACTTCAAACAGGGCCGCTTAGACGATGCGGAGGCGCTCGAGGTAACGGTGCTGGAAAGGAGGAGGCGGGTGCAGGGAGACGATCATCCAGACACCCTCACGGCCATGGAAAATCTTGCAGGCACGTATAGGCGATTGGACCGCTTAAACGATGCAGAGGCGCTTGAGGTGGTGCTCATGGGGAAGACAAAGTAATCATTCTTCTATAGACCAAATTCAGCCGCATATTACGAGCAAAATGAGACTGTCTTACATTCTCGTGCTCTATGGGTGAGATGATTATATACTGACTTGCACCAAGGTGGAGGATTACATGTCAGAATGGCTCGGTTTCTCACTGGTCAGTCGACAACAGTGGGGAGATGAAGGCCAGGGACACCTTTGCGATGGCCATGCCTGTAGGCCACAGAGGTCCGCTTGCTGGCCCTATAGATTGGGTCAGCGCTTGACCGGAATGTAGTTCGGGGAAAATGCTTACGGAGTGGAAACGTTGCAACAAACAGGGACGTCATTCACCTGTTCTAATTTGACGGTCAAGCTGGTGGGTGTTGCAAGATGTAGCAGAGGTATGACTCACCATGATGCTCTCCTGAGAATGGAATAACAGCGTGGCCGTCATGGGTGAGGACAACGCGAACAATGTCACAGAACACGAAACTGTCCTGTGACATGTCCGTTATCTCCGGCCTTGGTTCTTCGTTTTTGAAGCACGGTCATATCATACACTGTTCTAGTTTCTCTGTCGTCGAATTGACGCTCGTAAGGCGATTATGCCTGTTTTCACGACATATGAACTGACTGTGGACCTCTGCATCTTGTATCTCGATTCTCATGGCTCTCTCTCATGCCGCTAAACATTCAAATATTCACCTTCCACTCATCCTTCCTGGACACGCCTTCGCACCTCCTTTCCAACCTTCTATACCTTTGTACTCTCGTACCGATCCTATCCGACATCCATCTCGATGCCTGTGCCTTCGGCGACAAGACGAATGCATTTAACACCTACAACCGAGAGATTGGACACGAAAATCTGGCGGACGAAGCCCTTAAGGCTATGAGAGAGGGAACTGCGGCTGGAAGGATGACTGCAGCCGAGCAGCAACTCTCCTCGAAGGAATCCATTCAATTCATTGTCAATGGTCCTGTGAGCCAGCCTTTGTTTTGACTCGTCTGCGGTGGCTCCGTGTTTGCTGGTTCAGGATTTGGGTGTGGCTTTGTCGCTCAGTGGGTCCCTCGAGAAGACGACGTTGTCTGTCGGCACATCAGGAGTGTGAAGGACTGCTACAATGAAAAGATAAAGCGTGCTATGAGCTATCCGTCTTCCGGTGCAATTCTACGTCTCACTGTCCATCACGGTTCTCTTCTTAGAGTCTCTCTCAATGCAGATCGTACCCGCTTTCTTGTCTGGCTTTCACGAACCCACATTTATCCACCTCTGGACGCATGCGTTTACTGATTCGCAATTCACAGCATGAATCAAGATCGCCTTCCTGATCGAACTCAACACTTCAACTCGGTGGAACCCAGTAATCTGCACTACCTCAGGCTATGGAAGTGAAGACGACATGACTATGTGATTCCGTCAACGAAACGCGTTCACCAAGGGCGAAACCGGGGAAACGACCCAGGAAACCTCCGCCCGTCTTTCGCGTGAAACTTCAGCGGGACACTAGTCAGAGAACGAGGAAATCATCGCAGGAAACTCTATCGACGCCGAGGTGGATAGATTGTGGACGAAGGCACCACCACCTGCATTCGCTTGCCCAAGTCTCTGAACGATCTCCAATCGTATCAAGAAAGACCCCAACACACAGTGCCTCAGTTTGGTCATCAGAATATCGACTTATCCTCAGCGACCAAAACCTCGACGACTCATCTCTCCGGCTCTGTGACTACTACATAGTGGCTAGTCGAGGTTCGTCAAACGCCATTTGTGCCACCAGCCAAACATCACATCGGAATGTCGCTTTTCAGGAGGGTCCATTCTCGCTCACGCGAGCTTACCGTCGGCTTCGTCATCAGGCCCACCGACGACTCGAACATTCCCCAACTCATGTCTAGATCTCAAACGTCATTTCTTAACGATGGCCCCTCCTCGTTCCGTGCTCAACCCATTCAAGCGGATCAAACCGCCAGTGACGCTCAAATGCCCGCGGAAGCGCCACGAGCCCTGCCTGTGATACAACCCTCAACTAAGAGACCATCGATTTGGCATTGACGGCTTCGTTCACGAAGACCAATGGTAAGCTATACCTTCATCGGATTCGTGTACTATGACACTGATACGCGTGGTTCAGTGACGGATGAGGTTGGGATGTGTTAAACTCCGTCTAACCTTTCTCAAATCGCCTGTAAATGACGCGGGTTTCTAAGCCTACGGATGTCGCGGGCATGAACCCTTTTTTGATTGTTGAGTATCCCTTATCACTTACACGCATCTCCTAGAACCTTCAAATTTGACTGCCGTCTGCCCAGTATCCATACATGAATATGTCATGAGTCTCGTGCTTCCGCATTTTTTCGATGCTCGTGCTGGGGAATACAAGACGAACACCCTGAACGGTCACCCTACTGAGTTCGGAGACGAAATACGGAATTCCAAGCTCCTGCATCGACTGCGTAAGGCGGTCGCGGCTTCAAGGACGAGTGAGCAATTGTCCATGAGGATGCTTGCTCAACGCTTAGTCGACGAACCGAATGTCGGAAGCAGTCTCTATCTTGGTCCATCTTGGGTACATCGACCGATTGTAGGTTCGGTAATCGGGCGTAGTGTCTGCGCTCGGTATTCGGGTTGAGGTTGTTCCATCAGAAAGGAAAGGGAGAATGAGAAGATGAAGGAGATCACGGTTGCTTGATCAATAAGTTGGTCGGTACGATTACTCTTCTACTGGATCTTTGATCTTTGGACTCAATGTGCTTTCTTAGACTCTCGACTCTGAAATAATCCAAATTTCACCTGCTCTCTCGACCAGCGTTTGAGCGGAGCCACGTACCTCGTGGACTTCAAGAGTGGTGCACACCTCGACTCTCATTCCCCAGCTCCGTGACCACCATTGGAGAGGTTTACTTAATCACTGGCCAGATGAATATAGTCAAATATGACTGAGCGCGTTAACATCAAGTACATCGTTCGCCAATCTGAAACGAGTGCCAGGATGTTGGCTAGATGGACAACTGGATAATTTGGACCTGTTGTCAGTATCGTACCAGAGACCGAAGTAGTGGCCGATTGCTGAAGCCCAGTCTTCTCTAATTGGATGACTGGTATTCGTTTGATCCCATTGTTTTAAAGAATGACCTCTTTAGATTCTTTTCCATACTGCTTGACCTGAAACTATAGACATGTCTTAGTAGATATGGTGATGGTCTAGCTTTTTTTTGGTATAATGTTATCGTACTGAGTGAGCTGAGATGTAACCATATTACAATGCCGATTGAAATCTACATTATCGAAAATATAAGAGAGTGAAAACGGCTTGAAGAACTGGAATTCAAGTTGATGGTAAAATGTGCTATTTGAAGAGTCAGCGACAATCATTTCGCCGACCAGTACGCTAAGTATCATATATTCTCGATCCTGATGGCACATAAATCCGAGTCAATTAACTCTTCCGTCTGCAGTGGGCTTGTAAGTACAGACAACTCAGATGAGAACCCGTATTCTTGAAGCCTCAGAGTAGATACGGAGCGCGATGATTCTTAGATGAACATAGTAGTCCCACTGCAAAAAACATTTCTGGCCGTTGAATTTGATAACATATCCGACTAGAGTTCTGGGAGGCGATTCGGATGGGTGCTCAGTGCTGCGTTCAGAAATGTCGTTTTCAGGCAATCCTCATCACACGGCACCGTGGCATCACGCCAGTTCAAGTTCAAACCCACCATCTCGAGGAAATATGACTCATTACAGCTGTTATATATGTAGGAACTAGATTCATCAATATCTGTCCTTGAATATAGGTTTAAAATTGGCCACATCTTTCATATCTCGAGTACATCCAACCATCAAAGTGATTTATCCGCACTAAAAGCCATAAGGTATTTAAATTAAAAGAAAGATATAGTTTAATTACCCCAAATTTTACTTCAAATATATATATATGTTCTACCAGCCAGTATGTATTCATTTAACAGCGCACGGAAGTTGTGGCAGGTCGTCCTCGTCGGCATAACATGTGGCTGTGCTCGGCAAGATGACTGATTAGCGCTCGCTGTCGGCAGCATTACTACATCGAAGAAGCGTTTAGAATGCTTGGCAAGTTGTATCTCCATTAGCTCTGTAAAAGCCTGTATCTTTTGGGATTTAGGTGTACTTACTTTGCGTGGCAAACTCACAGTCGGTCTTAGATATCACGTGACGCTATTAACTGAACTAGAGTGAATTAGCGCCGTTGGTGGCTCATACCTTGGTTGGCATATAAAACAAACGTAACGCCTCAAATTCATTTGACCAGTAGCCTTTGAATATATAAAATTGGTGGCTTTCCTAGGAGATGATGTCTTATTATGGTGGCGCTGGTGCAAGATGGCCACAAGCCACTATTTACGTCTTCACAGTTTCCACTGACCATATCGTTTTACTCGGGTGACTCTCTCAGTCTCCATGATAAGATGTGAAGAGTATTATCACCTGCGATCCATTGCCGACCTGTCAACCCCACAATTTTTCGCTAAGCATCTCTTTGGTGACAGGCGATGCGTTTTCAAATCTTTCTCTGCATGCCCGAAACTCCTTAATACATTTCTTGCCCTTATCTGCTGGCGATCTGCTAAGTTCACTGTCTGCATGCACGCTTTCTACGATGTGGTCCATATCTCATTCATTAGTTTGCTCCGTTTGGCTACATATAATCGTCATGAGCATGAGGGTTCAATGATGAGCAAAACCCTGGCATGACTCTTTGAGTGTCATGAATTGCTATTTAATGGGAGTTTTTCTCGACTAAGTCTTATGTGCATTAGCAATTTTTTGAACCGTGATATAAACCTACAAACTACTACTATGCGCTCCTTCGCCATCGTCTCTCTCTTCGCCATATTCACCACCGCCTATGCCGCCGTCAATGGTCGTTGCACAGGCCGCCCAGGTATCTGCGTCTCTACCAGTAGTTGTACGGCTGCAGGGGGGACATATGTCTCCGGAGCATGCCCCAATGACCCAAAAAACATCAAGTGCTGCAACAAGAGTCCCTGCTACAATAGCACAGGCAGCTGCCAATTTACATCGGACTGCAGAGGCCCTGTTTTTTATACTGTAGCAGGTAAGTTTTACGGTATTTATTTTTAAAGACTAGCTCACATGATCTTTCTCTAGGGTATTGTCCTGGTGGATCGAACTTCCAATGCTGCGTATACGGATGTAGGGATTGCAAGTAGGGGTAAAGAGGGATACCGACTCCCAGCTAATCCTCTGCTGCTGATCCCTTATTACTAAGCTCTGGTGGTTTCGTTTGGGATCCTGGTTTTCAACGTTTGAATGTTTGAAATTGAAACACCCATAAGTAGCGTATCAACCCTGTTGAAGTTTTTTTCAGTTGTTTTCTCGAATAGGAACCCAACAACAACAAATTTTGAAAGCACAGCGAGCTTTCGTTTGATCCGTAGATGCAAAGGACCTCTTTGGGTTCATTTCAACACTGTTTGGGCTTCAACCTTATCGTCCCGGATTCATCTCAGCTGATGCAGGTGTCGACACGGGAGGTGTTGATTCTCATGCTTCGGCTTTTATCACTTTTGTTGGCATTATTAATGCTGTAAGACAGTTTTATTTGAGGAGTCAAAGATAATCACTTTGCCGACCTGTACGATAAGCGTTACGCATTCTCGATCACAATAGTTTACGAATCTGACTCTATTAGTTAGTACGTGAACAAGAATACATCGTCGATTGGCATTTAATTTACCTATCGTCGGTGAATAAGACCTGCGGATTTGAATCCATTGGAACACCAGGAAAAAGTGTTAGGACCTTGCATGAAAACACTGCGCCTAAATGGAAAGATACAAGGCAGACGTGGGTTCTGGTAAGCGCATCGATATGCAGGCGCTAAAGAGATCTCACTTCGGTATGTACGGTCGACGGGAACCCGTATGTCATCACCAGAGGAGTGTGAAGGACATTCATCATCCTCGCCTAAATTCTTCCCGTATCTGACGCCAGAGACGAGTATTAGCCTTACGACAGAGATTTTCAGAAGGGAAGATTAATACATTGCACATTTCTGATGCTAGTTCACATCCTTGTACCTGAAGTATATGTCAACCTGACTATGATGAGCATCCATTTCGCACACAGCTGCGACCGAACGCCGATAATGAATGTACTATGTGGGCGTCTACTTACGTATTGACCGAATGTGAGTATTGGCGGATGCATTACAGTGTTCATGACATGTCGCCTTGCTACTACGTAGCACGTTAGCACGAGCCTGTAGCAGACGTATTCTCCTCCAATCTGTGAAGTGTAGACGACGAGAAAGGTTATAAATATAAGAGAAGTAATACTTACTCCGCGAAAACCGACCGGATACTCCCCAGACCTATTTAAGACAGATCACAGTCCAACCCGCCTCCAGTCATTCGATTGGGGGTGCCGTGGTCATTCCATAGATAAAAGCCGAATTTTCAAGAGCTTCGTCTTTGCTGGCCTGACAAAAGGTGGATATTAGATTTACGGAAATTGGAAGGCCCAGAAAATCCCACTTACTGGGTCCGTTTGTCCCAAACCTAAATCTATAGTCACCTTCTCCGCTAAGAGTATGGTTAACAACGAGAACGTCGAAGAATGTAGGAGAAACACGTACTTGAGGGGCATCAAACGCCGCATCGCTTGTTGCTGATGCCGTGCCCCAGTAATCGTGTCGACAGGACTGGTTCCTTCCCGCCTTGGTGAAGGGTTTTGGTCTGGAAATTGAACTCCTGCTAAATAAACCCGTGGCGTCGCGCAAAGTCTGAACCGTAAACGAGTTTTGTCACACAAATGTGCTCGTACGTCGTGCTTTGGAGTTCTTGCTGTGCTTGGCGTCCAAACGCTGGTGGCCCGTTGGTTCGATTTACAGGAGGTTCGATAGCGGATAACAGATCTATGTTGGATATAATAGTTGAACTTGACAGTAACCACTCTAACAGCAACGAGCCAGTCGTCCAAACTTGGCTCCGAGAGGATGTGGCGCATCTATCCATCTTTTGGGTGTCGAGTGTTGAAATTGTGGGCAAATGGGGAAGAACGGCCAATCGCAGGAGGTAGGGCAGGGGTCATGGTAGGCGAGCGAGTGGAAATTGGGTGTACCAGGTTCGGCCGTCGTTGAGGCTGCCAATGCAATGTAACAGCAATTCAAAGGACCGAGACGTCACGGTATGCGAGCGAGTAGACGGAGAGAGGGGGAAAGCGGGTCAACCTCGAGCATGGTCGCGGGTGCAAGTAAGCATCGAGGTGTTTGATCATTGCGGGGGTCGGTGTACGCTCGATGAGATCTGATTTTGGAGTGCACAATCGTAGGCCTGCGATTGAAACGGAGGGGCGTCATTTTAGAGAGTCCAACTGATAGGACAAAAATTTCAGCTTGAAGCTCGTATAAAGAGTCGACAAGGATATACCTGGCCCTAAGCCACGAGAGCTTCCATCAAACCAGAGTTCTAAGAAATCCAGCGTCCCGCGACGAGGAGGCAACATCCACGTCCATATTTCTTGGTAGTCAGGATGGTTCAGTCCGGAGCCACGCAGGATTCTGCTTCAAATCTTAGTCAACAAGAGGCCATGATTGTCAAGCGAAGCAGGCATGTTTGAGTAGAGGTTACGAAAGGAATCGATGTGTGGATCTAGGAGCTTCGAGGCAGTGGAGGGCAGACGAGTCATAGTGATACTACTGTACAAGCGGCTGCCAGCTGTTGTATCCGACGGATGTTCTGGGAGGCTGTCGTTGTGGACGCGTGCAAGAGTCTGTCAGTGTTCGGAGCGTTCGGAAGATCACGCGTGATGTCACACCACATCGTGCCAAATTCTCATTTCGAGAACGGTGACTCCTTGCCACCTGCAGTGACATCCACGATCCAAAGTCCAATTGAAATCATCAAGCGTTTATGATATACTGAGCCTCACGATTTTGGTCGTAGCTAGGTGCTGCCTGAGCGGCTAAACGGCTCGTGGGCATGGGATGGCTGTTAGCAAGATTCACTCAAGGTGCACCTCTTCAAAGCTCCAACCAGTCGTCAGGGTATCTGTAGCAGCCGCGACAGATCTATCGCCTTTTGAGGTGGACTCGATGGTCAAAAGCAACCCCGACGGCTTTTCCGTCTAATAATAGACCAGCGCTGACGACAACCTTTCTCTTTGATCGACCACCACCACTACGCTTGCTCCGGCTGCAGATCTCATATCAGCTGATCACCCGTCCTTTTTTCTGTCTGTCGACATTCGTGATCTCAGACGCGCCCTTTGAGCTAACATTCTACGTGCCTCAAACGGAGGGATCGATTGGACTATTCATCCCCCAAGACAAAACGACTATGGACATCCCATATGATTTTGAGAACAAGACTCGCATTCTTTTTTTGACATGACCATCATTGTTTCGCTTCTGATCAATATGGAACTCTCCAATGTGCTTCTGCTCTACGTGATGATCATGTGCATGCTTGACCTTCTCCCGAGTCCCATGACGCGGAAGCTGTTCGTAAATCCATCTGCTGTAAGAGGGACTATGATGGGTACACCAGGACACTGTTCGAGACTTACCCTGTGGAACTGACCACTCCAGTGATGAACTCCTCCAACGAAGAAAAACCCGTCAAGCTACTTGCATTAGGTATATTTTTCAATGTTATTAGCCCGCAAAATTTCAAATAGATTCTGACTTGTAAACTCTGAGCAGACGGCGGCGGCATTCGTGGACTTTCGGGGCTGCTTATTGTCAAAGAAATTATGCACAATGTGATGGTTGAGGAGAACAAGAAACTGGCGCAGAATGGCCAAGCACTGCTTACTCGCCCACCAAAGCCATGCGATTACTTTGATTTAATTGGTGGTACTGGTACTGGAGGGTGCGCTTCGTACTTCATAATACTCTAATACCACTAATCGTTACATTACAGGATAATTGCTTTAATGCTTGGGCGGCTTCGGATGGACGTAGACATCGCAATAAAACACTATGATACCATGATCAAGCATGTCTTCTCTCATCCGAAAAGAAGACCAGGAGATGGAAAATTCAAAGCGACAAAACTTGAAGCGGCAATCAAATCTATTGTGAGGGATGTAACTGGTGATTCAGAATCACCCTTATTGGAAGAAGATCGGTCTGCAGGTTGCCGGACGTGAGCCTACCAACTACCCTATCATTTATGGTCTTAAATCTACCCCTCAGCTTCGTCTGTGCAAAGAACGCCCTTAATATGAATGCGAACATCCCAACACTGTTCAGGACCTACGAGTCTCACGAAACCCATTCTGCGTGCAAGATTTGGGAAGCTGCTCGAGCGACATCTGCAGCGCCAACTTTCTTCAAGTGGATCGAGATCGGGAGAGCGCAGCCATTCATTGATGGTGGATTAGGCCGCAACAATCCTAGTCGGGTGATACTTGATGAAGCGAACAGCTTATTTGGCGCCCGTCACATTGGGTGCTTATTGAGCGTTGGTACTGGACAGGTCGAGACAACTGCCATCAGGAAACCTGGGCAATTCCAGCAGCTCATTTCAACAGAAATCGTCGACGCGCTGAAGGCCATCGCCACTGACTGTGAAGACACACATGAAAGCATGCTGCGTCTCTTCGCGAAATTGCCTACCACTTACTTTCGGCTAAATGTCGAACAAGGGATGCAGAGCATCAATATCTCAAAATGGGACCGACTAAGAAACGTGGAGGCACATACGATGCAATATCTGAGGAAGAAGGAGGTCGAGGAAAAGCTGGCGACGTTGTGAAATGTTATCAGGGACCCTCGAGCACAACTCACAATTGAGCAACTCAGTAAGCAGAAACGTCTTTTCTTAAATCCGAATACTCATTTGTTACATCTTAAGTTTCTCCCAGCCCTCCACTCGAAACGGCTCAACGTCATGGAGAACGCAAACTATGTCCACCGCCTGTGGCCTCATTTATAGGTCGAAAGGATATCCTCGACAAGATGCACGGATATTTCGACTCGGATGTCGATAGTACATCCCAGCACATTTTCGTGTTGTATGGCCTTGGTGGGGCAGGAAAGAGCCAACTTGCATTCAAATTCATTGAGGAATCCAAAAATAAACGGTATACCAATCGGCTAAATAAAATCAGATATAGTAATCGTAAATTTGCCGAACACTTTTTTATTTAGTTTCTCCGATATCTTCTACGTCGACGCCACGAGTGAAGAGACAATTACAACGGATCTCGAGGCGATCACTTCAGGAAATTCCAAGGGAACTGTGGATGCAAGTCTGCATTGGCTTGCAAACCAGACCAATGGAAACTGGCTCCTCGTTTTCGATAACGCGGACAACGTTGACTTGAAGCTGAAGAAGTTCTTTCCTTCGTGTTGCTCTGGAAATATTCTCATTACAACACGCAACCGGGAGCTTCGCCACTACACTGCCAGGGATGCGGATACAGACGTTAAGGGAATAGATCTCGAAGACGCGAAAAGTTTACTTCTGATTCAGGCTCGAGCAGAAAGGAACGTCAAAAATAATGCACTAGCGGAGACGATTGCACTGGTAATATCTTTTACACTTTCGTAGAGAGTTTTATGCTGATATGCATTACAGGAACTCCATTGCTTTGCATTAGCCGTCGCACAAGCTGGGGCTTTCATTCATTGCCACTCCTCCTCAAGCCAGTATCGAGAACTCTACCAACGTGAACGCGACAATTTGTTGCAGAACGAGGAGACTCAAGGACACGATCCTTATGAATTAGCTGTCTATTCGACATGGAGATTGAGCCCTGATAAACTTGATCCACCAGCAAAATTGTTCCTCCAAGTTTGCTCGTTGCTGCATCATGAAGGAATTTCGGAGGAAATATTCGAAAAAGCGGCGCTCTCTAATCTAAATCTGGAGGACTCGGGGCTGCAGGACAAAGTGACGAAGTTGTTGAAACAGCTAGGGAAACAAGATTCGGGCTGGAGTTCTTGGACGTTCCAGAGGATTATAATGCGCCTCGGTTCACATTCACTCATCGAATATGACCACCAAAATCGCACCTACAGCGTTCATCCGCTTGTACACCACTGGAGTGGCACCACCTTTGAAGGAAACCGACATAATATGCAGATTCTAATTCTCACTGTCGTTGCGCTATCATTTTCTTTGACGAAAACTGATGAGGACATCAAATATCGCCGTGCACTCCTGAAACATATCACAAACTCGATTACCTCACTCAAGCTGGAGGAGATCAATCCATTAGTCGGGAAGCACATAGCACAAATCTATTACGACGTGGGTCACTGGAAGAAAATCGAGGCGCTTGAGATGATGGTGTTGGAGAAGATGAAGCAGGTGCTGGGAGATGACCACCCTGATACCCTCAAAAGTATGGCAAATCTCGCAAATACGTACTGGGACCAGGGCCGCTGGACTGACGCCGAGGCGCTTGACCTTGTGGTGTTGGAAAAGAGAAAGTTGGTGCTGGGAGATGACCATCCTGACACACTCGGGGGCATGACGAATCTTGCCAACACATACAGAGACCAGGGCCGTTGGCAGGAGGCAGCGGCGCTCGAGGTGATGGTGATGGAGAAAAGGAAGCGATTGCTGGGAGAGGACCATCCAGACACTCTTTGGAGCATGGGGAATCTTGCTAGCACTTACTGGAATCAGGGTCGCTGGAATGACGCAGAGGCGCTCGAGGTGGTGGTGATGGAGAAGAGAAAGCGATTGCTGGGAGAGGACCATCCCATGACCCTTGTGAGCATGGGGAATCTTGCTACTATATATAAAAACCAGGGCCGCTTAGAGGACACGGAGTCGTCGGAGGTGTCGGTATTGAAGAACAGGAAGCGGTTGATGGGCGATGATCATCCTCACACTCTTAGGGCCATGTCGAACTTGGCAGCCACATACTGGAAACAGGGCCGCTGGAACGACGCAGAGGTGCTTCAGGTCGTGACGATAGAGAAGACGAAGCGAGGTCTAGGAGATGACCACCATTGGACTCTTGATAGCATGGCAAATCTTACTGACATATACAGGGACCTGGGCCGCTTGAAGGACGTGGAGGCACTTGGTGTGGAAACTATCGAGAAGATGAAGCGGGTGCTAGGAAACGACCATCCTAAAACCTTCAAGAGCATGTTGAGCTTCGTAGCCACGTATAGGGAGCTGGGCCGCTTGAACGACGCAGAGGCACTCGAGGTGGTGGTGGAGGACAATAGGAAGCATCGTGAAGGGTCATGAAGCTGGGAAGGCTTGGTATGAAACGCAGAGAAGCGGACCTAGGGTAGCCGTCTGGTTGTAAACGACATCAAGATTAAATATCACAAAATGAAGACATGTAATGGATCGCGTGAGAGACTGCAATACTTGGATTGTGTGTCTGGGTAGAGAATGTCGAATTCAAGGCAGCCTACGTCCAGACTCCAGTTACAGACAGAAAGCCAACAGGTCGCGACCTGATGAACTTCAAGACTATGCATGCTGCATATCAAGACCCGGCTCTCGGATGAACGTAGGACACCACCAGAACCTCAATGTAACTTGCTTGATGGCACGCATTACGAGAGGCATGTGCAGCAAGAGACGTTGTACTATTGGAAATGGTATCACGTCGATGAATGTGCCTACGATGGGACGCCGAAAGTGATAAGCTAGAATGTGGAGCCGGCTGCGCTTAGGTTCGAATGCGATGGGTTCTTAAAGCTATGGTTCAGTAGTTTGCAATGACACTCGTGGGCTATAGACTTACAGAGTGGCGGGACAAGGAGGAGGTAAGCATACCCGGCTTAGATGGTAAAATACCTGAGGAAGATTAAGTCAGTGGTGCAGAAGAACGGCGGCTTGGAACGAACATACAATTTCGGTAGTTTACGAATCTGAGTCACTTGAAATTTGAACAAAAATACGTAGACAGTTAATGATTGAATAAGACTCATGATTTGAATCCAATCAAAATATCAAGAAAAGGCGAGACTTTCGCTGAGCGTTGGGACCGTGTCGCACTCGGGAAAGATAGAAGTGGCCACAATGAACAATCATGTCAATAAGATGCCAAAAAGGCGTCATTCCTATCTGGGTTGAGATGCCAGCCGACTCGGACGAGAACCCATATTGTTATCTGAGAATCAAGAATATTTGGTTAGCCATGCGCCTGCACCAAACCCCGAGAATGATTATAGCGCCTACTCACATATTCACCGAGTATGAATGTAGCGTATTCCATTGCGTATGTGCATGGCCTATCGCTTTCCTACTGCTTAGCCCGAGACTCTAGATGACGTTTTCTCAGCCCATCTGTAAAACGTAGACTGTGAGAAAGGATGGAATGTAAGACGAATAGAAGAGGAGTAATACATACTCGGCAAAGACCTCCGACTACAAAACCGAGTTTTCATAAGCTTCGTCTCTGCCGGGCTGGGGGAAGGTGGATATGAGCTTTGTGAAAATTGGAGGTCTCACTTACCGAGTCGATCTATCCTAAACGTACCATTCATAGCTACTTTTCCGCTAAGTATATGATCAACGACAGGAATGTCGAGAACTTCAAGAGAAATGCGACACACCTAGTGGATCTAAAGGCTGCATCGTTTGTTACGGGCGCCATGCCCTGATGGCCAACGATGGTTCCTTTTTCGCCCCAGTGGAAGTTACTAGACTGAAAATCGAGTTCCTGGTGCGTGAATCCGTAGCGGTATGCAAGAGTGAATCGTGAATGCATTCGTATGTGGTGCTTGGGGGTTCTTGCCGTCCTTGGAGTCGAGAGGCTGATACGGTGGTCAATTCGTATGATTTACGGGCGGTTTGATGGCAATCAACACCCTATGAAAGATGACACTGGTCAACTTGACCAGCAACGAGCCAGTCGCCCAAGCTCTGCGCAGAGAACGTGGTATGCACAAATCGATGTTTTGGATGTCGAGTGTCGAAATTCTGTGCAGATGCGGAAGAACGGCACTCAGAGGAGGCAGGCGGCTTAACACACAAGTGGATGGAAATGAGCTGGCCGAGTGGCACACGTCGTGATATGCAGGCGGACGGTGGATAAGTAAGCCAACCTCAGCCAACCTCAGACGTGGTTGAGAATGCGAGTAGTTGTAGAGAGTACGAGCAGGCGTAGAGAGTACGAGCAGGCATAGAGAGTGCATGTTTGCGCTGGATGCGATTCAAAGGATCGTTCTTTCACAATGGACCAATGTGGAGGGTGTTGGCTTGCGATTGAAAGAAGGAACATCAAAAGGTCCAACTAATCGAAGGACACCTTCAGCTTGAAACTCTCACAAAGAGTGAACAAGGACATACCTGATATCGAGCAACAAGGGTCCAAGTAGTGTTGTTCAGGGTTGGTTACAGTTGGTTCGAGTTCAGTTTCTCCAGTTTAGGTAGTAGTTCGGTCATAATATTAGCTAAACCGGCAAATCGACGGTTTGGACCAGTTCAAACCACGGTTAATTGCGGTTAACCAGTGCGTACTGGCTAAAAAAGGTAATTCAAGTACAAAGCAGTCTAGCTACGTGTATTTGCAAGCAAGGTTTGTATATATGAGTTAATATCCTCAGGTACAGCATTCAAACCTTCGAGCTCTGTCTCAAGGTATGCAAGAACATCTTCTCGAGATGTCCCAGCTGAGAAATCAAGGGTGGTGTTGCCGGATTTGAGTGAAAACTTGAGCATTTGGAGCATCTCCATCAAGTGTTCATGAATGCGGTTCCGTCGATCAGTCATTGTAATCTTTGCTGATGAGAAAACACGCTCGCAGGGGACAGAAGAGCCTTGGATGGCCAAGTAGTCAAGCACCGCTAAGAATAGGGTTGGGTATTTCAGTTGGTTCTCCTATTAATGCAAGTAAATCAAACTGAGATTCAACATCGGCAAGCAAAAAAAAACTTACTTGCCAATAGGCAATGCTGCTCGTCCCAGTCTGTTGATCACTGAGGTACCGGTCGATCTCGTCATCAAGCGATGCAGTGGTTGTAGGTGGTCTTGACAGCCCCAAGATCTCATCAGCGGTGCG
>Ga0247741_1000993_pt1 | contig 15660 bp, 12 predicted proteins | sample UWRJL213509R2_FD_180945 | JGI IMG/M metagenome (GOLD analysis project Ga0247741, IMG submission 180945) | Plant litter microbial communities from Arlington Agricultural Research Station in Wisconsin, United States - UWRJ-L213-509R-2 | ecosystem: Environmental > Terrestrial > Plant litter >... | reverse complement strand
ATGAGCATCTCCCTTCCAATCTTGATGGAGCAGCACCGCGGCCATACAGAGAACTTCCGGCATTTTCTTGACATGGCGATCGAGCTACTCGCATTAACCCCACAAACGGTAAGTGCAAAACTGAGATCCGCGTCTTATGGCGTACTTACGACTCTGACGATAGCCTCAAAACGATCGACTTTGCCTTCACCACCAGAGAGGGTTTGATGCCTGTCTGCACACCATTTTCCAGGGTTATCTTGTTTGCAAAGATATGCTAATTGGGACAGCAACCCTGAACTGCAGCCACTTCACGACCAAATGCACGTCATTTCCTTCTTATTCGGTGGCCGTATTCATCCACGGAGCAATATTCCAACCGAAATGGACGTCAGAAGACATTTTGGCGCGGCGTGACTTCGACTTTCTATGCAATGGGATTGTTTACGAGTCCTCTAATTACCAACACCTACGAAGTTTCTTCAAAAATGCTTCTCGTGCTGGCCCGTTGGTAATTACCGAGATAACATATACGTTGGCCGCAGTTGCTTGTTTTGGTTTCCTTGTTCATCCTCTCAGGTGAGTTCTTTGGGCCTGCTCTCCGCGCGTCGATTTATTGACTTTACATGCGCGGCCTTCTAGAGAACGGTCGCACAACAAAAGCCTAATTTACGAAGCTTGCCTTGCCTCGATGTTTTATATACCCCAGCTACTCGAACGAGCTGGCTTCTCTCAGGAACTTGTCTCCGTGATTGAGATCGGTAATTGGCGGCAATTTATGAGGGATTTTGGAAAGTCGAGGCTTCGTCGCGACCGCGATCACAGCACATTGAAAGCTCAAGTCAATCGGGCAGGTCGCGCGTACCTCAAGGTCAGCCGCAATTCTATCTGCGGCCTTTGATGCTGACCTAGGCTTATTATTACGCCTTTTGCAGCGCATGGGGCACGAGCTTCGAGAGGAGCATGATGTATTGTCACTTCAACACGATATAACCTACCAAAAGTCTACGGTGTGTTCACGTTTGCACCTGTCCTGATTTTATTGTGTTTTGACTTGTGAGCCCAGGTGAAGGAACGACGGAACACAGTGGATATCTTCGTACGCTTACTAATTGTATCCCTGCCAATTCTTGCCCTGCTTCTCTGGCAGGGAGGGTGTAAGATCACTCTTTCAGTCTCTTCAAATCGGTCATGACGGAACGACCGTCACAGGAAAGGATAAATCTAGTGCGACAGCTTGTCCACCTTCGGAGAGCTTTTTTCGTCATTATCCCCAGACTCCCGTCACCAATCAGATTAGTTATCACTGCCACCTGATTACAAATACTATGTTCAGAGGTCGCTCACAGTGTGTTTGGGGCGTTCAGAAGCTGAGAAGCGATGAGTGTATGTTGTGGAATGTCGTCCTCCAGTCGCCTGTACCCTCGTATTTGAAAACGGAAAGGAGATCAGTGATGACTACGAGTGACGCCATGGAAGATTGAGGATTCAAATTCTGGAACATTTGTTTCGGTTTCGAGTGGAAGGAGGTTCGCTAAAACATTTCAGAACTGTCCTGCCCATCGGGAACTTCATGCGATCCGGACCTGATATAATTTGCTTCAATACCATTTACCATTGTATTCCGGCACTTACCACCGGAACGGAATGCCTTCCCATTTGTTTTCGTCAGTGGCCATATAAGTCTGCAATTGTAAAGTGAGCGATAATGGCTCATTATAGTATTTTGTACCATTCTAACTTCACATACTTATCATGTAACCTAGAGCTGTCCTTCACAACGCTCGATGGGCCAGGGATTACCCCCTCAAAGTCAACGCCTGTGTTCACGATCTTGGTGATTGTCTCTCTGAGTTACCAGCTTCAAAAGACGTACTACTATTCGCTCTTGTGACCGAAACAATTCGAGTATCAAAGAAATGGATCTTCCACCTGCCAACAATAAATGCCAGCAATGCGAACTCTGTGGAGAGGAGGTGTTTTCTCGAGTATGATGCAACGAACGGTGGTTGCCTGCCTTGAGTGCAAAAAGTGAATAGGGGAGGGCCTCGATGGCAAAAGGTACAGACGTAAAATGATAGCGGGTCATTGTACTTATAAATAGGGACTAGTAATGTTATATCAAAAAAGTACTACTCTGATACCACTGAGGGCTTTCAATACAAAGATAATGTTCTGTATTTTTGACTGGATAACAATTTTAGTGGTCAAGTAGCCATTTAAAGTTTAGGGATATACGAGAGTTGGGCAGAAAAGTGTAGAGCGTGGCGAAGTCCCAATTGGACCATCGCTCGCTCGATCTTTGCCTAATGGCCGATCCATAATAGTTTCTTTTGTCTCTTGCTGGGTCCATAATTTCCTACAAGACGAACGCGCTTCGGCGCCTTGAAATGCTCCTTCATTGGAAATTCCATTTACCTGCTTCCAATATTTACTGATCGAGCAAGTGATATCACTGGCCGTCTCGCAGATCTGGAAATCTGACTCCATTCTTACCATCTGAAGACAAAAGGCTGTCAGACAATGAGCGAAATAAAATTCATTGAGACAATAATCACGGGCACAAATTTCAATTCCTCCAGCACCCAGGGAGACAATGAATTTCATTCTGAGACTATCATATATGGAGAGAATGTCTGGAATGCTGTCGTCTGCTTACACACACAAAGACAACACTTGCTGGGACCGCGGAGATGGGCGCTAAACAAAAGGCGAGACAACACCGCACATCCCTTAGGCGCTTGATATAATTTTATTGTGCGATGAACTTTGTTTGGAGACGGCTGGAAGGGACACGCGATGCCCTGACCCAGGATTTAAGGAAATAATGAAACAATTAATCCTCAAGCAAAGTCGAGAAATAACTTAAAGATACCAATTGGTGGTGATTACACTTAACATGAGCTTGTCTTTGAAATGATCTCTAAGTAATACCAAACATAAAATAGTCTTCGACCCAGATAGAATATGTGTAAACTCTAAGAATGTACAGCAGGAAGGACTGGAGCATATTCACACATGAAAGAGGATACTGAGCAGAGACGAATACCTTCTCACTGTATGGTAATGTCTATCGCTTCAGAAGTCTGGATAAAAATCAGAGAAAGGTGATACGGTAAGGAGCGTGTTAGGCTTACGGTTTAGAAAAGGGTACGGTTTGGGAGTGGCAGCGTTGGCAACTGTGTTGTCAGAGCATCCGAGCAGTAATTGTATCGTATCGAATCGCTGGTGAGGGAAAAATATTCGGCGATGGATAATGAGGAGGACATGGGGGATGATGAGAAAAGTAATTTTGGAATTGGATAAGAAACAACTGAGCACTTTATAGAGAAGCGGGAAGGCGCAAGAGACAAAAGAAAATGGGTACGATCGGAAGATCTAGTGAGCAAAGGTCCGATTTGGAAACCGGCGCGATTGCCAAGGAATTGCGAAGACAAAAGGTTTCCGTGCCAAGTGGGGCGAAAGACAAAAGAAACGACATAAATTAGGGAATGGGATAAACATATGCAAGCGAATTGGGGGGATTTGCTTAATAGTAGAGCTATAAAATGCTCTCAATCTCTATCCGATTCCAACTCTTTCCTCCTCATTACACTCATCTCCTTTTGCACTACCGTGACATTTTCCTCACCAGCGGCCAGACTACAATTCCTGCTCTGACGAGTCAGTTACCCATGTCATCTATCGCTACCCGTCCCTGGACCCTGAGACCTGATCTTTGATTCTTACGGTCGCTTTCGTTGTTGCTAAAGCCTGAGTTTTGAAGAATCCCCTCCCCAGTACGTGCTCATTATTATACCCCCTTTTCTTCACCTCTGATCCTGACTTTTGCAGCCACACCTCCGACTTGCTTGGACGAGAGTGAACGACTCGATTAGAACAGCAAGGTCCGTCTCAGCTTAACGTGTGTATCTTCCATCTCCTTGGTTCGCACTGGCATTCTTTTGGTTTGGGCGCTCCGTCGCTTACAAAAGTGTCTTCGTGCCATGCATGAATCTGCTTTAGCTCGCCCCGTTCGTATTTTTGAAGCCTACATATGCATAGTTTTGGCCGCGTGAAAGACTACTTATGTAACATGTTTTACTAGATCAATTGGAAGTGACGTCGAAGAAATACTCGTGTTGCGAGTAATTAACTTCAGACACGGAACAATGTAATTAATGTCTATCGCTGTGGTGAACCTTTCGGTCCTTTACTGACTTTGCTTGATATTTTTAAAACCAATTGAAGCGATACAAAGTTGGTGTCTTGCTTTTGTTTAGGGCCCATCTTCGTGGTCCCAACTTTTTTGTTGTTGTGCATTTCAGCTCCATATCGTCTATTTGAATCCTTCATCATCACGATCTTCAGATCCACGCTAGACTTAACGCCGCTAATTTTTGTGACAAATAACCGATGTTTTCGCAATGGCCCATGTACCATCCTCAAAAATTGGCATAACAGCAAGCTACTACGTCCACAACTGAAGCCCCTTTATTTTGCAGTTGCGGGTGGGAGCCTCAAAAATAATTATGTCCCGAATATCTGAATCGACATCAACGTAAATGAGGCGCCGGAGCTGATCGAGGCGTTAGTCTTGTTATATGATACTAATTATTGTCAAGGTAGTTATTTACTCAGCTTCTGAGTTAAAGAGGACTGTAACTTATTGACTCGTGAGTCTTCACTGCATGAAATAAAATTCGTTATAGTAATCAAAGCTATAATTATTAAGTTTAAAGAAGCATATATGGTGCTCTCTTATAATTTTCTGATTTCTGGTGACTTGCATGCTTCCGAACGAGCTTTGAAGCTTGAAGGCCTCGCCCTTCACTTTCAGGGGCATGGGAATCGTCTTGGCCAGAGCGATGTGCTTCGTTTTCAACGTCTATAATCGATTTATGACAATTTTAAATAAATCAATATGTTCTAGGGAGAGTGATAAAAAGCCTGAGATACTTGAGATATGCATGTGCGCATGATGTGAGGTCTGGCTAATCAGGCGGTGTTGGGTGTCCCCATCACGCGCGATCAAAGTTGAACCGCGGCGAACCAGCCCACCGTATACAGGTGGTCAAAGATAATGCTCCTCAATCTCTTACCGTGCTCTGGAAAATATTGATAGGACAAATTCATCAAGATATATATTTCATGTACATAATAGATTCTGAACACTTTATTTCTTTGGACACTCGCAAAATACTTGCGATCGACCTCGCTATATTCAGCAGCTCTATAAGACAAATACAAGGGAAGCAGTGAGCATCATGGTGCCATGAAACTGTCGAAATACTTACGCCATTGCAGCAAAGTGTGATAGATCCAGCGCCGTTGCATGCCAATGGATGATCGGCAGGGCAATTGTCAGGGAAAAATACAGTGATACAATCCTGGACGCGAAAGGCGAGTACTTTGAGTTACGACACATCGCAAAGCCAAAAAAAAGGCTATATACCTGAGCAGCACGGGCTTTCTCCATGTCGGCACCTGGCGCGGCGGAGACTAGGGCACCAATGAAGGCGACGAAGAGGACAATGGAGAATTGCATTTCGGATAGGTTTGGAGTTGTTGAGCAAAGTTTACTGAGGCTGGTTTAAGAGGAATAGATGTTGCGGTGAACTCTTCTGAAGAAATGAAAACAGTGATGAAACCAACGCATTTATATGTTTTCACCTCTCGCATTCACATGACTTTCTTTGAACTTCGTGAGAGGAGACCCAGGTTTGAACCTAGTCGAAACGGTTCTCAGATCATAAAAATTCATCGGCAGTGGGGTTTTCAAAATCAAAATCAAAGAGTGGAGTAGAGTGGATTTATTATTACATAGCTTGAGGAGTCACTGGGCTATGAATAGTAAGAAATCACGATCAGCGCGACCGTCAAACACGACTTGGTTGGAATATCTTACTCGATGGCCATCGGCTTATTATCTAATGATTGTGCTGTTGGAGCAGTCCATCTGAACACTACTGCGCCAATTAGTCACTTGGCCATTAGTGACGTCGTGGAGTTCGAGAACGGTTACACAGAATAAAAGAGAACAATTATGGGCTAAAGCGGTATGAAGAGGGTGGTTCTCTGATGGTCGCCAGTGGGAGCAAATGCTCGGATGCATCTTCTCGTCGTCCATTTGGATATTCGACCGCCGGGAGAGCAAGTATTTCCCAGAACTCCCAAATGGCAAGGCGTCCCATGTCAGTAGCAAATTATACTACATTTGAATTTTTAGCTAGGCCGAGGATAAATTTACTTCCAGGTAAGTATTCCTCTGTTACACAACCCAAAGAATTCACTAATATTACGCCAAAATGCCACATGCTCTGTAGTAAAATATAACGAAACATCCTACCGTCGTTACTGAACCCCTCTGCGGAGACAACATTACCTACCAGCGATGAAGCCGTTTCCATCGGCGGAACACTAAGATGTAACACGCTGACCAGCGAAAGCAGGATCAGCGCTGTGGAGAACTGACAGAAGTTCGACGCTGGGAACGTGCTAGTGTGAGATATAAGTATAAGCTTTATCTCTCACCACTGCTAATTGGCCCGCGAGTTCTAGGCGTCCAAAACACAAAGGTGGAGCTCGGAAGTTGACGAGGTTATGTTCCACCTGAAGGGTGCCCAGGTAGTTGATGTGTGCCTCGTAGAAGAGAAAGTTTCCTGGCAGGGCTTCCCGATCTTCGACGCCTCAAATTCAGAGTATGTCTTCCTTACTACATGAACAGTGACCCAGATTATCTTCCGGTGGGTAGTCGCGATCATTGAAGACCTCGAGAAAGTTTAGAACAGCCGAGTCTCCAACGGTGTCCGTCAATGAAGAACAGGTTTATTTGCATGCTCATAATTCGAGGCTTACGCTTGGCACTCTATCCAGGATTCGTAGCATTGACGGAGAATAATAATGGAGTTTGCGACCGAACTAGTGTAGCTTAAGATCTTAGTAAGAATCAGGCAAAGATCACTTTCATCACCGATACCTCTCCAATAACAGCTAATATGCTGATAATAATTTTCGTCATGCGTAAAAATGAAGGGCGATATATGGTCAGGCTCATACATCGCACCTTAATATCCATCTGTGTATCCTTTCTCCTCAATGGAGAGCGATGCAGGGATAACGAATAGAAGTGGTTCTGCTTCGTGTGGATCATTTTCAAGGCTTGCATGACGCAGAACATGTACTCACTTGATCAGCCATAGATGCACGCTTCCACGGGAAGATTGACCCCGAGGATGAGGTTGTTATAGAAGCTGTGGGTCGTCTTCTCAACAATTATTTCATCAGTCGCACGGACCACGCATGCGCGATGTTTACGTCATCTGATTCTCCGTTCCCAACCTCATCAGGCCTCATCTAAGTACGATCCAACTGTCGATTCATTCCAAGTCGTCTCAGCGCGTCATATTCTTGGTTAATTCTTGGCCGACGAGTCAGCTAGTCAAGCTAGTCAAGACCCGTCAGCATATTCAACTGCCACCATACAAAAGTGGCCGGAACGTTGAAGACCCCGCAGCCGCAAATGCAAACATCGCGCATGATTTTGGTCACCGTTGTGTAAGTCGTCAAAACCACCTTGGACAGCTCTAGCGATTAGCATGTGCAGTTTGAATCTCGCGGTCAGCCAGTAATGTTATTTGGTGCGAAACTATATTCATCGGTGATAAGACTAGCCACGCATAGCTAGCTACTAAGCTACCTGTCGTTCGAGGCCTTAAGCCTCAGGTTCCATGTCCGGGCTTCAACATCTCAATGCTTTAACTCTTGCCGCTAATCCCTTCTCTTCTTTTTGTACCCTTTACCAACCTGCGCGAGTCTCCATAACTGGCTCAAGCCCCACGCCATGTTTCGCACTACTCAAGCAAACTCGTCCTGACGTAGGCATGAAATACCCATTGCCCCACTCATGGTATTGCGAAGTTGCCACTTCGAGATGACGCTGCACTTCAGTGTGGTCGAGGAGCCAACAGGAGCCAGCTTTCTCGGTAGGTCTTCATGTCGTGTTATTTGGTTTTATGACACCTGCGTGTCCACGAAGGTGGAGGCCAAGGAGAGTCTGCTGGTGTCGCATCTATATCTGCTGTTATCTTGGTATGTGTATCCGGGTCTCTCACCACTCATTCCGCTGATTCAGGTTTTTTTTTTCAGTTTCGGGCATTCCAGCTCTTACATCTCCTTCCATGCGTATAGGAAGTGACAACTTGACCTCAATTCACTTGATTAATGTGGATACAAGCGGCGCGAGTACGTCACCTCATATTTAAGGTGTGTGGTTGCATTCTCTTTAGGCACTGTTCGAGTTTTGCGCTGTATGAATTCGCACTTAGCGCAAAAAGGAACTATATTCCCTGCTCTTGCACTCCTTTTTCAGGTTCAGTTGCGCGAGTCAGCTTACGAAAATGACACCACCTCGTTTATATAATATACACGTCCATCTTGTCTGGGTAGTAGAGAACGGAATCACAGCTTAATTGATGTGCTTTCTCTCATATAACCGTTCGAGAGCCGTTCCCTGTACCTTCCAAAGAGGTGTTCCAAGCGTTGTCAACCAATCCAAGTGGTGACTGACAAGATCTTCCAACGAAACCAGGAAATCAAGATCTTCCGCGACCATGAATCTACCTGACCCTTCTTCACCACCAAACGTCAAGCTGACCCATAGGTTCTTCAATGCCTGTAAGATCATGGGAGTCTTCGATCCATTCTGACCACTTCCAACGCCTTTTGCCACTGCGTAGGATGTGCCACGATTGGCGTGCATTGATGTTGGCTTCCAACCTATGAGGCTTGAAGAAATCATAGTGAACAAGTAAAGAATTCGTGCGGCAACGAGTTTGTGGGGTAGCGGGAGCTTCATGATGATGGTCCCGGCCTCTTTTACCGACCGAAGACCAATGATTAACTGGGAGATGAGGAGTCGATCGCGATCCCATGGCATGGCCGAGGCCTGGGTCCGTAGTTGGTGTCCGTCAAGGAGAACTACGTCGAAGGAGCGGCCGCTGAGCTGGAATGGAAGATGTTGTAAGCGGTGATCATCACTGATGGAGGGCCCGAGTTGGTAATATGTGAGATTTGCGAAGAACAGATGGAATCGCAGGCGATGGCGCTCTTCAAGAGAAAATTCGTGCCCACCATCTTCTACTGGCAATGAGATACCCGTTCCATTCGCCTTGGGGTTCTTGCTCAATATATACGACGAGAACCCTCCTGGACAGCATCTACGAAGGTCATTGAATTCAAACAACCACACCGCATATGAGCTGTGGATAACTCACCCGAGATCCAAGAAATCCAAGGGCTCTTGAGCAGGAATGCATTTTGTTTTGCCATCGATTTCGCGAAGTAGGCCTTTCATTCGGTGGAACCACATCCTACTGAGGTCGGAAGAGGCATTATCAGCAGTCTGCCGTTGCTGTTGAAAGTGATGTTCCGTCAATTCATCGTTCCATCCCTGCATGTGGATAGGGCTTTCAGTCGTCGAGAGGCTGTAATAGGCGCTGAAGTAGTACCTTGTTTTGCAGTTCTAACAGTTTCTCCAGCACAATAGATCCGTTATCGACCAATGCTTTCGCTAGTCGTAGCCCGCAGTCGTCTTCATCAAGTGCATGTGATGTTGACGAGGATGCAAACCTGACCGGCATAGGGGTTCTGAGTGAACGCATGATGGGAAGAATAGAAGTTGGTCAAATGGAGGTTCTCGTCATGCACTACTTAACCTGGAAAGCACGAGGCCTTATCCACAGTCCACCCACAATGCTTGACGGAAGATGATGGAAGAAAGACAAAAAGGGTTGACAAGTCGGCTGTGCCGGTTTATCGACGTATCGGCGATAGGAAAGGCGAACACATTCGGCAGGCATGTCGGAGCTGCAATAAATAGGCGCCCATCTGTCAAGGAGGCGAACTGGGTCGTCCAATCGTACGCTATCTTATGCAACTGTCAACAGCTGTCCACCTTCGTCAAGAGGTATTGTAAATAAGTCTTCGCCGCGCCCAAGTTCGGACCACTTTTGAGCTTGGCCCAACGGGTTTTGTACGCTTGCGCCGGCGTGGACCTTGCTGTTCGGGTGTTATGAATTCATTGAAGTCCAAAACGTCCTTCCCTAGGCACCGCACTTAACCTCTCATTGGAAGGTCTGGCCTCGCCCTTACAATATTACTTCACCACCCTTTCGATCACTGCTATCTCTTTCAAGCTATGTCCTATTTTTCCCCCACCTTTGGCGGTACTCTCGGGACTCTATACCCACATCATAAGGTTCGTAAACAATTGATTCACGACTTGGAGCTTCGTTAAGACTGATTTGGTAGGTCTCGTCCCAATTCCCCTATGTAGATCTCCCAATCGGGTGCGTTTCTCCGCATACCCATTTACATGTTCCAGTCGATTTGACTTCTGTAGGCATTCGCATGTACAATTGTCTGTATTGAATTTTATTCCCCTCCTACATCCGTCAGCCCTCTTGGCTCTCCTCTTGGACCTGGCTTCCGCCCTGGGACTCGGAAGGATTCGGGCGCAATATGATGCCCGAGTGTTGAATTAGATAGATCTATACACCAGCAATTTCACTACGAATGAACACTCAAAAACCATCGGCAGCTACCATCTCACTTGTATCTATAGAATCTTTTTAATACACTCGTAAAAAGCTCTGGTATCAAATACCCAGAAGAGAGCCACACCAGCTGGTTACCGAGAATTGATGCGATGACCTGCTGTCGACATAATGGTGACCTTGGGCGACTTTTGGTTGACGAGACGGCACAACACACATGTGCAGTCGCCAAGAAAGACCGCAATTTGTGTGTATCTTATCACCTTTTGGTCATTGCCTCGTAAATCTACGTTTCGGTGACAGAGTGGAACACCGATGTAGCAGTGAATCAAAATTAAGCATTGGCCACTGAAAGTGGTATACATTGAAGTGAGCGGTTAAATCTCAAACTACCGATTTTAACGCGGGTGGTTTTTAGATGCTGTCGATGAAGACGAAGAGGATGCCGACCCAGGGTCAGAGGACTGATTGGTGAAATCACTTCTTTCTTGACCCGCGCCACTTTTGGAAGCTGAGCTTGAACTTGGGTTGCTTCTAGATGCTCTAAGGTCGGAGAGGCGGTGAAGGAATCCTCCTCTGGAGCTATTCTGAGTAGGACGAGTACTCCGGCCGTTTTCGCTGGAATAGATACTGGTCAAAGACAGGATTGATGTCATCAGGGAACTGAGTGGCGTATTTTGGTGACGGTTTTGCTCGGGATCCGCGCGCTCCTTGTTGTCAGATTCCACATCATCAACTTCAAAGTCATCACCAGTCGAACCGCCGCCTCTCCTTCTCTGAATGGAACGGTAGAAGTATGTCGATATTACGAGCGTATTGCAGACCATCAGTGCTACAATGACCTATTTGAGGGTCAGATTGATAAACGCGATGGAATAGGTCTGGTACGTACCTCTATTTGGGATGCGGCCGTATTCAATAAGGGTGAGGAAGGTCCTAGATTGATTCCGACGCTGGAAAAAATGAGGTATATGACGGCGGAAATTAACGTTAGGACACTGGCACAAAATGCAGCCAGTATCAAACGGCGCGGTCCCTTCGAAAGTTTTGCCTTCCAGAGCACGTACAGGGGATAAACAACAAGAATAGATTCAGCAAACACATCCACTAGATGGTGGATTAGAGTAGACTGAAGAAGGCGGATTTGTGACTCACAAGAGACAGTTATAATGCCATTTGGATATTGGCCACCAGACGTCACCACACAACGAGGCCGCATTCTGTAGAAAGGTAGAGTTTGGTTACCGCGACATAGAAGTGTGTTGACTACCATGCATGTAATGCCCAGGAGCAAGAAAAGCAGAGAGAAGAGATAGCAGTTGCGCTTCACGGGGTTACCGGAGGGAAATACGCGAGCGACGGAGAGTAGAAGACTGATGCGTGAAAACCTGAGAAATCGTGGGTTAAGAAATCATAACATGGAGTAAAGAGGGCGCACCACAAGACTACCTGTAGCAAGAATACGGAGAACCAGAAGGATTCGATCAGATGCTTAGGTGCGCCAACTGAAGCTGAGGTTAACGACAACTTCAGCTTGAAGAAGAACCGGTACGCACGTTTGTCATGGAATTTGAACCAGAGTTGTACCAGAACCGAGATATCAAAAGAAACGGCGATTACTGCAACGTAGTCATCCCAGCCAATTTTTTTAATTCTAAAGCGATGGAGAAGACGAAAGATGGTCGATCCGATGGCGATGATGTGGAGGACGGTGAGAATGACTGATTGAAGCATACATTTAGTCCTATCCCGTTTAACATTGCCCCAGTGAAGTGTACATACCTTCCCAAGCAACAAGAGACTGGACTGGCAACATCTCGGTTGGCGAAAGGATGGGCCCCGAAGCTGGGGTCAAGAAGCAGGACCCGGCGGCTTTTATATATTGTCCGTTGTTCGTGGTAAAAGCCTTCAAGTAAGTGTAGGGACGCATAACGGAAGGAATTGAGCTCAATTCAATTTGGCATATTCCTTCGTCTCAGTCAGCTTTCGTAACACCTTCACGTTGTCATCAGCATCCGCCAATCAGGAAACATTGATACTCCTAGGCATATAAACCGATAGAACCAGTGAACTTCGAGACCAAAGCGCTTAAGCATGGACGTTCATGCACCTTTCACTTATGTCAACTTATCAGGAACACAGTTGGTGAAAGTTGCGTTACCTATTCTTCAGTCACCGATTCTCGTGATGCGCTTACAGCTGATCCACAAAACAATGTACGAGAGGCAACTGACAGCGGAGCTTTCCGTGAAACCTCCTTTTTTTGGCTATACCCTCGTGGAAAACTACTAATTAGGTTCTAGTTTCCAGGTACGCCCCGCCGGAGCCGGAGGTGAGCCTGGGGAGGCTCACGGGTTGCGGCAAAGTGCGAAACATAATCAGGGAACCCGAGGAACCCGATTGACTGAGGCTACTCGGTCCAGGCCCGATGGAGGTTGCTTCAAGGGGTGTCAGATCCACCGATCGCGGCCGTCGTTCTCACGGGGAGGGGGTAGTACCCTCGCACCTTTTTAGGAAATATCTCACGGAACGGCCTGGGACGGCATGTCCTCTGAAATCACTGCCATCAGTCCTTCATGTTCAAGTGCTTGTACAGCTTCAAGCCGGTCCTTCGTCGACTCTCCTAAGCGCCAGTCGATACTGTAACGAGACAGGCGCAAAAAAAGGGTTAAGTATTATGCTAGAGGAAATACCAGCCAGTTATTACTTATTTATTTATTTACTGAATTGTGGAAACTGACTCGGAAGGCCTACATAACTGGTGTACTTATGCGTGTATCTACTACTTTCATAGGGTACAGCACAGTAAAAAAACCACTCTCAGGCCACTAATTTATGTATACCCTCTGTGGATGCGCACCCGAACACAGACAATGCCTTTATGCACGGTGACCTTCGACTACTCGAAAGACTCGGATACCATTTAAATAGACGTTTGACTTAAACGAAAAGTCCGCAAGATCAGCAACAGAGTTGAGTGTGTGTAATTAGATTCTTTGAGAGATAAGACCCATGCACATTACATACTCTGGTATAGGGCTTGCTTTACCCAACGCTCGCCAGTTACCTCGAAGACCGATCCCTAGAGCGGGTCTATTAGTATTAGTAATGAGTTCACTTTTCCGTTGTTTCTTATGATCCGCTTTTCACGTCCCCAAAAAAAATTAATATATATACACTCTTCTCTCCATTTTCTGAGTTCATGACCTCTTGCACAAGTGAACAGCCGTCGAATACGAGTGAAGTGGAGGTCAGCCGTGATGCCGGTGGTGATGTGCCGGCGGGATGCCGCCACACGGGGATCACCGATCAAAAATCAACAGACGGTCGAGATCGGTGGATCTGACACCTCTTGGGTTGCTTTCCTGCATTTCCCTTCGTCGCTCCCTGAGACCATGACCAAAAATATGTACAGTACTAGTCATTCGCCTCGCCTTGCTCCGGTGGTCCAATTTATATAGTAGTACTCCTTAACCAAACTTTTGGTCAATATGAGGGCTTACTTGTGAAGATAATTGTTGGAAGTCTGGTCCGCCGTTCAGAATTGCAGACACGACCAGAGTAGTGATATGAAATATTTAAGGAATTATTGATGCGTAAGATATTCGTGATAAGATATAATATCCATGGAGCAACAATATTTTGTCGAGCGAAAGCAAATAAGTGCCCATGAACGAGCATCGAGTATCGATTGCCATTGGCTACGGGAATTCGGGTAGAATAATTCTCAAAATGCCTCGAATAATCAAGAGTGTGAGTACAAAACCTACGAATCTTTTAAGAATTTTAAAGTCGGCTCTAGAATCTTCGGAGCATACCTTTTGAGGTACAGCAAGCGTTCTGGGCGCCTGGCGACATAACTGGAACCCAGAGGAAGATAATTTCTTGTAAGCGGGTAACCTCTTCTGCCGCTGCAGGTGGTTGCATAATCCCGGAATATGCGCTGTTCTATCCCAAGGTATTAGACTGATGGTAGGTCAAGTACTATTAAGAACGTATAGCGATTCACCCCATAATAATGATAACGTGAGGAGTACTATAAAATGTTGACCCAATGCCTATACTATCTACGTATCAAAAGTAATTAGGTTGCTACAAATGTTACTGCAGTCGCAGAAACAAGAAGGAAAATGGACAAGCGCAATAAAACTGATTTCGTCAGAAACAGTGGAGACTCAGGGCTGCATGACGGAGGTCGGCTAGTTGAAGAGATGGATGGACATCACGATGGTCCATGCTTGAGTTTTTCATAGTGGACAAAGACGAAGTACCTGGTAGACAGTGCAAAATTTGAGTAAATGAACCGCAATATGGCCTACTTCTCCACGAAAACGTGATCAAGTGGATAGTGGAGTGGGCGAAGAGGTTAAAAAAGGCCTAGAAACAAGCTACTTGTATCGGTTGGTACAAACCAAAAAATGTTGTCTGAATACAAATAGCGCTTACCTTGACCATATCCATCTATATCTTTGCCGAGTCCTCGTGTTCATGCCCCGTGAGCACAGACTGATATCAGCCGCGCAAACATGAACAGATCCCTGGATGAGGCACCAATAGAGGCACCAAACAGTCGAGAGGGCGCTAAGATACCATACGAATACCAGTGTATCGATTATAGATGATTGCTGAGAGGGTCTGCGCGATGGTTGTTGGTGATGTTTGATTCAAGACTGGAGAACCTGAACTGAGTTGAGGCAACGTTGAGGAGATGACTCAAAAGCCTACTAACGGCGTCAATTGTGAAACACAAACATAACTTGGGGCATACCAAGTGAATGGAAAGCGATGCCAAAATCGGATAGACGGACTTGCGCTGACGAGCGTTATGGGCACATAAAGCCGTTTTTTGATAGTCAGCTGGAAGAGAAGAACGAAAAAAAGATGAGTAAGTCACGAGTAAGTCACGAAACAAACCAAGAAGGGCATATCTACGAACGTATTAAGGTATCAGAGCTTGAATGTTGTTGCACTGTCACAGCGTTTAATGATACCCTCATGCGATCTGGGTGATGGTATATATCACAGGGTGCACAGCCCCATATTTTGAGTCCAAAAGTGGTCAGAATATGGTAATAAATCACGGTGTTTATGGACAATATCTAAAATTAGAATACGGTCAGAATATGCGACCAACATATTCTGAAAA
>Ga0247741_1000992_pt1 | contig 15666 bp, 13 predicted proteins | sample UWRJL213509R2_FD_180945 | JGI IMG/M metagenome (GOLD analysis project Ga0247741, IMG submission 180945) | Plant litter microbial communities from Arlington Agricultural Research Station in Wisconsin, United States - UWRJ-L213-509R-2 | ecosystem: Environmental > Terrestrial > Plant litter >... | reverse complement strand
CGATGATCCCAAGAGTCGTTGGAAGCAGCACACTCCGAATCTTGGCGAGCTCATCATCCAGATCACCCTGGTGCTCGTCATGCCGCCTGTGGACAAGACCAGGCCGATCACATGGGAGATGATCCGGGGCAAGTTCCTCGAGGAGGCTGTTACTCGCAACGTGCGCTGGGTGCTCGACGAGTCGCCTGAGCTTCAAGTTATGGAGGTCGGCGCTTCAGACTACCGCCTTGAAACCACATTCAAGAACTCAAGGACGAGCCTGCGGTTGATCATGTTCCAGGTGACGTTCTTGAACGTCTTCCGGGAGACGTATGCTGAGGATATCGGGCGATTGGATGATAACTATGGATTTGCGGATAAGGAACTGCCAGAGAGGATGGTGAAAGAGGTGAAGCAGATTTATCGGGTGACGACGTGGCCGCAGTTCTTTGTGAAGGTGGTATTGGGGAAGGAGTTGGGGAAGGAAGGGTTTTCGGATATGTTGAGGGAGACGGTGAGAGAGAGCGCGAGAAGGGGTTATCATCGTCCTGCGCGGCCGGAGAAGATGGGGAAACTGGTGAGGATGCGCAAGGAGGGCGATCTGAAGCGTGTTGAGGTGAAGAAGTGAAAAGTAGAGTATAGCAATCTAATCAATGATCATAATGTTCGTCCTTCTCTTAGCATCGACGTGGAGAATCGAGAGAGAGGACTTTAATTCCTGGTACACAATGGCTATACAAGATCTCTATCTATGGAGGTGGGAATCCCTCTCATTCTTACTGCTCGACTGGCAATGGTGGCCTTGCCGAATGTCTAATTTCGGAGAATAAAATATTAGCGCCCGCGCTGGCCGCCAAGCCTCTGCGAACACGTCTGTGTATTTATAGTAACCTCAATTTAGATTACAGAAGCAAACGCGGATTTTTCTTTTCCATGACTGTTTTTTAAAAAAATTTCCTCGACCAGTATTCTCAGAAAATGGCTGACAAGGTTAGTTCCGTCCGTCGAGTGTTTTGGAAAATAGATAGAGTCTCGAGGATATGCCGTCCGAACTTCGAAGTACACGCATCAGGGATCACGCGTTAGGCACTGAACCAGACTTGATGGCGGCCGAGGAAGCTTGTTGAGTGGCAGAATATTGCCAACGTGCGTCTCAACAATCTGTGTGGATGAGACCAATGTTAGCTGAGGTGGCATTCTATGAAAAGATATGATCAATTCTCTTGACATTCAGCGAAGTAGGGCTAATCATTAGAAAGACCTGGTCTGGGATGTAGTGTTCGACTTTACGTCCAATGTTTCGTTGTCCGTTCGTGGCCACTGGCCGAATTGCGCACAGTTTTGCACCATCACAAGAGGCAACGTGATATCGATATCTCACACGTTACTTTTCCATACCTGGCCTGGCTGGCCCCCTTTTCATCTTTCGTCTTTTCGTCTTTGTCATACCTGTTTGGCGTCATGCATCCTCCGCGCCGGATTGCTTCTAGCGCCCACTTTGGCGATCTTTTCTAACTCGTCTTATATGACGTAACTTCAACAGTGACACCACCAGGCAAATATGACGTTACGCTTAACCCAAGAAAAAGTTGCCCATCACAGGTCACAATGGGCAACTTTCTGTTCGATTAGCCATAACATCACGCTCCTGCACGTTACGTCCAACACTGACCAGCAAGGCGAGCACGGAGTGTACCGAGCCGTGGAATTTTTGTCGTGATGGCACCATGACAGGTGCATGAAGAACGAGTCCTATAAATAGGACTCCTAATCTACCCTCCGAGTCTCCCGGTTTTGAGTATACCAACCGCGAGATATGTCCATTTCCGCGCTCTTAACGCATCCAATCGTCCATCGCACCTTGGATTCAATAGCCGCGTCCACTCTGAGCTGCACCCTTTGAGCCTTGCCTACCATTGTGCTCATGAGCAGCAATATACAAGTTCCATCCACCCTCACCTACTAAACCACTATCTCAAGCGGTCCATCCGCCTGTGCTCTTTCGAGCTGCGTACACCTTTACTCATTTAGAGTCACCATCACCTCCTTGGTCCGTCACACTGCGTCTGTCATCAATCTCTCAAACCCATGTATCCCTGCCCCTCCAAGCCCGATAGGCCTCATCCTTCGAGCTCCACTTGTACACACTCGAACAGCATCTGGCGTTGCGCATCCATTCTTGGGCGTTTTCACGCATCCATCCCACCTTCAACGTCTGCGTATCTCTTGCAAATGGCGCTGACCTCACACCTACTCGGAACCCGTACGGCACGGTGTATAGAATGATGGACGCGATTGTGGTGTCGTTGACAAAGTCCTACAGCAGCACGAGGGGGTCGACGGACAGGTATTCCAAGCCGGCCACCCCTTGTTCGTATTGGAGAAGGCTGTGACTTCTTATTAACTTCTCTTGCATCTCCTCGGGTGCCTCTGCCAGGCGACACCTACTATCTTGCACGGTGCGAAGAACAAGTTAAGAAGGTTCGTCGAGAATCCCAAGAGTCGTTGGAAGCAGCACATCTCGAACCTTGGATCATGCTGGCGCCCGTCATGCCGCCTGTGGACAAGGCGAGGCCGATGATATGGGAGATGATCCGGGGAAAGTTCCTCGAGGAGGCCATTCCTCTCAACGTGCGCTAGATGCTTAATGAATCGCCCGACCTGCAAGTCATGGAAATTGGCGTGTTGGACTATCGCCTCGAAACTACGTTTTAAGAACTCAAATATGAGCATTTGGCTGATCATATCCCAAGTGAAGTCCTTACAGTTACACGTCTTGCGGGAGTGCTGAGGATTTTGGGCGACTAGATGAGAATTATATAAGGAGCTGCCGGAGTAGACGGTGGATGTGAAGTAGGTTTATCGAGGGAAAAAGTGGTAGGAACCTGATAGAGTATAATAATCCAATCATGCATATTTAGTAATGCCTACAAAGAGTGGGGGCATACCTGTGCGTTGTTCTCGAGACAGGCGGCAATGGTCTCGACCTGAAAATTAATTCAGTAAGACTAACCAGAGTCCCACATACCCCAGAAATACCGGCACAGACCCCATGGTATTGGCGATATCTCCATGCAGACCAGTTCTCTAGTAAGTGCTTGTGTGCTGATGTGTCGCGACTCGCAAGAACCAGCATCCTCCCGAGAAGATTCCAGGCTGTCAAGCTGTTGAACAAGTTTCGTGAAGCATTTTCCAAAGGCCATCGCGTGCAACATATATGCAGAAACGATGATCTAAGCCACGCCCATATTGGAACGACTTGAGTATTTGTCGGCTCATGATAAACTGCAGCACATATTTCAGTATACCACATCCGAGTCGCTAATTATTTAAATATAGTCTCTATTCTCGCTTTCTGTCGTCTATCCCCTCCTACTGTTGGTCGAAATCGCGTGTTTCTTCTTGCCTTGACACATAGGAACTTCTCAAGCAGTTCACCTGGCAGTATTTCGTTGCTTGACATGGACTATCCACTATGTACGATCGTCTTGGAAATACTGTTGGATGTACCTACGGTGCTATGTGAGGGCCTGACAAGACCCAAAATGTCGCCATATGCCAATAATTTGTGGGTTAGCCGTCTACCTACGATAATGGGAAGAATTCCCATTCTTGCTGCCCGAATGGTGAGGTGTCATCGATCTTAGATCTGTTGGGAGGGTATTTGCCGAATGTCTAATTTTAGAATGAAATATTAGCGCCTGCGCTGCCAAGCCTCTGCGGCTCTTTATAGTAACCCCAGCGTGCAGAAACAAACGCCCGAATGTTTTTCTACATGATAGAACTGAAAAAATGTACTCTATGGGTTTTCTCAGAAAGTGGCTGACAAGGTTGGCCTCCCCGTGTCCATAGGATATGATTGAGTTTTTTTTTTAGAACAGATTGAGTACAACTCTAGTACCTTATTAGAGCTATAACAGAAATATAGAAGAGATGTAAAAATCGGGGAACGCAAGGAAATTTCTAAATGCTGACACTACAAGTACAATTATTACTTCTGATGAGACTACGGACTCGGATGAGTGTTAACTGCTGATTATTTTCCCAACAAATTTTGAACGCGGTAGAACTGGAAAGCGAGGCAGAGGACGATGGCGGACATGAGAGTAATGCTAAAGCCAAGGTCGACCTTGGACGTGTGTACTGGGATAGTGTGGGCTCCTTGGTCGATCCATACCAAAGAGAATATTGTCATTAGACAAAAGCCAACGGACCTGGGTGGTTATTTAGTGGCTGGTGCACATACAAGAACATGAGAACTTACCATGCCAAGGAGGTGAGTGGTAAAGCCAAGCATGCCCAAAAATCGACGGAAGACAATTCGTTTTGATGTTGCGAAGCGATTTCCCATTGCCTAAACTTCTCGACACGGTCCAATCTCTCCCTGTTCGCGATGAAGACACAACTTGCGGCGAGAGACGCGGAGGAAACGACAAAAGCCAGGATGGAAAATGTGCATGGATAGATATAGTTCAAGATGTTATCGATCTGCAGGAAGGCAACGGAAAGCCTGGCTCAGAATATAAACATCAGCTGCGTTCGATGATAAGAAGTACTCACGTTATAACGAGGCTAGAAGCCATAATTATCATAGTCCAGACTCTGTTCATCTTCTGTAAAGTCTCAGTCCAACACGAACGCCGAGAGGTAAGCGCATTTTCCAAGTCCGAATTACGCGCAGTGGGGATCGAGCGGTAGGCATTGAACCAGACTCGATGGAGGCCGAGGAAGCGTGTTGAGTAATAGAAAATTGTCAACACATTCCACCAAAACACCTGTGTGGGCGATGTCAACGTGTGCTGAGGTGGCATTCTTTTTTTTTTTAAAAAAAATTAGCCACCCTTCTAACATTCGGCGAGGCAGATGCATGAACGCACACAGGAACTGTTGGAACAAATGCGGTGTCGGACGTCACCAAGGGGTGAGCACCACATATATTGGTATGATTGCATGTTGCACATTGTGCATCCTGCAAGCTAAGATGTGTAGGTGGGACAGCTGCAGGGGGATTCATGTGGGGTATTGAAGGGCGGAGAACATCTCGTGCTATTTATAACGGATTCAGGTCCAGTTCGGGACCCCAGTTAGGCGAGGTTAGGTTACGTTAGCTAGGATGTGTAGGTGAGACGGATCCATGTAGGGTGTCAAAGTTTCGACGGGGGAAAGCCCGAGCTGGATTCACACCCATCGCTGACAGTGGAGAGACTCTGCCAAGACATAACTAAAAGTAGCCCCGTTTACAACAGATTGGACATATCGGGCTAACTTTTCAACTATAGGATACTTGTGTATTAAAAATACCTATTCGAAGACGTTATCTATGGTGATGGTGACAGTGGCAAAGTGCTTGGCAGAGAAGGTGGTGGCATCAAATGTTCTTCCTAAACTTCCGGCATGCATTCGGCGATTCTGCGACAGGCCACTCTAAAAAATGAAGAGTTGAAGGGCAACACATCAGTGGCTGAGATAAAATTATATCTTTTGTTTTGTCAGTGACACCCAATATATTTATTATGGTATTGCTTTGACATCCATTGGGTGATTCTGCAAGATGTCGGTCCATCGCACACCGCTCAGAGTGACATATCAGCAGCCAAGATAAAAGTATATTTTTTGTCCTCTTGATGATATTGAATGAATTTCGTATTACTTCCTAACTTTCAAACTATCGTGCACCAAGGCCCAATCTCAGAGTTAGATTTATGAAATATTGGTGGTGGAGATTAAAGTGGACCTTCAATCCGATCGACTAGCGACTCTCATATCTAGAATATAAACAACACTCTTCAGCCGACCTTCAACTGAATTTAGACACGAAATGCACTGCCATTTTTATCTCTGGCCATCATGCCACTGCGAGAGCTAAACGGCACTTATATTTCTGAGCCAGAGGCATGTTGGTGTGTGCCAGTCTTTGTCGGACTGTATATGTATTGAACCGCCAGTTTGTCGGAGAATGTCTTCTGAACGCTCAAATATGGCATATCAACAGAACCCACATATAACCTTAGGTTCCAAGAGTATCCTGATGCAATCATGCCTCGATAGCGATTTTCCGCTTAGGACGGGCAAGTTGGCCGGCTTCCCGAAAAGGGAGCGGTGGGGTAGCAGGGATGACGTCATGGAAGAAACGGTTGTTCATTATCGACTCTGGGTTACGACAGGCAGAGGCAGCTATCAACAGACGGACAGGGCGTACTTCGAATCGACGGACGGGACCCCCTCAGAACCCATATAACACGGTGGAGGTGCTGTATAGCATGATGAACGCGATCGTTGTGTCTTTGATGAAGTCCTGTGATGACATGAGGGAGCCGACGGGGTGCTCGACGAGTCGCCCGAGCTTCAGGTTATGGAGGTCGGCGCTTCAGGCTACCGCCTTGAAACCACATTCAAGAACTCAAGGATGAGCCTGCGATTGATCATGTTCCAGGTGACGTTCTTGAACGTCTTCCGGGAGACGTATGCTGAGGATATCGGGCGATTGGATGAGAACTATGGGTTTGCGGATAAAGAGCTGTCAGAGAGGATGGTGAAGGAGGTGAAGCAGATTTATCGGGTGATGACGTGGCCGCAGTTCTTTGTAAAGGTGGTATTGGGGAAGGAGTTGGGGAAGGAAGGGTTTTCGGATATGTTGAGGGAGACGGTAAGAGAGAGCACGAGGAGGGGTTATCATCGTCCTGCGCCGCTGGAGAAGATGGGGAAACTGGTGAGGATGCGCAAGGAGGGAGATTTGAAGCGTGTTGGGGTGAAGAAGTAAAAAGTTGAATATAGTAATCTAATGAAAGATAATATAGAATTTTAGAGATTTATTGCGATTTTCAAAATAATGGTATTCAAAATTTTAACAAGTTTGAAAGTTCAGGAAGGGAAAAAAGCGCTTTTTAGCTAAAAAGCGCCTGCAAAGCTCTTCTTGTTCTCGGTGTCTCGCTGGTCATCAATCACCACCTGGCAATGCACTACTATGAGATGATCTATATGTTTGGGCCTGTCTACGCTTGGTGGCTCTTCGCTTTTGAACGGTTCAATGGTATGATGGAAAAGGTTAAGCATAATGGGCACGACGGCGGTGTCATGGAGTTGACCCTCCTCAGGAACTGGGTTCAGACGCAGCTCATCTTTGAGCTCCTTGCTTCACTGCCTGCTGAAACTCACCAGATCGAACGCCAAATGCTTGAGCGCCGAATCGAACTGGAGGGCAAACAGCGTGGATCAATGATTGCGCAGATTGCAATTTTCCAAAGCGAAGTGGATACTGGTAAGGCTTATAGATCTTAACCCAGGCTGTCTAACATCTGATATCTTGAATACTAGACCGCGTTAAACTACCAAAAAGAGTCTCCCGAAAGACCATTGACCTCCTCATCCGTGATCCAACTGGTCAGACCTATCAACTTCTCCTCCGTCACTGTATCCTCCTGTGGCCTGACCTGAATCTTGTTCCTGAGTTCTCGCCTAACCCTGGCCTTGCATTTGTTGCTTCAACTGTTGCGAGAGAAGTTCCCTACATCTGCAAGGATGGAATTCGCTATGAGTGCACCACAAACAAACGTACCCAAGCTGACAGTCTGGCTCTCATCACCGAGTTGCTAGATTCAGCGGTTCGCTGCCCTGTTGAGATTATCAATTTATTTGTTGTTCAGGTCCCGAATTCGGGAAAACCTGCCCATGTGTGTGCGCTAGTGCGGAGGTTATTGTCAGATGATAATATGCCATCTTTTCCTTGGGACTTATAGTGAGTTTCAGTCTCTCAAAAGTCACAATCTCTCATGCTCCGATGAACAGCTCAGCAACGCTCGGTATCTATGTATCTTACGCAAACGGTTTTCATCCACTAGAAGTGATTTCTACTGAGCAGATCGCTGCGCCAGTAGGTCTCATTGAGGTGCAATCAAGGATCGCTCGTCGGAACTTATGGATATCAATCTCGTTTGATCATGTGCGTAACAGGTGTATGAATTTGTGCAAAGCTAACAATACAAACAGGCAGGGACAGAACCGGATGACCTAGACGACCTTATCTACGAGTGACAGTGCAAGATGTCAGTTGACATACATATCATCAGAGTCATAGGCTTCCTCAGGTTCAGCCTTCGCCTTTCCCTTCCCCTTCGCTTTCCCCTTCGCTTGCCCCGCTTTCTTAGTAATCTTCAATATGACAGTTTTCTTCTTCAATGCTTTCTTCTCCTCCTTAACTCTGGCCGCCCTCTCCTCTATTTCTTCAGGATCCTTGTCGTCACCCCACGCTCGGCCATTTGCGATGATGCGGCTTGGAACATCGTATATCTTGCTGTTATCACCTTTGTTCAGCCATTCCTCGCTTATCATCCACCGACGTGCCCTGTTTTCGAGCTTGGTGGCGCGGGGAGGAGGGATATCTTTTACTGGTCCCCGAACCCTCTTCGTATAATTCTTGGGTGGGTTTGGATCATCCTCCTTGTCGATCAGATCCAAGACATCTTGGGCCTGTCACCCGGTGAGCTGTGGTACATCAATGGTATGACATTATAGCTTACCTCCTCCGACCGATAGCCTGGCGCTCGACTAATAAACTCGTTAGGAATAACCTTCCCATCTCGATAGGAGTCTTCATCATCGGACATGAGGGTAACCGCAAACAAGGCGTCATATTTTTCCTCGCGAAGACGGTGGTTCTTGGGCAGCTGCTCGCGCTTACGAATACGGACTTGTAATTTCTAGAATGCCATCAGTATCTACTTCAAAGTCCAACAAAGTCACTTACTCCTGATGCCCGAGACCTTGCCATATGGACCGTCACGGGCTTTGGACCATCCTTGACAGGCCCAGCATTGGTGGATACAGGTTTAGCTTTGGCTAGCACAGGTCCAGCGTCGTTATGACAGACCCTTCTTCCTCATTATCCATTCCATAGGTACCCTCGCTGTCGCCTTGCCCATCAACTATGTCGGGACCTATATTGTGAGCTATATACTCGCGTCGCAGTCGTCTGAATTTGTCAACGACACGCTCTTGAAGGTGCTCCGGCTGGATGATTTTTAGCATCTCCGTACAAGCAGGTGAGTACTGTGCTCCCCTGGCCTGTATTTCGCTCATGATTAGAATGAGATTTGTCCAGTTCGTAGGGTCCTCAGAAGGCTCGTCCCAGTCGAAGCGCAATGCACGCTCGGGAGAACCGCCTTTCCTCATCGGCCACTCCTCCCCATTTACTGGATACGCAGGGAGATATCTTGCGGACATGTTGGTGTTTGAGATTCCCATTGCACGAGAAAAGACAAGCCGCACCAAAGCCTGCAACATGCCGGTCAGTTATCAGCACCTCCATGATGAGACATCACTCACTTTGAACGATGGTGATGCCACAGCGTCAGCGCTCATCTGGAAGGACTCCCCCTGCGACTTTGTCATAAGCTCGATCTCGCTGCTACTGTCTTCGTCGTCACCACCGCGCATTTGCATAGCACCTCCAGCATTCAAGAGCTCCTTCAATTCCTTCACTTCGTCTTGTAGCCCCTCTACATCCTCGTTCATGGCAGTGATGGCCATCTCAAGACCAAGACGATCCTCCTCTGCCTTTCTTTTAACCTTGGCCAGTTCCGACTGTCGTTCTTTGTCAAGTTCTTCGAGTTCACCAATTCTTTTCTTCAGCGCGGCAAGATCAAGAATAACGGATCCCATGGTAACATTCGGCTTTCGTGAGGCAGCAACCGCATGGGCTTCATGAGCTGGAGTTGCTGAACGGTCACGGTTGGTGGATGTAAGTGCACCAGAACGATCTAGACGGGAACCTGTGCTGGTGCTTGCAGAGACTGAGGATAGAGAAGGGTCAAGAGCCGTTGCTGTGGGACCAGGTCCGAGTCTTTTTGTCGCACCAGAAGGTCTGAAGGACGGCTGCGTGAGTGGATCGAAGTTCCATTGGAGGCAGTATTGCGTGCAGTGATACCGTTTGGACTCTTGGGCATTGTTCTGGAGGAGAGGGTGGACAAGCGCCGTACATCCAATGCCCTTTTTACTGGGGTGGCTGACAGCGAAGCCTGTCGCTTGTATCTTCAACACCTTGCTTCCTCCCCATTCTTTTACCGTAATTAAGTCTTTATAGGCAATCTACGAGTCTACCTTGGAATTAGCTGTCTTTCAAACCCCAACCGATCTCCCTGTTGCTCCAGAAAGGAGAGTTCAGTTCCAAGTGTAAAAAGAGGTGAGCAAACCTGTGAGGCCGTACGGCCTGGTTGACAAATTTCTTGTCAATTACTCGAACTCAGTATGGTTGAGAATGGACTGAATATTTCTTAAAATCCCGGCATTCTCTTAAAATTTCAATGGTGGTTAATTTGCTACACAATTTTGGCATAATCACAAAGTAATCCGAGATTTCGATCAAATTCCGCAGGCGCCAGAATCTGTGATCTTGTGCTGTGAGCCCTATGTTCATAGTGTTAGGCGATGACGACACCTTTCTCATCATCGTGGCGGAGTCCTTGAGCTTGTCGGCAGCGCTCAATTTAGTAGTCGGTCTACCATACTCCACCTCGTCGACGATGACAACATAATCTTCCTTGCCATCTAGCGCTTCCTGCCTATCGCCTCACCCAGTGTGCAGAATCAAACTTTTTTTATTTTTGGAGTCCTCGTGCACTAGCGTCATACCTGTGCGTTGTTCCAGAAATAGGCGGTAATGACAAGTTTGATCTTTTGACCTGCAAATTGATTGAACAGGATTGACCAGTCCGATGTACGAGTAAGTACCCCAGAAAGACCGGAGATTCCATGTATTGAGTCATATCCCCATCCAGGCAAATGTCCTCCAGTGGGCTTGCTTACAAAGGTGAGAGAAAAACCGAGCTGTTCGTCCGAACTTCGTCAACCCCCTTCACAGCTTTCGTAATGTAAAATTGGCATCGTGGATTCGTGGACACCGTCAACTGGTCACTTCCGTCACCGCGTCACCAGTCGAAAGAAGCGATCAGGAAGTGGCTCAAAGCGCAAACAGGCGCGAACATCAAGATCCAGAGGCTGTTCAAGTTCCGTCTCCTGTCAAAAGATAGCCCTTGGGCACATATATGGACTCGGTCTCCATTTTTTCGGGGGACAATACCAATGTATTCGATGTCATCGCAAACCGTGCCCAAACTGTACGATGTTCTCGGGCACATGTTCTCGTTGCTGATGGTGTGAGTGCCCATTAGTGCCCCTGTTGCACGAACCTTGTCACGCAAAACATATGATGCATACATGGCAAGGCTCAAAATGTCTGATGTGGATATAATGCACACCTGACCCAAGGCCCGAAGTCTATGGAACGCCCTCACTGCAGATTACATATCACTTCTCGCACATCCATCTTTTGCTACCCCACAGCCTCGAGTGTTATCCAAACCTCTCCATTTATTCTCCTCTTAGTTCTATCCTTTCTCTCACTAATCCTGTCCTCGTTCCTTCTGCCTGTGCTTCACATGTTGAGGAGCTATGCATGATCAGTATTTTATTCGTAATTCCTCACTCATTTACAATATTGCGGTTTCTCGAGCCGTTCCCTCCTGTCGACTCACAGCGGTGAACTAGCAATGCCTGGACACTGCTGTGTCCAGGTCTTGGAGCATATGTGTGGTACTTCCATTTATGGTATTGCGATTTGGGTGTTGGGAATATCCTAGAGAACAGAGAATTTTTTTTAACAGACAACGATGACTCATGGCAACGTTGAATGTGTGACTCTTATCGCAGTTTTTTCTAATTGTGAGAATAGCTGGCCGCGCGACACTAGGTAGATTAGCGTTTCGTCATATACCCCGCTACGGCGCGGCGTTCGTTAGTTAGTAAGGTGTAGCTCCCAAACGACTCAGGAGCAAGATAACGCATCGCAAATGTACCGTCAAATTACAGCCGTATTTTGGCCTTCTCAACGTCTTCCCATCCGAGTCTCGACATGTATGTCAGCTCTACGAGTGTGTATTATGTGCCATATGATTTGACAACACAATTTTCTTCGGTGGCTTAGATATAGTGTCCAGGCTTGCCCGGAGGGCAAATACCCGCGAATAAATATTGATCATGACTTACAGTACCATGGTTGATCTTAGATCCGTAGGGACGGGACTTGCCAATTTCGGAGAATGAATATTGACGCCCACACTTGCGCTCCGTAACTCAGGCCAATGTTCGGAATTTATTTTCTCTGTATTTGTACTGTAAAAAAATACTCTACCATTTTTCAAAGAAACTGATTGACAAGGTTAGAACTGCCCGGTCTAGGGGATGCATTTGGACGTTTTCGAGAACAGATTGAGAACAAGGACATACATCAAGTTGCTTGTTGGAGTCATAACCAAAATAAATATAACATGGCCCTTCGGGCGCGCCTGTACACGGGCATGTGATGTCAACAGACAATCAACTTAGGGAAACAATGTTGAACTATATATGCCTTTTCTTTCTGAATACAGCGCCATCCATGGATGTTGATGTCTGGAGCTCTATCGAACGTAAACACAATCCAGTCCTGAAGTGAGTTCAGGTCCTGAGGAATCCTGTCAATAATGTTGGAAATTTGGGACATCTTGGGTTACAGGTGGACAAATTTGCCTATGAGGTGACAACTACATGCAAAACTGTGGGCATACTCCAAAAATTCTCACTTGTGCGTCTTTGGTACAAGCCACTGAATTTGTGTATTCGTCGTGCGGGTGGGGGCTTTTGACTTCAAATTTGGAGGGTTCCTGGGGTGCTTCAGCAGGTTATGGGTAACCAGGTTGCGAACATTCTCCTTCGGAGATTCACTCCAGGGTCCATCGCATTTGAGGAAAAACACCGCTTAGTTATAAGAAAATATAATTGGGCCTACGATGTTGCATGTAGATGGAAAGCGACACTCCAATTCACTGAGATTTGCTGAATGTGATGCGAGTTTCTCACGACTGATGGATTAGGTGATATCCCCATTTATTTTTTTGTGCGCGGATGAAACCTGGACAGCAAGGTGTCCAGGCATAAAAGTAGAGAAAGTAAGCAGAGAAATTTCTGAACGCTGATACTAGAAGTACCATTATGAAGATGATGGATAAACGTCAAACCCTGATTACTTTGCTAAGAACTTTTGAACGCGGTAGAACTGGACGGCGATGCAGAGAACAACGGCGGATGTCAGACTGATGCTAAAGACAAGGTCTATCTTTGATGTGTGTGCTGGGATAGTCTGGGCTCTGTGATCGACCCATGCCAAAGAGAACAATGTCATTAAACAAAAGCCAACGGACCTAGATAAATATTTTAACCGCTGGTGTACATGAAGAGAATACGAGAACGTACCATGCCAAGGAGGTAAGCGGTAACGCTAAGCATGCCCAAAAATCAACAGAAGCCAATTTTTTTGGGTTTTGCGAAGCGGTTTCCCATTTTCTGAACTTCTCGACACATTCCAAGCCTTCCCTATTCACGACGAAGATGCAACCTGCAGCGAGCGACCCGGAGGAAAGGATAAAAGCCAGGATGGCAAACGTACGCGGATAGATGTTGTTCAGGATATCATCAATCTGGAGGAAGGCGACGGAAAGCCTGACTCGGAATATAAGCGCCAGCTGCGTTCGGTGACCAGTAAGTGCTCACGTTATAACAAGACTGGAAATCATGATTACGAGAGTCCAAACTCTATTCATTTTCTGCAAAGTCCCGGTCCAACATGAACGACGAGAGTTGGCCGCATCTTCCAAGTACGAAGGACGAGCAGGGATTGAGCGGTAGGCGCTGACCCAGACACTATGGAGGCCGAGGAAGCGTGTTGAGTAATAGAAAATTACCAACGTGCTCCTCAAAAATATTTGGGTGGGGGATGTCGATATCTGCCGAGGTGTAGTTCTATAAAAAGAAAAGAGAGAGAAATCAGTTACGTTTCTAACGTTCTGCGAGGCGGGTGGGCTCACGCATAAGAACTAGGAACTGACATGGTGTCGGACGCCACCGAGACGTGAGCGCCGCAGGTACTGGCCTGGTTGCAGTCCACACATTGTGCTTTTTGCACGCTAGTATGTGTAGGTAGGAGAGCCACAGGCGGGTAATTCATGTGTGAGGAAGGATTGGTGGAAAGCCGAGCTGTTCATGAGATGGGTTTTATCCTAAGACTGAGTACACACTTAAAAATAGAAAGTGTGCAATATTTCCGCGCCAATAGACAGTCCCAGTGGGATTAATATGATCGAGATCACTATCGCCTGCCACAGTACCAGAACATATGTCTCACCGCAGTTGGCAACCAATCCGCAACCAATCCTGTCATCCAGATGTCATCGCTCAATAAATCGAGCACATCATCAGGTCCAAGGAGTAGTGCCGACCTCATGTCGTTATAACTGCGTGTTATAGTTCTGGATAAACTTCCAGCGATCCCAGGTCCACTGGGAGAATTATGTAACATCAGAACTAGCAGCGACTTCCCTGCCCTTCGGCAATAACTGTTTGCGGCATATAAACTCTACGTTAGGCTCTGAGGCAGAAGAGGGTAGCGGGAGTGCGACTGGAAGTAATATATGGGCAAGAAACCGGAGGCTTCCGTGCCTGGCAGGAGCTCCTGAGGGACCCGTCAAGATGAACGTAATGGGTGGGGTCCAAACCATAGCGCTCTGGCGGTTCTCCACAGCAGACGGGCTCGTCTACCATTCTAAGCTAAAGTTGAGAGTGCGCTTCGATTTTCTGGGAGTAGCGGGTGGGTGAGCAAAGAAAAGCCTAGCAAACAGGGACATCCGAAATCGAAGTCAGGCTCCCATCTAGTAAAAGCAGAGTGGGTAGCGGCAAGCACATCCGTTCTGATAAATGGGACCGTCTCACCAGGATCGTCTCTGACTGTCCATAATCTACGAGGCACACTATGCGCCACCGTAGATAAGGATCCTATCATCACAACTCACCAGATGTTTTGCAATTGAATTTGTTCAAGCAGTGCAGATCCAAACAGATGTATCAAACCTAAAACTGAGATTAGTTTTGTAGATTATATATGACTTTTGCCTGAAATGAGTTTCCGTTGGTCGTTGCCACGGCTTTACGTGAACTTGATCAAAGGGAGAGTACTTCATACTTCGAATAGAAGGCCATGTCACGGTGTTTTGTCATCCACGAGGCAACCACATTGAATGTTTTCAAGCGTTCCAAGTCAGTCAAGGTAGAAAATATATTGTGTTTCGCCTCGTTGCAGATGTAAGGACCAGGGGAAACCATTTCCTCACTAGAAAAAACATATACATTCTGCTCTGCTCCGGCCACCTCAGTCGAAATAGAAATAATTGATGAGCTCTCACAGAAGGTTAGCGTAGCATAAACATATTCAACCTGGCTTTAGGCCGTATTTTTCCACCTGAGAATGCAAGATCTCAAGATATGCCTGGGGTCATTGCCACTGTTGGCAGAGCTCTTCTGCCCTTCACTGTGGCTAGCGCGGACAGCACAGATCAGTACCTGAAAGATAGCATAGAACAATGACATACCGACTCTGCAGGATAATACCCGCTCGAACACTGACATACCCTACCCAAGTTGAGTAATTTAAGTATGAGCATATACTACCTTAAAGCCACCGGACAACACTACCTCACTCACATAAGACAGTTGACTAATACCAAGCCTTATGGAAGGGACGGAAGTGACACTGCCACACACTGTACGGATCAAACGAGCCCGATCGGGTACCTACTGTAGTAACGTATTAATTGATCCGCGCGA
>Ga0247741_1000991_pt1 | contig 15673 bp, 18 predicted proteins | sample UWRJL213509R2_FD_180945 | JGI IMG/M metagenome (GOLD analysis project Ga0247741, IMG submission 180945) | Plant litter microbial communities from Arlington Agricultural Research Station in Wisconsin, United States - UWRJ-L213-509R-2 | ecosystem: Environmental > Terrestrial > Plant litter >... | reverse complement strand
AAGCATTGGATCGCTGGTACAAGAGAATGAAATTGTGGAGCGCAGGAAAACAACCGGCTGATGCAAAATTAATTACATCGCACTCAGAAAACTCTCATAAGCCCAGAGATGTTTATTGTTACTTTGATAATACCGATAAACTTTGGGCGCCTTTCAATGCTCGCAAAATATTGGAAAAATTTAATCTGGCGGACTCGCTGGAAGAAGAACCGGGAAAATTGCGGGACGATCGCGATGATGCGCAAAATCAGCTAAATTTTTAGGGTTAAACAGCGTACATATATTGATGCGCAATTAGTACAAGCTATTAATCATAAGTACGTTTAATCCACTTAGCTCCGTTCAAGTTTAATTCTCTGCAAAAACAAATAATCGAGACAACAATGGTTCTCTACTTAATCAAAGAAACCTTTAAAAACTGGAGTGACGATAAAGCTTCGAGATTAGCCGCCGCCCTAGCCTACTACACTGTTTTCTCCTTACCGCCCCTACTCATTATTGTGATCGCTATTGCCGGAACTTTTTTAGGCGAAGAAGCGGCTAGAGGCGAGGTAGTTATGCAACTACAAAGTCTTATAGGCGTTGAGGGCGCCAAAGCAATTGAGGCGGTTATCTCGGGCGCGTCCAATTCCGGTGCGGTATCAAGTTTATCTGCATCCTTTATTAGCGTTATTATTTTACTTTTTGGCGCTACTGCGGTCGTCGCCCAGCTACAAGATGCATTGAACACAATTTGGGGCGTGGTGCCAAAACCCGGAAATATGATCAAGGTATTTATTTTTCAACGATTGTTATCGTTCGGAATGATTCTGGGCGTCGTCTTTATGCTATTAGTATCGCTTATTATGAGCGCTGCATTAGGGATTCTTAGTAAATATCTCGGTGGCTTATTTCCAGGGTTGGAAGTTATTTGGGCATTGATAGATTTTACGATTTCACTCAGTGTAATTTCTGCGCTTTTTGCATTAATGTTTAAATATCTTCCAGACGTCAAAATTAAATGGAGCGATGTTTTAATAGGCGCTGTCATAACCGCCTTTTTGTTTAACATAGGTAAATATTTAATTGGTTTATATCTAGCAAAAAGTGCATTCAATTCTACTTATGGTGCAGCAGGTTCATTGGTTGTGTTACTGGCTTGGATTTATTATTCAGCGCAGATTTTATTTGTTGGTGCCGAATTCACACAAGTTTTTGCGCGTCGAAATGGTAAGCACATAGAACCAAAAGCTTATGCAGAATATGCAGTTGAGGAAGCTGTACCGGAAGATGATATCTCTGCACCTACAAATCCCTCTGTAAATACAGATAAAGAAGACGAGAAATAACAATTGCTATCTAATCCATTAAGAGCAGACGTTACGCATCAATGATTACCTGCGCCATTTAGTTCAAGATCTTTCTCACGCAGAATCTTCTGGTAAATTTCCTCTCTATGCACAGGCACACTTTTAGGCGCGTTGATCCCAATGCGTACTTGATTTCCATTGACACCAAGAACGGTGACGGTCACTTCATCACCAACCATTAAAGTTTCACCAATACGTCGCGTTAAAATTAACATACCTTTTTATCCTCTCCATTTTTAAAAACTTTCATTTGAAAACTATAAAAACTTATAGTTCTTTCTTAAATATCATGTGTAATTTTTTAACTTCAAGTTACACCGCTGAATAATTATCGAAACCTAAAAATTTCCTTTTTATTCATCGAATGGTTCCTGCTGATCAATAGGTTCCAACGGATGCATCTGGGTGACGGGTGGGATACATCCATCTATTTCCGTTTCTGCCAAATCGCAAGCGAGCTTCCAATGACGTAACGCCTCACCTTGTGGCTTTCCTTCAGACTCCCAAATTTGATAAGCCAATTCACTAACTTTATTTGAATTAACCATAACAATATCCTCTCAAATTTTCCCTAACGCCCATCTAAACTTTAAACATATACCTATGTATGTAAGATAATTTAACAAATTAAACTAAAAAAAAGCGTTCGGTAACGTACCGAGATGGGGATAGCGATAATTCAACCTTAATTCATAGTAACTCGAAGATGCGAAAGGTTGAGTTAAATGACAAATATATTGATTGGAAGATTTAAAAATGTAAATTCGCTAACCAATGAGGAACTATTATGGATCTACCAAATACTAATGAGCGCGTTGCCCTGAATACGTCGGAGCGTGTTAACAACGACATTCAAATGTATACCCAAAATTCAATTTATTTTTATCGTAGAAATCCCCACCTCATCGAGCAACGTCTGGAAGAATTGGATAAGGAATGGGATATAGAGCGCGTGCTGGAAACCAATGCATCATCGTTAATTGTTGCCAGCAGCGCATTGGGATTAGTAGCCAATCGAAAGTTTTTTGCAATTCCTTTTATCGTAGGCACATTTTTGTTACAACATGCACTACAAGGTTGGTGCCCTCCGCTTCCAATTTTACGCAGACTGGGCTACAGAACAACAAGTGAAATTGAGGAAGAACGTGCAGCTTTACAGAACATTACTAAAGGTGTGCGTTGAAGTATTTTTTCAACAATAAAAACGCGCAATAAATTGCGCGTTTTTATTGAAAAATTAATGTAGCAATTAAACTATTTAGAAATCTAATTCAGAATTATCCTATTATCCGAGTGTGTAAAACACTTCCTTCACTAAACATTATTGACTCACCGTGTTGATAAACTTTCCATGATTCATTAGTTGTTAAAGGTTTGGTTGCAACTACAATCATCTTGTCTTGTTGAGTATTATGTTTACTTAGATCCAGCGACACATTTTTATCCACTAATGTAACGGTAGTAAATGGATATTGGCGTTCAACATAAGCAAGTGTCGTAGAGCAGTAGGTATAAAGTAATTCGCCATCTGAGAAAATAATATTGAAAATACCGAAACTTTCTATTTCACGAGCAAACACATCCAAAGCGTGAAATAATTCTGCACTTTCAGGTTCGCGTGTTCCAAACTCTTGCTCCAAGCGTTGCAACAACAAGCAAAATGCGAGTTCGCTGTCAGTATCACCTTCAGATTGATAAAGTCCTTTTAATTCAGGTGCGAAATTTTTCAAATCACCATTGTGGCAAAACAACCAAGTTTTACCCCAAAGCTCGCGTTTAAACGGGTGGCAATTTGCGATTTTTACATCGCCTACTGTTGCCTTACGAATATGCGCAATAATAGTTTTGGATTTAATACCAGCACCGTGAATTTCGTCCGCTAACGCAGAGTTGGCTGCAGGTTGATGATCCAAAAAAACGTCGAAGCTATTATTGCGAAAAAACGCAATGCCCCAACCATCTTTATGTTCATCCGTTAAACCGCCTCGCGCACGAAAGCCTTCAAAGCTGAAGTTGATATTTGCAGGCTCTTTACAACTCATACCCAATAATTGGCACATAGCGTGTACTAATTCTACCTTTAAAAGTAATTGATGTATTTTGGTGGTTCAAGGTCGTCTTGACGCTCGTGAGGAATAACTAAATATCCGTCAAAAGTATCACCCACAATTTCAATATTTTCTTCACTATCACTAACAATAATTTTGCTTGCGGAATGAAGTTCAACAGGCTGCAAAAAAGCAATATCTGAATTAGCAGCTTGTGGTTTGGTAATCCATTCAGACACAGGTTGATAAATAAAAAGTACGTCCAACTCTAAACCCAAATTCGCAAGCAAGGTTAAATCAGCCGGTTGAGTTAAACTGATGCCAATTTTATAACCACGACTTTTGTAACTACTCAATGCTTTACTAAAGTGCGTCAAGGTGGCGCGATCTAATAACCGAGTGTGCAAAATTACGCGCTCAGGCTTTAGGCCGCAGTCACTCAAAATACTTTCAAACGTCTTACCGTGATCATCACTAACGCTGACGATATGGCGCGGCTGAACCTGCAGCGACAACACGTGATCCTGCCCGTCAAATTGCTGAAGATAATTTAAAGAATGCAAAGTGCGAACCAATCTATCCAAATGAACGATTTGATCAGTGCTATCCAGTGAATTGAATATGCTATCTATATCCAGAATATTTCCGGTAGACGCACGCACCACTAATTCAGCTTCATATCCTAATAATTTTTTGTAATTCAATGCGTTCACTGCATGAAAATTACTGCCCAGAATTAAACTACCAAAACGCGCCCAGTAAACATTGTCTGCTTTGTAAAAACCTGTTTTTGGCAGTGCACGCGTACGCGCCTGAGTCTGCAATTGATCGTTAAAATAATTCATTAACTCGGTGAGCGGCATATCAAAAATTTCTCAAGATAAACGTAACTTGTTGAATACATAATAGAGACCAGATACCCGTTTAGAAAAGAATTTAATATTCTCAGCTTATAACCCATGCAGAAATTAGTGTTTAAAGTCTTATAGGTATTGTTAAAAGCTATATTGAAGCCATTTCACGCCAACATGAGTATAAGGATATAGAGATATATTCTTTCCAATTGTCTATAGCCACCATTATATTTCGATCTCAATATCAAACTTTGTTCGATCAAAGTCATCCCAATAATTGAATTGCCTGGTTTCAGGCACTTCAGCTGGAGAACTTACATGAGCGTTGTACAACTAAACACGTCTTCACCTGCACCTAAGGCACCTGCAGCTTTATCTGAGACACTCGAAGTAGCCAAACAAGAGGCTCAAGCTGAGGGTTTGAAATATGCAGGTAAGGTTTCACCAGACGATGCATGGCGGTTATTCATTAACGGCGAAGCTCATCTTGTCGATGTGCGCGCAGCAGAGGAGCGCAAGTTTGTTGGTCACGTACCCAATACCTTCCATGTCGCCTGGCAAACCGGCCCTGCGCTGATCAAAAACCCGCGCTTTTTACGTGAGCTTGAAAATAAGCTGTCCAAAGACGCAGTTATTTTGTTGCTGTGCCGCAGCGGGAAACGTTCTGCGGCGGCTGCCGAAGCGGCTACGGCAGCTGGTTTCAAAAATGTGTTTAATGTTCGTGAAGGTTTCGAGGGTGATCTTGATCAAAACCAACAACGCGGTGGTAGCGGCGGTTGGCGTCAACGCGGTTTGCCGTGGGTTCAAGATTAAACGCTTTTGTGAAAATTGATCACTACCCTATTGAAACCTATTAATGGTTAATAAAAATGACAAATAAAGTGAATAGAGAGTCAGGTTTTTCGCTAGTTGCCTCGACTCATTGGGAATTGGATAAAATCGTTAATGAGCTTCGCGCTGCGCGTAATGAATGGCGTTCGGCACGAGGACGTTTACGAGAAGCGGGATTAAGAGAATTGCCATCGCGCGAAGCCTTACAACAAATTGTGAGCGACCTGTGCGGTGCGCTTTTCCCTATGCGTTTGGGCCCACAAGACTTACGTGAAGAGAGCGAAGATTATTATGTGGGCCATACGCTTGATGCAGCATTGAATCAATTGTTGGTTCAGGTGCAACTGGAACTGACTTACGCCGCCAGGCAGCAACATGAAAATGCCGAAGACCAAGAGCTAAAAAATCAGTCGAACAATATCGTGCGCCTATTTGCCAGCGCCCTTCCCCGTTTGCGTACCATTCTGGATGTTGATGTTCAAACCGCTTTCCTGGGTGATCCTGCCGCACGCAGTGTTGACGAAGTTTTGCTTTGCTATCCCGGTATTCACGCCATTATTTATCACCGCCTCGCTCACACACTCTACGAGCTTGGAGTTCCTTTGCTCGCCAGAATAGTGGCTGAGCTTGCGCACTCAAGTACTGGTATTGATATTCACCCCGGCGCACAAATTGGTAGTGGCTTTTTTATCGACCATGGCACCGGCGTTGTGATCGGAGAAACTGCTGTCATCGGTGAACGCGTTCGTGTTTACCAAGCCGTTACGCTTGGAGCAAAAACATTTCCTACTGATGATACCGGCGCATTGCAAAAAGGTCTGCCGAGACATCCAATCGTTGAAGATGATGTGGTGATTTATGCGGGTGCGACAGTTTTAGGCCGCATCACTATAGGAAAAGGCTCAACTATTGGAGGAAATGTCTGGTTAACCCGAAGCGTTCCGCCCGGCAGTAGCATCACCCAAGCCACATCTCGTAACCTAGCAGAGGCACCCGTATGAGCCTTAGTATTCATTTTGGAAAAATTGTTAAACACATTCGTGAAGAGCGCGGCCTATCGCAGGAAGTTCTCGCAGATCGCGCTGATTTAAATCGTAGTTATGTTGGTGAAGTAGAACGCGGTACGGCCATGCCATCTTTAGGGACAGTAACAAAAATCGCCAAAGCATTGAATTTATCCGCATCAACCTTATTGGCTCGTTACGAAGCCTATGAACAAGCCCATCTTGAAAAAGCCGGTTAGAAAATAACCGGTTGACGGCTATAGACGGTTGTCATTATCTTAGAACAATGTGATCTTAGCTTAGTATATTTTCTTCTAAGCAAAATTCGTTTTTCCCTCAACAATCACTGTTCACATTCAAACAATTAACTCACTTTTATAGGAGCTTCGGCATGGCGACCGAAAATGAAGTGCAATTAGCACTTGGCGATAATGCAGCGCGTCAGTTAGCTAACGCGACCAAAACAACTCCACAGCTTTCAACAATTTCTCCACGCTGGCTAGTGCATTTATTGCAATGGACTCCGGTAGAAGCAGGTATTTTCCGTTTAAACCGTGTAAAAAACCCACGCCAAGTTACAGTGACTTGTTCGCAACGTGATGAATCGGAAATCAAACCAACATTTGTTGATTACGATGAAAAACCACGTGAATATTTCTTAAACGCAGTGACCAGCGTAGTAGACGTTCACACTCGCGTATCTGATTTGTACAATAGTCCGCACGACCAAATTAAAGAACAATTACGCTTAACGATTGAGACGATTAAAGAACGTCAGGAAAGCGAATTAATCAACAATGCTGAATATGGCTTGTTGGCAAGTGTTGATGAAACGCAACGCATTTCAACTTTGACAGGCGCGCCAACACCAGACGATTTGGACGAATTATTAGTTCGCGTTTGGAAAGAGCCGGGTTTCTTTTTAGCGCATCCTTTAGCGATTGCCGCTTTTGGCCGTGAATGTACTCGTCGCGGTGTACCACCACCCACCGTTAGCCTGTTCGGCTCACAATTTATTACCTGGCGCGGTGTTCCATTAATTCCGTCGGACAAACTACCGATTGATGAAAATGGTAAAACCAAAATTTTATTGTTGCGCGTAGGTGAAAAGCGTCAAGGCGTGATTGGTTTGTACCAACCAGGTTTGTCTGGCCAACAAAGCCCAGGATTATCAGTGCGTTTTATGGGGATTGGCCGTAACGCCATCGCCTCTTATTTAATTTCGCTTTACTGTTCACTCGCAGTATTGACCGAAGATGCATTGGCGGTGTTGGAAGATGTAGACATTAGCAAGTATCACGATTATCCAGATACTTACAAATAAACATCTACACATAAATACCTAGCAATAAATAATCGAGTACTGATATGACTGACCATCAAGGTTTGCCAGATCTTCAATCATTGGCCGCAATGGCCAATGAACTTTTTCAAGCGCTGCCGAATGCTGAGCCTATAGTCTCTGGTTTGCGTCCAATTATTTCTCAGCAAGCTCCGCAGAGTTTGCCACAGCGCCCGCAGTCTGGACGCAGCCTGTCGAACGTTGATACAAGTGAAGCCAATTTTGCATCGGCACCCTTCGTACCATCGCGCGAAGCGGAAAAACAAACGTCAACACTTCCTGCCTCCAATTATTATTTTGCCAATAATGAAAGCGCTTACCCGCTTGCGAATTTGCAAATTGATCAATTGGCAACTCAAGTTTCACCACAAGCTTTTGGTTTGCCTGGCGATAATGAGTTGAGAGATTTGCTGACAGAAGACAGATTTGTCACGTCGAATAATTCATCTCGCGCTGCATCGCCGACGTCAAGTGGATTACAAGTTCCGCATGCGCTGGAAAGCAACGCAGGTCATTATCATCAGCCGCAATCATCTGTTAGCGACCGCGTTTCGCCTAACGCTTCGGGCTTGCCAGGCGAGCGCGATATTCAGCAATTACTTTCTGCAGAATTTAGTTTTACAAAATTCGATGCGCCTAATCGCTCTGCATCGCCAGCACCAGACTCGCGTTTTTATTTTTTAGATTCAAATACGCAACCTGTGTTTGGCAATTCACCAAAACAAGGACAATTCGCAGCGGAATCGCAAGGTTTTGATATACATGCAATCCGCCGCGATTTTCCGATTTTATCCGAACGAGTGAATGGCAAGCCTTTAGTCTGGTTTGATAATGCGGCAACAACGCATAAGCCTAAAGCGGTGATTGATCGTGTTAGTTATTTTTACGAACACGAAAATTCCAATATCCATCGTGCGGCTCATGAACTTGCTGCGCGCGCTACTGATGCTTATGAAGGTGCTCGCAACAAAGTTGCAAAATTTCTCGGTGCGAAATCGTCTGATGAAATTATTTTTGTTCGCGGGGCAACTGAAGGCATTAATTTATTAGCAAATACCTTTGGTCAGCAACACGTTGGCGAAGGCGATGAAATTATCGTTTCGCAATTGGAACATCACGCCAATATTGTTCCCTGGAGTATGCTTGCATCGCGAGTGGGTGCAAAATTACGCGTGATTCCCGTTGACGATAGCGGCCAGATTTTGTTGGATGAATTTAGTAAGCTCATTAACGGTCGCACAAAATTAGTGTCCGTTACGCAAGTGTCAAACGCGCTTGGAACTGTGACACCGATTAAAGATATTATCGATATTGCGCACGCCAATGGTGTGCCTGTTATTGTCGATGGTGCGCAATCGGTATCGCACATGAGTGTGAATGTACAAGCGTTGGACGCCGACTTTTTTGTGTTCTCCGGTCACAAAGTATTTGGACCAACGGGTATCGGCGTTGTGTATGGCAAAGCTGAACATTTGAAAAATCTTTCGCCTTGGCAAGGCGGCGGCAACATGATTGCCGACGTAACTTTCGAGCGAATTATTTATCAAGATGCACCGAATCGTTTTGAAGCAGGTACCGGCAATATTGCTGACGCAGTGGGCTTAGGTGCAGCGATTGATTATGTGCAACGTATAGGCATGGATCGCATAGCGCGTTACGAGCACGATTTATTGGCTTACGGCACGCAGCGTTTGGCACCTATTCCCGGTGTGCGTTTAATCGGTACTGCGGCCAATAAAGCCAGTGTGCTTTCGTTTGTATTAGCGGGTTATAAAACTGAAGAAGTTGGCAGCGCGTTAAATTATGAAGGCATTGCGGTGCGCTCAGGTCATCACTGCGCGCAACCTATTTTGCGGCGCTTCGGTGTTGAAACAACGGTTCGCCCTTCATTTGCGTTTTATAACACTTGTGAAGAAATCGATTTGATGATTTCCGTGGTTGAAAAACTGTCGCGCGCAAAACGTTAAGGTCCTAATCGATTTATAAAAACCTCAAAGCCAAGATTAAACATCTTGGCTTTTTTATTTCCCGTCTTTTTATTGCCTTCCTTATATTTTTGTTCTAAGCAAAGCACTAAATATTATTTTTACTGCGGCGCGAATAAATCTAGTATCTCTCCGTTAAAACCAACTTACATATAATTGGAGTCAATTATGAGTTTACGTTTAGGCGACGAAGCGCCAGATTTTGTACAGGATTCCAGCGAAGGAAAAATCAGTTTCCACGAATGGCTTGGAAATAACTGGGGAATTTTGTTTTCTCATCCAGCCGATTTCACACCGGTGTGCACAACCGAGTTAGGTTTAACGGCAAAATTAAAAGATGAGTTTGCCAAGCGCGGTGTAAAAGCGATTGCATTGAGCATTGATCCAGTTGACTCACATCATCGCTGGATTGGGGACATTAATGAAACCCAAAACACCGTCGTCAATTTTCCAATTTTGGCCGACGCAGATCGAAAAGTGTCTGAACTTTATGATTTGATTCACCCGAACGCGAGCACGACGGCAACTGTACGCTCACTGTTTATTATCGATCCGAACAAGAAAGTTCGTCTTATCATCACTTACCCAGCCAGTACCGGTAGAAACTTCGACGAAATTTTACGCGTCATCGATTCACTTCAATTAACTGAAAACCACAAAGTTGCAACGCCTGGAAACTGGAAATCTGGTGATGATGTTGTGATAGTGCCTGCCTTGCAAGACCCCGAAGAAATTCAACGTCGTTTTCCTAAAGGCTATACTGCGATTAAGCCCTACCTACGCTTAACGCCCGATCCGCGTTAATATTTACAAGCTGAAAAAAAGGGTGCAATTGCACCCTTTTTTATTTTCTTTATTTTTTGAGCGACGCCTAAATGACTAAATATATTGTTGATGCAAACTATCGTTTCATGGCCGCCTATCAAGAAGTTAATACGCGGATTAGTCAACGCCAACAGGCATTGTCGCTCTACGCAACATTAGTATTAAGCTTATTAGCTGCCTTAGTCGCACTAAAGCCTAGTAGCGGAGGAGGAGTGCCTGTCGAATGGCTGCTACCGGGATTTCCCGCTGCGTCGCTTTGCTTGGCTTTTTTAAATTATAAAGGCGAACGCGCTATCACTAATTTGCGACGCTTTCTCGCTGCCTTAGAGCAATTAAATAATGCCCATGAAGAATTACCGAGTTATAACACTCATCCAAAATGGTCCGAAGGCGCGAACAAAGCACGTCGTTTTCACGACCTAACTGCCTTTCTTTTAGTGACCGCTGGTAACGGTATTGGCTTGGGCGCAGCGATTCATATTTATCCGGATCGAGTTGCCGCAGCACCTTTTGCGATTTGGGGATCGGTAGTAGTAGCTATAATTTCAATGGTGATTTTGCTACTTATTCCGCGCTGGAGTTACAGTCCTGACACCGTCAAGGTGCAAAAAAATGACCCGATTATTTAATCGTTAAAGTAAAAAAATAAATCCTTATATTCAAGTATTTAACGTCGCGTTTTGTCAAAAAAGCGTAAAAATTTTAATTAATTTAATGTTAAAAAATGAACTCATTTGAGCAGCTCCAAATTCAACACTGCTGAAATTAAAGCAAAATTATGTTTATTTATAAGCATTGATTTTTCAACACATCGCTCTTACCCCACCTGTTAAAAACCATTCCATCTAAAGATATAACGCAAAGTTTGCTTAAAGGCGTTTCAACGTTTGAGTTGGCTGATTTATTAACAAATTTACGAGATCTCATCCCGTTTTCACATATGTTCTGATTCTGGCATAGATGCTGCAAAACACAGTAAACATCGTTACTGCATTAAAGCTTGTTTTCATTTGAAACAAATCCAGCGCAATGGATTATCAGCACGATTGAATTCTTGTTTAAATAACCCCGCTGTTGTCGGGAAGGATATGACTATGAGTGCCCGCGCTTATTCTGAACCTTACGCTCACGATCGTCGCCATGCTCGTGCATTGGTGCGCATCCATGAAAGTAAGTTAAGTCAGGCAAAAACAGCTGAAGTTATTCCACTGGTTCCACGTCAAGTAAAGCTAGATAAACCTATTGAACTGGTATACCCAAAATATCGCCGTCTGGGTACCACCATATTTACAGCTGCTATGGTAGGTCTTCACGTTTTGGTATTTGGATACTTTTATTATCAACCCATTGTTGAAGCTGTCAAAAAAGTAGAAATACCGAAAATCAAAATTGAGCGTTATGTTCCACCTGTGATTCCACCACAAGTTGTACAACCGCCGAAGGAAGTTAAAAAGGAACAACCTAAACCGCCTGTGCAACCAAAAGTTGTTACTGACAATCCAAATATTGTTGAAAAGTATGTTGCACCAGCACCTGTAGCAGAAGGCCCTGCTGTGCCAGTGGAAAAAGTTACCGAGGCATCTGCAACTGCAGCTTACTTGAATAATCCGCCTCCTGTGTATCCCGAATCTGCTCAGGAAAAAGGTTGGGAAGGCACCGTTATTTTAAGCGTATTGGTTCAGCCAGATGGCAAGCCAAAAACCATTGAAGTAAAAACTTCAAGTGGTAGAAAAATTCTTGATCAGGCAGCAACACAAACTGTACAGCGCTGGACATTCGTACCAGCACGTAGAGGTGAAACAGCTGTTGAAGGTTGGGTTGAAGTACCTATAGATTTTCGTTTGAGCAACTAATTCAGTTGTTTAAACGAAGTTATTAATTTTTAAATTTTTTGAAGTAAATTAAGCGAGTAATTTTATGAACGAGTTGTACAAACATATTGTTGAATGGACATTGTGGTCACTGGCAGTTTTCTCGGTAGTGACCTGGACGTTAATTATCCTCAAGAGTATTCAGCATGCATTGCTGGGAATTCAAAACAGAAGATTTAAAAAGGATTTTTGGAGCGCCGCTGATTTAAATGCTGCAGGCTCATTAGAAAAATATGTAGGCCCAACTGCGCGCGTAGCAGCAATTGGTTTCACCACTTTGCGTAGCGCTGATTCAACGCCTGCTGCAAATAATCTGGAAAATAGCTGGGACAGACAAGATTTGTTAGAGCGTCATTTGCGCCAACAAATTCATAAAGAGCGCCGCTCGCTGGAAAGCGGTTTGGCAGTTCTAGCATCTATCGGTAGTACCGCCCCCTTCGTCGGATTATTCGGTACCGTGTTCGGAATTATCTTGGCGTTGACTGCAATCTCAAGTAAATCCTCTGCGAACATCGAAGTTGTTGCTGGTCCAATCGGTGAAGCATTGGTTGCAACTGGTGTTGGTATTGCAGTAGCGGTACCGTCTGTATTGGCCTACAACTTTTTCTTACGCCGTTTAAAATTAATTGCTGCTGACTTGGATGATTTCGCTACAGATTTCATTACTCTCGTACAAAAATCTGGTTTCCGTGTACACAGCATTCCAACGACTAAAATAGCTAGCCGCGTTAATGATTTTGCAAAAGCAAAAACAGACGCATCTAACAAAGAGGTATTGGTGTAATGGCATTTTCATCCGGCGGTAGCGATACCGATGAGGTTTTTGGTGAGATTAACGTAACTCCGCTAGTAGATGTTATGTTGGTGCTGCTAGTAACCTTTATTATCACCGCACCTATGTTGACCAATACCATCAACGTAAACTTACCTGACACTCAACCGACTTATCAACAAAAGGAACCTGAGAAACCAACCGTTATCAGCGTTGATGAAACCGGAAAAGTTTACATCGACAAAGAAGCCTATGCGTTACCTGATATTGAAGCAGAATTAGTTAAGCGCAAAACTGAAAATCCTGAAATCCGTTTGAATTTGAATGCTGACGAAAAAGTGAATTACGGTGTAATCGCTAAAGTAATGGCATCCATCGAACGAGCTGGGATAGACAGGCTGTCATTCATCAGCGAAAACGAAAGTCATTAAGGATTAATTTTTAGGATGCGCAAGGACGCGTATTTTAAATTTTAGTGTCCAACTAACATTGATTATCCTCTCTTCAAATATCCAATTGTTTTCGCAGTATTCTGCTCACCAATTCTACTCCCTTCCTCGTCACGTACTCATACAAACGCAGCCAGCTAAACTGCACAACGGCCAAAATGTTTGCGTATAGATTGCAATTTGTTAGAAAGATTTCAGATCGATTCAAATCTCTAAAAAATTTCCTGATGTAAAAACCAGCTTGAGCTTAAGCCTTTGATTGAATCCACATGTATAAAATACAAAAAGGCGTTAGCAATGCACGAACCACGCATAAAACTTGATAGCTAAGATTAGAGATATTTGGAATCAATTATGAATGCACTTTGCAAGTGAACATAGAATGCGCAAGATAAAGATTGAAGACTGAGCTTCCATCTTTAATTAAGGATAGATAGTAACGAGAGATTAGAAATATAAAAAAAGCCCGCATTTCTGCGGGCTTTTTTTACGATACTTAAAAGTATCGCCTTACATTTGGTACCCGAGGCCGGACTCGAACCGGCACAGCTTACGCCACTACGACCTCAACATAGCGTGTCTACCAATTCCACCACTCGGGCATTGATTTTTACTTACCTTGTTCCGGTGTAGTTACCGGAACATCACTTGCTGCTGGCGCAGCCTGATTTTGTGTTGCTGCTGGTACATCTACCGGAGCGGCCGCGGGAGCAGTTGCAGCTGCTGGAACAGGAATACCTTGAACAGCGATTTTAGAATGATTTTTTGCCATTACAGCAAGCACAATACTTAACACAAAGAATATGGTGGCAAAGATCGCAGTAGCGCGTGTAAAAAAGCTGCCACCACCATCGCTACCAAACACGGTTTGCGATGCGCCAGAACCAAAAGAAGCACCAGCTGCGGCACCTTTACCTTGCTGAACAAGGATAAGAGCAATAATCGCCAGGGCAGATATTGAGTGAACAATTAATACTAACTTTTCCATTACTGGATCTCTTAAGCAATATGAGTCGAGCGTTGTTGATTGTTGCTGACAACTACTTTTTCAAGTGACTGACTAATCAGCGGCCTTACATATTTTTAAAAATTCTTCGGCGTCGAGTGAAGCTCCGCCGAGTAAAGCACCGTCAATATCAGGTAACGCAAATAATTGTTCTGCATTACTCGATTTAACGCTGCCTCCGTACAAAATTCTTACAGTCTCGCCTATTTCGCCCAATTGCGCGCGAATAAAGCAGTGGACTTCTTCTGCTTGCTGTGGAGTTGCGGTTTTACCCGTTCCTACTGCCCAAACAGGTTCGTAGGCGACCACAGCTTGCTTAAATACATCACATCCAACATGTGCACAAACTGATTGTAGCTGCGCGCCAATTACGTCGAGATGACTACCATTTTCACGTTGGGCTGATGACTCACCAACACATAAAATAGGAATCAAATTTGCGCGCTGAGCTGCAATAAACTTTTGAGCAACTTGCTCATCAGTTTCACCCTGTAAACGGCGGCGCTCATTGTGACCAATAATTACAAATTTGCAATGCAATTCTGCCAGCATTTGCGCTGATACCTCACCGGTATAAGCGCCTACTTCATACTGACTTACATTTTGCGCGCCCAATTGAATGGACGAGCCAAAAATTCTTTCAAATGTGTGCAGCAAATAGGGACTGGGCGGACAAACAACTACATCAGCCCTGTGTTCACCCTGCCAGCCTGCAACAACTTTGGCTAAGAGTTCAGCATTTAATTGCTGATTTCCGTTCATTTTCCAGTTGCCAACTACGAGTTGGCGACGCTTGGCGTTACTGGTTTTGTTCAACAGCAATACCTCTCCCAAAGCGGGCGCTCATGGTAGCCAAGATGCATTCAACATACAACTGAATCTTCGCTTACGCCCTGATTTTTCTCAGCTTTTTATACATTTTTCGCTGAAAAATGATTTGTATCACTTGATGCTTAAAGCTAGCTTTGAGTCTTGATTGGTTTTCAAACAAAACTCAATCGAGCAATTTATTTTTGTTGGTCATTCTTTTAAAGAAAATCAACTTAATGCCAGCTCAACCGCTTTAGCCAACTCCTGCGCAAGCTCTTTTACCTGATTTTTATCTTCGCCTTCAACCATGACTCTCACGACAGGTTCAGTGCCAGATGGACGCAAAAGCACACGCCCGGTGCCAGCTAATTTATCTTCAGTGGCTTTAACCGCTGTTTGCACGTTTTCATCCGAACTCAAGTCGACACGTTTAGCTGAACGCACGTTGATCATCACTTGCGGCAGTTTGGTCATGCCTTTTTTAATTTTGTTAAGCGATTCGCCGAAGGTGGTGATTGCCAACAGTA
>Ga0247741_1000990_pt1 | contig 15675 bp, 15 predicted proteins | sample UWRJL213509R2_FD_180945 | JGI IMG/M metagenome (GOLD analysis project Ga0247741, IMG submission 180945) | Plant litter microbial communities from Arlington Agricultural Research Station in Wisconsin, United States - UWRJ-L213-509R-2 | ecosystem: Environmental > Terrestrial > Plant litter >... | reverse complement strand
GCCGCTCGAACCCCGCCTGCATCGAGCGCTCGCGGTCGACCTCCTCGGTGTAACCGGTGAGCGCGAGGAGGCGCGGCGCGGGCGAGAGGCCGAGCGCCTGGATCGCCTCGGCGATCTCCCAGCCGTCCGTACCGACGAGTCCGATGTCGATGATCGCCACCTGCGGGCAGATCTCCCGCGCCACGCGCAGGGCGTCCTTCTTGTTGGTCGCCGAGCGCACCTCGTGGCCGAAGCTCGTGAGGCCATCGCAGAGCACCTCGATGACTTCTTCATTGTCATCGACGATCAACACGCGGAGTCCGGGTTCGGGTTTCAGCACCTAGAGGTCCAACGGCTGCACACCGAGCAGCACCTGATCGCGCGACACCGCGTCGAGCCACAGCAACAGCCGGCGCACCTCGCCCTCGGCGAGATCGATCTCGATGATCCGGCGGATCGGATTGCCCGAGATCGTGCGCTGGATATCGTGCTCGGCGGTGTTCCACGCATTGGCGAGCGCCGTGGAGCGAACCGGCAGCCCTTCCACCTCCACCTGCAGCCCCATCACGAACTTCGCGAACGCCGGGTTCGCCGCCATGATCACCCCCTGGTTCGAGAGCAGCGCGAGCGGCAGCCGGCACGCATCGAACGCGACGCGCGCATTCTCGTCGCGACGGTTCGCAGGCGGCGGCGCCTGCTCGATCACCACGCGCTTCGCCGGACCGCCGCCGCGGCGCCGCGAGATGCCCATCATGTCCATGACGGTGCGCATCTCGTAGAGGAACGCGGCCATGTCCTTGTGACGATTCGCGGGCTTCTTCTCGAGCGCGTGAAGGATCAGCGTCTCGAGCGCGGGATCGAGACCCTCGACGATCTGCGACGGCGGCCGCGGCTTCTCCTCGAGGTGACCGGCGAGGATCTTCTGCACCGGGCCATCCCACGGCACGGCGCCGCAGATGAGCTCGTACAACAAAATTCCCACGCCGTAGACGTCCGACGCGGGCGATGCCGGTTCGCCGCGGATGCGCTCGGGCGCGACGTAGTGCGGGGTTCCCGACAGCGAGGTCGATGCGCGCGAGGCGACGAGCGAGCGCGCGAGACCGAAGTCGAGGAGCTTGGGCACCATGCGCGTGCGCTTGCCCTCGTACTCCTCCTCGGTGATGAGGATGTTCTCGGTCTTGATGTCGCAGTGGACGACGTTCTGCTTGTGGATGTAGTGCAGCGCCTCGGCGATCTGCACCACGATCTCGCACGCCTTGCGCACGGAGAGCCGCTTCTCGCGGAACAGCAGGCGGTTCAGCGCCTCGCCGTCGACGTACTCCATGACCATGAACATGCCGACCTTCTCGTCCTCGCCGAAGTCGACGACGGACGTGATGCTCGGGTGGCTCATGGCCGAGGCGAAGCGCGCCTCGCGATAGAACAGCTCGCGCGCCTCGTCGGTCTCCGCGACCTGGTTCGAGATGATCTTCAGCGCGAACGTGCGCGACAGGTGCGTGTGCGTGACCTTGTAGACCTTGCCCATGCCGCCCTGCCCGATGCGCTGGACGATCTGATAGCGGCCGCCGATCAGCGAGCTGTGCTGGGCCGTGTGCACGCGCTGCTGCGCGCTGCGCGCCGGCGGCATGGGCGTCTGCATCAGCGAGCGATTCGCGATCACGTTCTTCGACACCGGCTTCTCCGCCGCGGTGGGGCGGGCGGATCGCGGCAGCTGCGAGGGCGGCGGCTGGACCGGCAGCGCGCGGGCCCCGGAGAGCGAGTTGCGGTTCGGCGAGAGCGCGCGCGGGTCGATGTTCACCTCGCTCGACTCGTCGTGAAGGCCCACTTCGGGGAGCCGCGGGAGCTCGCGCGTGACGTCCTTCGTGGGCGGCCGGCGGGTGCGCTGCCGCGTGGGTAGCGCGTCCTCGTCCGGAGGCGGCGGAAGCGGCAACATCGGCGGTCGCCTGCCCGAGGGGTTGCGGGGATCCGCCACCTTTGAATTCTACACGAGTTAGAGTGACAGCGTCGATGCGCGAGCTGTGGTCGAGCGCGAGCTACGAAGCTCACCTGCTGTCCCTGCCGTTCGCCCTCGCGCCGGTGGCCATGCTGATCGTGATCGCCTACGCGGCGGTCATGCGGGGATCGACCTCGCTGCGCGGGTGGATGCTCGCCCACTGTCTCGCCCTCCTGCCCTACGCCACGGTGATGACGCTCTCGCCGTCGATCACCTCGGAGCGAGTGGCGGCGAAGCTCTTCCAGATCGCGGCCGCGTTCATCCCGATGGCGGCGGCCGCCGGAACCGGCTTCCAGCTGGCGCTCGTCAGGAAACACCGGAAGTACCGGTGGCTGATCTGGTTCGGGGTCGCGAACGCGGCGATCTGGATCGTCGTCAGCAGCACCACCGGCGCCGCGGTGAGTGGAGTGCAGCGGATGTCGGGGTTCTGGTACGCGGTGGCCGGACCGTGGGCGTGGCTCGCCCTGCTCCATACCGTGGCGCTATCGATCGGTGGCTTCGTCGCCCTCTCGCGCGCGGCCCTCGCGGAGAAACCGTCGGTCGAGCGTCGCCAGCAGCGCCTGATCCTGCTCGCGAACGGCATCACCTACGCCGGCCTCGTCGATGTGGGCCTCGCCTACGGCATCGGCGTGTTCCCGCTCGGGTGGTTGCTCTCCGGCGCGGGCAGCCTGCTCGTGGTGCGAGCGCTGGTCGTGGAGGATCTCCTGCGCGTCCGCGCGATCGATACCGGCGCGCCGCTGCTCGTGCTGCATCTTGCGGCGGCGATCTTTCTCGGCTGGGTCGTGCTCGTGCTGCTGGGCGACGCGCCGTGGTGGATGGTGACGGTGGCGCTGCTCCTCGTGTTCGCCGCCGTGCGCGCCTCGGTGGCCACGGTGAGCCTGGTCAACCGCGGCGGCCGCCCCGGCGAGGGCCCGCTCGAGCGGCTGCTGGACCAGCTCGTGACCCGGGCGCGCACGATGATCGAGGCGCGCCAGATCGCGCAGCTCGCCGTCGACATCATCCAGCTCGGCATCGGCGTGCGCGCGAAGGTGCTGCTCGCCACCGAGACCGACTGGGGATGGACCACCGAGACCGGCGATCGCCTCGACGACGCGCAAGCGCCCGATCCGCTGCTCATGGGCTGGCTCGCGGAGCAGCGCGGTGCGCTGTTCGTGGCGGATCTCGATGCCGTGCCTCCGGATCTGCGCGAGATGGTCACGGCGCTGCTCGAGCGCCACGATGCGCTCGCCCTGGTTCCGATCGGCAGCGTCGACGAGCTGATCGGCCTCGTCATGGTGCCGAGCTCGGTCAAGCGCGTGCGCGGCCGCCCCCTGTCGTTCCTCGAGCGCACGGCGGAGCGGCTTGCGGAAGCGCTGCTCCACGCACGCATGGCGCGGCGCGCGGCGGTGCGGGCGAGCCTCGCGCGCGAGGTGGAGCTCGCGGCCACCGTGCAAGGCGAGCTGCTCCCCGGCAAGGGACCGCACGTGCACGGCGAGGTCACCGTGATCGGTTCGTGGCAACCGGCCACGCGCTGCGCCGGTGACTTCTGGTGCGTCTATCCCCTGCCCGATCGGCGCGTGCTCGTCGCGATCGGCGACGTCACCGGCCACGGCGTGGCATCGGCCATGGTCACCGCGGCGGCGATCGGTGCGTGCGACGTGTTCGTGCGGCGCCGCGGGGCGAAGCTGCTCCTGACGGAGCTCACCGCGGCGCTCGATACGGCGGTGCGCCGCGTCGGCGGCGGGCAGCTCGCGATGACCTGCTTCGCGGCGATCATCGACCCCGGTGCGCGCGAGATCTCCTTCGTGTCGTGCGGGCATACCGCGCCCTACCTGGTGCGGCCCACGGAGAAGGCGGTGGAGCTACACGCGCTCGTGGGCCGTGGCAACCCCCTCGGCTCCGGCGTGCCGACGACCCCGCGCATCCACGAGCGCCCGTTGCAGGCCGAGGATCTCGTCGTCTGGTATACCGATGGCGTGATCGAGGCGCAGGACCCGGCAGGGACGCCGTTCGGCGATCGGCGGTTGCAGCATCTCCTCAAGCGGCTGGATCGGTCGCGCCTCACGCCGGCGCAGGTCCACGGCCTGGTGCAAGCCGGTGTCGCCGCGCATCGCGCCGGTCATCCGCTCAACGACGACGAGACCGTGGTCGTGGCGCAGGTCGCGCGGGAGGCGGCACCGTGAAGCTCCGCGTCCTCAGCTACAACATCCACAAGTGCATCGGCGGCGTCGATCGCCGGTACGAGCCGTCGCGCATCGTCGAGGTGATCCGGAAGCTCGACGCCGACGTGGTGATGCTCCAGGAGGTCGACGCGGGCGTGAAGCGCTCGAACGGCGATCGCCAGGCGGAGGTCCTCGGCGAGCAACTCGGCCTTCGCTACCACACGTGGTTTCCGAACGTCGACGTGCGCGGCGGTGGCCAGTACGGCAACGCGATCCTCTCGCGCTATCCGCTGATCGAGAGCACGAACATCGACGTCACGCTGCGCTTCAAAAAGCGCCGCAGCGTGCTGCACGGCGTGCTCCGCGTGCGCCACGACGAGGTCGATCGTACCGTGCACGTGTTCAACATGCACCTCGGCCTCGCGCGCTACGAGCGCAAGCGCCAGCTCGAGATGTTCCTCAGCAGCCAGCCGTTCGCGCATCTCCACCACGACACGCCGGTCGTCGTCGGTGGCGATCTCAACGATGTCTACGGCGGCCTCGGTCAGCTCCTCGTTCCCTCGGGCTTTCGCGGCGTGGATCGTCGCCCGCTCACGTTCCCCGCCTGGGGCCCGATGCGCGCGCTCGACGCGATCTTCGTGCGCGGCGCGATGGAGCTGCAGAAGCTCTCGCGCTGCGACTCCGATCTCGCCCGCCGCGCGAGCGATCACCGCCCGCTCGTCGCCGAGGTGAAGCTCCAGCCGCACCAGACTCCTCCGTCCGACGAGCCGAAGCCGCCCGCGCCGCGCCCCTAAGCGATCAAAAACGTCGGGACCACCACGGTGGGTTCCGACTTCAGCCAGAGCACTTCGTCCTGGAGGCCGACCTGCAGGAAGGTCACGGCCTGGTCGGGCGACACGAGCTGGATATCGTGCGGGAACGCCTCGACGCGATACGTGATCGTGGTGGTCACGTAGCGGCGGCTCTGGATCTGATGGACGTTCTTCACCACTGCCGTCGTGAAGTCGCCCTCCTCGCACACGCGCGTGATCCGCTGGCGAAGCGCGGCGCGCCGGCGATAGCTGACCACGGCGAACACGATGAACAGGATCGAGAACGGCGGCGCGACGAGGCCCTTCATCACCGCGATGGTCGCCGCGTCACCGATCGCGAACAGCACGGCGAGCGCGACCCAGAGCTCGAACAGCGATGCGCCGGCGCGCTTCACGTACTCGCCCATGGGGATGGTCAGCGCGCGCGGCGGCGGTCCGAGCCCGTGGGCGTCGCGCTTCGCCGCTCTCTGATCGGTGCCCCAGTAGGCGGCCGCTACTTGCTTGGTCTGGGCGTCGAGATCGTCCGGCACGCCCTGCCATAGCACGAGTCACGAGGCGTCTAACTTGCCGTGGCCGGAGCATTGCCCGCCCATGACCTCGACGAGATAGTCGCGCACGAGCACCACGCGGCGCGGGAGATGGCGACTACCGTGCGTGAGCACGTGCAGCGGCACCTCGGTGGAGTACTTGGGCAGCACGGCGACGAGCTTGCCCTCGGTCACGGCACGGTCACCGCTCCACACCGGAAGGAGCGCGATGCCGAGCCCCGCCATCGCGGCGTCGGTGATGAACTGGAAGTGATCGCCGACGATCTTGCCCGTGACGTCGACGTGCTCGAGGCCTTTCGGACCGGCCATTTCCCAGCGCGCCTCGCCGGCGATCGCGCGCGCGACGATCGCATCGTGCTTCGCGAGGTCGGCGAACGTGCGGGGCATCCCTCGCCGCGCGACGTACGCGGGTGATGCGTAGAGGCGGTTCGTGGCTTCGCCGAGCCGGCGCGTGACGAGCGACGAATCCGGCAGCCGCCCGACCACCACGGCGATATCCACCTGGTCGCCGATGAGCTCGGCGCCGCGGTTCGTGAACGTGAGATCGATGCGGATCCGCGCGTGCTCGACGAGGAACTTCGAGAACAGCGAGCCGGCCGTGCCGCCGAGCTCGTGCGGCACCGCGATCCGCACGATGCCGTGCGCTTCCTGCGCCGCATCGAGCGCCAGGCTGTTCGCCTCCTCGAGGCCGGCGAGCGCCTCGCGCGCCCGCTCGAAGAACGCGCGGCCCGCCTCCGTCAGCGCCACCCGGCGAGTGGTGCGCTCGAGCAGCGTGATCCCCAGGTCGTCCTCGAGCTTCGAGACGCTGCGGCTGATCGACGACGTGGGCAGCCCCAGGCCCTCGGCGGCGCGGGTGAAGTTCCCAGCCTCGACGACGCGAACGAACGTAGCGGCGCGGTTCAGGTCCATTGATGCTCCACGGACAATAGCGCGTTGTCCCATGTCTATCTAGTGCGATTCGAGCAACGGTCTAGATATGAGGGCATGACCCGCATCACTCCGATCGCTCGCATCCTCCTCGGCCTCGCCTTCGTCGTGTTCGCGGCGAACTACTTCGTCCCGTTCCTTCCGAGCCCGGGCATGCCCGGCCCCGACGCCCTCCAGTTCCTCATCGGCTTCAAGGGATCGGGAATGCTCACGCTCATCAAGGTGGTCGAGCTCGTGGCCGGCCTCGCGCTCATCGCGAACGTCCTGGTGCCGCTCTCGCTCGCCCTTCTCGCTCCGATCCTCGTCGGCATCATCGGGTACCACGCGGCGTTCGCCCCGGAGGGCCTCCCCGTTCCCGGCGTGCTGCTCGCGCTGGAGCTGGTCCTCGCCTGGAGCTACCGCACGGCGTTCGCTCCGATGCTCAAGGTGAAGGTCGCCCCCGCGGCGGCCGCCAGCGTGGAGCACGGCGAGCTGGCCGTCGCGCGCTAGCATCCCGCGTTTCGAGCGAGAACGGCCGCCAGCATTCGCTCGCCGGCACTTCCGTGCTGTTGATGGCCGCCAAGATCGCCGAGGGCGCCAAGCGGAGAGGGTTTTCCGGCCCGTCTCGCGTGCCGCGGAGACGGTGTGCGCCGTCGTTGCGCATGGGGCTCGCGCGCACGTTTGCGCGCGAGCACACCGCAACCACCGTGGAGGCGCGATCGCGTTCTCGACGGGCACACGCGACTCGTCGAAAAAACTCCTTGGCGCGCTTGGCGCGCTTGGCGGCGACAAGTCCGGGCACGGAAATGCCGGCGGGCAGCTGCTTGGCGGCGCGCGGCTCGCGCGCTTGGCGGCGAACGGGGCGCTCGTCGAGCTCCCCCGTCCGCGCCACCGTTACCGCGCGATCGGCTTGTACTTGATGCGGTGCGGCTGGTCCGCGTCGTCGCCGAAGCGGCGCTTGCGATCCGCTTCGTAGTCCGCGAAGTTGCCCTCGAAGAACTCGACGTGGCTATTCCCCTCGAACGCGAGGATGTGCGTGGCGATGCGGTCGAGGAACCAGCGATCGTGGGAAATCACGACGGCGCAGCCCGGGAACTTCTCGAGGCCGTCCTCGAGGGCGCGCAGCGTGTCGACGTCGAGATCGTTGGACGGCTCGTCGAGCAGCAGCAGATTGCCGCCGCGCTTGATCATCTTCGCGAGGTGCACGCGGTTCCGCTCACCACCGGAGAGGATGCCGACGCGCTTCTGCTGATCCTGGCCCTTGAAGTTGAAGCTCGAGACGTACGAGCGCGTGTTGATCGAGCGCTCGCCGATCTGCATCGACTCGCTGCCCTCGCTGATCTCGTCGAAGATCGTCTTGTTGGGGTCGAGCGCATCGCGGCTCTGATCGACGTAGCCGAGCTTGACGGTGTCGCCGATCTTCACCTTGCCCTTGTCGGGGAGCTCGAGGCCCATGATCATGCGGAACAGCGTGGTCTTGCCGGCGCCGTTCGGACCGATCACACCGACGAGACCACCGCGCGGCAGCTTGAACGTCAGGTTATCGATCAGCTGGCGATCGCCGAACGACTTCGACACGCCCTCGAACGACACGACCTCGCCGCCGAGGCGCGGCCCCGGCGGGATCACGATCTCGAGCGCCGGATCGCGGATCTCGGACGAAGCCTCCGCAACCATCTCGTCGTAGCGGTTGAGGCGCGCCTTGCTCTTCGCCTGGCGCGCCTTCGGCGACAGGCGAACCCACTCGAGCTCGCGCTGCAGCATCTTGGAGCGCGCGTCGGCCTGGCGCTCCTCGTCCTTCATGCGCTTGGCCTTCAGCTCGAGCCAGCCGGAGTAGTTGCCCTCGAACGGGCGACCCTCACCGCGATCGAGCTCGAGGATCCACTTCGCGACGTTATCGAGGAAGTACCGATCGTGCGTGATGGCCACGACGGTGCCGCGGAACTCCTCGAGCGTGCGCTCGAGCCACGAGACGCTCTCGGCATCGAGGTGGTTGGTGGGCTCGTCGAGGAGCAGCATGTCGGGCTTCGACAGGAGGAGGCGGCACAGCGCGACGCGGCGGCGCTCGCCACCGGAGATGACGTTCACGTCGGCGTCGCCGGGCGGGCAGCGCAGCGCGTCCATCGCCATGTCGACCTGGTGATCGAGCTCCCACGCGTTGACGGCTTCGATCTGATCCTGGAGGCGGCCCTGCTCGTCGAGGAGCTTCTCCATCTTCTCCGGCGACATGTCCTCGCCGAGCTTCATCGAGACTTCCTCGAAGCGCTGCAGGAGGGCGCGGGTCTCGGCGACGCCCTCGTCGACGTTCTCCTTGACCGTCTTCGTGGGATCGAGCTGCGGCTCCTGCGGGAGGTAACCGATCTTGAGGCCCGGGGCGGGCCACGCCTCGCCGAGGAACTCCTTGTCGACGCCGGCCATGATGCGCAGGAGCGTGCTCTTGCCCGCGCCGTTATTGCCGAGGACGCCGATCTTCGCGCCCGGGTAGAACGACAGCCAGATCCCTTTGAGGATCTCGCGCTTCGGCGGGACCAGCTTGCGCAGATCCTTCATCACGTAGGTGTACTGGGCGGTCATCGGGGGCCGGTTATACCTACCCGGCGACGCCTCGGCTACCCTTGCGAACGTGGCGTATCGCGACGACGCGGGTGACGCCCTCGAGGCACCGACCTCCGAGGGAATCCTCCGCGCCGAGCTGGCCCCGCACGCGGTCAAGCTGACGGTGGCAAACCGGACGCTTCACGTGGCCGAGAAGTTCGCGACCGTCATCGACCACCACAAGAAGCACCAGGCCAAGGACCGCCGCACGTCCCTGAAGATCGACGGCTATCTCGTGGTGGCACGCGATGTTCCGCGCGAGGACCTCGGCGTGTGGATCGAGGTCGAGCCGGGCAAGGGCGCGCGCACCGGGATGCGGCGGATCTTCGGGGTGGAGCCGGTGAACCTCATGGAGCCGACCGGGCTCGACGCGCTGGCGAGCCTCGACCGCCTCGCCGTGCGCCTGCGCAACGTGCTCGCGCCCCACGCGAAGGACATCCGGCGCGCCATCGAGATCGGCCGCGGGCTCGACAAGGTGCTGCTCGCCGACCACGGCGACCGCTTCGTGGTCTACGCGCGGCGCCTGTTCCGCGACCGCGCGCGCTTCGCGATGGCGATCCACGCCGACGGACGGATCGTGGTCCCCGTGAAGACCGGCACGCAGGAGATCACGGTGCGGTCGCGGTACGGAGTGACGATCTGGGGCGACTACATCCGCTTCGCCGATCCGCAGGGCACGGACCTCGCGAAGGTGTCCATCCCGTGGATCGCACCCGAGGATCGCAAGGAGCTCGCGCGGCGGATCGGCCAGCTCGTCGACCGCGACGAGCGCGACGCTAGCGCGTGGCCACCGTTGCCGACCGCGTCGCGATGAGCGACGGGCCGAACGCGCGGCTGCGCGCGACGACCGCCTTCATGCCCGCGCGCGTGCCCCACGCGACGACGCGGCGATCACGGGCGCTCTGCGGGCCGTCCTTGCCAAACGCGGCGATCACGATGTGATCGGGATCGACGCCGAGGTTCGTCAGCTTCTCGCGCACGGCCTTCGCGCGCGCGAACGACAGCCGGAGGTTCACGTCGCGCGCTCCCGTCGGGTCGGCGTGCCCGTCGAGCACGACCAGCCCATCCGGATGATCGTACGCCCAGTCCGCCACCATCGCGAGATCGGCCTCCGGACCGAGCGCGGCCGAGCCGTGCGCGAACTCGACGGAGCCGAGCTCGCCGACACGCGCCGACTGCGAGGTTCTTTGATCGGCGCCCGCCGAGGCGGTGAGGCCGAGCGCCAAGGCTACAACCGCGGGGAAAAACGGCTTCATTCCCTGGTGTGCAGCAAGGCGCGTGCCCTCGCCGAACGGGCAGCCGCCAGGAGCAATTGACACGGTGTGCGCCGTGAGCACGATGACTGCATGCTCAAGTCATGGCGGCTGGGCTCCCTGTTCGGGTTCCCCGTCGATCTCAACGTCTCGTTCCTGCTCCTCCTCGGAGTTGTCTTTCTCGCGTTCGGCGGCCTCGCCGGCGTGATGATCGTGAGCCTCGCGTTCGGCTCGGTCCTCCTCCACGAGCTCGGTCACGCGATCGTCGCGCGCCGCCTCGGCGTGGGCGTGTCCAGCATCGAGCTCGGCTTCCTCGGCGGCGCCGCCAAGATGGTCGATCTGCCGCGCACCCCGCGGCACGAGATCGCGATCGCCGCGGCCGGCCCGGCGGTGTCGCTCGTGCTCGCCGGCATCGGGCTCGGCCTCGGCGCCGTCTTCCACCTGCCGCTGCTCGCGACCATTGGCTGGATCAACCTGGTCATCGCCGGCTTCAACCTGATCCCGGCGCTGCCGATGGACGGTGGCCGCATCCTCCGCGCGGCGCTCGCCACCCGCATGAGCTTCGTCCAGGCCACCGAGTACTCCGTGAAGGTCGCGCGCGTGGTCGCGATCGGCTTCGTCCTGTGGGGCCTCGCGAGCAATTCGCTCCAGCTCCTGATCCTCGCGCCGTTCCTCTGGATGATGGGTACGCGCGAGGTCGCGATGGCGCGCATGATCGAGGCGCACCAGGGCCACACCGGTTATCCCGGAGGTCATCACCGCGCCGGCGATGGCGTCGAGGTGCTCGGCCGCGGCGCGTGGGAGCGTCGCCAGCCGCTGCGCCGGTACACGGTCACGCAGGTCGGCGGCCGCCTCGTGATCCAGTCGATCGAGTAGAGTACGGCGCATGCCGTCGTTCAGCGATCTCTCGACTCCGAAGCTCGCGGGCGATCGTCACGAGCACCACACGCCCGAAGGCTGGGGCATGAACCGCGGCTCGTTCGGCGGCCTCGCGATCGCCTCGGTGATCCGCGCGATCGAGGAGCGCACTGCGGATGCCGCGCGGACGGTGCGCTCGGTGACGGTGCAGATTCCGATGCCGATCACGAAGGGCCCGAGCGAGATCACCGTCGAGACGCTGCGCACCGGCAGCAACGTCTCCACCACGCGCGCGCAGCTCACGCAGGACGGCCAGGTCAAGCTCCACGCGGTCGCGGTGCTCGCCGCCACGCGCCGCGGGTCCGGTCCTACGGCGTGGATCGATCTCGTGCCGCCGGAAGTCCCGTCGTGGCGCACGCTCGAGCCCGCCCCCGTCGGTCCCGATAGCGCTTTCGCGGCGCCCGAGTTCACGCAGCACTTCGAGTACCGCGTGGTCGAGGGCATCCCGTTGTCGGGTGGCCCCGCGCGCTCCGTCGGCTGGGTCCGCTCGCGCCTCCCCGGCGGCCTGCGCGATGCGGCGCACATCGCCGCGCTCGCCGACGCGTGGTGGCCCGCGGCCCTCGTCAAGCTCACGCAGCCGCGCCCGATGGCCACGATCGTGTTCACGCTCGACATCGTCGCCGGCCTCGACGGCCTCGATCCCGAGGCGCCCCTGCTCTACCGCGGCACCGTGCCGGTGATGAGCGACGGCTACTTCCTCGAGACCCGCGAGCTCTGGGGCGAGGACGGCCGGCTCGTCGCCATCAACCAGCAGACGTTCGCCGTCATCGCCTGATCACGCCTTCTCACGGCACGCCGCCAAGCTCGACGGAGACGTCGCCGTTCGAACCATGCCGGTGCCACTGCACGGGATCTCCAAACCGGTCCGTCGGGCCTTCGATGGACACGTCGTACGAGCCCTCCAGGCTGTCACCGAGCTGGAGGTGGATGTCTCCGCTCACACCGCTCTTGCCGGCGTCGAGCCGCTCCACGAGGAGACACTTGTCGAACCGATCGAGCGCCGGATTGCACGGTCCTGGATACACCTGCGAGAACGAGAGGCCGCTCGATCCATCTCTCATGTCTGCGTCGAGACCCGCCGCCGACCTCACCTGCTCCATCCTCGAAGTGTCGACCTCGAACACGAGCCAGCGAAAGTCGACGGGCGCGCTCCCGTCGATGAGCTCCAGGACTCGGTCTTGCGCCGTTGCGTCCACGACGATCAGCTTGGACCTCGCCGGGGCGGTGCTGACGATCGCGACCATCTTCCCGACCGCGCGGGGTTCCTGCGGATCGCTCGCACAACCGCAGAGCGCCAGGACAGCCACCGCCACTCTTGCCCACATCCTGGGAAGTAGAGCCGAAGCCGGCTCTACGAGCTAGTCACTTCTTCGGCGCGGCCGGGAACTGGGCGTCGGCGCCGATCGAGAGGATCACGTCGAGCTGCAGCGCCGGGTACTTCGCCTTCACCTTCTGCTGCACCTCCGCGGACGTCTTCGAGCTCGCGACCGCGGCGTCGAACACCTCGAGGTAATCCTTCGTCGCCTTGATCGAGGCGAAGTCGTCCTTCTCCTTCGGATCCTTGTGGCCGGCGATCACGGTGGTGGGCGCGAGGGCGGTGATCTCGTCGAGGGTCTTGACCCACGCCTTGCGCTTGTCGGCGTTGGTCTCGGCCGTCCACACGTGGACGCCGCGGTAGACGATGTCGCCCGCGACGACGGTCTTCGTCGACGGGATCCAGAGGTACGTGTTGCCTTCCTCGTCGCCCTGGATCGGCCCGTGGATCTCGATGGTCTGGCCTTCGAGGGTGAACGACGTCAGCTTCGCCGCGGTCGGCAGCACGGGCTTGGTGGAGAGGTTCGCGCCGTACATCGGGCCCCACTGCGCGACCTTGGCCTTCGCCGTCTTGGTGATCTCGGCGGCCGCACCGGGCAGCGCGACGAGCTTGGCCTTCGGGAAGGCGGCCTGGATCACCGCGAGGCCGAAGTAGTGATCGGGGTGACCGTGGGTGACGTACACGGTGGTCAGGGTCTTCTTGCTCTCGAGGATCATCGCGACGAGGCGATGCGCGTCGGCGAGGGTGAACTGACCATCGACGAGGATCGCTTCCTTCTCGCCCGCGATCAGCGTGGAGTTGACGAGGAAGCCGCCGGGCGAGGCCGTGTAGACGGTGGTGGAGAGCTTGGTATCGGCGGCGGCGGTACCGGCGACAAGCGAGACGAGGGCAGCGGCGAGGAGGGAGGTACCGAGGCGATGGTTGCGCATGGCGGTCATCCTAGTCCCGGCGGAGAATCGCGCGAGGTCAGGACCGGCGCCTGGATGGTAAAATTCGGCGGTTCTGCTGGGCGCTGCGGAACGCGAGCGGGGTTTCGCCCGTGTGATGGCGAAAGAACTTCACGAGGTTCGTGGGCTCGGCAAACCCGGTGCGCTCGGCGATCTGCTTGACCGAGTCACCCGTGTACGCGAGCAGCCGCTTGTGCTCCAGCACGACGCGCTCGTCGATGATCTGCTTCGTGCTGCGTCCGGTGTTCGCGACCATCAGCTCGGCGAGGCGCCGCACCGAGACGCCGGAGGCACGCGCGTAGTGCGCCACGGAGCGCGTGCGCATGTGGTCGCGCTCGAGGATGGTGAAAAACGTCGCGATCGCGGCGTGGGGCGTGGCGCGCGAGCCGGCGAGGCGCTCGGCACGCAGGAGCACGGCGCGCAGGAGGGACGACAGGAGCCACGGCTGGATCGCGTCGAGCGGCTTCGCGTGCTCGACCTCGATGCGCTCCGCGAGCGCGAGGAGCTCCGCGTGCTCGGCGCGCGGCACGGGCAGCACGGGGCTCTCCCACACCGGCGACAGCACGCTCGGCAGGACGAGCGGGTCGGCCGAGCCCGGCGTGACGTCGAGGAACTCGGGTTTGAACACGAGCATCCAGGCATCCCCGCCGCGATCCGAGAACGAGTGCACGCGGCCTTCGGCGACGAAGGTGAGCAGCTCTCGGCCGACGGGAACGGGCGTGAAGTCGACCTCGATGGTCCCGCGCCCGGAGATGCCGATGTACACGCTGTGAAACCCGAGGCGCTGCGGCTGGTCGAGCGGATCCGTGATGATCCGGCGATCCGCCCGCGCGAAGATCGACGACAGCCGCATGATCTCGAACCCCAGCGTGGGCTTGTCGTTGTGCCGGAACGGCAGCGAGTTGATGGCCTTGGCGCGCATCGCGGAACGGCCCGAACCTACATTCCGCGGCACCTACACGTCTCTAGGTTACGACCGGGGTAGCGCCGCCTGACGGTGCTGCGTGCGGGCCCGTGTTGGCTGACGTGGGAAGAACCGCATCGCGACTTATCTCCCTGGCGTTATGCGCCGGGCTTACATCCACCGCGGCCGCGGGGCCGTTCGACGGCAAGCTCGCCCAGGACGGGCTCGGCATCGAGGTCGGCGCGATCGTGCAAGGCGGTCGCACCGAGTACGCCTCGAACACCCTCGGCCTCAACCCGACCGCGCAGGGGCTGATCCTCCGCGATCGCAACGGCATGTCCTCGCGCATGGTGATCGGCCTGTTGATCGCGATCGCGGGCGCGATGGCGCAGTCCGGGCCGAAGAGCGTCGAGCGCAAGAGCTACGTCTCGGGCGATTACATCGTCACCGAGACCACCACGACCTATTACTCCGAGGCGGAGAAGGCGCAGATGCGCGAGAACACCTCGAAGACGATCGATGGTGTGTTCGCGACGAAGTACTCCGACATGGAGCTGCAGCTCTACTCGCGCGACCGCTTCGGCTTCGGCGATGCGAGCGGCTACAAGATCAACTTCATGATCGGCGCCGGCGACTCGGTGGCGTTCGAGAGCGGCTTCGGGTTCGGCAAGGTCGAGTCGATGGTCGACGTGGCGGGCGTCCCGACGAAGCTGACCTACAAGTACCTCGGCATGCCGGTTCGCCTCTCGATGGCGGCGGGGCCGGTGCGCGTCGGGCTCACGTACGAGTGGAACTGGCTCAAGTACGGCACCGAGGACGAGGAGCGTCAGCTCCACATGGACGACAAGATGAACCAGGTCGCGTCGGTGACCTCGCACCCGTGGCACCTCGATCTCTCCACGGTCGCGTTCAAGCGCGTGGCGCTCACCGTGGGCGCCACCGCGCAGGAGATCAAGAAGCCCACCAAGCTCGGCTACTTCGTCCAGGCCGGAGTGATGTTCTGATGCGCCACCTCGCTGCCCTCGTCCTCGTCCTCGCCGCCTCCAACGCGTGGGCCCAGGCTCCCGCGGAGCCGCCGCCGCCACCTGCGGACCCCACGACGACGCCCGCCGATGCCGCGACGACGCCACCGGCCGAACCGCCTCCGGTCACGCCACCGCCGGTCGCACCCGCGCCGGTCGTGGCACCACCCGCGCCCGCGGTGACGCCGCCTCCTCCTCCGGCCGACAAGCCGTTTGTCGACGACTACTACGACCGCAAGCGCGGCATCGGCGTGTTCCACCAGGCGCGCCTCGCCCTCGGTGTCCTGAACGGCACCGCGCCGAAGACGGGCGACGACATGATGCCCGTGACCGCCGGCGAGA